>OFGB01000448.1_pt1 | contig 30219 bp, 40 predicted proteins | sample 1521491 | NCBI WGS metagenome assembly OFGB01 (sample SAMEA3504095, study PRJEB24116) | mouse gut metagenome | biome: mouse gut; feature: mouse-associated habitat; material: faeces | place: Denmark | collected 2011
TTCATGCCAGCCCAAACTTCTGGGCGAAGGCGTACAGCAGTTGGGCAGCCTGTTCCCGGGTAAGCAGGTCCTCCCACATGTAGTTGGGCTGGCCGTCGGGGCCCGGGTCGCCGCCGGCGAAAATCTTATTGTCGACGGCAAACTGCCGAGCCGCCCGGCTCCAGTCGCCGCAGTCGTTGTCCCGCAGTTCCTGCCGGTACTGCTGCATGGCGGTGGCAAACATTTTGTTGAACTTTTCCTGATCCATGTCTTCCTCCTTGTCTGTCATTCCGTTGTGCGCCCGGGCGTCCACCACCCAGTAGTAGGCGCACTCGTTGCGGAAGGTCTCCACGTCGCCGTTCAGGCGTTTGTCTTTGGTGCTGGCCGGGTCGTTGATGCGGATTTTTCCGTCTGCCCACCAAACAACAATAAAGTGGCCGCCGCCCGTCCAATTGCCCTTTTTCATCAGGGCAATGAGGTAATATCCCTCCTTCAGGTATTCCAGCGCCTGGTCGTGGACCTTGCTCCTGGGCTTGTGGTATGTATTGGTCCAGCTCAGCTGCCAGCATTTAATTCCAAAGGCGGCGAACTGCGGGGCGAAATATCCGTAGTAGGTGCCAGCGTTCAGGGCCTTGTAACCGTGGTCCACCGACCACTTGCATGCGTCCTCAGGGGTGAAGGTCTGGCCGGTAAGGGTTTCAATGAGCATGGCGGCGCAGCTGGGGCCACAGCCGGAGCCGCCGATGGTGGCGGTCTCCCCCTTCACCTGGTAGGGCTTGTCCTTCCAGCGGGGGTCGGTCTGCATGTAGACAACAGGTTTTTTGTTCATCCTGCCGCCTCCAGCTCACGGTGCAGCCGCAGCACTGCGCCCTCAATAGCGGCATTCAGTTCCTCCTCGGAGAGAACAAAGCCCTTTTCCTCCAGAAATGCGATAACGTACTTTTTCTTTTCCGCCCCCTGGGTTGCATGGAAAAGCTGCTCAGCGGCGGCCACGGCAATCTCCACCCACCGCAAAAAGTCCTCCCGCTCCTGGGCGGTGGTGTTGCGCTTTACCCAGGGAATCACAAATGCGCTGACAAGCGCGGCCACAAGGGCGATTACAGCGTTGAATATGGGGGTTAAGTCAGTCATGGTTTATCATCCTTTCTTCGTTAGGCGTTCAGTCCAAGCCTCCCCAGCAGAAACGCGATCACGGCGGCGCAGACGGCCCAAAGGGCCTTTTCCGCCAGCCCCTCCCACCTCTTGCCGGGCTTGGCCTCCAGAGCTTCCACTTTTTCGGTCAGCTCATCCAGTTTTTTCAGGATAGTGTCCAGCTTGTTTTCCTGGACGGCGCTAAGGGTTTCCAGCGCACCCAACCGGCTGTAAATTTCCCGGTGGCTCTTTCTGTGCTGCTCGTTGGCCTGCTCCAGGGCTTCTACACGGGGGAGCACCGGGCAGCTCTCACAGTTTTCGCTCATGGCTTAGACCTCCTCGTACAGCTCCCACCATTCATCTGTGCCGGGCTCGGACGTGTTGCCGTCCCGCTTGGACTTCCACAGCCTACCCTCGTGGCTGACCACGTCGCCCTTGTTGTATGCGTCATGAGCGCCGGTAGGCGGGGCCCAGATGGGGCGGCCTGACTCGGTCAAGGTGATGGGGGTATAAAGAGACGGGGTACTTGCCGGGGGCCACTCAGCGGCGCTGGTATGGTCCTGGACGACGCTGTACAAAATGGGGTCGCCGTTGGCGTCGGCGCCGTCGGTAAAGTAGTCGCCGGCGGCATAGGCTTTGCCTGTCTGATAGGCCTCGTAGACCATGGCCACCTCCCGGGCCTGCGCGTGCGGCAGCGCCGCCGCCGTCAGCTGAATGGCACGCTTGATTTGCTGCATCTCCTGCAAGTGCTTTGCCGTAAACTCCAATTTGCTCATCCTTTCGTCATTTTGACATTTAGTAAAATCGTCCGCCAATTCCAGGGCGGTTTGGGGCCGTTTTCCGGGGTATTCCCCGGGGCCTTTGTGCAGTTTTTCAGGCTTGTCCCGTCTGCGGGGTGGATTTGGTAAACAAAATAGCGTTTTTCTTCACCTACCGCTCCCCCAGCAGCGCCCCGAGCATGTCCTCGGCGGTATATCGGGCCTCCGGCTCCGGGCCGGGCTCGGGCTCCGGGATGGGGCGGGGGGTCCAGCTGGTGACTGTGGGCACGTCCTCAAAGACCTCCACGGTGACGTCTCCGAAGGGGTAATTTTCCAGGGTCTCCGGGGTGCCCACCTCCTCCGGGACTACCGCCCAGCCCTCGGGCACGGGGATCACCGAGCTGGTGGTCTGGTTGTCGTGGCTCCCGTTTTCATTGGGGGCAATTTTGATGATGGTCATGTTTTTACTCCTTTCAGCCAAACACGGCATAATAATACTTTGAATTTATGTGGTTTATCCAGTTTGTTCCGCTTGAATAACTGCCCATAGAAACCGATGTGGGCGAAAGAATCGATATTGTTGTAGCTAATCCGTAATAACGAAGTCCAACAGCACTTAACGGATTTTTAGTTGCAATTACAACGTGATTTGCACTTTCCACGTTAACGCACACAAGGCCTACAATTAACAATTTCCAATCAAACGGGAGATTTAATGTAATTTCCTTGGTTCCTGTTCCAGCATAGCTACCCATTGCAAATTTTGCGTTGTTTCTTTCCGCCGTGCTTTGGGCCGACTGGATCAGGGTCCGAATCGCCGCAAAAATTTCATCCGGCACAGCCGCTGCCGTCTTGCCATACAGCGCGGCGGTGGCATCCTTCAGCACATTCTGCTTGTTCCAAAAGGTCCCCTCCGCATAGACGGCCCCCGGGGCGGGGATGACGTCAAAGATATTGGTGGTGCCGGGAACGGGGACAATCTCAAAGCGGTTGGGAAACTGCACGTTTCTGTCCTTCATAGCATTATCTCCATTTCGGTTAACAGCCGTTTTGCTTTCTCCAAGGCCGGGTTGGGCGGTGTTTGCGGAATGCTCCAGCCGCTAAACATCAGCTGCAAAAGAATCCACAGCCAAATCTCTCTGTTGTTCCACATCGTCCCCGGGCTTGTCTTCTGCGCCGGCGCTGGCGTTGATAGTGGGGGCAATGGGCCCGCATCCGGTAAAACCTCCAAAGCCCAGGGCGGGCATTTGTCCATAAGCCTCCAGAAACTGGCCCTTTTGGACCACCTCCAGAAAGTCCTTCAGCTCAGAAGTGGAAAGCTTGCTTACGTCGATGCTGTCCAGGTGGTCAAACACCTTTTTTAGCAGCGCCGTGGTGCGGGGCGTGTCTGGCCCCTGGGGTTGATTCAGTCCAAATCCGTACATTGTTTTTTCTCCTTTCAAATTTTGATACTTTTAGCCAATGGCAACATAATGATATGTAATGCCTTGGAAGTTCATCTTTGAGTGTCCAAAAGAAACAGAATTATTCGCAAAAGTTACTGTATGATCCGAATTTATTTCCCTTTCTATTTGTATTCCTTGATTTCCTGCTGCAAAATATGCCACTTTATTGGCAAAATGACCAATGTAAAAAAGAGGAGATATAATAAAAAGGAACCTGGCGTGAAAAGGAAGCGAAATTGTTTTATTAGCATTTATATCGCTTGGGTCTGTTCCTACATAGTTTCCATATGTAATTTTTGCTTTTTCTCCTGCAATAGCTACTATAGATGCAAACTTCTCATTAAAATTTCCCATAGTCGGCTGTTCGTCCTCGGTAAAAAAGTGGAAATCCACTATGCAACATCTCCTTCCGCTTTCAAGTTGCCATACAGCAGCAGGTACCAGTCGGCCACCTGCCAATTGCGCCATGTGGTCTGCATGGCGTCCAGTTCCCGCCAGTTCCGGCCCAGGTCAGAGGTGGCGCTGGGCAGATGCACCGGGGAGCCGGACCACATGGTAAAAGCGTTGGCCTGTAAAAAGCTGCGCACGATTTGCAAGATCACGGTCTCCACGGTTAAAAGGATGGTCTCGATATCGTTGGCCCGGCTGTAATTCAGCCGGCGGGCGGTCTCCGGGGCCTCCGGGGTGTCCTCCGGCATGGGCAGCGCCGCTCGGAGGGCAGCCACGTCGGCCAGGTATGTGTCCAACTCGGACACCGTGGGCGCGTCCCGGGCCGCCCAGTCGGTCCTGGCCGACACGGACACGCCATAGCCGTACCGCCGCAGCTCCTCGGCCAGGTAGTGCAGGCACTCCCCCACCCGGTTGAGGTCTGAGGCGTTGTAAAAGCCTTTGGGGGTCTGCTGGGCCACGTCGGCTTGGGTGCGGTCGGTAATCAGGGTGGTAAAATCAAAGGCCAACGGCGTCAGCTCCTTTCCGATAGCGCAAAAAACCGCTTATTGTCAATGTTCCCGTTTCCGCCTCAATATGGGGCGGTTTTTGTTTTGTTCTGCTTTATTTTATACATATTGCAGAATAAACCATAAAACTTCCGCTAATGTTAAACTGGTATGGGACAACAACTGATTTTTCGCCAAAAATAACATCACGATTTGTTACTGTTAAGCCATCTATATCGCCAGTAGGAGCATTTCCAAGACGACCAATGGCATAATACGTACAGCCCCGTTGCCATCCATACAGAGCACCATAGTCTACACGTGGTTTACTGCCAACTGGAAAATTTGACTGTATAAATAAAACCATGGGCTTGTAATTAAATTGAATCGTTTTAGGTTCTTTTCCGGTGTTCGTGTGGTCAGTTGTCCCGTAATACGAGCCACTTTCAAAAACCGGAACTTGTCCCTGAAGCTTCGATGCAATCGAGGCAAAAATTTCGTTGGGTGTAGCCGATTGGTCTTTTCCGTAAAGGGCCGCTACCGCGTCTTGAAGCACATTTTGTTTATTCCAAAAAGTGCCGTCCTCATAGACCGTCCCCGGGGCAGGAATGATCTCACAGATATCGTCGGTACCGGCCACCGGCCGGACGTGGAAGCGGTAGGGGTACTGTACATTGCGGTCCTTCACGCGCCGCACCCCCTAAAAGCTCCCCCTTTGGGGGAGCTGGCACGGCGCAAGCCGTGACTGAGAGGGCCGGCCCCAAGGTCCTGACAAGGGTAATTACTTACCCCCCCCCGCTTTAGTTCGCTAAAGTGCATGTTTTTCATCGGTATCGTCCTTTCTATGTCCCTGGTTTCGCCCAGGTCACCATAATAAACCCGCTGGCCCCGGCCACACCAGGTTTGCCCGGGCCGGGGGGCTTAGTGACTTCAAAATGCCAGCCCCGGGGGCGTCCGTCTTCCCAGAACAGCTGTTCCCAGTACCCTGCTCCCGGCTCTCCGCCGTCGCCGCCCTTGCCGCCGTCGCCGGAGCCGGGCAGAGGGACGGCCACGCCGGTGCGGCAAAAGGTCTGCCCGTTGGCAATGTCGGTATAGCCCCCGGGATACAGGGTGCCGTTGGCGGAGGAGTACACCCCAAAGGTAGAGTGCTCCCCCATCGCCCCGGCCACGCCCGCCTTGCCGGATGCTGCGCCCCCCCGGCCCCGGTGATAGGAAACCGTCTCCCCGGGGTTCAGCTTGATGGTGCCATACCACACCTTACCGCCGTTTCCGTTGATGCCTTGCTCTCCGTATCCGGCGGTTACGCCCTGGCCGGGGAGATTGCCCGAGCCGCCTACATAGCCGTTTTCGCCCGGCGCGCCCCCCTGGCCGCCGTCCGAAAGGACCAGCCGGAAATCGGTGACCCCCTCGGGGGCGGTAAAGGTGCCGTCGTCCTGGTCCATGATGGCAAACTCGGTATAAAGGTAGCTGCCATCCGCCTGAAGCAGAGACACCCGGCAGCCCTGAAGCACCCCATTCTGAAACTGGAAGGACTGGCTCATTACCCGGGCGGCGGTGGCGGAGCTTTCATCCAGCCACACGGTGGCCACGTCACCGATCTCGGTGGAGGGGTCCCCCCGGCCCACCAGCTCTACCAGGTTGCCGCCGTACTGGCTGAGAATCAGCCGGGCGGCCTCCAGGGCCTGGGCGGGGGTGTGAAGGAATGGATTGACGATTGTCACCGTGTCCTCGCTGCTGGTTGAGTTGCCCGACACCACATACTCCGTGTTGTCTTCATTGGCCAGCCGGAAAATCAGGGCAGCCAGGCTCTTGTTGGCCTTCATCACCGGGTAGTCGTCCAGGTTGTCCAGGTCGTATTTATTGCCCTGGTTCCAAAGGGGCTCCGCCGTCAGATATCCGGTCTCCGCGTCGGCCCGGGGCCAGGTGCCGGTGGCCTGGCACACCCACCGGATCATATCGCCGCACTTCTTGCCGGTGACATCGGCCCGGTCCCTGGCGGAAAGGGGCTTGCTGCTGTAATTGGGATCAGCGTGCCACCGGTCTTTAAAGTTCTCCCCCAGCTGGCCCACAATGGAGGCCAGCCAGCCCCCCAGGGTGGTGGGCAGGGTGTCGGGGGGCAGATAGGTCCGGCTGCCTACCAGGCCCAAGATGTCCACCAGATACCAGCTCATGGTGATGGCGTTCTGGCCAGTCTTCCAGCCGTCCCCGGCCTGGTAAAACACGCCCAGGGGGAGCAGGTCGGGCCCGGCGGGGGTCTGGGGGCCCAGGTAGAGCTCGATGGGCTGCCGCTCCTCAATGGACTGGAACAGGCCGCCCTTTTTTCGGGGCTCAAACCGCCGGGACTGGTTGTCCATAGCCATCCGTGCGGAGCCGTAGGGTATGGACAGGCAGGAGAATTGCCCCTGCTGGGTGACAGAGAAGCTTTCCAGTTCATCCCCGTGCCACCGCTCATAGAGCCCGGACACAATCTCCTCCACCCGCATCCGCCGGGAGGGCAGCGACCATCGGGTCACGGTGAGCCGAACCGCGTTTGGGGTATAGACGGTGAAGCCGTCCAGCGCCACCTCTGTCGCGGTGTTGCCAGTGAATGCCCGGGTGTGGAAGGCCACCCCGTTGACTAACACCTCCACGGTGAAGTCGGCCGGCACGCCGTCCAGGGGGTCGGTGGAGAAGAAAATGGACACCGCCTGAAGGATGGCCACGTTGGAAAAGGCCTGATTGAGTATCTGAGGCTGGGAAAATGCCCCGCTGGAGCCGCTCAGTTCGTCTCCAACGTAGCCCAGCCTGGCATCTACGCTGTAGTTAGCTGGAAACAGGTCAACGGAGCCGTCCAGGAGCCAGCGGTTTTCTTCCAGGGTGGCGTATCGGGCCGGGGGTTCAAAGTCCTTGTCGTGGAGCTGGGCGGGTTTGCTCCAGCGGGCCTGGGCGGTGCCGGAGACGGCGCCCCAGGTCATGTCCGGGTCAGAGATGTCCACCACGGCCAGCAGCTCCATAGCCCGTGGAGAGGCCACAATGGCCTTCCGGTATGCTTCGCTGGTCTGGATCATGGCGGATCATCTCCTTTCTTACCCAATGGCTACATAATAGTAAGTAGCTCCTTGTTCGTTCATTTGTGCTGTGTCGTCGCTTGTATTATACCAGTAAAGGGTTTTTCCATCCGCAGATTTGCGGCCATAGCTTAAGGATTTACGATATGCATATCCGGTAAGTCCTGCTCTTAATTGGAATTCTGTAGTTAAAGCATCCATTGAGATTACAGGATAAGTATCAGAATACCCAATATAAATACGCCCACCTCCACCTCCTGGGCTTGGCCCAAACAAAACAGCTACCATCTTAGGCGCAAACGGAAAAGTTAAAGAACATGGTTTGTTAATTCCATAAGTTCCGGTTCCGGTAAAGGTTCCTGATACAATCCTTGATTTTCCGTCTGCCGTGCTCTGTGCCGCCTGGATCAGCGGCCGGATCGCCGCAAAAATTTCATCCGGCACAGCTGCGGCCGTCTTGCCATACAGCGCGGCGGTGGCATCCTTCAGCACATTCTGCTTGTTCCAAAAGGTGCCGTCCTCATAGACCGTCCCCGGGGCGGGGATGATCTCACAGATATCGTCGGTACCGGGCACCGGCCGGACGTGGAAGCGGTAGGGGTACTGTACATTGCGGTCCTTCACGCTCCGCACCCCCTAAAAGCTCCCCCAAAGGGGGAGCTGGCACGGCGCAAGCTGTGACTGAGAGGGCCGTCCCCATGGCCCTGACAAGGGTAATTACTTACCCCCCCCCCGCTTTAGTCTGCTAAAGTGCCTCTTTTCCATGGCAACTGCTCCTTTTCCTGTTATTTTCCCAGGCCTTCCCCTGGGAATCCTCCTAATGCGGTCGTTCCTCCCTCAGCTCAAACCCGATTTTATGCCAATACGCGTTATCCTTCCGGGAAAACGCCATCTTGGGCGGGTCCAGTCTTGTGCAGATAAAAGACGTGGTTATTGTTTCGTCGGAGTTGTCTGGCAGCGCGGTGGCAATAAAGGGGGCCCCGGACCGGAGCACCGCCAGCGCCATGCGCATCAGCTCGTTGCCCATATAGTCATAGGCATAGCTTATCCGCCAGATTTTTCCCCGGGTCTCCATAATCATTCGCCCGGAGATCATTTCCTTTTGAACGCTCAGCACCTCCTCCCAGCAGGCGTACTGGTCCCGGCTCACCTCCGGCAGCTTGATGCCGCCAATAATAAGCTGCGTCATGTGTCGTCCAACACCTCCGGCGTTTCCTTCTGGGCGGTACGAATATCCGGCAAAAACGCCCGGGCAATCTCAATGCCGTCCCTGGTCTGTATGGTGATGTTCATGGGCTGCGCGGTACCGCCGGCGGCGCCCACGTTAATCCCGTTCACCGCGCCGGCCAAAAGCTCCCCGATGTCCCCGCTTGTTACCCGCTGCTTGGGCTGGGTCATCATGGCCTCCACGTCCCGGTTATAGGTCGCCTCAAAGGCCGACATGGCGGCGGAGGCCACCGTCTGGGCCATGGCCTCCACGGCGGGTATACCCTCAAACATACCGTCGGCCAGGGAGTTGGCAAAGGCCAGGCCCAGGGCGGGCCCGTTGGTGTCATAGAGCTCCCCGACGCTGTTCAGCTGCTCCAGGATGGCGGTGTCGGTCTCGGTGCGCAGGGCCTTCAGCTCATCGGCGGCCAGCCGGTTGGCCAGCGCCTGCTTTTCGCCGTACAGCTCTGAGTACTTGGTCAGCTGTTCATCGGTCAGATCCAGCAGGCCGGCCAGCTGGCCGGAAGCAGACACGCCCATCTGCCGAATCTCACCCACCAGCGCGGAGGAGGCCCCACGCTCCTCCAGGGCTGCCACGTTGCCGTAAAAGGTCTCAATGGCGGCGATCTGGTCCTCCAGGTTGGCCATCAGCGCCGCGCCGGCGGTCTTCTGGTACTCGGGCACTTCGTCAAAAAGCTTGTAGCTGTTTACAATCTCTCCGGCCCGGCTTTCCAGCTTTTTCTGAAAATCCTCCTCCAGCTTTAAGATATTGTCGCTGGCGGACTGCCACAGCTTTTCCCGGTCCTGTAAAGCCTTTTCGTCGGCCTTGTAAATTGTCTCGGACACCTTTCGGTATTCGTCCAGGTTTCCGGCGTCAGTGAGGTACTGGTCCCGGAGTTCGCCCAGGCGGCGGTAGTATTCCCCCTCCTCCACAAGGCCCATGGCCTTGTCGTGGTCCAGGTCCGCCTTCATGGCCTTGTAATCGGCCAGGTCCTTTTCCGCCTGGGTCTTGATTTTTTTGGAGGCCCCGGAAGACCGCCGGGCGGCTGTAGTCGCCGCACCGGAAAAGCTGAGCACCTGGTCCTGTGCGGCCTTCATAGCCCTTATCTGCTCATCGATGCTGCTGGCCTGGTCGGCCGCAATCTCTGCGGCCCGGGCGGCGGCAATGGCGGCCGCCTTTTTCATCCAGCTGTCAGACGCGGCGTTGACGGCGGCGCTCTCCTCCAGCTGCCTCTGCTTGTTGATGGCGCTCTGCTTCTGGTTCTCCAGAGACTGTATCTTTTCCTCCAGCTGGGCGGCGGCCAGATTTAAATAGGCCTCCTCATTTACTGTCACCGCTCCGCTTTCTTCATCCAGCGCCAGGGCGGCGCCATACCCCGCATCAATCAGGGCCTGGGTAGTTTCCAGGGAAAGACTTCCGCTTTTCTCCTGCTCCTTTAAGGCGTCAGCAAGGGATTCGTGGGCCCCGGAGACATACAGGGTGGCCTCCTCCAGCTGCCCGGCGGCGTCAATCAGGTACCCCCACTGCTCGGCAGCGTCCTGGGTGTCCTGGGCCGCCTCGGCCATGCTGTCGCCTGTGTTTTGGACGGAAACCGCCAGCTCCTCCAGCGCCTCCTCCATCTCTGCCACCTGGGCCCGGCTCTCTGCCAGGGCAGACTCCAGGGTAGAGACCGATTCCTGTGCCTGCCGCACCTGGTTGTCCAAATCGAAGGTAAATTCATAGCCGAGGCCGGCATAGGTACCAGATTCCATCGCCTGGTTGCGCCGCTCCACAGCGGCGGCCAGATCAAGCTGGGCCTGCTCCAGCTCCTTGACGGCCTGGGCCTGATCCCGCTCTGCCTGGACAATGGAGGCGGCCAGCTCAGCTTTTTCCTGTGCATCCGCCTGGGCCCGGGCCAGCTCCAGCACCTGGTCGGTGGTCATGGAAAGGCTGTCCTTCAGGACGTCGTAGCTCAGCCCAAGCCCGGGCACAGCCTGATTCAGCTGTTCGGTAATGGCCAGCAGCTTTTCTTTCTCCCCGGCTGTGCGGCTTTCTTTGTTGGCCAGCTCACCCAGCTGGGCGGCCAGGCCTTCCACGTCGGCCCGCTGGGCGGCGGAGGCCTGGCTTTGCGCCTCTGCCGCTTCTATGTTCTCCTCCATGGCGGCGGCCAGGGCTTTGGCGGAGCTCTCCGCCTCATCCACGGCGTGGGCCAGCGCGGTCACCGCCGTAACGCCCACACCGATGGCCAGCGCAAAGGGGGCCACCGGGCTGCTTATAATAGCGGTAGTCAATGCTTGAATGGAAGTATATCCCAAAGCACTGGCGGCGCTCATTGCTCCCATGCCCACGGTGAGGGCACCTATTCCAGCAGTCAGGCCCACGGCGGCCTGGCCTAAAATGGGAAACTGATTTACAGCTTCACCTGCAAAGGTCAATATACCGGTGCCCACTTGGGTGACGTCCCGCAGGGCGGGGGTCAAAGAATCGGAAAATGCAATTTTTAGGCTGTCGGCGGCGGAGCCCATGAGCGTCAGGTCGCCGGCCAGGTTATCCAGCCGGGTTTCGGACATCTTTTCGGCGGAGCCAGCGGCGCCGTCGATGGCGGCGGCCAGTTCGTCCCACCGTTCGGTGGTGGTACCCAGCAAAGCCTGGGCGGCCGCAATATCTCTGGAGTTGAAAATTTCACTGAGAGCGGCAATCTGTTCCTGGCTGGTCAGCCGGGACAGGCTCTTTTGCAGCTCGGGAAACACGCTGGAAAATTCCCGCATGTTGCCCTCGGCGTCAAAAGCGGATACCCCCAGCTTCTCCAGTGCGGCGGCCCCTTTCTCCGTGGGGGACGTCAGCGATAAAATAATATTGCGCAGCTTGGTGCCGCCCTCAGCCCCCTTGATGGAATTGTCGGCCAGCACGCCCAGCACCTGGTTCAGCTCCGCAGTACCGCCCGCCATAAACTTGGCGGTGCCGCCCACGGTAAGGACAGCCTCCCCCAGCTGGGCCACGCTGGTGTTGGTCTTGGTGGAGGTCTTGGCCATTTCATCCACCAGCCGGGTGGTCTCCTCCATGCTCAGACCCAACGCGCTCTGGGCGTCGGTCACCATGTCGGAGGCCATGGCCAGCTCAATGCCGCCGGCCGCCGCCAGGTTAAGCACGTTTGGCAGGGTCTCTATACTGGTTTGTGCGTCGTATCCCGCCAGGGCCATGTAATTTAACGCCTGGGAGGCCTCAGTGGCGGTAAAGGCGGTGGTGGCCCCCATTTCCAGGGCAAAGCCCCGCAGCTCTCCCAGAGAGGACACAGTGGTCCCCATGGTGGCGGCTATGTCGGCCACCGACGCGTCAAACTCCATCCCGGTGGCCACTGCGTCCTGGAGGGCGGCGGTAACCGACCGCACGGTCCCCTCGATGGCCGACCACGCGCCCACCCCGGCCAAAACATCCTGGGCGGCCAGGGCTTTGCTGGCGGCGGTGGCGGAATCCTCCACCCCGTCCATGGCGTTTTGGAATGCGGCTATCTGGCCCCGGGCGCTCTGGTACTGCCGCTCCAGATTGGCCACTTCCCGGTATTGCTGATTGTAGGCGTTTTGCGCCTTGGCGGCGGCGGTGGAATTCTTCCCTTCCGCCGCAATCACCCGGTCCAGCTCCGTGCCCAGGGCGGACAGCTTTTCCTTCTGACGCTCCAGCTGACTATCCAGCAAAGACAGCTTTTCTTTGGCCGTCTGCATTGACCGGCCCAGCACCTCATTTTTGGCGGTCAGGGCCTCCTGGCTGTTGGCGTTGGCGGCGAATTCCGCAGAAACGGCCTTCATCTCCGCGCCAAGGCTTTTTAATTGTGCGTTGACGGCCAAAATGCTTTGCCGAAATTCTTTTTCTCCGTCTATGCCGATTCTCAGGCCGATATCGTTGGCTGCCACAGCGCAATCCCCCCCTTTTTTTGCGTTCTATTTTTCCGCGTCTTCTCCACAGGGCCGGGCCATCCCCTCCCGGCCCTGTAAACAATACGCGGTCAAGGGTCAAACCGCATCCGGCGGTATAATTTCCTCATCCCGGGGGAGAATGGCACGGTATTCCGCGCCCTCCTCCTTAATCTGATATATGGCGGTCAGGTCCTGAAGCCGGCCGAAAGGGGTATTAAAAACCGCTTTTTCATCCAGGCCGCAAGCCAGACCATACCACAAATACCAGACCGGCGTCAGCTTGTCGGGGCCGACGCGGCGGCCTCGGCCCCTTCCCCGTTTTTTGGAGCCTGGGCCCCCACTTCCCGCACGTTGCCGGAGGCGATGGTCATCATGATGGCCTTCTTGATGCGGGGTACGTCGCCAATGCAGATCAAGTCCCGCAAATCATCCACCTTCAGCGCATCGGGCGCGTTTTCGCCATTGCACCAGACATGGGCAGTGCCCGCATCCATCAGGGCTTCCAGCAGCCAAAGCACCTCCGCCAGCAGCTTCATCTGGTCGCCTTCCACAAGCACCTTGGTCTCTCCGGTCTCGGAATTGGTTTCCTCCTGCCGGGTCAGCTCCATCAGCCTGGGAAACCAGCCGTCAATCTTGCCGTACCGCTGGTAAAAGGCCTCCGCCGCCCGGAGAGTAAAACAAAGGGGATATGCTTCACCGCCCAGATCAAAATACACAACCCGGCTGTTCATACCTTGTCACCCACTGCTGTTTTGGTCTGGGCCGCCCGCAGCGCCGGGGGCTCCTCTGTGCCGCCGCCGGAGGGCTCCGTAATGTTCAAACGGTTTTTGAGATAGGCCGTTGCCTGCGCCTCGGTGTCAAAGGTGGCTTCTCGCTTCCATCTGTGTTTTTCACTGTCGTCCCGGCCGATTGTTGCCACCAGGCTGGGAGTCTGCCACTCGATGGATTCGCCCTGTGTAGTGGCCGCTTCATCCGGCACGTTAAACATCACCTTGGTGTACATAATGGCCCGCCACTTGATTTTGTTGTTTTTCTGCTTTTTAATGATGAAACCCACACCCAGGTAGGGGGTTTCCATGTCATCATCAAAAATCAGCTCAGTATAGCTGCTCCCTTCCGTAGGATTAATGCCGTCAATGGTTCCCACCGGCTGCTCCGTAACGCCAAGAATGGCCTTACTGACCTCCTGGCTTAGATCATCAGTGCCCACTGTCAGGGTTCCGTCGGAAAAAGAACGGTCCATTTCAGCAATGCCGTTGTCCGCATAGAGGTTGTTTCCCTCGCTGGTGTTGATGCTGACGTCCACGTCCGTCATCTTGCCCAGCACGCCGCCATTGCTGTAAGTAACCGCCGTGCCGTTATTGCTGTAAAGAGCATACATCGGCTTCGACACGCCAATTGTCGCCATACAAAATCCTCCCTATTTCATAATTTTGTTGATTTCCTCGTTTACCCGGTGCTCCATTGCCGCCTCAGCGGCTTTTTTTGCTTTCCGTATTCCCCGTTTCATAAACGGATGGCCAAACATAAATGTGGTTCCACTGGCCACACTCCGGGCAATCATCTGATTTGGCTTGCCCCTGGGATAACGGCGGGTAGGCTTTCCCTGATAGCCGTCAAAACCCAACTTGACATTGATAAATCCGTTGTCGCTGCGGATGGGCGTAATTCCGAAGGACTCCAGCAGACCATCTTTTTCTTCCTGGCTTGGGCCCATCTTGGGCCATTTCGGGGATCCCCAGCTTTCATCCGTAGGGAGAGCTGAAATCTCCTCGCGGATTATGTCCGCCGCAATTTCCGCGCCGTCATAGACGGCGGAACCAATCACCCGCTCCTCGGCCAGGGCGGACAACTGTGACAGCTTCAGCTGGTAGGCCTCCATGCCTTTAAACTCAATTTTAGCCATGCAGTACCTCCCAGTCCCAGGTGTAGTGGGTAATTCCGGTTTCCTCCTCATACTGCACATCCCGCAAAGTCCAGAAAATGCCGTACTGATCAAAAGAATCGCCCAGCGCCTCGGCCCAGGGGTCAAATTCTACCGTAGTGAACAGGTCCGTAAACCCGGTTACAGCCTTCTCCGCGTGGACACCGTCGGCAGAAAGATCGTTGTCGCCATCTTCTTGCCACACAAAATACCGCTTGGACTGCATCCGCTCAAAATGGCTTACCTGGTCAGTCACCGCCCGATGGGCGGCGATGATCCTCTCATACCATCTCAATCAGATACACCTCCTGAGCCTGTCTCTTTGGACAAAGTTTGTTCTGGCTGCTCTGCCTCCATTGAGGCGCTGTATCTTACCAGCGTCAAGTCCAGACATGGCGGCCACACCCCGGGCACGCTCTGCACAAAATCGATGCGGTAATGGACGCCGTCCTCCGTCCGCACTATATCCTGGGGGTCCGGCACAGCGCCGGAAAAGCTCCGGGGCACCCGGATGACCCGCTCCACCTCCACATCCACCTGGCGGGCCGCATAATACCGGTTCAGCCCCAGCCGCTGTTCCTCATAGCGCAGAAACGCCTTCCTCTCCAGCTCCGGCCGGGGCTTATACCCCGGCCGGGCGGCGTCCCGCTGCCGGTAGAGCGTGCACACGCCGGAGTTAAAGGTCTGTGAAATTTCATTGTCTGGCCGAAATGGAGCCTTCCGCATTGGTTTTTCCCTCCGCTCTCCGCCTCATCATCCGATCATGCTGCATGTCCAGAATCAGGGACCGGTAATTGTTTTCAAACACGTCCGCAGCGCCGTCTCTGGCATAGCGCACATAATCCTTCAGCAGGGCCAGGGCGTCGGGCTGAGTCTTAAAGTCCAGGGCTTCTCCGGCCTTCCGCTCCAGATAGCAGACGCCGGCCTGAATCATCCCCTCCACCTTCTGGTCCGTGGCGGAATCCTCCCAGGTGATATCCAGATAGTTTTTAATCTCTTGCAGCAGCCATTTGTCCATTGTTTCCTCCACTTGCCCATCCCCCCCATGCTCCCCCTCGCGGGGGAGCAGTCAGCAAGGCTGACAAAGGGGGAACGCACGCTTACACTGTCTGTCCTTTTGTCACGGTCACCGTGTAGGCTTTTTGGGTCTGGCCGTCTGCGGCGGTAACATTGACGGTTACGGTGTTGCTCCCGGATTTCCAGGTGGCGGCAGACCCGTTGTCCATTTCTTCATCGTTCACCAGCACCTGAATGGCGGCGGAGGCCTCAGCGGGCACCGCGTTGATGGTATTGGTGGCGTTGGAGGTCGTGGCGGTGTAGCTGGTTACGGAGGGGCTGAAAGAGGGAGAAAGAACCAGGCTGCCCAGCTTCAGGTCGCTCAGGCCAGCTTCCGCCGAGGGCTCAGAGGGGGTCTCCACCGTCACCTTATAGGTGGCGGGTTTCAGGCCGGCAATATCCAATACCAGGAAAGCATTGTTGTCGGCGGCCATGCCGTTGGCATAGGTCTTGATCAGATAGACCCGCTCATCCTCCAGGAACCGGTATTCGTCGGAGTACTCGATGCGTCCGTCCCTTGCCATGCCGGAAAAAGCCAGATACAGCCGGGCGATACCAAATACGGCCTTGCCCCGGGGCAGCGCGGCAGACTGGATCACCTGGGTGGGATAGGCAAAAATATTATTCTGATAGGTGCCGCTGGGCCCCAGGATGGTGGTGGCGGGCATAATCTTCTGGAAATAATCCTGGGGGTTGACCAGCAGAATCAGGTCGTCTACCGTCCTGGCCTGGCCGTTGGGGTTGGCCGCCAGAATGGAAACCATATTGCCCATAGTAGCCGGGGAAAAATCGCTGATTTTAATGGGTGCTTTCTCCGGATATACGCCACCGGTAATGCTTACCTCATCGCCCACCTGGCGGATCATGCCAATGGGCTCATCCTTACCGGAGCCGTTGACAATTCCCCACTCCAGGCCGTTGGCCAGCGCTTCCAGCAGGATTTCCCGCACATAGCGGTCCAGCCACTGGGGGCCCAGGTCCAGCATAGCCTTGCACACAGGGATAAAGGCGGACAGCTTAATCAGGGTGGCGTCCACTTCCTTAAAGCCGCTGGACAGCTCCTTTACAATCTCCGCGCACAAAGGACCCCAGGCCGCCCGCTGATAGCCGTTCAGATTCATCAGAAATTTGATGGCTCCGTTTGTGTTCTGAAAGCGAATCTTGCTCAGCAAGGGGTGGCGGGTGCGAAGCTCCTCAAACACGTTGTCAAAAACGGTCTGAGGCATAACCACATCCAGGTTGGCCAGAGCGCTTTTCACGTCCTTGGCCTTCATGGCATTGCCCAGCTTTTCAAAATACGTTTTTTCCTTGCTGGTCTGCACCCACTCGCCTCGGCTGGCCCGGACCTTGTCATCCATCTCGCTCTGGAGCAGCTCATACTCCTTGCTCAGCTGCTCCCCGTGATAGGCCATAAGGGCGTCCAGAGTATCCATATAAGCCTGGGTATCATTGGCGCTCATGGCGTCCATATGCTTCTGCCGCAGCTCGGTCAGTTTGGGGTCGTCCAGACCCATCGCTCTCATTGCCATGTTTTAATCATCCTTTCTAAACATTTGGTTAAATCGGTCCATGATACTTTTGGGCTCATCCCGGGCTTTCTCCTCGGGGGTGTTCACGCTTTCTAGGCTCTCCCACAGCTCTCTGAGCTGGGCGGTCAAAGTCTGGTGAAAATTGATCCGCTGCTGGAGGCCAGCGTTTGCATGCTGGAGCACTTCCTCCGCCTTGCTCATGTCCGCGTCTTCCTCGGACAGCCGGTCGGCCAGTCCCAAGTCAATACACTGCTGAGCGGTGAGCCAGGTCTCCGCGTCCATCATCTCGGTGAGCCGTTCCTCGCTGAGCTTGTCCCCAGCCTTGGCCAGATAAGCCCCCCGCCCGGCGGCGTTGATGGTATCCAGGTCGTCGGCGGCCTTGCGCAGCTCGCTGGCGTTTCCCACAGCGCCCATGTACATGTTGTGGATCATCATCAGAGCGTTCCGGGGCATGATCACTTCGTCCCCTGCCATAGCAATCACTGAGGCGATGGAGCAGGCGAAGCCGTCCACATACACGGTTTTGTGAGCCGGGTGCCGGCGCAGCTGGTTGTAGATTGCTGTGCCCTCAAAGACGGAGCCGCCATAGCTATTGATGTACACGTTGATCTGTTTGACCTCCGGGTGGGAGGTGAGGGCGTCCTTAAAGGCGTTGGCGCTGTTTGGGCCGTCTATAAATTCGCCGTCCCACCAGTTGCCCTTCCAGACCTCCCCCTCCACGTCTCCGTATACGTACAGGTCCAATATTCCGGCGTCCTCAGACCGCTGTTCCAGCCGCCACATCCGGCTGGCCGCCTGAATCCTTGCCATTGCTTTCCTCTCCTTTCAAAATTCTCATTGCCAGGTCAAAGTTCTTTGTCAGGAAGTGTTCATTTGCCCAAGGCTCGTTGATCTCCTGTCCGCCCGCAGCGCGCTGGATGTCGTTGTAACTGTAGCCGGAACCAATCAGCTTCTCGATGTTGGGGGCCAGGTCAAACAGATTGAAGTGCTGAATGGCGCTGGTGTCTACCCGAAGATAGCTGTTTCGGGCCCACCCCTCATACCCAAACCGCTTTCGGGTGATCTCCTCGCTAAGCTGGTCGGCCAGGGGAGCGATGCAGTTGGTCAAAAACCGGCCCTGGGCGTCTGCGATCCCCTCTACCTGGCCCCGGAGAAGAACCGGCGGGATGAGGAAGGCGTTAGCTGTAAAGTCGAAGACATCCTGGATCATATTCTTAATGTGTTTGGCGTCCCGCTGGGCGTCGGTGGCCTTGCCCATAATCTCATAGTGGTAGCCGTCCATCTCCGGAAGAACGGCGGCGGAGGCGTTGAGAAATGGTCTGATTTGCTGCTCCACGATTTCCGTCATCTGCTTCGCCCAGTCATCCTTGCCCCCGGCCATCTGGTCCACGTGGACCTTCCAGTGCTGGCCGTTTGCCCACACATAGTTGTTGATGGCGGCGGCGATCAGCCGGGAGTAGCTCTGAAACAGGCCGTCCAGCACCGGCTTGATATTGCAGTGGTTGAGCCGCAGGTGGATCACGTCGTCTTCCCGGAATGTCTTGTTAAACGTAAAATTGTCTACCTGAACGCCCTTGTACTCGTTCTGCCGTGTGACCTGGGGGTCGGGCAGCTGCCAGTCGTCAGCCACGGCCAGAGCGTCCCGGCCGTCCCGCCGGCGGACGGGGACAATGAGGGCCTCGTTGTTTTCGTGGAGGGTGTATACCAGCTTGTGGAAAAAGGCGGTGCTGTTCTGGTTCACATTGGGTTCTACGTTCCAGAGATAGTGCTCCTCTCCCCGGCTTTCCTTCCCGTCAAAATAGACCCGGAAGTCGCAGCGGCCGATGGCGTTGGCGATAAGGTTGACGCAGCTTTCAAAAGCCAGCTGACGCACCTGGTATTCCTGGGCGGCGTCCATCAGCTCTCGGCAGGTGACTTCTTCAATCTTGCTGTTGCCGCCCACAGCGGAACGAATCCACCGCATGATTGAAATTCCGATTGTTGTTCACCTCCTTATACCACAATCACCTTGGGCAGCTTGCCCAGAGGCTGGCTGCCGGAACCCAGCAGTGGCTCGATGGTCATTGAGGCCACCAGAGCCATAAACGGGTCTGTTTTACGGGACTTTGCTTCAATCTTGGCGTAGTAAAAGTTCCCTGTCTCCGCCCCGGCCGCCCGGCTGGCCCGGACCCGCTTGGTGTTATTCACAGCCCACCTCAAATGAGGGACATCGCCCCAGGTAAACAGCCCCCGGTTGAAGCACTCCTGGATCACGGGCTCCACCTTCATAATGTCGCTGGGCCGCACCAGTTTCACGTTCTTCCGGTTCTCCGGCTCAAACCCAATTTTTTTCATGGCGGTGGACACAAGAGTCCAGCGAAAATTATCCATGGCCAGCCCCCGGATGTTGTAGACCGCTGCCATCTGAGCCAGCCACTCGGCAAGCAGGTCGGGATTGATGGACACGTCGTCCACCACGGTGATGTGGCCGGCGGCGGCCCAGTCTTGCCAGGGGGCCCGGACCCGGTGGAGGGTCTTACTCTGGATGCAGACCCACGCGTGGTTCAGGTCATACCGCCGATTCCCCTGACGAAAATGGAGGTTAATTGCCGCCCAGTCACTGAGCTCGGCATAGTCTATCCCGGCGGTGCAGCTCCATCCGTGGAGGTCTGGCAGTGGGTCCATGGTCCTCTTAATATTGTCATAGTCAGTGACGGCGATCTCCGCTGCCTGAGACCGCAGTCCCATCCGCTTGGTCAAAAAATCGGGATTTTGCTCCGGGCTCTCCACCCAGTCCCGGTATTCGCCCCGAATTTCCTGAAGCAGGTGTGGCATGTACTGGAGAGAGGGGTTGGCCATGTACCAATTTTCTTCATCATGCACCTGCTCCTTGTTCTTCAGGCAGCAGATAAAAGGAAAAAAACCATTGTCTGCCTCTCCCTCAAAGAGAATCCGGCGGCTTTTGGCCAACAGGTCGTCCAGAGGGCCGTCAAAGACGTTGCCGTTGGAGGTAAAGTATCCCACGCGGGGGTGGGGGACCTTGCCCTGGCCAGTGCGAAACACGGTAATGTTGCTGTAGTCCTGATACTGATGAATCTCGTTAAAAATGGCTTTTCCGGTTCGCATACCGTCCCGGCTTTTTGGGTTGTTGGTTCTTCCGCGCATAGAACCGCCGTTTTTCCGCCCCTTTACCACCACCTTGGTGTGATAATAATGCTTGTCCAATATCTTCCGCACTTTCCCTGTGGGGCGCTCCAAAGCTTCCACCAAATCTTCCACCGGCCGCATGGCCTGCTCCTCCAGATTGGCGCAGATGTCCACGTCATAGCGCAGGCTCTCACAGTAGGGAGAAATCGAACAAAAAGCATCAAAGGCAATCAGGCCGTCTTTTCCTCCTCCGCGGCCCAGCATTCCAAAGAAGGTTGGCCACCTTGGAAGACCCCGGAGCATTGGGTCCTCATGGGTTTTGCTCCAGTAAGTGCAATCCCAAATCGCAACAACAAATTTTTCCCAGGGAAACAGAGAAAAAGGAAAATACTTTTCCAGGCGAAGATAGCTGCCCAGCTGATCCTCATCCACATAGATGTCATCCTCAGCAAAGGATTTTCGCACAAGCCGGGCCATAGCTTTCTGTTCCTCACAGACCCGCCATTTCCCGCTTTCAACCTGTACCAGATACTCCTCAATCTCAGGCGGAATTTTACAGCTCATTGTCTTCATCTTCTCTCACGGCGGCCAGGTCTTCGGTTTTTATGTCCATAGACCGTTGAAGCCGTTCCATCAACGCTTCGGCGTCGCTGAGTGTCTTCATACTGGGGTTGTTATATCGCCGCTCCCGGTCATCGGTGCAGTAATGACCATAAATAGCAATGTCCTGTCTGGCATTTTCCGCCAAAACCCAGGCGTCCATATACCGCCGCACCAGGTCCATACAAACAGCATCCAGCGCAACTTTTCTGTTCGGATCCAGTTTTTCCTTCAAACGACGAATTAGCGCCCGCTCCAGTTTTTTATACTCTTTGCTGGATTTAATTTCTTCCATCTGTTTTCCCCCTGTCTGCATTAAATTTTTTTTAGTCTTCCATATTTGCTTCTCCTATCAAAATAATCTATCCCATAAAATCAAATCAACATCAACGCAATGCGGTTGTCCGCATAGAGGTAATTTGGATATTGCGCCGGATACTGCACACAGCACTGTTGCAGCGAGTTTATCACTTGCGCTGTCTGTTGCGCTTGCAATGCTTGCGTTTGCAAGCTTGCGGTTTGATCCATCAAAGCGTTGATTGATGCCCTCGTGTTCTGCATCTGGGCAAACAGGTTAGGATTATATGCTGGTATGGATTGGCAAGGATGATACGACACATTTTGATTGACCGGCTTTGGTGTCTTCCTGCTGATCCACTCCAGTTCCGCGTCCTCGTTCAGCCGCAGCCCATCCAGCCCCCACCAGAGGATGATGGTTTGGCCCATAGGCTCCCGCTGCTCCAGAATATCAAGGGCGGCTTTCTCCATCCGGTCGTAATATTCAGAAACAACAAATGGTTCAACCGATTCCAAATTTTTGCTCTCATATGGTGTCGCGTTAATTAGGCAAATGATCATACAATTGATAGTTGCTATCAACATCCCGATTAACCAATCAATCATTTCAAAAACTCCTCCCAGAGCCGCAAGAAAATCTAGTCGCTGATACCAAGCCGAATTTTAAGCCGTTCAATTTTGCTTCGTCTGTATTCCTCCACGGCCTTTTCGCACTTGTGTAAAATAATCATTTGCTCCAACATAATTTGAACATCTGCAATTTCCTCTGCAATTTCCTCTATATTGCTTCTTCCTCTTGCGTACTTGCAGAGTTCTTTTTGCAGTTCTGATATTTCCTCAAAAACCATAAGGGTCTGGGCATCCGCTCCCCAAGTCTCCAGCGCAGTCCGAAAAACCATTTTGTCATTCATTTTCTTGTCCTCCACTAATAAATTCCTCATATAGCCGCAGGAACAGAAACCGCAACCTCTCAGGATTGATCTTGCGCTCTATCATCCAGGCCCGGAACTCCTGCCACAGCGCTTCGCTTTCGGCTGCGTGCTGCTCCAGGTCACGCTCAAACAATTCTGGCTGATAGCCGTATTTGCTGGAGGCTTCGCCCACACAGTGGGACGAGGTGATTTTGTGTCGGTTCATTATAAATGCGCCCCGATAATTCCTCGCCCTTTTACTGGTTCAAATGCTTCCCTGCACCCATCTGGATCACCACATCCGGGCCAAAATCCCCGATGACAAAAGGTTTCGTCGGATAAATCATCAACATCAAAGTGCGCACAAAGTTCGCATTGATATGCCTTGATTTTGCTTTTGTCATTTTTGCAAAGTTGTATTTTGCTCCCGTGCCTTACTTCGCTCCCCTTCACTTTCTTGCCCTCCCAATTCTCTGTTGGTTATCTTCACCGCATAGCGGTAAATCTCACAATCATCAAGGCTGAATTATCATAAAACCCACTCCGCAGTCTGCTACCCAACGCCTAGACACCACTGGTTGGTCTGCGTTGCCCCCTTACGTCCACGGCCTCGCTCTTACTTCGCAGGGACAGCCTTGATAATCACGGTACATCTCAACCCCTCCGCAGGTGTCGTCTGTCGGAACCGTAAAACTTTACAAAGCCGGGGTCAGCCAAATAAATAATTCAATTTCATTCACCCTGCCGCTTTCGCACAGCGCACAGGGAAGACTCGTCTAAGGTGATGTCGTACCTCTGGAGCCACCGCCCAGTATCGCCCTGGTGGGTGGCATATTTCATGCTCATATTTCCTCCTAGTCTGAAAAGCCTACATCTGTCAAAAGATACCAACAAAACGCGCCCGCGCGCCCCCGCCGCCCCGCGCAACCCGCCAAATTTTCTCCTTTGTCCTGGACCCACCCGATACGAAATTGACGCTAATTTTTTGTTTTTTCGAGGGGGGGGAGTCAGTCCCAGCGCTCAGTAGTCAATGGCGGTTTTGCCGAATATCGTTTTAGGCCTCGTTCTGGATGCAGTTCTTCATGGCACGTTCGGCATAAACTGACCAGCTGACGCATTCCAGTATCTGGATCGATTACGGACAGCGCCAGGTCTGGCCGGTCCCGAAGATGTTTGACGTGATGAACAATAACCGCCCGGCGATATCTCCCGCACGCTTTGCACCGTTGACACTCCCGTTTGTCCATCCGCAGAACATCCTGCCGCTTGCGAACCCACTCGGTCCAGTCGTAAAAATCATCCGATGTTCCATCCTGAATCATGGTCTCCAACTGCTGGAGTTGTGCCACGCTTATTGCCATGGGCTATCACTTCCCGACAAAACAAAAACGCCGGAGCCACGATCCAACCGATTGGCTGGTCATGGGCTCCGGCGTTCAACGCTCTGGCCTCTGTCAATATTCAGGACGATTTCACGCTTGCAGTCCCGGCAGTACACCGGCAGGTCCCGCGCCTGTGTCTCGGGCTCGACCCGAAGCAGGCGGCGGTTGCGCTTGCAGACTGGGCAGGTGATCCATCCGTCCTTTACGATTATTTTACCACACTGTGGCTTGGTTTGCAACTTTTCCATATAAGTTCTCCTTATAATTACAGAAAATATACTTACCCCCAAGACCGAAAAGAATAGAAAAGCTATTTTGTTTTTCGTCTTCTCCGCCTCGATTTGGGCCGGCGGCGGCCGGAGTCATAGGGCAGCAGGTATTTGATCCAGCACCACTCCCCGTATCCGTTGGTGATGGGCCCCTCTTTCGAGGCCACCAGCGCCTCCGGCGGCGCGGTGAGGGTGAGCAGGTCTGGCACCTCCGCCGTCTCCGGCTCTGACCGGACCAATCCCAGGGACGGCGTCCAGGTCCGCTCTCCCACGCGGGGGTGCCCCCACTCCCTGGGCTCCTTGGTCAGGTAGCTGGCCAGGTCTTCATAGGTGTGTTCCCGGTCGAAGGTCAGCCGCCGCAGCTCAATGTCCCCCCAGCCCCACAGTCGGCGCAGCGCCTCCAGATCGTCCCCAGTAGAGTTGAGAACCAGATGGTGGTGGATGCGCCCGCCGGGACAGCATCCCTCCGTTACATAGATGTAGCGGAGGGGATGGCCCCTGTCCTTCCGGGCCCTGCGCAGCTTGGAGAGAAACGCCCGCAGCCGGCGCACCGCTTTGTCCCGGTCCTCCGGGAGATGTTTGTCCCGGTATGTAAGGGTTAGAAAGAGATCACCATTGTCGAAGTTGTCTGCCAGAGCCCGCTCCAGCTTCTGGAAGGACGTCCGGGCGTTCAGCCGTTCCCGGGCGGCGGTGCTGGCCTTCTGCTTCTGGGCCCTGGCCTTAGGAGAGTCGCCGGCGACGGGGGCTGTGTAAACCACCGCCTGCACCAACCGCCCGCAGCGCACCTGCTTTAATATTTTAGCCATCTGCGACTATCACCTTTTTCCTCTCCATCTTTTATATAATTCATCTGCCGCCGGACAAATCCATGCCGCCGTAATAAAGCCTATAATATATCCGATAAATAACCAGTCATATTCCATTTTGTTCTCCAATTCTGCCTTTCATTGTTTCCGGCTTGCGGCGGTAAGCCAGCCAGGTCTTGCCGCAGTTCTCAAAATCGCAGCCTCCCAGCAAGCCATTATATACACAGTTACGGCTGGCAGAAATAAGCATCCATCCGCTTGCCTCTTTGCATTTCGGGAACTCCACCCACACCGGCTCCCCGTCCATCTCCCGCAGCTCTTCCAGGGTCAGTAGGGCGTTGGGCGGCGAGGCAAGCGTTGGGATATCCTCCAGAGTCAAAATCAACGCTATCTTTTCTCGGTTTGTCAGGTCAGACTTCTTGATTCTTTCTTTCGCAAAATCCGCATCAATCTGCCTCATAGTCTTCCTCCCTCTTTTCCAGCGCCGCCTCGGCTTCTTTGCGGGTCAGAAATACGGTTTTGCCAATTTCATCAAACGGTATATCAATGTACTGCATATTGTCAAAGAACTGAGCTTGCAGATATCGCTCCAGCTTATATCCAAAAAATTCTTCGACAATCGCTTTCCGACCATCTATAAAAACATAGTCCCCCACCTTACACGGAAGCATCACCAACCGCCCGTCCTTCTCGGCCTGGACAAGCTCTAGCAGACGGTCAGGCGTTATATTTAGCCTGAGCTGCTTTATCGCCCTTGAACAGGTAGGGCACGCCCCATCGTGTATGGTGCTTGCGAACCAACTCCCGCATATAATGCAATCCATTTTACAGTCCTCCTATCCGTCTCTCCAGTTCAGCCCAGGCTTGCCCGGTAAGGGGTTTGCCGCAACGGGGGCAATATTCCCGGCCATGCCTGAGTCCTAAGTTTCTGATCTTTTGGTTATTGCAGCTCCAGCACCCCTCCCACCGCCTCCTGTTCAGTTTGGTATGTGCTTGCTGAGTGCGGAGGGCCTCAGAAGCCATTTGGCAGGCCTCCTTCAGCTCTCGCACGGTTGTATCCTCCCTACGCTCCCCTGGCTCATAGGCGGCGATGCTTTCTACGTGCTCCATAAGGCTAAGGGCTTTGATTGCTTCTCCTATAGTCATAGGTCTCACCATCCTTTTATTTCTGTCTGAGCAGAATCCGGTTCGCATTTACGCTGTTTTTTTCTTTCCCGAAACTCCAAAAATCTCCTGGTATACTCATAGCTCTGGCCAAATACAGATACCACTGCCTTGTATCGTTTTGGTTCAAATACCTTTACCAACTCCAGTTCTTCCTCAAAATTTTTACCAAATGGACACCCAGCGCATCCGGTGCGGCTCATTCCCCATACCTCATAACAATCAGACCGTATTATTTCAAAAAATTTCTTATACGCCTCCTTATCTGAATCAGACCACCAAAAAAGAGGACGATAATTGTCAGGCCCAAACGGCACATCGTCAAAACAGCTTTTATATGATGTGGCTCTAGCCCCTCCTTCTTTCTGTCGAACTCCAGTGCAATTTAAATCGAAGCCACCTTTTTTTAAAAACTCGTGTGCCGGTTTTTTCTTCGACCAATTACAGCAAGCCGCAGAAATTTTAAAGTTTGGCGGATTTAAGATCATAAATTCTTTAAGTCTGTTTACATACTCAATATTTCTGCTTCTTTTCGCATCCTGGCACCAGCATACTTTTTGGACCGCTCAGCGGTTATGTACTCGTTCAGACCTGGTAGACGCCCGGGGATAATCAGCTTTCTCAACCGGGTCAAATCCGTCGAATTTCGGTAGGCATCCAAAGCGGCGGCGAGAGCGTCGTCCACTTCCAAATGTTCGGCCACTTCTGCGATTCCACACAGCTTCGCTCGGTTCAGTTTCCGCATGATCTCGGCCTCTACTAGAGCAATAATTCGTTCTCTATCCATGCCGCATTTTCATCTCCCAACTGTACTGTTTGGCTGGACTTCCGGCGGATGGGAAGAACCGCCTGGACGGCTCGTTAAAGTCCAACTTTATTTTCCCCCTGGCACCGAACTCCCGGTTTTTCATAATCGTCACCACAGCGTCGCAGCCCTCGTCCTCCGGCTTCACCCGCTCAACCTTGAACACATTGTCCGCCCGGTTTGTAATATCCCCGGACCCGGCCACATCATCGGCGTCAAACTTTTTATTGTCCGTTTTCCTGGGGTGGGCCACCAGGTGGACATGTACCCCAAGCCGCTTGCAAAAATCCACCAGCCGGCCGGTAAAGACCGACTGCGCCCGCCAGAAGCCCAGTCGCGCCTCGTCCCGAAGCTGTGCGGTCATGATGTTGTCTACCAGGAATACGTCCGCCCCATAGCGCCGGTTCGCGTACTCAAACAGTTTGAGGATAGTATCTTCATCGTGGGCATTCTTCCGCCCGATGTCGGTGAGGAACAGTCGTTTGTCCCACCATTCATCAATTACCGGAACCACACGCCGGCTCACAGTGTAGAACATCCGCCCAGATACCTGATCCTGCCGCTTCTCTATGTTGAGGTAACCAGCCGCCTGCTGCTGCATGGAGAGCTTGAAATCTTCTTTTGGCAGCTCCCCGGAATAGGCGCAGACAACGTGATTCTGGTTGACTGCATCCAGCAGAATCTGTCCCAACAGGGTGGATTTCCCCTCCCCCCGCTTCCCGGTCCAGACCGACAGGGCCCCGCCGGAAAACCCGCCAATCGCGCCGTCCAGCTTCGGTATCCCGGACACAACCCGGACGGCATTTCGTTTTTTCTCCGTGCTAATTTCCGCGATGTTCAGAAGCCCGGATACCGGGACCTCCTCCGCATCCAGGAGCAGCTTGTCAACCGCACCCAGGCCTACGTTTTCCCGCAGTTCCCGGATGCTCCCAGCACCGTAGAACGACTTCGCGGCCGGTATCATCACCGGTACCGGGGACCGAGCGGAAAGCTCCTCCGCGATTTCGTCCTGAGCCGGCCCGGGCGGCACAGCCACCAGTATGTACGGGAATTGTGCAAGCCAGTCCGACCAGTCGTTTATGTCGCTCCAGGACGCGTCCGCCGCTTTGTATACAGCGTTGGCGGACACTGCCTCCATGTCCAGCACGTTCTGGCACCACCACAGGCCGAAGGGCTCCTGTTCCGGGTCGATGAACTTTTCCAGAAACAAAATCGCGCCGTTCTCACAGATATTCATAGCCGTCATCTCCTCCCCGCTTTTCGTTCTCGCGCTTTGCTTCTACAGCGTCCCAATCCGCCAAACACCGCACCCCCTGGGCCTGTTTTGAGCGCAGAATCCCCCGGACGTAGGACCATTGGGTCTTACGTTCATCCTGAGCGATTTGTATAGCCCGCAGGCAGCATTCCTTCCCCATGGACCGGAGAAAGCCCAGCATTTCCGCCACAAGCTGCTCTGAGACGTTGGGGTTGATCCGGTCCATGTAGGCCGACATGACGGCGGCGACGACGGGGTCTTTCTTTACATCCCCGTCAGGGGATGTTTCTTTCTCTTGTACTGTACTGTACTGTGTCCCTGGAATCTCCACGGAATATCCGTGATTTTTCCCTGGATATTCCGTGGAATTTCCACGGAAATTTTCAGGAGTTTCCGAAGGCAATCCTTTCTTTTTTCTGTCATTATCTTTTCGCTTTTTCTTGGTAAATTCCCCGTTCAATTCCGCCCATCCGTGCAGAAAATTTCCGCTGTCGGATGCATCCAAAAAGCCGCAGTCAGTCAGAGCGGCCAGCAGAGCTTTGGAGCTCTTTTTCCACCGCATGATGTCGGCGATCTCCTGGGCCGGGAGCTGTCCTATGTTTCCGTCCTCGTTACCAGATAGCTTTGCCCAGGCCCAAAGGCGACCCAGCTTTCCAACCAAAGTGTCCACATCAGTTTTCAGCGCGGCGGAAAGTTTCAGCATTTTGGGGTGCGTGTACAGGTTGCAGTCTATAGCAAACCACGTAATCTTCATGTTTCCTCCTAAAACGGAAGATTTCCGTCGTCCGTGGTAAGCTCGGAAAACTCGCTGTCCGGGCCAGGCTGAGCGGGATATCCTCCGGTGGGGGCGGAGTACCCGCCATCGCCGCCGGAATAGCTCTCCTGTCTGCCATAGCCGCCCTCCCGCTTGCTGTCGCCGAAATAGACGTTGTCGGCCACAACCTCGGCGGAACGGTCCGCCTCTTCGGACCGGCTGGCCGCTGTGTCCATCGCCCAATCCACCAGGGATACCGCGGGGATAACCCCGGCCAGCGCCGCCAGACACAGCTTGTCCGTCCGGCTCAGGGGTGGTCGGTCTGTTAATTTGTTCATATTGCCTCCTCCGGTAATTTCCACCCATCATCCCGCACTTGAAAAGCGTCCCCCAGTTGGATGGTGTCTGGGAAATTGTACTGTGTAGTCTGTATGGCGTACTTGTCGATCTCGGTTGCGTAGTAGTGGGCGATATGTGCCCCCAGCTTGTTCAGCGCCAGGTGGCCGCAACTCATACCGTCGTACATGGACAGCACTTCCAGCGGTTCCTCGGTGATACCCGGCGCATAGTGCAGAATGTGTGCGATCACGGCCACCGTCCAGCCGTTTCCTAGCATTTTATAAGCCTGGGTGTCAGACACGGGGAATATGTACTCCTCCGGCACCGTCTGGAGGCGCTTGCACTCGGTCACGGTCAGTTTTCGGATAATATAGAAACCGTCCGCCAGTTTTATGGGGTATTGCTTGCCCTTTATGGTGATCTGGCCGTCCCGGACTTCATAGACCGGATATGTTTTCCCATTCGCCGGGATTGCATAAAGCCCAGTCTTTGCCCCCACACCTCCGCCCTGTCCGCACAGGGTCACTCTTTTACCGTCCGGCGAATATACCAGGTATTGCTGGCTGTCAAAATCCGCGTTTTTGGCGTTGCTTTCTATGGTCCCGATCCTCACCGGAACTGCTACACCATTAGCAGAAAAATGCCCGTTTGTTGCAATACTTCTCAAGATATTGGATGGTCCGTTTTGATTGCACATTGTCGCTTTCAATGTATAGGCTTTTTCTCGCATTGGTAAGCCGCTTTCCAGAATGTCCCGGAGCAGGATGCCCTTGTCCTCCGGTTGTTCCACGCCTGGAATGTTGGTCCAATAGAGACGTTGGCGGTTCTGTGCGCTCACCAGGGCTGAATTGATCAGGATAGGCTCCACGCCCAGCTCCGCCGTGATCTGTGCCCGTATCGCCGGAGCCATGCTCTTGTTGTTCTCATATAGGAAAAAGTCCGGCCTGAATTTCTTCAAGGCAATCAGGTAATTGTCGAACAGTTCCCACCCCGACCCCTCCGGTTCGGTTTCCCGGTTTTGGGTCCGCGCTATGCTCCAGTAGGTACAGGGGGACCCGCCAAGCTGAATTTTCATATCTTCACCTTGATTTCTTCTTAGACTAGTGCTATAATCAATTCACAGGCCGATTTCGTAGTGTTTTCGGTCCGCCCCGCCCGGTTGCACCCCGGACGGGGCTTTTGCTTTATCCATCGTAGTTCTCTGCTTCTTCCCGCGTGCAGAAGAAATGAAATCCAGCCGCGCACTCTTTGTCGCTAAAATCGAAATCTTCAATTTCTACTTCATCGGCAGAGTAATATGTTGTCCTGCCATCATACTTAGAGATTCCAACTGGTTATCCACGTACATTTCCGATCACATTTGTAATAACAGCCTTGCTTGCTCTGCATTTTTTACCATATGCACCGCGAATCTGTGCGTCAGACGGAATGGTCGCGCAAATCAGCACTCAAAATTTGCACTTTTTATAGCCGGTTTCAGGTGGTTCGATGGTACGAAGAATAGGAAGATCAATACCACGTTCCTTACAAACATTCATCGCTGCCGTGTGGACACGCCAGGCCGGGTCCTTCAGCCCCTGCTGGATGATCTCCAGGGGGACCTCGCGGCC
>OFGB01000451.1_pt1 | contig 30084 bp, 28 predicted proteins | sample 1521491 | NCBI WGS metagenome assembly OFGB01 (sample SAMEA3504095, study PRJEB24116) | mouse gut metagenome | biome: mouse gut; feature: mouse-associated habitat; material: faeces | place: Denmark | collected 2011
AAACAGGAAATTCAATACTTTCCGTCATTCTACTTTCCTGATACGGGGATAATACTGAAACTTCGCTTCTGCAAGGATAGCGTCCCGTTCCACATAATGATGCTCCCAAAAGCGGGAATCGTGTGAATTATTCCTGTTATCTCCCATTACAAAATAGGAATCCTCCGGAACCTCATAAGGGCCGAAACTTCCCTCCGGAATCCCTTTTAAATATACCTCGTCCAACGGTATCTCAGAATCGTCTATATATACCTCTCCGTCAACAATCTGAACTTTCTCACCGGGAAGCCCGATAATCCTCTTGATAAAGACCTGCGACTCATCGTCCGGATATCGAAAGATAATGATATCCTTTCTCTGGGGATCCTTCCCCAGATATGCCAGACGAGATCCGATAACCCGGTCCCCCGGATGAATGGTATCCTCCATCGAACCAGACGGAATATTTGCATTCACAATCAATACCTTACTGCAGAAAAGAGCAAGTAGTACAGGTATTACAATCATATGAAAACATTCTTTGACTGCCGTTTTCATCCTCACCATCCCATACTCTCCCCAATTCCCCAGAAATCTCCTTTGAATACCGCACCGTCTATTCCCACTTCCCTGGCGCCTTCTATATTCGCTTCCACGTCATCAATAAAGAAGCTCTCGTCTGCCCGTAGATTGTATTTCTTTAACAGATGCTGATAGATACGGATATCCGGCTTTATGATATGGATATCACTGGAGACAACAATCCCGTCAAAATAATCAAAAGGTGCAAACCTTGGGAAATAGTTATAAAAAGAACTGCTCGCGTTCGATAATACATAGATACCAAAGCCCCGCTTTTTCAGATAACCGCAGAATTCCCTTGCCTGCGGAACCGGTTGCATACACATATCCCATTCTATCGTGCAGCGTCTAAGTTCTTCATGAAGTCTTTCCGGCACTCTCTTACTTACTCCGTAAAACCGCTCTTCATCTGTAAGTTGTCCCAAATCTCCCTGTATCCACTCCGGTCCCTCAAACAACTCCCGTCTGATCAGCGCGCGGTCTTCCTCTTTCTCAACGATTTTCTTCAAACATACTTCAGGATCATAAGTAAGAAGTACGTTTCCCATGTCAAATATTATATTTTTCATACGAATTAATCCATTACAAACAACGCTTCATCCAATGCCGTCATATCTGACTGATCGATAAAATATACCCCTTGGGAATCCGGCTTCACAGTAACTTCCACCGTAACTGCATCCCCATATTCCGGAGACGCGGCTCTCTCAGCCATCATATCATACCTTTTCTGATAATACATCTCATTTATGGTTGCCTGATCCGGAATCTCAGTCAAATTCTTCATCTCTTCCTGAATAACCGCCTCTGCTTCTTCCTGAATACCCACATAACCGACGAACGGTTCCAGCGTTACATGAATCGTATATTCCTTATCTCCTGTCTCTTCCGCTTCTCCTACTTCATATTTTACCAGATTAATCGTATCTTCGAATAACTGTCTGTAATTTGCCGTAAGCTCTTCGGATAATCCAAGACTCTCAAGACCAGATTCCTGCATAGCGACATCAATATTCGCATCATATAGCTTCTTTGCCTCTTCCTGCGTCGACTTTGTCCACTCTATGTATGTGCCAAACTCTCCTTTATAACTGGCGTCCAGAACCGATTTCAGATAAGACTGTGCGTCCTCTGCGCTCATGCCGCCGCAGCCGCATAACATCGTCATAACTACAATTAATAACACTGACAGTATTCCTCTTTTTTTCATGTTTTTTCCCTCCTGGCTCACAAAGTAACGTATTTTATTACAATATCATACATTCCATATATTACACCTTCTGCCATGCAAAATCAACTCCTACTCTCTTACTTATTTCGACAATTTCCTGCCGCAGTTAACTGTATTGACTCTACACCAATCAACGGAGAGATTAGCGTGGGTCTAAAAGCAACCTGCCGATTTCAAAGCAGTCAAATGTGGCGAAATAATCGGCCGGAGTCTCGGCTCTTCGTATCAGCTTCACCGATCCATCCTCTTTCAATAAAAGCTCCGCTGATTTTAATTTCCCGTTATAATTATACCCCATCGCGAATCCATGCGCTCCCGTATCATGAATTACCAGCAAATCCCCTGTATCAATCTTCGGCATCATACGGTCGATGGCAAATTTATCGTTATTCTCACACAGAGAACCTACAATATCATATCGATGATCGCAGGGTTTCTTCTCCTTCCCCATCACCGTAATATGGTGGTAAGCGCCGTACATCGCCGGACGCATCAGATTCACGGCGCAGGCGTCTACACCGATATATTCTTTGTGCGTACTCTTTTGATGGATTGCTTTTGTCACCATGCAACCGTAAGGTCCCATCATGAACCGCCCAAGCTCCGTATAGATCGCGACGTCTCCCATATCCTCAGGTACAAGCACCTCTTCATAGACTCTCCGCACACCGTCGCCGATCATACGGATATCGTTCGGTTCCTGATCCGGAGTATATGGAATCCCTATCCCTCCGGACAAATTAATGAACTTAATATGTGCGCCCGTCTCCTTCTTAAGCCTCACCGCAACCTCAAACAATACCTTCGCAAGCATCGGATAATATTCGTTCGTAACCGTATTACTCGCAAGAAACGCATGTATGCCGAATTCCTTCGCACCCTTTCCCTTCAGAATCCTGAACGCCTCAAAAAGCTGCTCCGTCGTCATACCGTATTTCGCGTCCCCCGGATTGTCCATAATATCATTACTGATCTTAAACAATCCTCCCGGATTATAACGGCAGCTGATTGTCTCGGGAATATATCCGATCGTCTTCTCCAGAAAATCAATATGGGTAATATCATCCAGATTGATAATCGCCCCCAGCTGTTCTGCATAAGTAAATTCCTCTGCCGGAGTATCATTCGACGAGAACATAATCTCTTCTCCCGTCGCTCCTATAGCTTCCGACAGCATAAGCTCCGTATAAGACGAACAGTCGCAGCCGCAGCCATACTCCCTCAGAATATTGATAAGGAACGGATTCGGCGTCGCTTTGACGGCAAAGTATTCCTTGTACCCCTTATTCCAGGAAAACGCATCCTTTAACGCCTTTATATTCCTGCGAATTCCTTTCTCATCATAAAGATGAAACGGAGTCGGATATTCTTTCACAATCTCATCAAGTTGTTCTTTCGTCACAAACGTCTCTTTCTTCATCGTTACTGATTCTCCTCTCGCATCGATAGTAATTTAATCTCGTTAGAAAGCGCAGATTTATACAACTCTACAAAATTCTTCTGTCCGGAGTACAGACAGGTATTCTGGCTCCCTATACCATATTCTCCTGTAAGGACATACCTGGAATCTGCAATTACGCCGATCCTCATCTCCCTGTCCTCTCCTACGTATACCTTAGCCCGGACAAATGAAGTAGGCTGATCTGTTATGATCACTACCTTTTTCTTTTTATCGACCAATTCTTCCAGCTCTCCGATAAAGAGCAGCAGATAATTTCTCGTCAGGCTTATATATACTCTTTCTTCCACCTGATTCAGAATATTCCGTACCTTGTCCAATATATGGTTCTCACCCTCGATTGTAATATATCCCTCCACATACGTCTTTTCCGACGGCACATGCATAGCCAGCCATTTTTTGGATTCTTCCAGCTTACAGATCCGGTTCTTACAGAATTCATTCAAAGGTACCGGGACATATTTGCGCGTATTTCCCTCCTCTACCAGATAAGCCGCCCCTTTTTCCGTCATATTCGCCAGAGAATTATACGCGTTAGATCTGGATATCCCAGTCTGTTTTGCAACCTCATACCCTGTCACCTTTCCCTCCGTAAGCAGGCACTGATAAATATTCGCTTCCTGCCTCGTGAGATTGAACTCCATCAGGCGCTCTGTAAAAGATGTCTGCTCCAACTTCTCACCCCATTTTCACTCTATTTCCTAATAATTTCTAGTGTACTGTACCGTTCACCTTCAGGCAAGTTAATTTGGCGAAATGTGAACGATACGCCACTCTAGTGGTTCTTGCAAGGAACACTATAATCCATTCTATAGTCTTCTGTCAACATATTTCTAAAAATAAATGTGTGATTTGCAATATAAAACTGCCGGGAATAACCTTCAGCAACATTTCCCGGCAGTCTTACTATTCTGCATTACTATTAAGTTTTTTACTCTATCACCGCGATCCTCATAATATTACTTACGCCTCCGCGGTCCGAGATCACGTTCGCCGACGGTATCCCGGCTGTCAATACTACGATATCCCCGGATTCCGCCATCTGTTTAGCGCATACCAGATCAATCGCGCCGTTGCAGACATCTTCTGTAGAATTCAACTGAATAGATTTCAGAGGTCTTACTCCCCAATAAAGCTGCATCCTGCGAAGCGTCGCCTCATTAGGCGTCACGCCGATGATATCCATACGCGGTTTGAACTTAGAGACGACCCTGGTCGTCACACCGGATACAGAAGGAGTAATAATGCATTTTGCCCCGAGATTATATCCTGTCGTAACCGCCGCATGGCATAACGCGCTGGACGTACTCTTCTGCCGCTGCTCTTCCGCCTTACGCATCATCAATTCATAATCCAGATGTTCTTCCGTATTCTCAATAATGTGAACCATCATCTGCAGCGCTTCAAGCGGATATTTGCCGTTCGCCGTCTCGCCGGAGAGCATCACCGCGTCGGTCCCGTCGTATACCGCATTGGCTACGTCGGTCACTTCCGCTCTGGTCGGACGCGGATAGCGCATCATGGAATCCAGCATCTGTGTAGCCGTAATAACCGGTTTATAGTTAGCGTTGCACTTCTGAATAATCATCTTCTGCAAATACGGAACTTCCTCCGCCGGAATCTCCACGCCCAGATCGCCGCGGGCTATCATGATACCGTCCGCACAGCGGATGATCTCGTCAATATTCTTGATTCCTTCAGCATTCTCGATCTTCGCAATGATCGGTATATTCGGAGCCTGGCACTCCTTCAGAAATGCCCGGATTTCAAAAATACACTCTGCATTACGTACAAAAGACGCCGCAATATAGTCGATATTCTGCTGAGCGCCAAACAGGATATCTTCCCTGTCCTTTTCCGTGATCGCCGGAAGCCTGACCGGAACGTTCGGTACATTCACGCCCTTTCGTTCTCCAAGCTCTCCGCCATTGACCACGGTACAGATAATTTCCTTCTCCTTCTTTGTCTTTACTTGCAGACCGATCAGGCCGTCGTCGATCAGAATCGTACTGCCAACCTGTACGTCGTCCACAAGACCTTCATATGTAATGGAGACTCTATCTGCGTCTCCGGTAATTGATTCTGTCGTGAGGGTAAATGTCTCGCCTGCCTTAAGCGCAACCTTCTTCCCGTCTTTCAATACACCTGTACGAATCTCAGGACCCTTCGTATCCAAAAGGATCGCGATGGGTTTTCCTTCCTCATCACGCACCTTTTTCAACTTATCCATCCGTGCTTTCTGTTCTTCATGCGTTCCGTGTGAAAAATTGAATCTGGCGACATCCATACCTTTGCGAACCAGACTCCTCATAACTTCTTCATCGTCGGTCGTCGGTCCAAGCGTACATATAATCTTTGTCTTCTTCATCCTCTTTTCGTCCCCCTGTTCTTTTAAGTTATGCACTCTTATTTTACATGTGTATGTGTGAACAGATGATCCTGACAGTATTCATAATTGCCGTTACATTTCGAGCAATATCTGAATTCCAGGTTCGGATCATCTAATTCAGTCCTTTTACAGATGGCGCACATATGCCTCGCGCCGTTCGCATGCATCTGAACCGGTCTCTGCGCTCTGCGTATATTCTGCTTAAATTCCCTCTTTCTCTTTATCTGCGCCGGCGTATATGGCTGCATATTCCTGGACCCAAGGAAAAATATCAGGAAATTCAGAATTGATATTACCGCCTCCACCGCGTTCGCTTTGTAATAGTTCCCCATCACGCTTCCGCCGTAAGCGGGAAGGAACGCCTGTATCACCGGATAGATAAAATATATCCCGTCCAGTATCGCCAAATACTTGACCTTGATAGGAAAGACCATAAACAATAAGAACTGCACTTCCGGATACAATGCCGCGAACGCAAAAAACAGCGACATGTTCAGATACCAGACCGACATCGGCAGCGAAAGGCCCGTAACGGCGTACACCAGAAGAGCCGCTATCACATGGAACAGCATTCCTGAAAAGAAATACAGATTAAATCGAAACGCCCCCCATGCCCTTTCTAACTGCTGACCGATCATATAGTACAGATGCAGCATAAAGATAATAAAAATCAGATTGTCGGAAGGCGGCTGAATGATAAACGTGAAGACCCGCCAGATCTGTCCGTGAAGGATCGCGGCCGCATCCAGACACAGAAACTGATAATAGAATCCCCTGTTTATCAGATTCAGCACGAACCCCACCGCATACAATATAATAATATAATACATGAGGTTAGGTACGGCATACCTTCCAAATCTTCTCTCCAGTTTTGACAACCAGTTATCCATGATAACCTCCTTACTTCCAATTCCATACTGCCATACTGAACATTATAACAGTATATCCGTCTTATGAGTTCAATTTTTTAATATTTAACTGCCAATATATATAATTTAGCATTGTATTAACACTGTAGTAATTCTACCGTTTTACGCCCTGTTTGTCAATTCTGCCATGTAACTTTACAACTTTTTAATATTTCTGGTAGATTTCTTAATTGTTATTTTCATTTTTTTGTCGTATAATGTTACAGGCTGTAAAAGATCGTTAGATCATAGATTCGGCCGTAAAGGAGTTGTTATGATATGAGTAAAACCGAGTTATACACTCTTGGTATCGACATCGGATCAACCACTGTAAAAATCGCAATACTCGACCAGAATAACGATGTCGCTTTTTCAGACTATGAAAGACATTATGCCAATATTCAGGAAACTTTGTCCGATCTTCTTGGACGGGCGATTTATAAATTAGGAGAACTTCGTGTCTCTCCTGTCATCACAGGTTCCGGCGGATTAACCCTTGCAAAGCACCTGGAAGTTCCGTTCATCCAGGAGGTTGTGGCCGTATCCACGGCTCTGCAGGATTGTGCGCCGCAGACAGACGTAGCGATTGAATTAGGCGGAGAAGACGCTAAGATTATTTACTTCGAAGGCGGAAACGTTGAACAGCGTATGAACGGCGTCTGCGCCGGCGGTACCGGCTCATTCATCGACCAGATGGCGTCCCTTCTCCAGACAGATGCCTCCGGGCTGAACGAATATGCCCGGAATTATCATTCTCTTTATTCCATCGCCGCAAGATGCGGTGTATTCGCAAAATCTGATATCCAGCCGCTGATCAATGACGGCGCGTCCAAAGAAGACCTCGCCGCCTCCATTTTCCAGGCGGTCGTAAACCAGACCATCAGCGGTCTTGCCTGCGGAAAACCCATCCGCGGACATGTCGCGTTCTTAGGCGGACCTCTTCATTTCTTATCCGAATTAAAAGAAGCCTTTATCCGCACTTTAAAACTGGACGACAGCCACACCATCGCTCCAAGTCACTCTCACTTATTTGCGGCAATCGGTTCCGCGTTAAATTCTAAAAAAGATAAGACAGTATCTCTGAGCGAGATGCAGAATCGTCTGGACAGCCGCATAAAAATGGACTTTGAGGTCGATCGTATGGAGCCCCTGTTTCAATCGGAAGCAGAGTTCCATGCATTCGAAAAACGCCACTTAAGGCATCAGGTTCCGGTCAAAGACCTGACAACTTATAAGGGTAAAGCTTTTCTTGGCGTCGACGCCGGCTCCACCACGACGAAAGCCGCTCTGGTGGGTGAAGACGGAACTCTCCTGTACTCATTCTACCATAACAATGAAGGTGACCCTCTCGGAACTACTATCAGCGCGATCAAAGACATCTATAATAAACTGCCGGACGGCGTACAGATCGTACACTCCTGTTCTACAGGATACGGGGAGGCTCTGATCAAGTCCGCGCTCCTCCTGGACGAAGGAGAAGTCGAGACCGTCTCTCACTATTATGCCGCATCTTTCTTCGAACCGGATGTAGACTGTATTCTGGACATCGGCGGACAGGATATGAAATGTATCAAGATCAAGAACCAGACTGTTGATAACGTGCTTCTGAACGAAGCATGCTCTTCAGGCTGCGGTTCTTTCATAGAGACCTTTGCCAAATCATTGAATTATTCCGTGGAAGATTTTGCTCACGAAGCCTTATTCGCCCGCAATCCAATCGACCTTGGCACGCGCTGTACCGTTTTCATGAATTCAAAGGTAAAACAGGCGCAAAAAGAAGGCGCGGAGGTTGCCGATATCTCTGCAGGACTCGCTTATTCCGTCATTAAGAACGCTCTGTTCAAGGTAATTAAAGTATCAAGCGCTTCCGAACTTGGCAGCCATATCGTCGTTCAAGGAGGTACTTTCTATAATAATGCCGTGCTTCGCAGCTTTGAGAAAATCGCAGGCTGTGAAGCGATCCGTCCGGATATCGCAGGTATCATGGGCGCTTTCGGCGCCGCTCTCATTGCCCGCGAGCGTTATGTGGACTGTGAAAGCACGACTATGCTCTCTATTGAAGATATTGAGGCATTAGAATACTCCACTACCATGGCAAAATGCAAGGGATGTACCAACAACTGCCGCCTGACGATCAATCACTTCAGCGGCGGCCGTAAATTCATCACCGGAAACCGCTGTGAACGCGGTCTTGGAAAAGAGAAATCTTCCAATCACCTTCCGAACTTGTTCGAATACAAGTTCCGGAGATATTTTGACTATACGCCGCTTTCCGAATCAGAAGCTTCCCGGGGAACCATAGGCATTCCCCGGGTACTGAACATGTATGAGAATTATCCGTTCTGGTTTACTTTCTTCCATACTCTGGGATTCCGCGTGGTACTCTCTCCCGCTTCCACCAGGAAGATCTACGAACTGGGGATTGAGTCGATTCCAAGCGAATCGGAATGTTATCCTGCGAAACTTGCCCATGGCCATGTGCAATGGCTGATCAACCAGGGTATACAACGAATCTTCTATCCAAGTATACCTTATGAGCGGAATGAATTTAAAGAGGCCAACAACCATTACAATTGTCCGATTGTCACCTCTTATCCGGAAAACATTAAGAACAATATCGACGCCATCATAAACGGGGAAGTAGATTTCATCCATCCCTTCCTCTCGTTAGAAAGTGAAGAGACCATTTCCTACCGTCTGGTGGAAGAATTATCCGAAAAATACTCCGTTCCCGCATCCGAGATTCTTTCGGCCGTACACGCCGCATGGGAAGAACTTACCGCATGCCGGAACGATATCCGCCGAAAGGGAGAAGAGACGCTTGCATACCTGAAAGAAACCGACAACCGCGGCATCGTCCTTGCCGGGCGTCCCTATCATATTGATCCGGAGGTAAACCACGGCATCCCGGAATTGATCAATTCCTACAATATCGCGGTACTTACGGAAGATTCCGTCTCCCACCTGCTTCCGGCGGAACACCCGCTGAACGTCATGGATCAATGGATGTACCATTCCCGGCTGTATGCGGCGGCAAATTATGTAAAGACCACAGATAATCTGGATCTGATCCAACTGAATTCCTTTGGCTGCGGACTGGATGCCGTCACTACCGACCAGGTAGCGTCCATCCTCAACGATTCTGACAAGATCTATACCTCCCTCAAGATCGACGAGGTCAATAACCTGGGGGCTGCCAGAATTCGTGTCCGCTCCCTTCTTGCGGCGATCCGTGTCCGCGAGAAGAGAAACGAAAAAAGAACGATCCGTCCTGCCTCCATCGCAAAGGTTCCGTTTACCAAAGAGATGCGTAAGGACTACACGATCCTCTGCCCGCAGATGTCTCCTATCCACTTCGGTCTGCTGGAAGCCGCCTTTCAGGCTTCCGGTTACCGGATTGAAGTCCTGCCGAATGATAACAAGCAGGCCGTCGATGTGGGCCTGAAATACGTCAACAACGACGCCTGTTATCCTTCTCTGATCGTTGTCGGTCAGATCATGGACGCCATCTTATCAGGGAGATACGACACGAACAAAATTGCCGTTATTATCTCTCAAACAGGCGGAGGCTGCCGAGCTTCTAATTATATAGGCTTTATCCGCCGGGCATTAAAAAAAGCCGGCTATGAACATATTCCGGTTATCTCGCTGAATTTAAGCGGATTAGAAGCAAATCCCGGCTTCAAACTCAGCCTGGATCTTGTATTCCGCGGTCTCTATGCAATTGTATTCGGGGATATCTTCATGAAATGCGTCTACCGGCTGCGTCCCTATGAGGCAGTTCCGGGATCCACCGACGCTATGCACGAGAAATGGAAGAATATCTGCAGGAACTTCTTATCACAGAAACATCCTTCCAGACGCCGTTTCAACCGGTTATGCAAAGAGATAATTGAAGACTTTGATCAAAATATCGAATTATCAGATGTAAAAAAACCCCGCGTAGGAGTAGTCGGCGAGATACTGGTCAAATTCCTGCCCGCGGCAAACAACTATCTTGTGGAGCTGTTGGAAAGTGAAGGCGCAGAGGCCGTTGTTCCGGACTTGCTGGATTTCCTTCTTTACTGTTTCTATAACCAGAATTTTAAGGTGTCGCACCTTGGAATGAAGAAATCCAAAGCCACAATAGGCAATCTCGGAATCAAGACTCTGGAATGGTTCCGCGCCCCGGCTTCCAAAGCATTTCGCAGCAGTAAGCACTTTGATCCTCCGGCAGATATCCGCACCCTGGGTAAAATGGCCTCCGAGATCGTATCATTAGGCAATCAGACCGGCGAAGGTTGGTTCCTGACCGGCGAGATGCTGGAACTGATACATAACGGCGCGCCGAATATCGTATGTACTCAGCCGTTCGCATGCCTTCCGAATCACGTGGTCGGTAAAGGCGTAATCAAAGAGCTTCGGAGGCGGCATCCGGAATCAAATATCGTAGCGATTGATTTCGACCCCGGAGCGAGTGAAGTAAACCAACTTAACCGGATCAAACTGATGCTGTCAACCGCGAATAAGAATCTGAATACTCAAAAATCCGATATTCATTAAACCGGTCTGTTTAGCTCACTGCTTTTCGGAAATAATACATTACTCAAAAAGGGCTCTCTGCAGAATCATCACATTCTGCAAAGAGCCCCTTTACTATAACTTTTGAAACCTTTTCGCTATCTCCCTTTCTTTCTCTGAAAGCTCCGCTTTCTCAAGAAGGTCCGGGCGAAGCCTTGCCGTACGGATCACTGACTGTTCCCGCCTCCACTTCTCCACATTAGCATGATGTCCGGAAAGGAGGACTTCCGGCACCTGTTTTCCGTGCCATATCTCAGGTCTTGAATATTGCGGATATTCAAGAAGATTATCCTGGAAGCTTTCAAATTCCGCAGATACGTCATTATGAAGCACTCCCGGAACAAGACGTGAAATTGCGTCCACCATGATCATAGCGGGAAGTTCTCCCCCTGTCACCACATAATCGCCGATCGACACATAATCTGTCACAATTTCCTCCAACACACGTTCGTCTATTCCCTCGTAATGTCCGCATAAAAAAATCAATTCCTCTTCTTCCGCCAATTCTTCCGCCATATCCTGATGAAATGTCTTTCCCTGGGGTGAGAGATAGATTACCCGCGGCCGCTTCCTCTTTGAACCGGCAGTATCCCCCGGCGCCGGAGCAGATTCCCCGGAACTTATCTTATTCATTACCGCCTCATACGCCTGATAGACCGGCTCCGCCTGCATCAGCATTCCCGCGCCGCCGCCATAGGGATAATCGTCTACGCTGTTATGCTTATTAAACGCATAATCCCTGATATTCACTGCTTCAATGGAAAGAAGTCCCTTACTCATAGCCCTGCCGATAATGCTGGTATCCAACCCCTGCATAACCATCTCCGGAAATAATGTCATAATGTAAAAATGCATACCCCTGTTCCTCTTTCTCTTTCATCTGCTTTATATATTCCAAAAGATCCTTCGCTCAGATCAGCCCGTCCATCACATGAATCTTCATCAGCCTTCCCGGGATATCCACATCCAGAATACATTCCTTTATAGCCGGAATCAGTACCTCCCCTTCCGAAGGATGCTCAATTACATATACATCGTTCGCTCCGGTCTCCATTACATTCTTCAGTATACCGAACTCCTCGTCCCTGTCCGTCACGACTTTCATCCCAATCATATCGGCAATATAATATTCATCTTCCTCAAGCGGTACTGCATCGTCACGTTTCACAAGAAGAGCGCACCGCTTATACCTCTCGATGTCATTAATATTATCATAGCCTTTGAACTTCAATATGACAAATTGCTTAAAGAACTTCACATTCTCGATCTCCAGAGATATCGTCTCCTTGCCCGTATCTAACAGCACCTGCCGAAGCTCCTGGAAACGCGCCGCATCATCCGTCGTTGGAAATACTTTTACTTCTCCACGTATTCCATGGGTCTGAGTAATCACTCCAACCTGTAATAATTCTTCCATAATGATAATCTCCCTCATATGATAAATGAAGGACAGACAACAAAAACCTTGCGTCTGTCCTCTACGCGGATTAATCCATGATATCTACGATAACCTTCTTATCCTCTTTTGCAGCTGCTGCTTTTACCACCGATCGTATCGCCTTGGCAATACGTCCTTGCTTTCCAATCACCTTTCCCATATCAGAATCGGCAACATGTACTTCAAGAACCATCGTCTTCTTTTCCTCTCTCTCTGTCACAACAACGCTGTCAGGATCGTCGACTAATGCTTTCGTAATAACCTCAACTAATTCTTTCATGACTGTACCCCTCAAAAACAAGATTTATTCCTACAGCGCCGACTATTTCTCAATCCCTGCTATCTTAAAAATCTTGCTCACTACTTCTGTTGGCTGCGCGCCGTTCTTCAGCCACTTCTTAGCCGCCTCTTCGTCAACCTTGATCGCGCTCGGATCACAATTCGGATCATAAGTTCCGATCTCGTCAATAAATTTTCCGTCTCTCGGGGATCTTGAATCAGCTACGATAATTCTATAAAAAGGAGCCTTCTTCTGTCCCATTCTTCTTAATCTGATCTTTACTGCCATTGTATCTTACCTCCAAAAATAATAAAATGTAATTGTCTATACAGGAATTTCTGATCTTTCCTGTATGCTGCTATATTTATATAACGCGCATACGGAGCTATGCAAAACAAATATATTCCCGCACCGCTCCTAACGCGATATATCGTTGTCAGAAACAGACTCTCATCGGAAAACAAAGTCTGTTTTCATTAGCTAAAACGGAAGATGGAATTTCCCTTTTCTGCCGCCTTTTCCCACCATTTTCATAAGCTTCTTCATCTCGCCGAACTGCTTCACCATACGATTCACTTCGCTGATGTCCACGCCGGCTCCTTTCGCAATACGATGTTTCCTTGACGGATTCAGAAGATCCGGATTCCTTCTCTCCTGCAGCGTCATAGAATAGATCATGGCTTCCATTCTTGCCATGCTCTTCTCTGCCTGGGCGGTCTGTTCGTCGTCCAGCCCCTTCATCTTACCCATGCCGCCGAGTCCGGGCATCATATTCATGATACTGCCAAGTCCGCCCATATTCTTCATCTGGCTGATGCTTTCCAGATAATCTTCAAAATCAAATTGATTTTTTTTCATTTTTTGGGCCATCTGCTTCGCTTTTTCTTCGTCAATCTGGGCTTCCGCTTTCTCGATCAACGTCAACACGTCGCCCATTCCCAGAATACGGGAAGCCATTCTATCCGGATAGAACTGCTCCAGATCGGATAACTTTTCTCCCATACCTACATATAATATGGGTTTTCCGGTAACGGCCTTCACAGACAAAGCCGCGCCGCCTCTGGTATCGCCGTCAAGCTTCGTGACGATCACACCGTCAACTCCGGCCTTTTCATTAAACTCTTTTGCCACATTCACCGCGTCCTGACCAGTCATCGCATCTATGACAAGAATGGTCTGATGCACGGTTACCGCTTCTTTTATCTCCTTTAACTCATCCATCATGTCTTCGTCGACATGAAGACGGCCTGCGGTATCCAGAATCACGATATTATTGCCGTTCTTTTGGGCATGCTCAAGGGCTGCCTTGGCGATATTAGCAGGTTTATGATTCGAACCCATATCAAAAACCTCTACGCCCTGCTTCTCCCCGTTCACTTGCAGCTGCTTGATCGCTGCGGGACGATATACGTCGCAGGCAACCAGGAGAGGTTTCTTGCCCTTCAGCTTATATTTCCCCGCCAGTTTTGCCGTGGTCGTCGTCTTACCGGCTCCCTGGAGACCCGCCATCATAATAACCGTTATCGCGCTCCCCGGCTGCAGCCGAATTTCCGTGGTCTCTGATCCCATCAACTTTACCAGTTCTTCATTAACGATCTTAATGACCATCTGTCCCGGATTCAGACCGTTCATAACATCCTGTCCGATCGCCCGTTCCTGGACGCTCTTAATGAAATCCTTCACCACTTTGAAGTTAACATCCGCGGCAAGCAGCGCCCTTTTGATCTCTTTTAGCGCCTCTTTTACATCCTCTTCCGTAAGACGCCCCTTACTTCTCAGGTTTTTGAATATATTTTGAAGTTTTTCTGTCAGACTGTCAAATGCCATACTATAACTCCTCTATAATCTCACCGGATATCTTGCGGATATTACCAATCAGTTTTTCCGCATCCTTATCGCTATAAGTATCCAGAAGTTCATTAATCTTCTCTACCTTTTCCCGGATTGCCAGAAACTTCTCTACCAAATGAAGCTTCTCCTCATATCCTTTCAGCGTCTGGTTGCACCGTTTGATCAGATCATGTACACCCTGACGGCTAATACCCATCTCCGCGGCAATCTCACCGAGTGACAGATCTTCTATAACAAAATACTCGTAGACCTCTTTTTGGTGTTTTGTCAGTAATTCACCGTAAAAATCAAACAACAACGTCTGTTCCAGAATCTTATCCATATCCATCACCTGTGATATCATACAATATAATCTTTAAGGTGTCAAGTGTTTTTTCTTTACATACTAACGTTCGCATTTTTCTCGCGTTTTGTGTCGCCTTTGCGTTAACATAGGCAGCTCACGCCGGCTTAGGTATAGAGACGCCGCATATCATACCTATTTTGAACCAAATCTGAATATGTAACATAAAGCCCTGCTTTACACATAGAAAAATGCCCGCACTCCAAAACGAAATGCAGGCATTGGAAACCAGTGCACTGTCTATTACCTTGATTTGATTTAATTTAACTTTACATTCAGATAATTTCTTCCCGACAACGTCTTATTAAAACAGATACTGCAGATAATAATTAATGTTCCGATCACAAATCCCCACCAATTAAATAATGCCGTCAAAATCAGCAGCTCCAGACGCATGAACTTTAATGCATAGCCGAGCTCAAAATTCGGCTGCGTATAATTCGCAACGGATACGAACGCCATATATAACATTACTTCAGAATTAAACCACCCGGACTGTACGGAAAATTCTCCCATCACCAGACCGGCGATCACACTTAGCGGGGTACTCAGCATACTCGGCGTATTCATCGCCGCCAACCTCAGACCGTCAATAGCAATCTCAAGAATCAATAGTTGGAATATAAGCGGTATATTCACTGTATCCTTCACAGCTATAAAGGTAAACACCTTGGGAAGCCAGTTTAAATTCTGCATAAATAACAAAAATACCGGCGTTAAAAACACAGTCATGAGAGTAATGAGAGTTCTGGCAATCTTCAGATAGATGTTCGTCATCGTCGGAAAATAATAATCATTCGCCTCCTCGATCATATCAAAGATTGAGGTTGGCAGTATCATGGCAGAAGGCGAGTTGTCCACCAGCAATACCACTTTCCCTTCCAACAGACAGGCCGTCGCCGTATCCGGCCTCTCTGTAAATTTGAACTTGGGAAAAGGATTGTACCATTTTCGTTTATACAGGCATTCGGCCAGACTCTGCTGATTCATACGAAGCGCGTCTATCTGAATACTGTTGATACGCTCAGTCAAGTTCCGGAGAAGTTCCTGGTCTACCCTGTCGCTCATATAACAAATCGCAACATCCGATCTGGAACTGTTTCCGATCTCTTTCATCTCCATAATCAAGTGCGGATCCCGGATTCTTCGGCGCATCATAGCTGTATTGAATACGATCGTCTCCACGAATCCGTCCCTGGAGCCTCGAAGAGATTTGTCCTTATCCGGCTCCTCCACGCTTCTTGCAGGATAGGTTCTGCAGTCTATCGCGATACACGCCTCATATCCTTCGATAAAGAGACATGTCACGCCTGATAACACGTTCTTAAGCACCTGGTCGAAATCCCCCAGGATATCTACCTCCACATACGGGACGCATCTCCTTGAGAACTCCGTCGCGTCTTCAGGCATATCCTCTTCCTTCACGCCAAAAAATGAATCCATGATTTTCAGCATAGATTCATCCTTCGTAAAACCGTCTATAAAATAAAACGTAGAACAACGTCCTCCGATTATAATATCTCTCCGGATAATATCAAAACTCTCCTTCACAGGAAGCACACTATTCAAATAGGCAGTATTCTCTTCCCGTGAAGCAGTCACCTTCTTAACGTCTGACATAACGATTCCTCCATATAATCATTAAACATCCCTGAAAATATGCCCTCCTGATTACAGACATCGTCTCCCGGTATGCTCTTCTGACATTAGATTCCCCGTTATACCTGAAAATATACATCAGTCCGCCAGAAAATCTCATTGACCGGACGTACTTCCGAAACCGCCGTTACGAGCCGCCGTCACCTCGTCGTCCATCGTAATGCCGTATTCCACAAAGATCCCCTGCATGAATCCCGACCCGGACTCTATCTCTACTGTCTTCCCTTCTTTTGAATCATTCGTAATCTTCGCAAAAATATGTCCTTCATTATCGGAATAAAAATAATCGCTGTCAATGATTCCCACCGTATTATTAAGCTGTAAACGGTACTTGAACCCCAGACCGCTTCGCGGATAGCACTTAAGCACCCAGTTCTCATCCATCTCCACCCGTATCCCGGTAGGAATCTTACATGTCTCCCGGGGCCTCAGTCTGATCGGAACCGGCGTATAGAAATCATACCCCGCCGAACCTGCCGTCGCCCTTTTCGGAAGCCGGACCGCGTCATAGATCTTCCTTATCTTTTCTTCTTCTTCTGAACCGACCGAATCTATGTATCCTTCCTGAAACTGTTCAAAACTCACCTTATGGAACTTTGCAATTCTCTTCGCCATATATTTCCTCACTTTATCTCTTCACAACCGGAATCGGAGTATTATCTCTCGCATCAAGATTATGAATATACTTTTTCGTATCTCTGACAATCTCTTTCGACAGCAGCAATACCGCAACCAGGTTCGGAATCGCCATCAGCGCGTTCAGCGTATCCGCGATCAGCCATACCAGATTAAGTCCCGCAACCGGAGCGATCACCGCCACTACGACGTAGACGAGACGATAAGGAAGCAATCCGATCTTACCCGAAAAATATTCCACACATCGCTCCCCATAATATGCCCATCCAAGGATCGTAGAATATGCGAACGTAATAGTACCCAGCGTCAGGATGATCGGTCCAAGATAAGGAATCTGACCGAATGCGAGCGTCGTAAGCTGTCCGCCGTTATCAATCGTATCCGCGTTAATACCGGGATTCTTCATGATCGTCGTCACGAGAACCAGACCTGTCATCAGGCACACCACAACCGTGTCCCAAAACGTACCCGTAGAAGATACCAGCGCCTGACGCACCGGATTTCTCGTCTGCGCCGCTGCCGCCGCGATGGGAGCCGAACCAAGACCTGATTCATTAGAGAACAGACCTCTGGCTACACCATAACGGATCGCCATCCTTATACCGCTGCCTATGAGACCGCCCGCCGCCGCGCCCGGTGTAAACGCAAGCCGGCAGATCACATTGAGCGCCGGGATAATATAATCAAAATTCATACACAGAATGATAATACATCCTAACACATAGAAGATCGCCATAAAAGGAACTAATTTCTCACAGACCTTCGCAATCGTCTTAATCCCGCCGAAGATTACGATTGCCGTCAAAGCCCCGACCACAATGCCGACTGCGATCTTCGGAATATGGAAATTCGCCTCGCAGATCTCCGCAATCGCATTTACCTGGGTCGCGCATCCGATACCGAACGAAGCGAACGCCGCAAAGACCGCGAAAAGCATGCCCAGCCATTTCATATTCAACCCACGTTCCAGCGCATACATCGCGCCTCCCTGCATACGTCCGTCTCTGGTCTTAACTCTGTACTTTACCGCAATAAAAGCTTCCGCGTACTTCGTGGCAATTCCAAACACACCGGTAAGCCAGCACCACAGAACCGCTCCGGGACCTCCGATCGCGATCGCAGTACCCACGCCGACGATATTGCCGGTTCCGATCGTAGCCGCCAAAGCCGTCGTCAACGCCCCGAACTGCGACACTTCACCTTCCGCATCCGGATCCTTTGCCACAGACAGCCTGATCCCTTTTAAGACCGTGAATCTCTGGATGAATCCTGTGCGTAATGTTAAAAACACATGCGTTCCTAACAGCAAGAAAATCATAGGCCATCCCCATACTACACTATTTACAGACTGTACCGCCGAATTGATCATATCATACATACTATTCCCCTTCTCTCACCTTTCTACATTCTTTACTTCTTTAGCATTTTCTCTTTTCTTCATACGTCCAAATATTCTGACATCTTAGAAAATACAGAAAAACTCCAGGAGTTTCCATCCTTGGAGTTCCACATACATATTCATTATATTCTGTAATATAGAGCATATATTACCACATTATAAGGTTACACGCAAGCATTTTCATCAACAGTTACCTGCGGTTACATGCAAAATACCTCGCACTCCTGACTACATGCTTTGCCAATACAGAGGATGTGACGCTCCCCACTCCTCCCGGAACGGGACTGATATAAGACGCTTTTGCCTCTACCGCATCGTAATCCACATCGCCGCACAAGTTGCCGGCTTCATCCACATTAATACCCACGTCTACGACGACGGCGGCCTTCCCCACCATCTCTTCCGTCACCATCCGCGCATTTCCGGCGGCCGCTACCAGAATCTCGGCATTACGGCACTCTTTTGCAATATCCGCCGTTCGCGTATGACATATGGTAACCGTCGCATGTTCCTTCAAAAGCAGCATAGACAAAGGTTTCCCCACTATCATGCTTCTTCCCAAGACCGTCGCTCTTTTTCCGCAAATCTCTACGCCATAATACCGAAGTATTTCCATAACCGCTTCCGCAGTACAGGGAGCGAATCCGGTCTCATCCCCGGAAAATACCTTGGCAATATTCACCGGACTCATACCGTCCACATCCTTCCACGGATCAATCATGGCTTTTAAAGGCTCCTCGTCAAGCGTACCCGGAAGCGGCCGCAAAAGCAGAATTCCATGGACTTCAGGATCCGCGTTTACTTTCAAAAATTCCTGTTCGAGTCCTTTCTGACCTATATCCTCAGGAAGCGCCGTCACCCTGCATTCGATTCCCGACGCCTCCATTCTTTTTCTTGCTCCGCGTTCATAAGCCAGATCATCCGGACGCGCCCCCACTCTTATGACTGCAAGACAGGGATTGATTCCCCTCTCCTTTAAATCCGCCGCTTCTTCTGTCACTTCTTCTTTTATAGCCTTGGCTGCCTCCGCGCCTCTCATAACTATCCCCATATGCCACACACCTTTCCACAATCAACGTATTACAGTTTCTTTTATTTCCACGATACAACGAATAAATTTATCGAAGTTTATCCAGCACGTCCTCATAAACCTTTTCTTTTTGCTTCCGTCCCTCCTGTATCATGACGTCCGCTTTCCGATTCAGTTCCTTTGCCCGATCGCGGTTCTTCATAAGTCTGGTATTGATAAATACGTTTAACGAAGCGCCCTCCAGCGCCGCCTGCACGAACAATATCCCGACGCCGACATCACTGACTGCAAGTCTGCTTCCCTTCTCTCCCAGAAACTCCAGATCGCGCATGGTCTTTAAGACTGTCTCCATGATCTCAAGCGGAATCCTGCTTGCCTCATACAAGGCCGCTTCCATGATCCTCTCTTTCTCCTTCTGCTCTTCCTCCGTGCCTTTTGGAAGCCCATACGCTTTCGAAAGCGGTTCGAAAGCCTCGGCGTCCTTGTCCGCTAATATAATCAATTCATTTCTCGTCGTCTTAAGCCGCGCCAGAATCTCCATAACTTCTTCTTCCACATCCGCATACCGCTTCTTTCCGGCAGTAAGATTCGCCACCATCATCCCAAGAGCCGCGGCAAACGCTCCTACGGCGGCGCAGGCGCCGCCTCCGCCCGGAACAGGCTTTGCAGATGACAACTCCTCCGTAAAATCCGTAAACTTCTTCTCTAACATCATTCCGTCATCCCTCCAATTCTTCCTTCGACTTCATGTCTTATATCTGCCGATTACTGTCTGCATTATATTTCAACCTGGGTTCGTACGTCAAGTCACTTCTTTTAGTCATTTCTTTTAGCAGACAATTTACTTTTCTTTTTATTAAGAATGAAGTATACTAAAGATAAATATATCAGTACACTAAGAAAAAGAGGGAAGGAAGCATGGAAAGAATACTGATCGTAGATGATGCCGAACTTAACCGCGAGCTGCTGTGCGATATCCTGAAAGACGATTATTCCATCGAAACCGCCGGCGACGGAAACGAAGCCCTTGATAAGCTCTACGAACATTACAGCAACATATCTGCGCTTCTTTTGGATCTGCGCATGCCTAAGACCGACGGCTTTGCCGTAATAAAAGAAATGAAGCGGCATGCCTGGCTGCAGCGAATCCCCGTACTCGTCATAAGCAGCGAAAACACTGTAGAGATTGAAACTCAATGCCTGGAATTGGGCGTATCGGACTTTATCCATAAGCCTTTTGAAAGTTCTATCGTAAAGCACCGTGTTAAGAATGCAATTGAACTTTTTACCTGCAAGAATCAATTGGAACAGACCGTAGAAAAACAGGCCAAAACACTCGAACAGCAATATCAGATCATTCAGATGCAGGCCAAAAAATTAAAGGAAGCAAAACCCTTTAACAAATTGATGATGGAATTCCATTCCGCCATCGCGGAAGTCGAGACGAAACTCAAAGTGCTGAACGAAGAATTCTCCCAGGAATATCACCGCAATCCTTTTGAGTCGATCAAAAGCAGATTAAAATCACCGCAGAGCATCTTTGAGAAACTGGAACGAAAAGGTTTTCCCGTTACCGTGGACAGCATAAGGGAAAACCTTGCAGATGTGGCGGGAGTGCGCGTCATCTGCTCTTTCCCCGACGACATCTATCGTCTGGCAGAATTGTTCTGCCAGCAAGACGATATCGTATTGCTTCGGAAGAAGGACTACATAAAGAATCCAAAATCTAACGGCTACCGAAGCCTTCATCTGATTCTGAACGTTCCGGTCTTCTTATCCACCGGAAAGAAATATATGAAGGTGGAAGTTCAATTCCGTACAATCGCTATGGATTTCTGGGCAAGCCTGGAACATAAGCTCAAATATAAACGGGATGTAAAAGACACCGACGAGATCGTCAGGCAACTCAAAAGCTGCGCCGACTCCATCGAACAGTTAGATTACCAGATGCAGGAGATTCGTGACAAGATATATCATCCTTCTGAATAATTTATTTTCACATATGGTCAGACATTCAAAAACCTCCTTCTATGATAAACCGAAAAATTTATCATAGAAGGAGGTTTTCTCCGCATTCGACTGAACCAAACTCGCGTTATTCACGCCTTAATATTATAGAATTTCCCCGTCCTATATATAGATCGGATATCTTGTGCAGATCTGATTAACTTCGCCGCGGATCTCGTCCGCTTTCTCTTCATAATCTGTCACGGTCAACTTGATAAGCCTTGCTATCGTCTTCATATCCTCTTCTTTCAATCCTCTGGTCGTGACTGCCGGCGTTCCGATTCGTATACCGCTGGTCACAAACGGACTCGCCGGATCATTCGGAACCGCATTCTTATTGACCGTAATATAGACTTCGTCCAGACGGTTCTGCAGTTCTTTTCCGGTGACGCCCATATTCTGCAGATCAACCAGCATCAGATGATTATCCGTGCCGCCGCTCACAAGGTTGAATCCTTCTTCTGACATGGCCTCTGCCAACGCCCTGGCATTCTTAACAACCTGTTCCTGATAAGTCTTAAATTCCGGCTTCAGCGCCTCTCCGAAGCAGACTGCCTTTGCCGCGATGATATGCATAAGAGGTCCCCCTTGTGTTCCCGGGAATATTGCCTTATTGACGGCTTTCGCATGCTCTTCCTTACACAGGATGATTCCGCCTCTCGGTCCCCGCAGAGTTTTATGCGTCGTACTTGTTACGACATCCGCATAAGGAACCGGACTCTGATGCAGCCCTGCCGCTACCAGCCCCGCAATATGCGCCATATCCACGAACAAGTACGCTCCAACCTCTTTCGCAATATCTGCGAAAAGATCAAACCGAATCTCTCTCGGATAAGCAGACGCTCCGGCAACGATCATTTTCGGCCTGCATTCCCTCGCGATCTTCCGAATCTCGTCATAATCTAAAAATCCGTCGTCATTAACATTATACGGAACAAAATGATATAAGATACCCGACATATTAACCGGAGATCCATGGGTCAGATGGCCGCCATGCGCCAGATTCATTCCCATTACTGTGTCCCCCGGCTGCAAAAACGCCTGATAGACGGCATTATTCGCATTTGCCCCGGAATGGGGCTGCACGCACGCATGATCACAGCCGAACAACTTCTTCACGCGCTCGATCGCCAGTTCCTCCAGCAAATCTACATGTTCACAACCGCCGTAATAACGCTTTGCCGGATACCCTTCCGCATACTTATTCGTCGGCGCCGTCCCCATAGCTAACATAACCGCCGGGCTTACAATATTCTCAGACGCAATCAGCTCCAGATTCCGTCTTTGCCGGTTTAACTCCAGGTACAGGGCGTCTCCTATCTCCTCGTCGCAGCTCTTAATATAATTCATCACATCATGAATCAGATTCATCGCTTTTCCTCCGTTCTTATACTTCTTATCTTTTATCATTCCATATAACCGGAAATTCATTCCCTATTATATCTCTATATCGTCTGATTATGCAATAAGAAATTTTCAAGAGGAATCTCGCTATCTTCTAAGCGCGGCGCTAAGGCTGCCGGGTATTCCTCTCGGTGCTCTGACGGTATAAATCCCGTACTCTTCCCTCAGCACGCCGGATGTAAATCGGGCAGACCTGTATCTTTTTTGAAACTTTATCTTCATCAGCGCTGTGATCGTGGGATACTTATCCTCATAAGCATACGGAATATCCGTTTCCGTCACCTTACATTTATAAAGAATTGCCGATACCGGAGCCGCCGCATACATAAAAACTGTATCTCCCGCCCTGATACCGCTGTCCTGTTTCCATTCTATCTCATCCTCTTCGTCAAAGACATGTTCAATATCAAAAAACTTAGGATTCGCCGGAATAATCCATTCTTTCGGCGGCCGAATCTTCTCTTTATTATCTGCAGAAGCCGTGGTCATAAAACTCATGCCAATAAGTTCAAAAACCCTCTCTTTCTTAACCGTACCGTCAAGAATAACAGTAATCCAATGCTGCTTATTCATGTGGTAAACAGGAATAATTCCCGTATCCTTCATTAATATATCAAGAAATATCATATCATCTATTTTAAGATTCACCACATCCACATATTCTGTTCCGGAAAGTCCCAGTTTATTTCGCTGTACCTTCATCACAAGCGCGAACCATTTTCTGTTTTCCTCGTGACGGAAAACTGCATTTCCTTTATATTTTTTCAACGGATATTCCGGGAATACTTTATATTTCTTCTTTATGTAATCAAAAACCGCCTGCCGCACTACCCATCACCATCCTTAGTTAATCGATACCATCACGTCCAGTACGAATCTTCCGCTTTCTGTATAACAGCACATATCCCCGCCAAGCCGTTCTGCAGTTTCCTTAATTGTTACAAGCCCGAAACCATGGTCGTTTCCCTCTTTCTCCGTGAGGGCAAGCGTTCCCCTCTCCACATATAAATCATCCCGACAGCAGTTTTTGATCCGTATCAGGAGATAATTTCTGTTATACTTCATCTGCACCGACATTTCCCTTTTCTCCATGTCAAGACCTTCCAGGGCGTCGCACACATTCTCCAGCCCATTAGACAAGATCTGGCACAGTTCCATATAAGGAAGCTCTTCCTCCCCGATCTGCAGATCCATATTATACCTTGCCCCAAGTTCCTTCAATTTTCCGCTGTACTGGACAAACACGGCATTCAGATATGGATTAGAACAGAATTGTCCCGATAAAGAATCCATCTCTGTTTCCACGCCTTTCAGATATGTCAGAGCCTCTCTGGTCTTCCCCGCGCTAAGCAGACCGGAAAGGGTAATCACATGCCCCTTCATATCATGCTTCATCCTTCGGATGCGCTGCTGATTCTCAAGCTGCGCCTCCAACATATTCTTTTGCTCTTTTAAGATTCTCTCGCCCTGCTGCCTCCGAAAGAATAAAAGCTGCCAGTAAAGCGACGCAAAGATCGTAGCGTAATTAAACACCATCAAGAGAAGCACCAACACGCACAAAAACGTATCCTCCGGACGGTTGACAATATTGGTAGGAAACTGTACCACTACCACCAGCAGAATATAATACAGCATAGTCATCCATGCAAAAATACCCCAGCCCTTTTCCACCGCATCCTGCAGTTCCATATAGGGTTTTCTCAGATATCTCCATATCAGATATTCCACCAGCGGGTAGAGAATCAGCCTGCTTATAAACATCAGAACGTACCGTTCGCCTCCCAGATAGCAGTCCAGCAGAGCTGTAACCGCCATAAGCCACATACAGATCGTATCTGCCAGACAGAATGACAGCAGGAACTTGAATCTTCGGTCTGCACTCATTACATAAAAAAGAATAAAACTTGGAACAGAACATGTAAACAAGAATATCTTTGACAGAGTGTCAATGCCCAATATTATCAATCCCACCCCATTCAGAACCATCAAAATACCCATTCCGCTTCCTGCTATCAACAACGTTCTCTTTCTGTTAAGCCGTGACCGGAACAGTAGAATGAAAATAAAGACCACATGAATCATTGCCCAATATATCGATAAATCACGAAGTATTGTCATCTTTTAGTCTACCTCCTCGAATAGTATCTCCAGATACCGTTTTTTCACCCCGATATAGTACCGCCTGGACACAGGGATCCAATCCCCTGCAACCATAAGACCGGTACCGCTCATATTCTCGACATGGTACATATTGACGATAAAGCTCTGATGGCAGCGCATAAATGTATCCCCGCACACCTGAACCGCCAACTCGCTTAACCTTCCCTTATATTCCCACACTGTCCCGTCCGTGGTGAAGATCGAGATCGTGTGTTCTCTGCTGCTGATATATCGGATCTTTCCGTATGGAATACTTCCTGTCTGTCCCCGCGACTGGAAAGAAAGCTTTGGTTCTCTTTTCCTCACCAGACTCTTCGATACTTTATCCAACAGCTTTCTTACATCCGCTTCTGCTACAGGCTTCAGCAGATACTGAACCGCATAAAGATCATACGCCTCTCTATAGAAGTCGCTGCTGGAGGAAATAAAACAGATAACTGCTTCTTCCTGTATCTTGCGCAGCTCCTGGGCCAATTCAATTCCGCTCATAGAATCTTCCATAAATATATCCAGCAGGTACAGATCAAACTGTATCTTTTTATTATCTATGTCATCGAGTAAACTGCACGTATCAGAATAGATGCTGACATCATGCCCCCTTAAATAATGTTTCAGCAGAAGAGTGTCTTCCACACAGTCTTCGCAGACTGCTATCCTCATATGCATCATTCTCCTTTTACTAATATGTTTCTTAAATTATAACATGTTTCACCTGTTTTAATGATGCTAAGTTTGTCTTTAAACATGTCAATTTTGTCCTTTTTCTTTACCTCCCACTTTCTGTATGATATAATCAGCTTGTTTGAAAAAGCAAATAAAACCCAGCCAACTTGGCAAGATATGCAAATATAACTACCAGGAGGAAGCAAGAATGATTACGATGGAACATGTATGCAAATCGTACAAGATTGCAAAAAGAAACGCAGGTTTCGGTGAGGCCGTAAAAGCGCTTTTTCACCGGGATTATGAGGTAATTCATGCATTGAATGATGTGTCCTTCACCATCCGCGACGGGGAGATGATCGGCTACATCGGTCCGAACGGAGCCGGAAAAAGCTCTACTATTAAGATTCTAAGCGGAATATTGACGCCTGACTGCGGAACCGTCCTTGTAGACGGAAGGATTCCCTACAAGAACCGAATCAAACATGTCAAAGAAATCGGCGTTGTGTTTGGTCAGCGTTCCCAATTATGGTGGGATGTTCCGGTCATAGATTCCTTTGAATTATTAAAGGATATTTATTCGATTCCAGATCCCCGATACCAACAAAGCCTTGAAGAATTAACTGAATTATTAAATCTGTCAGAATTACTGCGCGCTCCCGCAAGACAGCTCTCTCTCGGCCAACGGATGCGCTGCGAGATTGCGGCCTCCCTTCTGCATCGTCCGAGGATCCTGTTCCTTGACGAACCAACGATCGGTCTGGACGCTGTCTCGAAACTTGCCGTCCGTGATTTTATCCTGAACCAGAATAAATCCCACGGAACTACCGTAATACTGACCACCCACGACATGCAGGATATCGAAGCCCTGGCAAGCCGTATCATTCTCATCGGAAAAGGACGTATTCTGATGGACGGAACACTGGACGATATCAAAAAAGGCGGCGGCAATATCGACGAGACAGTCGCCGAATTATATCGTGCTTATGACATTCAATAGAAGGGGGACATAAAATCATGAAAAAATATCTATCCTTCTTTCGATTAAGATTCACAATGGGCCTGCAATACCGGGCCGCCGCCTTTGGAGGCATTGCGACTCAGTTTGCATGGGGAGCCATGGAGATCTTGATCTTTCGGGCTTTCTACCGTTCAGACGCCTCCGCTTTCCCTATGGATTTTTCCGCTGCGGCGTCTTATCTTTGGCTGCAGCAGGCATTCCTTGCATTCTTCGCAACATGGATGATGGACGGCGAGATTTTCGATTCTATCGTGAACGGAGATGTCGCGTACGAATTATGCCGGCCGGTCAGTATCTACAACATGTGGTTTTCCAAAGGACTTTCCACGCGTCTGTCAAGAGCGGTTTTAAGGTGCTTCCCGATTCTGATTGCCGCAGCTCTCCTGCCGCGGCCATATGGCCTGAACGCGCCTGCAAGCCCGATGCATTTCATCTTGTTTATACTCACATTAATCTTAGGGCTTCTCATGACCGTATCACTCTGCGTTCTCATCTGCATACTGGCGTTTTTTACGATCTCGCCTATGGGACTTCAGATAATATTCACTTCCCTGACAGATTTCTTCGCCGGCGCTTTGATTCCTTTGCCCTTTTTCCCCGGGAACATACAACGGATCATGGAATTACTGCCCTTCGCCGCCATGCAGAACGTTCCTTTGCGGATCTACGGCGGCGGCATGAGTTTCGATGAGATGCAAAAGGCAGTCTTCCTGCAGATATTCTGGCTTGCAGCCATTACCTTTACCGGAAAGGCGCTCTGCCGGCTGGCCGCGAAACGTATCACTGTACAAGGAGGTTAATGTATATGGATAAAATATGTAAAGCAGGCCGCCTGTACTTCCACTACGTATCCATAAATATCCGCTGTGCGATGCAGTATAAGACTTCGTTCTTCCTGACCGCAGCCGGACAGTTTTTAGTTTCTTTCACCGCGTTTCTTGGGATGTTCGTCCTGTTCCAGAGATTTTCCAAAGTAGAAGGCTTCACCTACAGCGAAGTACTGCTGTGCTTTGGGGTCATGCTGATGGAATTCTCCCTGGCAGAGATGTTCGCCAGAGGATTCGACAGGTTCTCCGGAATGGTAAGAACCGGAGAATTCGACCGGGTTCTGGTTCGTCCCCAGAATGAAATCATTCAGGTACTAGGAAGTAAATTCGAGCTTACCCGCTTCGGAAGGATGCTGCAAGCCGTCGTAATGTTCCTGTACGGAATTACAAAGAGCGGTATTCAATGGAATTTTTCTAAGGTACTTACCATAATCTTCATGCTGACAGGCGGAACCATGGTCTTCTTCGCACTGTTTATAATCTACGCCGCGCTGTGCTTCTTCACATTAGAAGGTCTGGAATTCATGAATATATTTACAGACGGCGCAAGAGAATTCGGAAAATATCCGGTCAACGTATATGGACAAAAGATTTTGCTGTTTACCACATTCGTTATCCCCTATGCCTTAATCCAGTACTATCCTCTGCTCTACTTATTGGGAAGAAGGACAGAACCCTTCTTCCCGTTCCTGCCTCTTCTGGCGTGCTGGTTTCTGATTCCGGCGATACTGTTCTGGAAATTCGGAGTAAGACACTATAAATCAAGCGGATCCTAGTGTAGTGTATCATTCACTTTCAGGCAAGTTATTTTGGCGAAATGTGAATGATACACTACACTAGTGCACTGCGTCTGTGTTTCTATCGTCTTCATCTATAAATACATGTTTTTATAAGGTTTATGAATTTGACTTTTCCTTTCTCCGACACTACACTTAAAGTTAGGATATTTTATAGAACAGAGAGGATAAATTATATGGAAACTTTAGCGTTACCCAAGTCGTTTGACGAATTTGTAGACGCAAGAAAAGCCGGATTTTTAAAGGTAAAAGAATATGTAGAAAACGGCGGGCATCTGGTAGGAATGTTCTGTTCTTACACCCCGCTTGAGCTTTTCGACGCGGCGGGAGTCTCCGTCGTAGGGCTCTGCGGAACAAGCAACGAGCCTATCGCCGATGCAGAAAAGGTTCTTCCTAAGAACTTATGTCCATTGATCAAATCAAGCTATGGATTTGCCTACACAGAAAAATGCCCCTATACATATTTCTGCGACTTTATCGTCGGCGAGACAACCTGCGACGGAAAGAAGAAGATGTTTGAACTTCTTAACGACATCAAAGAAACTTATGTGCTTCACCTTCCTCAGAGCCAGAAAAGAGACTATGCTAAAGAGATCTGGTATCAGGAAATAAAACTTTTAAAAGAATACATGGAAGAAAGATACGGTATCGAGATCACGGATGAAAAATTAAGAGAAGCCGCCCATAAGAGAAATGAACTGAGAAAAACACAGATGGAATTATACGCATTACAGGGCGCGGTACCTCCGGCCATGAAAGCGACAGAAGTCATGTCAACTCTCGCTCAGGGAATGTTCAACTTTGGCGTGGACGCGCAGCATGCAAGCTACAAAGCAAAAGTAGACGCGGCAAAGGAAGCATTGGCAGGCGGTGCAAAGCCCGTGGATGAGAAAGCAAAGAGAATCCTCCTGACAGGCTGCCCTTCTACCGGCGTAATCCAGAAAGTCGGCATGACCATCGAGAACAACGGCGGCGTGATCGTCTGTCTTGACGACTGCGGAGGTGAGAGGACGCAGAAAATGCTCGTTGATGAGAATGCCGACGACATTTTAAGAGCTATCTCCGACCGTTATCTTGAGATCCACTGCTCAGTTATGACGACGAATGAAGGCCGCATCGCGAATACAAGAGAGATGTGCCGCAAATACAAGGTTGACGGCGTCGTTGAGATGGTTCTCCAGGCCTGCCATACATTCAACGTAGAATCTACTTTGATGCAAAATATGTGCGACGACGAGGGCTTCCCTTATATGAAGCTGGAAACAGATTACTCTACGACAGACAGCGGACAGATCGAAACAAGGCTTGCCGCATTTATAGAAATGTTATAATATATGTATAGTGATTATGTATAGTAATGTAATAAGGAACTGCGGCATCATTTTTTACAGTTTCTGCGGGCAGGGGATAACCCCCCTGCCCTTTTTAACTTAATCTATATACTTTCAGAAAAAGAGGAGG
>OFGB01000472.1_pt1 | contig 29251 bp, 17 predicted proteins | sample 1521491 | NCBI WGS metagenome assembly OFGB01 (sample SAMEA3504095, study PRJEB24116) | mouse gut metagenome | biome: mouse gut; feature: mouse-associated habitat; material: faeces | place: Denmark | collected 2011
CCCTGTCCTCTGGCTGACTGCGGTTTTGGCAGGCTTGTACGGTAAGTGGCTTTCGTTTCCTGAATTTTCCTGATGGGTGCAGCTTTTTGTGTCGGCATTATACCAGAATGATTTAAAGATATATTGTTCGCTGTAGTACTAAAGCGTGTCTGAAAAATCATTTCCGCCACCTGTATCTCCCACTAAGTGTGGAATACATCTGCCGAAAAGCATTTTTCAAACACGCTCTAGAGTAATAACTTTCTAGTGGAGCATATGGGATTCGAACCCACGGCCTCAACAATGCGAATGTTGCGCGCTCCCAACTGCGCCAATGCCCCATCAAAATAATTATAACATGTTTTTTGTAGAATGCAAGTGTTTGTTTTGTTGAAAATTTTGTAAAATTGTGCTACAATTTTAGCGGAAATAAATAAACAAAGAAAGGAATGGTACGTATGGTCAAGAAAAGTATTACAAAATTGTTTTCTCTTCTGCTGGTTTTTTGTATGGTATTCAGTGTGATGCCGTCAGCAGTTTTTGCAGAGGAAACGGGGGAAAGCGGAGGATTTGTCCCGAAGAGAATGTTCCTGGTTGGGGATAAAAATCCGGAAGGGACAGAACTGGCGCAAAAGGTGTCTTTAATTGCTTCGGAATATGAGGCAAAAGAAGTCAGCGGCAAAATGCCGATTGTGTATGGGGACGTTTCTTTTGCAAAGGAAGGGGATATCCTGATACAGGTATCGGATACGCTTGCGCAGGAAGCGTATGAAATCGAAGTGGCGGATGAAAAAGCCGTGCTTATGGCAGGTTCCGCGGTCAGCGCAATGTACGGCCTGCGCGATATTATGAAGAGCCTGCTTTTAAAGGAAAGCATTCACAGTATGAAGAAAAGCGAAGAACCGGATGTAGGGCAGCGTATTTTCCATCTGGACTGCGGCCGCAAATATTTTTCAAAGGACTGGATTGTCGCTATGATAAAAGAACTGTCCTGGCTTCGGATGAACCAGATGGAACTGGATTTTTCCAACGGAACGGGATTCCGCTTTGCGTTAAACGATATGTCTTTGGATGTAAACGGCGACGGGAACGCGGACGAGGATCTTTCCGTTTTATGCGGCGGCGTTACCGATCCGGACTCTTATCTGACGGAAAGCGAAATGGATGAGATTATCGAAACGGCGGACGCATACGGCGTGGAAATTATACCGTGCCTGGATACGCCGGGGCATACCGGATGGATTATGGGAAAGGAAGAATTTCAAAAATATGCGTTAAACGGGGATATGGACGTTGAGAGCGACGAAGCGAAAAATTTTATGAAAGCGCTTGTTAAGAAGTATGCGTCCTATTTCCTGTCCAAAGGCTGTAAGACGTTCCATATCGGCGGGGACGAATACCTGCACGGCGCGTATACCTGGGGTCCCCCGGTAGCGTCTACCGAAGGTAAATACGGCGTGGTTGCGGACTATCTGGACGGCCTGGCAGGCGAGTTAAAGCAGCTTGGCATTACAAAGGTGCGTTCATTCAACGATCCTTTGTATTATAACCAGGACGCTGCGACGCATACCTGGATAAACATAGACGAAGCGGAATACTGGTGCTATAACGGTATGAGCAGCTTCCGTTATGCCTCGCCCGGTTTTCTGGCGCAGCAGGGGCTTTCTATGATTAACGGCCATGGGGATTTCTACGGTATTTTAACCGGAGGGGATCCAAACTGGAAAGAGCTGGTCGGAAATGCGAATACGAAAAAAACCCCGGCGGGGCTTTATGCTCAGTTCCAGAATAATACGTTTGCCGGCAACCAAAACATTGCTGACGAACATGTGTCCGGTTCTACGTATTTTATGTGGTGCGACGACCCGACGCAGGGGACGCAGCAGGAAGTGGCGAAGAGCCTTTATCCGCGTCTGCGCGCAGCTTCCGCAAAAATGTGGGATGAGTCCGCATCCGGGACATTTGAGGATTTTGCAAAGACGTTTACGGATTCTGCCGGCGGCGTTACGGCAGACGGCGCATTCCAGGAACTGACCCTTCCGGAACCGTCTGAAATAAAAGATGCGGATAACAGCAAGCCGAGTCCGGATAATCCAGATAATCCGGATAATCCGGATAATCCGAATAACCCGGATAATCCAGTTATTGATCAACCCAAAGCAGTTGATATTTCCGGGGCAGCTATCGCAGCCATCGGCGTACAGTATTATACAGGCGCAGCCATTGCGCCGAAGCTTGCCGTTACCTGCGGGGGAAAAGCGTTAGCAGACGGTACGGATTATACGGCGGCATATTCGAATAACGTCAATATTGGTACGGCGCTCGTTACGATTACAGGAAAAGGCGGTTATACCGGGACAAAAACAGCTTCTTTTGAAATCAGTATAAAGAAAGGAAGCGTTTGGGACGTCGGCGATTTGCGTTATAAGATTACAGACGAAAAAGCGGGGACGGCAGCCGTTGTGCGCGCAGCGAAAAAGAAAGCGTCCGTTACCATCAAAGATACGGTTGTGATTGGAGGCAAGGCTTTCCGGATTACAGAAATCAAGGGAAATGCGTTCAGTAATAACAATAAGCTGAAAAAAGTTGTCATTGGCAAAAATGTAGCCAAGATCGGCAAAAAAGCGTTTTATAACTGTAAAAATCTCAGCAATATCCGGATCCACTCCAAAAAGCTGTCGAAAAAAGGCGTTGGGAAAAATGCATTCGGAAAGACAAGCGCAAAAATGAATGTAAAAGTACCAAAAGGAAAGAAAGGGGCATACAAGAAATTCATGTGTGAAAACGGATGCTCTGATAAAACCAAATTTAAATAATCCAAGATAAAAAAGGGGCGTGAGCCCCTTTTTTGATTAAAAAATTTTGCGTCAGGATAACATAATTTTTGACAAACCAGACGCTGTGATATATAATGTGTGAGGATGAATAGTATCATTTAAAATGCAAATACTGATGAAAGAAAAGGAGAACAGCATGATACGGACAGACTGCGAAGGGAGTAGGATATGAACATACCAGAACTTCAGAAGATGACCTTGCAGGTCAGGAAAGAAATTATCAAATCATTGCACAGCGCAGGCGCGGGGCATCCGGGCGGTTCTTTGTCGGCAGCGGAACTTTTTACGTATTTATATTTTGAAGAACTGCATGTTGACCCGAAGAATCCGCAGATGGCGGATCGCGACCGCTTTGTATTATCCAAGGGGCATACGGCGCCGGGGCTTTATGCTGCGCTGGCGTTTCGGGGGTTTTTCCCGGTGGAAGATTTGATGACTTTAAGGCATACGGGAAGCTATTTACAGGGGCATCCGGATATGAAGCAGACGCCTGGTGTGGATATGTCGACCGGATCATTGGGACAGGGGCTGTCTGTGGCAGTCGGTATGGCGCTGGCGGCCAAGATGGACGGCAGGGATTACCGCGTTTATGCCATGTGCGGCGACGGTGAAATCCAGGAAGGGCAGATTTGGGAGGCCGCAATGTTTGCAGGCTATCACAAATTAGACAATCTCGTTGTGATTGTGGATAATAACCGTCTTCAGATTGACGGGTATGTAGAAGACGTCTGCTCCCCGTATCCGCTGGACAAGAAGTTTGAGGCATTTCATTTCCATACAATCCAGATTGACGGCCACAATTTTGAAGAAATTGCGGCAGCATTTGCAGAAGCAAAATCCGTTAAAGGAAAGCCGACGTTAATTATTGCGCGTACCGTCAAAGGAAAGGGCGTTTCTTTTATGGAAGACGAAGTAAGCTGGCATGGCAAAGCGCCGGGTGATGCGGAATTTGAAATTGCAATGAAAGATTTGGAGAAAGCAGGTGAAGCATTATGTCAGTAATCCAAAACAGAAAGGATTTGCCCAGGGTTGCAACCAGGGACGGTTACGGCAAGGGTTTGGTGGAACTTGGCAGGGCGGATGAAAGAATTGTCGTATTGGATGCGGATCTTGCGGCGGCCACAAGGACAGGAGATTTTATGAAGGCGTTTCCCGAACGCCATATCAACTGCGGTATTGCAGAAGCGAATATGGCCGGTATTGCCGCGGGGCTGGCTGCATGCGGCAAAATCCCGTTTATGAGTACATTCGCTATGTTTGTGGCGGGGCGTGCGTTTGAGCAGGTGCGCAATTCCATCGGTTATCCCCATATGAACGTGAAAATCGGAGCAACCCATGCAGGGATTTCCGTCGGGGAAGACGGAGCAACGCATCAGTGCAACGAAGATATTGCCCTGATGCGCCTGATACCGGGAATGCTGATTATCAATCCCTGCGACTCCATTGAAGCGGAAGCCGCGGTAAGGGCCGCGTACGAATATGACGGCCCGGTTTACCTGCGTTTGGGCAGGCTGGCAGTCCCGGTTCTAAACGACAGGCCGGACTATAAATTTGAACTGGGTAAGGCCGCCGTTTTGCGGGAAGGCAGTGATCTGAGTATATTTGCAACAGGGCTTTGCGTTGTGGAAGCGCTTGACGCGGCAGACCGTCTGGCGGAAGAGGGCATAGAAGCAGAGGTTGTCAATGTCCATACTATTAAGCCTCTGGATACGGAACTGGTCGCTTCCTCCGCAGCCAAAACGGGACGCGTATTTACGGTAGAAGAGCACTCTGTCATTGGAGGCCTTGGGGCGGCAGTCTGCGAGGCGTTAAGCGAGACATGCCCGACTAAGGTGACCAGGATAGGTATTTATGACGTGTTCGGAGAATCCGGCCCGGCGCTTGAGCTGTTACATAAATACGGCCTGGACGCGGAAGGAATTTACCATAAAATCAAAGAATCCATAAACTGACCGTAAACCGGCCAAAAACAGAACGAATTATACAGGCAGCCTGCGCGTTGGCAGGCTGCTTTTTTGGCGTGGTTTAAAATGTAAACAATTTCCATGGAAAAGCCGATACATAAAATAGCAGCAAAAGTAACGTAAACGGAATTACAGATACCAGATCAAGGAGGAATGGCACATGAACCAGGTAACACAGGCAGAAGCGGCAAGTTATGCCGCATATTCAGGAAATGCGAACGCTGCAAAGGCGGCGGAGCGATCGGACAGAAAGACCAAAGTAACGTCAGGAGCCACCATCGGTTCCCCGGAATTAAGCGAAAAAGCCAAGAAATATTACGACCAGCTGCGCAGAAAATACTCCCATATGGATTTTATTCTGGTCAGTGAGGACAAAAAGGCTGAAGCGCAGGCAAATGCAGGCAAATACGCCAATGCCAACCGCATGGTGGTATTAATTGACACCGAAAAAATAGAACGCATGGCGGAGGACGAAGCTTACCGTAAAAAATACGAGGCAATTATAAGCGGGGCGCAGGGGCAGCTTTCCCAGCTGAAAGACAGCTTGGGCGCGAACGCGTCGGCGGTGAAGACTTATGGGATGCAGGTAAACGACGGCGGGAACGCCTCTTTCTTTGCCGTAATTGACAAATCCCTGGCAGCCCAAAAAGCGCGGATCGAAAAAAATGCGGCCAGAAGGGCCGAAGAGAAAAAGGAAGCCCAAAAAGCGGCAAAAGAAAAGCGGGCAGAGAACCGGAAAGCGAAGAGAGAAGAGGATGCCGAACGCCTAAGCGGCATAGAAGAAGGCGATACCGTTACGGTTACGGCGTCTTCTATCGAAGAGTTAATTCAGAAAATCAACAGCACGCTTTCCATGGGAATGAGCGATTATGTAAAGACAAAGGAAGAAACATGGGTAGGCGGCCATGTGGATTTCTATGGTTAAAGACGGTGTAGCAGCAGAAGGATCCATAAAAAAACAGCCCCCATGTAAATGGGGGCTGTAATTAGATTGTTTTTAGTCAAAAGGTAGTTCATCCGGATCCGTTGCGTTGCCGGGGACACTGGTCGTTAGCACATCTTCTGCTTCAAAATAAACAATTTTCATATCAGGCGTTTCATAGTGGTTCATGAATATGCACCCCCTTTCCAAAGAACGAAAATTATTTTGATTTTGCTGACAACTGGTTAAAGGTGACAGACTTGATAGTTGAATATACAACGATTCTTTCGGCTGGCGCGCCAGTTTTAGTGCAGATGACGTATGCCCTTGCAAATACGGGTTTGTCAAAATTAGCGGTATTTGTTCCAACGTTTACGGTTAAAATATTGGTAACGTAATCGGTGGTTTCAAAGACCATTTTGCGGATTTTATCGTCAGCTGCATTTACATTATCGATTGCCATTTTTGACGTATCGTTTCCGCAAGCAGAGTTTGTGGTATAAATCATACCGGACTCCACTCCCGTATATCCTTCCGGAATATTCATGGAAGCAACAAAGGAAATCGTATTGGACGTTGTTCCCGGCGTGTTGTACATATTGGAAATAACAACGGTCGGAGCCGCCTGTTCGGTTTCACTGTCCTTGGTAACATATACTGCCTGGATAGTCACGCTGGTTGTCTGGATAAATATACGGTATGTCTCTTCTGTGCTTAATACGGCGCCGGTTTCATCTGCCCAGTGGGAGAACTTCACGCTGGTATCGGTAATGTCTTTCAGCGTTATATTGGCATAGGTTCCGATTTTGCCTGTAACAGATGCATCTGCTTCGCCAAATGCAGCAAGATCGTATGTCCCGTCTGCTTTTTTAGTTCCCTTCCTGTACTGTACCGTTACGGTTCCGGGGTTGTCGGTTTTCTCATAAATCGGAGTTACTGTAACGTCGTTGCCTGCAAGTATTTTGGCACGGATTTCGTCTGCAATATTTTTCGGTACGGTTGTGCCGTCAATACTCCAGCCCATAAAGTTATAACCGGAACGAACCGGGCCAACCGGGATATTGATTGTGACGCCGTCCATTTTTGTTTTGTCATACAGGTTTTTAACATACTCGCTGTTTCCATCTTTAAATATAACCGTTACGACATCTGCCGATTTTGAGCCGCACAGGGTGCATGTGCCGTTTTCGTAATCATGGTTTACAGGCAAAAGGACAACAGGTAAATCGCCGTCATACTGTTTTTTGCTGAATCCTGCGGGGATTTCCTCATTTTCTCCTGCAAGTGTAATACGGATCATCATGTATCCTTTTCCGTTTGCAGGATTTGGCTGTCCAGGGCATCCGGGTTTATCTTCTACATAGACCTGGTTGCTTAAGACCGTAGCTGGAAACACTCTTTCATGGCCTGCGTCTGTTTCGCTGCATCCACTGCGAACACATGTGAATTTTGCGCTTGCCGTTTTGCCTTCTTCATTCCAATAGAATTTTGGACTGCCATAAATGTGGCCGAGCGGCGCGTCCTCCACATATTCATATGGAGTGTCTGCCATCATACTGGTATATGTGTTGCGGCATACCTCACATTCAAAATAAGTTTCATGGCCGGGAATTACGCAAGTAGCTTCCACTGCCGAATGACGCTTCATTTTATGGTCTTTGGCAGCGTGTGTATATGCGTATGTGCTGTCAAGCGTTAAGTCCGGATCTGCTTCTTTCAGGGCTAACGTATAATTTACAGTATATTCTGCCTTGCAGCCTTTTTCTTTTAACTGATTTACTTCACTGACAAGAGCAGTTGCTTTTACGTCTACTGTTTTTGTATGTTCTGCCGCTGCGTTCAGTCCGCATGCGCAGGTTGCCGTTAAGTCGTATACGTATACGGCGTTCTCTCCTTCACCTTCTGTTTTGACAGGCTCTAATGTATCCAGATCAAGCGCGTCCCAGTCAATCACAGCTGTGGAATAGTCGTGTCCGTTTTCTAAATCCGGCTCACCGGAAGGAGCTGTGTAGGTTGCCGTACCGGTATAGTCTTTGCCGTCGCCGCCTTGTCCGGTAAATGTACCTGTTACTTCTAATGTTTTTCCGGCCATACATGTTGCAGCTTTATAGTTGATATCATCTTCAGAAGTGACATTTAATGATGCGCCGGATACTGTAACCTTATGATTTTCGTTGTTTTTACAAACGCCTTCGATGGTCAGGTTTTCAAATGTCCCTGGTTTCAGGTCTTCTTCGTCATATGTCCAGGAAGCTTTGTTAACAGTCCATGTGTAGTTATGGCCTTTTGCAATATGCACTACCTTCTGGGTATCTGTGTATACATCAGTAGGTACGTCTTTAAAGCTTGCGGATGCGGTATAAATAAATACATCCGGAGTTGTACAGCTGATACCGTCTGCTACATTATCGCTGGCCGTTACGGTAACTGTGCCTTCCGGCTGGATCGTAACGCCGCACTCGTTTGCACACGTTTTTGTGGCGGTTGCCGATACGTATTCAATAATATCTTTTTCGTTTTGAGGCGTAACAGGAACAGGTTGTTCGCTTTCCGCAGTCAGGCCTTGCCATGCCCAGGTAATGTCAAAAGCATGGCCCGTCGCTTTATAGATTTCTACATGCGGAGTTCCGCATACGACTTCAACGGAAGCGCCTTCTTCTGTTTCCGGAGCCAGGACTACTTTTGCAAGATAAATGGTAGAACCTGTTTTAGTACATGTATTTTTTTCTGTTCTTTCTGTAATTACAACAGATCCGTTCGGATTGCTGCTAGTTGTGTCAAATGTTTCGCTTGCAGGGCAGACTTCACATGCGCGTGAAGCACCAATGGTGCGTACAGGGATCTGGAATTTTGTTCCGTTTGCAAGGGTGATATCGGAATCTTTCATGTCAGTACTGCTTGTATCCCATTCTGCATCCCATTCGATTTCGCCCCAGCTGTGGCCTGTGATTTTCTGTTTCTTTGTATCGTCAGGAGTAACACCGCTTACGGTGGCGGTATATGTTTTCTCAAAGCCGTCTTCATTTCCGCAATTAGCGCCATCCGGTATAGTAGATGTTACCTCTGCAGGTTTTTTCTGAACTCTGACAGATGTAGTGTCGCCTTTTGTTACAGTGACATATTCTGGTCCGTCAACTTCTGAATTTTTGTCGGTGTCTTCTGCACCGCCGCAATTTGGATTAGAACATTCTATACTGTAATATACCTTGCCTTCCGGCACTTTGGGAATGATGTAATCATTGCCGTTTACAGTATCGGCGTCGCCGAATGCAGACCAGTCCCAGGTTCCGCTGCCTGTAAAATCATGGCCTGTGTGTTCAGATGTTTTTGTAATGGTTAATGTCTGCTCTGTGTCGTTTACAGATACTGTTGTGCCGTCTGCAACTGTTGCTGCAACTGTCCAGACATCGTTACCGTCTGTTGTACAGTTTTTTGCCACATAGCCTAAGTCTGTGTTTGTTGAAGACTGAATATCTAAAGAACTAGGATTGTCAGCTGAGGTAAATGTTTCACCGGCAAATCCGCAATCATCTGCTCTTGTACAGCTTACATGCAGAGTAGTTATCGTTGGTGTTGCTTGGGTCGTATCTGCTTCCATGTTGTCAACCACATAATCGTGACCTAATTTCTCGGTTGTTAATTTTAAGGAACCGTTTACTGTATATTGGTCTTTTGTATTATCGTTTGTTTTACAGGTAACAGTAACAGGGAAGACATCCGTACCACCCCCTGTACACGTATTTGCTTTGTAGTCTTCTGACGATTCGTCAAGAGCCCCTATTGTTATTGTGCCGTCGGTTGCACCGGTTAAAGTTCCTCCGGTTATAAAATTGGGGTTTTCATTGTCGCCGCTGTTTTGTGTGCTGTTAAGCTCTATTGTTTTGCCACAGCTTGTTCTGCCGCATGCCAGGGTAATCGTTACGCCATTTTTAACGTCAGTACCGTTGCCTGTAACGTTTGCTGTAAAATTATGTTCTAAGGTACGTGGTTTCGGTGCAAAACCGCTGTATGAAATACCGTCATAATCTTCAGATGTGTCCGATACTGTTTCAGCGTATTCTTTTTCGGCGCCACCCGCTTTTGGCGCAACGTGGTATCTGTCAAACCAAACCTTTACAGGGTAGCTGTAATTAACTGTTTCACCACAGTTCTTTGAGTCTACATCTGTTGGCGGTAAAGCTTCATCGTCTCCTGCAATTTCGTAGCAATTTTTCTTAACCCATGCGCCGCACTCGGTTTTGGTACATGTAAATTTTGCCGTTACGATAACTCCATTTGGGTCAAATTCAGGAGTTGAAAATGTATGTCCTGTAGAACGGATTGTTACATCCTCCACTGTTAGTGGCTCTATATCCGGATTGGCTGCGTCTATTTCATCCCAGAATAAGGATTCACACGCGCTGCATTTTACATGAGCATAAGTACCATCATTATCGCAAGTTACTTCTATTGCTTCTACAGAAACAGGAGTATGCGGTTTTTTTGGCAGAGTAAATGTCTTGGTTTCTGTTGACGTATCTGACGCTTCCGGTGTTGCAAATTCAGCCGTTGCTGTAAGCTCTAAACTCTGTTCTTCGCTACAACTCAGGGGATAAGATTCCGCGCCGTTTGGTAAGCTTATGGTAACATTTGTTGAAGGTACGTCTTCGTCGCAGTATACACAGGAACGTTGTGCAGTTACATTAGAAGCATCAATTGCGAGATTACCATCATTACCTGCTGACAGCTGTAATGCATCCCAGACAACTACCAGTTTACGGGAATGGCCGTTAACGGTAACTTTATAGTCATGTGTTTCCTGGAATGTTTCTCCTGATGCAATATCGTCGCTCTGAGTAAAGGTAACTGTTGCTGTATAGGTGAGGTCGCCGCCATCTTCACAGCTAAAACCCGCTGGTTTTGTTTTAACGACTGAAACGGTTCCTGTCTGGCTGTTGCCGCACTCTCTTGCGCATGTACGTGTTGCGGTTACGCCGCTTGCTGTGTTTTCTACATAGTTAAGAGGATTAAAATCTTCGTCAGCAGTAAATACACACGTGCTGTTTTTATCTTCATCTACATAGGTATGGCCAAGTGGCTCTAAGACAGTATCCTCTTCTGTAATGCGGAGGGCTGGATCAGGGGTTGCGTAGTCTTTTGCAAGATCTTCCGGAGTTCTGTAAAGATTTTCACAGTTGTCGCAGGTAAAGTATTCGATATTACCTGGTTCTGTACAGGTCGGTTCCAATTTTTTGGCTACACGCCGTGGGTTATGATCTTTTCTGGGAATTGCCAGACTTACTATTTCTTCTTCTGTAAGCGCATGGTCTGAATCAACTGCCATATACTCCGTTTCACATGTTTCGCACCAGTAATGGGCAAGTACACCTTCTTCAAAACAACTTGCCGGTTTACGGTCTAATCTGACAACAGTATGTGTATCATTTTCTTTACATTGCTCTTCGGTTACATCCGAAGCGAACAATTCAAAATTGTTTTCATAAGGAGCCCTTGAGAGTTCCTTTCCGCATACTGTACAGCTTGTAACAACCTCATCGCCGATAAGTGTATAATCTTCCGTATGCTCCCCGGTTGCGGCAACCGTTTCCGTTTCACTATAGCCGCACTCGCAGACTTTGACTTCTACGCCTTCTTCGCCGCAGGTTGCCGGCGTGCTCTGGCTCTCATCAACGGCCAGGACATGCTCATGAACTGCTTCTTCCGCTACCGGTTCTGTCGGCGCAGTTTCCATTGCAAAAGCCGTCATATTCATGGAAAATACCATGCTGAGCGATAAAACTACGCTTGTCAAACGCTTCAATTTCCTTAAATTCATACTGTGAAAATTTTTTTCAATTTATTTCCCACTAAAACCAGAGATTAAGAAGGATAAATTTAATAAAATATACAAATTTATACGATTTTTCTTTCTGTTTCTCCGCAATCTTCCTTTCGATTCAACCGCTATTATATAGGAAGAAACACAATTCAAACCAAGTACAAAATGCAATAAATCAAATTTTCTACACCGTTTTTCTCCAAAATACCAAGTACATAAAATACGCTTTCCGCCTTTTTTGCAAATTAGATTTCCAAAAATCCTTGCCAGAATAACATTCCATACTGTTTTTTACACATTTTTGCAGAATAAAATTCGTATAGATTTCGTAGTAAATTTATGGTATAATTTCCTCCAAATGGAACTAAATATTAGAACGTGTTTGAAAAATCATTCCCGTCATCTGCATTCCCCGCTTAGTATAATATTTGCACCATCCAATTGAACATTAGCAGTTCAATCAACATAAATTCATCCAATGTGGCCCGATGCGGCTCTCCAATTTGGTACAAATCTCCCATACCATACCCTTTGGGTACTAAGTGCAAAATACATCTGCCGGAAAGCCTTTTTCAAACACGCTTATCAAGATAAACATTTATTTGTTAATTACCAAAACGGAATGCCGCCGGATCGACTACAAAAGAGGAGGGCTTTTCCCATGGCCGGAAAAGTAAAAAGAAAAACGACCAACTATAAAAATATCTATTATAATGAAAACACTCAAAAATATGATGTAAAATATAACTTCAAAGAATATGACGTAAAAGCCGGACGGAACCGATACCGGGCAAAATGGATCTATAATTTGTCCACCATTACGGAGGCAAAGACAGAACTTGCAAAACTCCAGCCAGGCAGAATCCGGACTGGAGATAAAGATATTACACTGCAGGGAGCCTATGATTTATGGCTGATAAAAGCCAATGGACAGAATTTTAGCCCCGTATCCATTAAAAATACAGGCGCGCAGTTCAAGACCATCTGCCAGTTCCTTCCTGCTTCAACCAAATTAAAAGATATTGATGAGGATGTATATTATAAGTTTTGCAGTGATATCCGTAAACACGGTTATTCTGAGGAAACGCTTCATTCCGTCAATGCGACCTTCCGTAAAATACTGAACCTGGCGTATAAAAAGAAACTGACACAGGAAAATATCCTGGATTACGCCGACAACATGAAAACAAAGCAAAAGGAAGATTACAGAACAATCAGTAAAGAAGAATTTGATAAAATAGACAGTCATTTTAAAGAAAACGAATTATGGCGAAAAGGAGTTAATAATTTCCCGAAATACCGTCTGCTATTTAATATTCTATATTATACAGGATTGAGAATAGGGGAATGTATTGCGCTGACTTATGCAGACTTTGAAGAATTTTGCTACGAAAACAAACATAAAGAAGCGGCTGCTTCTGCTAACTCAGATTTGCTAAAAGAACAGCAATATGGTATTCGGATTAAAATCGATAAATCCTATGTCAGCAGTATGAAACTGACCAAAGAACCCAAGAATCACAAAAAAAGGCGTATCCCCCTCTCTCCCGCCCCGGAACGCCTGTTTACCCAAATCCGAGAGGAACATCTGCGAAAAGGCGGGCAATTAGGAGACAAAATATTCAACTGGGGATACAGCCTGTGCTATACGACTCTCAAAAAAGCATGCAGCGAGTTGGAACTTGCCAGTTATACCTGCCATGATTTCCGGCATACGTTTATTTCCAACCTGATTCGTAAAGGCGTTCCCTTACCGGTTGTTGAAAAAGCGTCCGGCGATACACAGCAGACAATATTAAAACGATATTCCCATATGTTCGAGAGTGATGAAATGAAAATTCTTACAGCTTTACAGGATTTATAATATTCAGTTCTTTTTTGTAGAACCATTAAGCTTTTTGGGTGAAAATGCCGATAATAATATATAACACTATGTGGGAATACAGTCTGGGGCGGCAGGAACCCCCTTTGTGTGTATCCCAAGAAAATCAATGGTATATTTTAACTGATACGCGGTTCCTACGAACCGCTTGACAAATTTATGAGAAACGTATATGATAAAAAATAAGTGGAGAGCCTTTCATATGTGCTCTTCCGCTTATTTCTGAAAATGTTTTATCACTTCGAAGGTTCTTTCATGATTTAGACGAAAAAGAGCCAAGAAGTTTATTGTACCTTGACAAATATTGCCGGTTTCAAGATATTTTAGGAAACTCCTTGTTTCTGCGGCAAGCGAATCAAAAGAGAGTTATTTGTTTTGACTCGCTTGCTGCAGAAGCAGCAAGAATAGTAGCCAGCAGCATTTAACTGCAAATATGTGCCATGGACGGCATATGCGAAAGGAGGTTTTGAGATTTCATTCAGCAGGATGCGGCAGCGCAAGGCCGTTATGTAGTGCTTTTTTACATAATGATGCGAGATGAGGCTGTAATTAAAAATAGCTTGTCCTGTAGGATGTTCTGATGGTGTCCCGTAATTCAGGAGGATATATCCGACAGGATCAATCCGACGGAGCTACGTAGGCTGACTGCAGCCGATGGATCCAACAGGAGGCCTGCCAGGGATAGCTTACAGAGCAGACGCAGGAAGTTTTTTGTGGATTATTGCAGGATTCATGAAACGCCATCTGCAGAAGTCATGTGTAATTCCGTGAGAACGGACTGCTGTAATCCAATCCAAGATTTTAAGTTTGCTGGCTGCACAATCAAAATACGAAAGGAGTTTTCTACAGTATGAATTTAAGGAAATTGAAGCGTTTGACAAGCGTGGTTTTATCGCTCAGCATGGTATTTTCCATGAATATGACGGCTTTTGCAATGGAAACTGCGCCGACAGAACCGGTAGCGGAAGAAGCAGTTCATGAGCATGTCCTGGCCGTTGATGAGAGCCAGAGCACGCCGGCAACCTGCGGCGAAGAAGGCGTAGAAGTCAAAGTCTGCGAGTGCGGCTATAGTGAAACGGAAACGGTTGCCGCAACCGGAGAACATACACAAGAATCAAAACTCGACGAAACTACAAACGAGGTTGTTACGTCCTGTACCGAGTGCGGGAAGGAACTTGCCCGGGCTCCTTATGAGGATAACTTTGACTTAGCGGCCGAAGGCCAGACAACAGGCTCAGACACTTCGGATGGGACACAAGATGCAGCATGTGCGGATCATGTTATTGAAGCAGTAAAGCGTGTTGCTCCAACTTGTTTTACTGAAGGTAAAGCAGCTCATTATAAATGCGTTGGCTCTGATGATCAATCCGGGTGCGGCAAATTGTACAGAACAAGAACAGATGCTGAGAATGACCAACGTCCTGTTCAAGATGCGGATTTAGTAATTGCAGAACTGGAACACAAGGATACAGCGATTCCAGAAGAAGCGGCAACCTGTACGGAAGATGGTCATATAGCATATTATACATGTACTATTTGTAATAATAAGTATGCAAGTATTGAAGACTTATACAATGACGAGGATGGCCAGACAGGACATCTTACAGACGAGCAGATTAAGACCCCTGCAACAGGACATTCCTATTGGACTCCTGGTGAGACAGAGGGAGAGAAGATCAGTACCATTCAACTGCAGGGTTGGGAAAACTTTAATCCGGAAGATATCGACAATGAGGATTTAGGGATTACCGCGACCCGTGCATGTAACAATTGCACATATTCACAGCAGGCAGATACAGTAGCAGTTGCAAAAGATGAAGGTACTGTAGATTGTACGGCAGCAGAAGGCGCTACGGTAAACTATACAGTAACGGCTACCTTTACAAATAGTGCCGAAAATCCTTCTGACACCAAACAGGATACAGACGAAGTAGAAGTTGCAGAAACAAAGACGGTTAACGGGCATAGCTACAAATATGAATTTACATGGCCGGCAGATGTAAGCACATTATTAACCAAGACAGACGACGGCAAATTAGCTTATGCGGATGCTTCTGTTGCTAAAGTGACTGCAAACCGTGTATGTGCTGTCTGCAATGATACGCCTACTCATCCGGTTGACGCAACATTGTCCTCAACAGAAGTGGCAGAAGGATACGTTTTGAAATGTTATCCTGAAACAAAGAACTTTATAGCAGAAGCAGATTTTGATGGTACAAAGAAACAAAGCGAGTCAAAAGCAATTTCGCTTCCAACTGGACTGCATGATTTAGATTATCAAGAAAAAAAGGACGCAACTTGCGAAGAGGCGGGTTGGTATGCACATTATATCTGCATGAATGAAGACTGCAGCGGTAAGTTCTGGGATGAAGATACACCTGTAGTGAATGAATCAGATATTGCTATTCCAGCGTTGGGCCATACCATACTTCCGCCAGAATATGCTTTTGCAGAAGGATCAGATATTGTAACGGCTACATTTAAGTGTAGAAGGTCTGATAATGCTGACTGTGGTATTGTCATTTCAAAGACGGTTCCTGCAGAAAATGTAAACCTTGAAGAAGGAACGTCAAGCAATCCTAACGCAGTATGTGGTACAAACGTTACTATGTCTTATAAAGTAGAAGGATTTGAGTTTGACAGAAACGTAGTGAAAGTAGGAGATAAATGGCAGGAGAAAGATAAGGATGATCCTACGTATTCACCCACTATATATAATGGTGCAGTGACACGGGAAATGCCGGTTCAGCATAAATTTGACACGGTATCTGTAGAGTGGGCTGGAACTGGTACGCCAGATGACGATGATTCAAGTATTACTTATTACGATCCGGAAGACGGTATCAAAGCTACTTTGTCATGCAGCAATACTGGGTGTGATGGAGTGGTACTGCTTGCTTCTGAAGGAGCAACCAAGCCTGAGTTACCAGCTGGAAAAACTGAAATTATACTTAATGAAGGCGCAGTTCTGACGCTGGGCGATCTTGATACAAATCCAGAGAATGGTTATGAAGCTGCTGATTGTAGTGCAGGCGGTAAGGATGTTTATCCGGTTACAATAACAGGCGTAACAAGCGACGCCGCAAATACTGAGATTAATGTTACTGATAAGAACATAACAAATAACACCAGGAAGAGCGGCCATAAATATATCATTACTGAGTTAGAGGGAAATACGGAAAGCGACACACCGGCAGTTACTTCTATAAAAATAGAATGTGCGTTAGGTAATCAATGTCCGGATACCGTTGATGGTAATCCTGTAAATATAACCGATCTGACTGCCCTGACAATAACTTATCCTGATGCAACGGCAGAAGAAGCCGGCGATGTGCAGCAGGTAACCTGTACAACAGATGGTGTTAAAGTATGGGCTGTCGATGTAACTGTAACGGCTGCTGGGAAGAAAGCATTTAAAGAGTACGCAGCAGACAATACAGGAAAACGCTGGACATTGTCAAAAGATGTTACGGCTACAGGCCATGATTTTACTGCTGAACCCGAATGGGATTGGAGCGATTACGGTGAGGAAGAGGGAAGCAACTTTGTTCCGTTTGAAGGGGAAGAAAACAAGGTTCACGCTACCTTTACATGTAAAAACGCAAATTGCGGCGGTGAGGAGCACAAGGCTACAGAACCAGATGCAGAGGACACTGTATACAGCAAAGTAGACGATAAAAGGGTTATGGTAGCAAGTGTAAAACCCGAAGTTGATAAAACCGAATATACAGATTGTAATACGACCGGTTTTATTAAACATACGGCTACAGCAAACAATAAGACAAGCGAAAAAATTCAGGCTGTGAACGGCCATGTCTGGAATACGGTTGAGTGGAGCGAGTGGGATTATGTGCTAAATGCAAGTGGTGAAAAGACATACAAAGACGTAGAAGTTGGAACGGAGCCGAACAAGGTAACTGTTAAAGTTCCGATCAAAACAATTACTGCGTCTCGTACATGTTCCATTTGCGATACTACTGAGAACTTTGCAGAAAATGAAGATGTGCCCAATTCCATTAAAGGCGGCGTTTCCGTTACAGATCAGGATACGGAAGCAAACAGCTGTACCAGAGCAGGCTCTACGCTTTATTTTGCGAAATTGACAATTGATAATGGCGACGGAACTTCGGAAGTAGTAGAAAATAATATCCCGCACATTCATGTTTATAAGGCTACCGGCCACAATTATGATATTGAGTGGACTTGGTATGGCCTGACGGAAAAGGATGGCGACGAGGTAGAAGTGATGGATGCGAATAAGGCTCAGATCATTGAATATACCTCAGCAGCAGCGGAGAAATCATGTCAGAATACGCCGTGTACGAAGACAATTGCCGCAACAGAGGACAAATTCCTTGCGACATGCATCAATGGAGACAAGGGCGTCAGCTGCGACAAAACAGACGTATTTAAATACGAAGCAACCGCTACATTCGAAGATGATCCGGAGGAAGGCTATTCCGCCCAGGAGATGATCATCCATGAAAAGACCGGCCACGATTACGTATGGACAATTGAAACATGGCCGGAAAACGAAGAGGTTAAAGAAGGGCAGCATACAGTAGACGTAAAAGGCATTTGCCAGAATAACACAAAATGGCATATTGTTACAATACCAGATGTAACTTTGACTGTAACAGAAGAAGGTATTGAGCAGGCGGCTGCAACATGTATCGCAGGGCCGACGCTGCAGGTAACAGGAACTTTTACTGGTACAATTGAAGTAGATGGCGAGAATAAAACATATACAGGTACAGCCAGATACGATCAGCCGGATGGAGATCCGGTTCCGACAGCACATAAGTACACGGTTGCAAAGCCTGTCTGGACGTCATTAAAAGAAACAAAAAGAGATGACGAAAATGTAACTTATACAATGGACGCGCTTGTAGTATGCGATCATGCTGCAACAGATGCAACCCATAATAAACCGGATGTAAAAATCACTGCAGTAGCGACTCTTGAGAATGTGAAAGATATTGACTGCTCGAAAGACTATGATATTACGTATACTTTAAGCATCGACGGACAGAACGGAGATGATGCGGATCCTTCATTAGAAGGAATCGTAATTCAGGATGACACGACAAAAGATGGTATTACTGCGGTAGTGCATCATGCGAAAGGCGATCACAGCCTGCTCCGTCATCCGGAAGTGAAAGGCACATGCGTAGCTGAAGGCCATAATGCATACTACGAATGTAAGGTATGTCACAGGACATACAGCAATGCTCTGGCAAACAATGAAATTACAGTTGTACCGGGCGCTCCGTTAGGCCATCAGTATGGCGATCCGGTATTCGTATGGGATGAAGAAGGCAAAACGGCAAATGCAGTCTTTAACTGTATCCGTCCGGGATGCCAGGAAACTTATACAGGGCATACACGTATATTTGAGGCGGAAGTTCATACGGAAGAGGGTTCTATTTTCTATGATCCGGAGCCGGAGTGTATTGGTACCGGGGTATCTGGAACAGGTTATTATAGTGTAGAACTGGTTTGGGATAAAGTCCCGTCCAATGAATTTAAAAATGGAGCGGAATATTATGGCGATCTTTCGGCGACAGCGCCTGCAGGAGATCATAGAGAAGATAAAGAGAATCCGGGACACTGTGAGTGGTGCGGTGGCGAAATTGCTAATCTGGTTTCCGTAACATTTAAAGTTGACAATACGGATATTTTAAAATCCAGCTATGCAAAGGAAGGCACTACAGCGGCAAATATCACCGTTCCGGCTGCGCCAAACCGTTCCGGTTACGAGTTTAAGGGATGGAAAGTAAACGCAGCAGCGGACGTATTCACATCGGAAGCTGTAAAAGCTGAAATTGTAAAAGCATTAGCAAATGGAAACGTAACCGTTACAGCTGTTTACGATAAAATTGCAACAAAGGGAAGCGTTGTTGTTGAATACATGAAGGTTGTAACAAAAGATACAACAGATGGTAATGTGACAACACAAGAAGATGTATTAGAGAAGATTGGAATTGCTGATAAGACCTACGAAGGTGAGATAGGAACCTATGTAACAGTCAAAACAGCAGATGCCGACATTACGGATGAAACCCTTATATTCTCCCACTGGGCTGTAAAAGACGGAGCGAAGCTGACTACTGATACAACCTATAATGTATATCTTCAGTCAGCAGAACAAATCCTGCTGCAGGCAGTTTATGTTACGGATGAAAACAAAGTGGAAAAGGCAGAACCGACTGTTGTTATGTCAAACAGCTACAAGTCAAACGTAGGCGGCGTAAATAAAGTTTCGTTTGTTGCAACAATGAATATTCCGGAAGGATATATGCTTGTTAAGAGCGGTATTCTTTACAGCGTCAATGCAAAATTTGCAGATCCGGAAAACAAATCTCTCATGGTAGTAGGAAGTTCTGACGCTGCGGTATATGACAAAGCATTTGCAAACACAGACGGCAAGACCAATATCCTTACTATGCCGGTTGGCGCAAATACTACAACGGTAGTTTATGCAAGAGGATATGTAATTTGCACGAATGCGGACGGCGAGCAGGTAACTGTTTACGCAGATGCGATTGCATCCGGAAGCTATGACGGATTGCCAGATCTGACAGAGGTAAGATAATGGTTAAATTTGGAAAGGAGGTGTATATTCATGGTGAAATATGAAACACCTGATATGGAAGTGATTTATTTTGTAACAGAGGATATTGTTACCACAAGTGGCGGCCCTGGTGAAGAAGAGGTGCCATTCCCGATTGGATAGAAATAAAAATATCTTCCAGTATTTCAAGTAAAACCAGTGAAATATGAAGGAGTAATCCAAAAAGCGGTTCCCAGTTTTGGGAACCGTTTTTTTGGATGCGTCCGGCTGATATGGGCGTTAGGATTTGCCCATTTTTTTGGATTTTTCCACGCAGCATCTTTGCGCGCTGATAACCGCATTCCGCAGCCCGGTTTCTTCTAGTTTGGCGACTGCGGCAATCGTAGCGCCCCCGGGGGAGCAGACTGCGTCTTTGAGTTCGCCGGGGTGTTTTCCTGTTTCCAGAACCATTTTTGCTGCGCCGTATACGGATTGCGCGGCAAATTCATAGGCCTGCGCGCGCGGCATTCCGTCGGCAACGGCGGCGCCCGCCATAGCCTCGATAAACATGTAGACGTAAGCCGGAGAGGAGCCGCTGACGCCGGTTACCGCGTCCATCAGGGACTCCGGTATGGCTTGCGCCCGGCCGAAGCTTTTAAAAATCGCAGTAACCGTCTGCATTTCTTCTTCCGTTACCAGTTCGTTTGGCGTCAAAGCGGACATTGCCGCTAAAACCATAGCCGGCGTGTTCGGCATGGCGCGGACGATTTTAACCGGTTTGCCGAAAAAATCGTCCAGTTTTGAATGGCTGATCCCGGCGGCGATTGCAATGATCAGTTTTTCTTCGTCCGTATCGTCCCGGATTTCTTCAATGATTTCTTTGTAAAGATAAGGCTTTACGGCCAGAAAAATAATATCGGAATTTTGCACGACGGTCCGGTTGTCAGGCGTTACCCGAATGCCGAAGGATTCGGACAGGCGGCTTAGCGTCGCCTGCGTATGCGCGCTGGCGGTAATCTGATCCGCTTTGTACAGCCCGGAGTTTAATATTCCGCTCATCATGGCGCAGCCCATATTGCCGCAGCCAATAAATCCTATTGTCTTGTCCATCGTATGTACAGATTAGAAATCCGTCAGATCGGCGGCCCTTCTTTCAAGGAAAGCGCTCATGCCTTCTGTTTTGTCATGCGTGGAGCAGGTTACGCCGAATAAGTTGGCTTCCATTTCAACGGCGTTGCGGATATCCATATCATAGCCGTTGTTGATAGCGGCTTTTGCAATGGAAACGGCATAGCTTCCTTTGGAAATGATTTTCTTGGCCATTTCCGTAGCCGCGCCCATCAGTTCTTCTTTTGCAACTACCTTATTGACAAGGCCGATGCGGTATGCTTCGTTTGCGTCAATGCTGTCGCAGGTAAAGATCATTTCTTTTGCGCGTCCCATGCCGACTAAACGTGCAAGACGCTGTGTGCCGCCAAAGCCCGGGATGATGCCAAGGCCTGTTTCCGGCTGTGCGAACGTAGCGTTGTCGGAAGCGATCCGGATATCGCATGCCATAGCGATCTCGCAGCCGCCGCCAAGTGCAAAGCCGTTTACGGCTGCAATGGTAACCTGGCGCATGTTCATAAGCTTAAAGAACGGAACGGAAGCTTTCATGCCGAATGCCCGCGCCTCGGCTGCTGAGAAATTTACCATTTCGTCAATTGCGGCGCCTGCAACGAACGATTTGAATTCATTGCCTTTTTTGTCCGGGCCGCCGGTTAAAATAACAACTTTTACGTCGTCCCTGGCTTCGATTTCGGTTAAAACCTGGTCTAATTCATCTAATGTTTCGGAATTTAATGCGTTAAGCGCCCCCGGGCGGCTGATTTTGAGGACTGCAATCTCGTCGGCAACCTCTAAAACTAAATTGTTCATTTGAAAAACCTCCTATGTTGTTTTTGAATGTTCAGACGGTCTTTTAGGCCGTCTGATTGTTTTTATTTATCAGAGCCATTATACACCTATTGAGGGGCTTTGACAATTAGAAAAATAGTAGTATACTGCAATATAGTAACAGTTCGGCCTTCCGGCTTCGCTGTTACGCAATATATATTATGAGGAGACAAAGATATGGGTAAATCTTATATATCCGAAATCGTACGGGCCATGCCGGATTCCGGTATCAAGGATTTTTTTGATGTGGCAAATTCACTGGACGGCGCGCTGTCCCTTGGGGTGGGCGAACCCGATTTTGCCACCCCAAAGCATATATGCGACGCGGCGGTCCGTTCTATCCAAAGCGCCGATACCAAATACACGGACAACCGCGGGACGGTGGAGCTTCGCCGGGCCGCGGCGGACTACCTGAAAAAATTCGGGCTGTATTATCATGGGGAGGATCAGATACTGGTTACGATGGGGGCAAGCGAAGGCATTGATTTGGCGCTGCGCGCCCTGGTGAACCCGGGAGACGAGGTGTTAGTGACAGAGCCGTGTTATGTTTCCTATGAGCCTTGCGTAGAACTTTGCGGAGGCGTTCCGGTTGCAGTCGAAACAAAGGCGTCCGACAGGTTCCGCCTGACGGCGGCGGGGCTTTTGGAAAAAATAACGGACAAGACAAAAGTACTTATGATATCCTATCCCAATAACCCCACCGGGGCGATTATGGAAGAGGAAGATTTAAAGGCGGTTGCAAAAATCGTAAAAGAACATGATATTTTTGTTATCAGCGATGAAATTTATGCGGAACTGACCTATGGGAAAAAACACGTGTCGATTGCGTCCCTGCCCGGCATGGCGGAGCGTACCCTGGTGTTAAACGGATTTTCCAAGGCATTTGCAATGACGGGCTGGCGTCTGGGTTTTGCGGCAGGCCCAAAGGACGTTATATTTTATATGAATAAAATCCACCAGTTTACGACCATGTCGGCGGGTACGATAAGCCAGCGCGCGGCGGTTTGCGCATTGGACAGCCCCGTCCGGGAAGAGGTGTTGGGGCAGATGCGAAAAGAATATGACAAAAGGCGTGTGATTATGGTTCAGGGGTTTATGGATATGGGGCTTGAAGTGGCGGAGCCCAAAGGCGCGTTTTATGTATTCCCGTCCGTAGCGAAACTTGGTATGGGAAGCCGGGAGTTTTGCAGCAGGCTGTTAGAAGAACAGAAGGTAGCCGTGATCCCAGGAGATGCGTTTGGGGCCTGCGGCGACGGGTTTATACGCTGTTCATATGCATATTCTGAAGATATAATACGGGAATGTCTCAAAAAAATAGCGGTATTTGTAAAAGGCAGGATGAAAACGTGATTTCGGATTTGGCGGGAGGCGTCCGGGAATACGAAAGGCGCGGGCTTTGCGGCAGAATTTGTGAATGTATCAACGGACAGGAGTCAGGATGAAAATAGAAGAATACGGATTGGAAATACTGGTACAACCGCTTCTGGCGTGGTTTGAAGGCCATGCCAGAACGCTGCCGTGGCGAGAAGACGTTACCCCGTACCGCGTATGGGTATCGGAAATTATGCTGCAGCAGACCAGGGTAGAGGCGGTAAAGCCTTATTTTGAAAGGTTTGTAAAAAAACTTCCGGATGTGGCGTCATTGGCGCAGTGCAAAGAAGACGACTTGTTAAAATTGTGGGAAGGGCTTGGGTATTATAACCGCGTGCGGAATATGCAGGCGGCGGCCAGGCAGGTTATGGAAGAGTACGGAGGAAAAATCCCTTCGGAGTACGCCGAATTGTTAAAGTTAAAAGGAATCGGACATTATACGGCCGGGGCGGTTGCGTCCATTGCATACGGCGTTTCGGTCGCCGCGGTGGACGGAAATGTTCTGCGCGTGATTTCAAGGGTTTCGGGCGACGACAGAGACATTATGAAGCAGCAGGTGCGCGCCAATATGGAGGCGGAACTTGAAAAAATCATTCCGAAAGGACAGGCAGGCGCGTTTAACCAGGCGCTGATGGAACTTGGGGCGACGGTCTGTCTTCCAAACGGGACGCCCTGCTGCGGCGAGTGTCCCTGGCTGGAAGTTTGCGCGGCCAAAAAAGAAGGGCGGATCGCACAGCTTCCGCAAAAAAGCAAACCCGCAAAGCGCAGGGTAGAAGAGCGCACCGTGCTTTTGATCCGGGACGGGGATAAGATTCTGATCCAAAAACGGCCGGATCGGGGGCTTTTGGCGGGATTGTACGAGTTTCCGAATGAACCGGGGTATCTGGACAGGACATCAGTAATTTCTTATGTAGAAGCCCAGGGCTTTGCGCCGCTTTTTGTGGAACAGATTTTGGATGCCAGGCATATTTTTTCGCATGTGGAATGGCGTATGAAAGGGTATCTGGTAAAGGTAGAGCCAGACAAAGGGGCGGATGCGGCGCGTATATTTGCGGAGTTTTCGGAGTTGGAAAAACGTTATGCGGTACCTTCGGCATTTGCGGCTTATATGAAGTATCTGGCTGACCGGAAAAAAGATTTTTAAATCTGAAAAAAATATAAAATCTCATAAAATCAATACCCCCCAAACATAAATTGTGTTAAAATACAAACGTTTAACACAAGTACAATGTGGACATGGAGGTTGCGATGATAAAATACAGTGTGAAGAAGCCGTTTACGGTTCTGGTGGCGGTCATTGTCGTCCTGGCGATCGGATTTGTCTGCCTTACGGGGATGAAGACGGATCTTCTGCCGGACATGAGCATGCCGTATATGATAGTTGTTACGACGTATCCCGGGGCCAGTCCGGAAAAAGTGGAAGAAAGCGTTACAAAGCCGATGGAAAGCGCGCTGGGTACCATAAACGGCGTAGAAGAAGTCACAAGCACCAGCGCGGAAAACTACAGTATGGTCATGCTGGAATTTGAAGAAGACACCAGCATGGATTCCGCAATGGTCAAGGTGTCGTCCGCGACCAACCAGATTGAGTCGCTTCTGCCGGATACCTGCGGCAAGCCCAATATCATGGAAATCAGCATGGATATGATGGCGACGATGTATGCCAGCGTCAGCTGCGAAGGCATGGATATCTATGAACTGTCGGATTTTGCGCAGGACACCGTTATTCCGTACTTTGAGCGGCAGGGAGGCGTAGCCAGCGTTTCGGATATCGGAATCGTGGAAAAGTCGATAGAGGTACGTTTAAACCAGGAAAAAATCGACCAGATCAACGAAAAAATCCTGCTTTTGACAAACGATAAGCTCTCCGACGCCAAAAACGAACTGGCGGACGCGGAAAGCTCCCTGGCAGAAGCCCGTTCGGAAATCAATAAGAGGGAACAGGATCTTTCCAGCCAGCAGGATACGACGACGACGGAATTGGCGGACGCTACGCTTGCATTAAACCAGGCGGTCGCCACAAGGGCTTCCTACGAATCGCAGCTTACCAGCCTAAAAGCCAGCAAATCCGCCCTGGAAGGAGAAAAAAAGGCTTACAAAAAGAACAAAATCGAAAGTACATACAGCAGCTTAAACGAAATGTTTGCACAGCTGCAGGCAGCCGCGGCCGCAATGCAGGCGCAGCTTGGGGAATACAGCCCGCTGGACGCGGCGCAGATGCCCGCGGACGTGAAGGACGCCATGGATCATCCCAAGAAGCTTTCCTATTTTAAATCGGCGGTCGAGACGCTTTCCGCCATGCCGGGGTCCCAGCTGGACGCCTCGATGGCGGAACAGGCCAAAAGCCTTGACAAAAAAACGCTCAAACAGCTTTACGAAATCGTCCATGTCCGCCTGCCCCAGATAGAAACCGAACTTGCCAACCTGGAAATCGAAATAAAGGTAGCGGAAGAGGTTTTAAAACAGGTGGAAACCCAGATGTCTACCGTAGACGACGCCTATAAACAGGCGGAAGCAGGCAAAATTGCGGCAGCCGCCGGGGTTGGCTCCGGCCGCGCGCAGATTGCGGCAGGCCAAAACAGCAATGGAAGAGGCCAAAGAAGAACTCGAAAACGCCAACAAAACCTACCAGGATTCCGTAACGGAAGCGCGCAAAAACGCCAATATCGACCAAATGCTGACGCTCGAAGCGCTCTCCGGCATGATCTACGCACAGAATTTCAGTATGCCGGCAGGTTATATTGATGATGAAACCGACAAACAGTGGCTGTTAAAAGTCGGTGAAAGCTACACCTCGCAGGAAGAACTGGAACAGATGGTACTCTGTGAAATCAAGGATATCGGGGATATCCGGTTACAGGATGTGGCGGATCTGACGACAATTGACAACGCCGGGGAATCCTACGCCAAAGTCAACGGCGATCCCGGGATTATCCTCTCGATTTTTAAAGGCAGCACGGCGGGCACAAGCGACGTCTCTAAGCAATGCTTAGAAGCGATTGACGAACTGCAGGCAGACTATCCGGAGCTGAATATTACGCCTCTTATGGATCAGGGCGAATATATTTCCGTGCTGATTGAAAGTATTGCGTCAAGTATGCTGATAGGCGCGCTGCTTGCCGTATTTATCCTTGCCGTATTCCTGATGGATATCCGGCCGACGCTTGTTGTGGCGTTCAGCATCCCGTTCAGCGTACTGGTGTCCATTATCATTATGTATTTTGCAGGGCTGTCCATCAACATGATGTCGCTGTCCGGCCTGTCGCTGGCAGTCGGCATGCTGGTAGACAACTCCATCGTCGTAATCGAAAATGTATACCGGCTGCGCTACCGCGGGCTCAGTTCTCCGCGCGCCGCGTTCCAGGGGGCAAAGCAGGTGGCAGGCGCCATCATTGCGTCCACGCTGACAACCATCTGCGTCTTTTTCCCGATGGTATTTACAACCGGCATGGTTCGGGATTTAATGCTTCCGTTCGCCCTGACCATTACGTTTGCCCTGACGGCGTCCCTGATTGTGGCTTTAACCGCCGTACCGACCATTGGCTCCGCCCTCCTAAAGAAAGCGACGCCAAAGCCGCACCGCATTTTTGACAAAATCCAGGAGGTATACGCGGTGATCCTGAAATTCTGCCTGCGCATAAAAGTAATCCCGCTCGGAATTTCGGTGGCGCTGCTGGTATTTTGTATCGTCACGGTGTTAAGCATGGGAATCGTACTGATCCCGGATATGGGAGGAGAGCAGATTTCCGTTACGGTAACCATGCCGGACGACGACGACAAAGAGACGGCTTACCGCAAGGCGGATGAGGTTATGGACGCCATATTAGCGGCAGAAGGCGTGGAATACGCCGGATCTATGGACGGCAGCAGTTCCGCCGGGCTGTTCGGCGGCATGACGGGCGATTCCGGAGACGGCTTTGGCAGCTTCTCCGTCTATGTCCTGCCCAAAGAAGAATACAACAGCAAAAAACAGGTAGAAGAAATCTGCCTCCAAATCGAAGAAAACACCAAAGAACTTGAATGCGAAGTCGCGGTATCCAACTCCATGATGGGTGAAATGGATCAGATGCTCGGAAGCGGCCTTCAGGTAGATATCCACGGGCAGGATCTTGAAACGCTGACCAAAATAAGCGAAGAAGTAATGGGAATACTCGAAAAAGTAGAAGGATTTGACAACATCAGCAACGGGCAGGAGGAAGCCGACGAAGAAATCCACTTAAATATTGACAAAGACAAATCCATGCGTCTGGGCCTGACCGGAGCGCAGATCTACGGAGACATTTCAGAACGGCTGACCACAGACAAAACGGCGGTCACCATAAAAGCGGGCGAAACGGATCTCGACGTAGTCATAGTAGACGAAACCGACCTTCTGACCAAAGAAAACCTGATGGATATGGAATTTGAAACGCAAAAGCAGGATGACGACGGCAAAACCGTAACCGAAACGCACCGGCTGAGCGAATTTGCCACACTGGACTACGGCACAAGCGTAGCAGGCATCAACCGCACCAACGGCGAGCGTTACATGAGCGTAACGGCGGAAACCTCAGACGGATATAATACGACCATTTTATCAAGGAAAGTGGAAGACCTGTTAAACGGCTACGATATGCCGGACGGCTACAGCTATGAATTTGGCGGTGAAACGTCAAATACAACCGATATGCTAGAGCAGATGGGCAAGCTGTTGATTTTGGGATTTGTGCTGATTTACCTTGTTATGGTAGCGCAGTTCCAGAGCCTCTTATCGCCGTTTATCGTTATTTTCACCGTTCCGCTGGCATTTACCGGAGGGCTTTTGGCAATGCTCTTTACCGGAGAGCAGATGTCTTTAATCACATTAATGGGCTTTCTGGTATTAATGGGAACCGTTGTAAATAACGGAATAGTATTTGTGGACTACACCAACCAGCTGCGCGCCGGAGGCATGACGCGGCGCGACGCTCTGATTGCAACCGGCAAAACGCGTATGCGCCCGATTTTAATGACGGCGTTTACCACAATCCTTGCAATGCTTGCAATGGTTTTCAGCCGCAATACGGCAAGCGAGTTAGGCAGGGGTATGGCGGTCGTCGTAGCGGGCGGGCTTATGTACGCAACCTTTATGACGATGTTTATCGTACCGGTCATGTACGATATCCTGTACCGCAAAGAAGTTCATGTGGTGGATATCGGAGACGAAACAATGGACGACGCGCCGGATGACGCGGCAGAATTTATGGAGCAGATGGAACGGGAGGATTGATGCAAATGAAACGCTTTGAACGGATTTTCCGGGAAGGGAACAGACTGACGTCGGGAGAAACCCAGATCTTGGTAGATCAGGAAACGGGCGTGCAGTATTTATGGCATTGTCAGGGATATGCCGGAGGAATTACGCCGCTGCTGGACGCGGACGGAAAGCCGGTACTGGATCCAAAATATAAAAATAAACCCTGCCTATAAAATAAAATGGGCTGGCGGAACAGGCTGTCACGTTTCCGCCAGTCCTTTTTGTTTATTTTACAGACGCTTTTACCGTCGGCAGATGGCTTAAATTGTTTTCGTCCGTGCCGTCGGGAATCGATTTCAAATATTCGGTTCCCCTGCGGTGCGCAATGCCGACGCCTGCGATTTCCCCGGCTTTGGCAAGCGCTACGCCTTCTTCCTTATTCACTATCCGGTTATCCGAAAGCTGATATCCCGTAATTTTCCCGCCCTTTTTCACCAGTCCTGTAATTTCCTTGGCATTTGCGGACGGAGTAGGAATTTCGTCCAGCGTATTAACGGCGAAAGAAACTCCCGTATTATCTGTAACATTCATACAATATGCCTCCTTTCAGGCATATTGTATGGAGACGCAAAAAAAATATGTATTTCCGTAAAGAAATCCGGGCGTGTTGCCGTTCGCTCCCGGGCCGCGCACTGCGCTGCACGGCCACAGGCCAATACGGTAATGGGGCCAGAATCCGGCCTCTTGCCGTAAGGCAACTTTCAATAGGCCGGAT
>OFGB01000490.1_pt1 | contig 28554 bp, 40 predicted proteins | sample 1521491 | NCBI WGS metagenome assembly OFGB01 (sample SAMEA3504095, study PRJEB24116) | mouse gut metagenome | biome: mouse gut; feature: mouse-associated habitat; material: faeces | place: Denmark | collected 2011
CCGCCCTCCGGGGCAATATAGATTGAATGGAGGTATTTCTGTGAAACTTGTATATCCTGCTATCTTTTCCCTTTGGGATGATGGTGACGGCTACACCGTAGAGGTCCCCGATCTTCCCGGTTGCGTCACAGAGGGGGCCACCCTGGCCGACGCCATTCTAATGGCCCAGGACGCCGCCAGCGGATGGGTTCTTGACGAACTGGAAGAGGGACGGCCCGCACCGGCGGCCAGCGCCATGGAAGATATTCATGCAGGCGCCGGCGGGCTTGTCAGTCTCGTTTCTCTGGATATGGACGCCTATGCCGAAAAATATGGTGATACTGCTGTGCGTAAAAACTGCACGATTCCCGCATGGCTGAATACTTTTGCGGAGGCGCAGCACATCAATTTTTCCAAAGTGCTCACCGATGGATTGACCGCCCTTTATCAGGCATCCACTTAAATATCCTCCCTGCGCCGCCCCATGACGGGGCGGCGCCTTTTCTTTACCGTGTAGCCACGCTCAGATTCTTACGGCGCTCCTCCGCCTTCAGCTGGTCATACAGGCGCTTGAACTCCGCAAAACTCAGCCGCCCGGCCTCCCGGGTCGTCGGACCATAGAAATTGAACACCGGGGCAAAGGTGATGACCTCGCTGCCAGCCGCGGGCGGGTTTTGACCGCCTGCCGGGGGCGGTGCTACGTTGGTTCTGGGCCGCAGCAAATCCGGGATATCCCAGCCGTCTCCGCCCTGGCCCGGTCCATGCGGGTCCGGTTTGTTGTTCCTGGTCCAGTCGTCCATCATTTTGGCCAACTGGGCCAGGGGCGCTTCCTCCGGCGTGTTGGTCACGCCCTGGAGCATGGCGGCCAGCTTGGACAGCGGGAGAATCGCCTCCGGCTCCCCGCCCTCGCCCGCCTCCAGGATGGTGGGGGCGGTAACAATGCCGCCAGTGGCCAGCATGGGGATCTCGGGCAGATTGATGGAAAAGCTCTTGCCGCCCACCACAGGCACCCAGTCCGGGATGGTAAAGCCGCAGGAATTGATGGCCCCAATCACGGAGTTAACCGCGCCGATCACGGCGTTGATGGGCACTTTCGCGATATTGGCCAGACCTCCGAACAGATTTCCGAATATATCGCATACGCCCTGCCAGGCAAGTTCCCAATTCCCGGTGAATACGCCGGTAATAAAATTGAGCAGCCCGGTAAATATGCCGATGACATTTTCTATGATGGGCGCCGCGATTTGTACGGCGCTTTCCAGGCCGTTGATCAGCGCCAGACCCGTGACCTGAAAAGCAGGGCCCAGGACACCGGCCAGCAGAGAGGCCAGGTCCATCAGACTGGCGCCCAAGGGCTGGAGCTTGACCCACAGGGACGTTACAGCAGCCCGAAATTTTTCACTGTGGTTCCACAGATAGATGAACCCTGCCGCCAGAGCTGCGGCCCCGCCAGCAATCAGGGCCAGCTTCACATTGCCTATGCTCATCACCCTGGATAGCAGGCTCCCACTCTGAGAAGCCGCGTTGAAGATGGTGGACAGGTTTTTTACAGCCCCAACGGCGGCACTTGCCACCTGCAGCCCCTTAAAGGCCCCTACTGCGGCCGTCACCGCACCGCCGACGGCGAGGATAATATCGCGGTTCTTCCACAGCGCCTTGCCGGCTTCTATCACAATCGGCGTGATTTCCTCCAGCTTGCTGGATACGACCGGCAATACATTATTTGCCAGGTACTCCAGGCCCTCCTTGGCGTATGGGACCAGTTGTTCTCCAACACGCACCAGCGCGGCCTCCGCCTGGCGCTTTACGCCCTCCATGGCGGTGCCCAGGTCGTTGTATTTAACCGAGTTGATTTGCTCCAGCGCGTCCATTGTGTCATAGGCCCCGGCTGAGGCATTTGCCATAGCCTCCATGGCCTCGGCGCCCAGGTCCTCCCACATGGTACCGAACAGGGATACGCCCAGCGCGTCCCGCGCCACCTGGTCCTCCATGTCCATCAGGGTGTTTAACACATCGAAAAACGCCTGATTGGCCCCGTCCCCGCCTGCGGCAAATGTGCCCATCATTGCGCCTGCGTTATAGCCCAGGGCCTCAAAGGCGGCCACTGTGCTGTCGGAGCCGTCAATCGCCCGGATGGAGAACTCCTTTACCGCGTCGCCCACCTTGTCCAGGTTCCACGCGGTGCTGTCCGCGCCGGATTGCAGGAGCTGGAACATACCGTCAGCGGTAAATCCCAGCTTTGAAAATTGGCTGGAGTATTCGTTGATGGTATCAATCAGCTCACCGGAATAGTCAAGGCCGTTCTGTGCGCCCGCCGCGATCAGGCCGAAGGCCTCCTCTGCTGACCCTCCGAAGTTTTTTCGGATTGCCGCCGCGGCGCGGGTGCTTTCCGACACGTCGTACTCGAAGGCGTCCCGCAGAGCAATCGCGGCTTCTGTCGCTCCCGCAATCTCCTGGGCTGGGATGTCCTTGATATTCCGATTGACCAACGCAACCGCATTGGCAGCGTCCTCGATACTCTCGCCAAAGTTGTTCTGGTAAACGCTTTCCATCGCGCTTTGCAGGCTGGCCAGCTCTTCCCCCCTGGCCCCGGTGGCCGCGGCCAGGCTGTTGGCCGCTTTTTCGTGTTCCGTGTAAGCGGAAGTGGCGGGAGTTGCGATCCCGGCCGCAGCTGTCCCAAGCCCGGTCAGGGCCGTGGCGGCTACTTGACCCGCTTTTTTCGCCGCCTCGCCCAGGGTGCTCAGATTCTCACTTGCAGCTGCACACGCCTTTTTCAGCGAGCTGTTATCACCGGCGATTTTCAGTAGCATCTCATAGGTCTTACTTCTTGCCACGGCCCCGCTTCACTCCCTCCCAAATGGTTTTTGCCATATCGGCGTACTCGTTCACATCGTCCATCTGCATGGAGATGAAAAACTCCGGGCTGCTATGGAATTGCAGGGCAAGGGCGGCACACCCCTTACGGACGGTTTCCGGCGTTATTCCTCCCCATCCGCGTTGAACAAAAAACCCACGACTTTCCCTTTCAGCGCGATAGCGTCCTTGGCCGGCATACGCTCAAAGAACTCCAGCGGAAGCTTTGTCACCAGATGGCCCATGACGGCAGCGTACTCCGCTGTCATTTCCAACGTCGCCGCGTTCAGCCCTCTGTGCTTCTTGGACGTGATCTTAGCGGCCCGCGCAAGGTCGCCCGCCGTGGCATTCTCCAGGCCGGACAGGTCCAGCTCCTCGTAGGTCCTGCCCTCGAATACATAGGGCTTGGACAGCTTCAGCACCAGGTCCTCCGGCTCGTTGTCCTCTCCGGTCCCGGCCAATTCTTCCATAGCCTCCGGCTCCGCCCGGCCGGCGGCCTCCTGGGGGACTTCCTGCTCAGAGGCGGGGCTCACTTTTTCCTTTTCCATAATCAGCACATCTCCTTAATTTCAGCCAGCATGTCTTTTCCGCGGATTTTGAATACCTCGTTCAGCTTGTCCAGCTCCACCATGGGCTCGCCGTCCAGCTCAATGAGGATATACAGCAGGGTCAGGGTGATTTTGACCTCCATCCCGCTGCCGGCCTTGAGTTTACCAAGTTCAAATTTGGACATCCGCCCCCGGACCACCACCCGGACCGAGTGGAATACGATATCCCCCTCGCTGTTGGTAGACTGGGCGGAGCCCCGAATCGTCAGGCGGACCGCTTTCCGCTGGTCCAGCATATCTACGGCGTCTCGGTCCAGGACCCGGAAAGGGATTTCCATCTCCTGGTTGGAGAAGTAGCCCACGGTGGGATCGTCGAACTCGCCCAGGACGCCGGCGCCGCTCACTGTCTCGCCGGAGGACTCAAAGCCGGGGAGGGGGAGCTCGTCCCCCATGCCCAGAATCCGTTCACCCTCGTTATACACGTTGTACTTATTAATCTTGGTCGGAATTTCATGCATCCTCAGTCACCTCCAAGGGCCGATTCCAAAGCGTCCACGTCGTACTCGCGGATGTTCTCAATAAATTCGGCCGGAATATAGGGGGCCAGGAACGTGTGGACCGTCAGGTGGCCGTTCAGCAGATTGGTCACCGGGTTCTCCTCGCTGCGGAACTCCACCCGATAGCCCGCGCAGTAGCCCCGGGCCACATAGCCGTTGCCCACAATGTTCTGGCTGTCCACGATGGACTGAATCAGCCGCTTGTTCCCCGGCTTGTCCACCTTTTGCAGATAGGTACGGATAAAGTTGTTGCCGTCCCAGTCGAAGAAGCGGCGCACCTTCAGCCAGCGGTCCTTGGGGTCAGTGGTGGAGGGGTAGGCGGCGGTGCTGTTGCCCCAGGCCTTGAAGCCGTTGGCGTTGATTGCCGTGATGACCCCGTTGGCATTGAGAACGTCGTTGGCCTGCTGCGGATCCAGCACGACGGGCGTGCCGTCCGCCAGCACCGTGGCGGTAATGCGCAGGTCCTGGTTGGATGCGTTCTCCGGCACATCGCTGTTCTGGGCGTCTGTGTAGGCCTGGAGCGCGGCGAACATGGCGGAGTAGTAGTACACCTTGTCGCCCACCGCCACCAAGGGCCAGAGCGCGCCGGCGTGGCTGCTGGTGGCTCCCAGCTTCTCCTTGGCCTCCTTGACCTGGGTATAGACCTTCGCTCCGTTCTCTCCCTCAGTGGGGATGTCTAGCAGGCAGGCGCAGTTATACACCCCGTTGATACTCTCTGTTTTGGCCTGGAGCGCTGCGGCCACCACGGGGGTCTGGCTCCAGCCGGGTGTCAGCAGCAGGCCAGGGGTCATGCCCAGCTTGGGATAGATCTGCCGGACCAGCTCCAGACCGGTCTCTTTCCCAGTCTGTGCGTCCACCCCGCCTACAATGTCCGCCTGGGTGACGCCGGAAGGATCAAGGCTCTTGCTGGACACAGACAGCTGGACCGCACCCTTTGCCTCCTCAGACAGGAGGGTGATCAGCACACTGCCGTCCTTGGCATGGACGGCTATGTAGTCGGTGTCCCGCTCCAGGGTGTTCTCCCCGGCCTGGACCACGAGCGTGTCCAGCAGCACATAGTCCGCCCGGTATACCGCCTGACCGTCCGAAACGGAGCAGTCCTCGGCCGCGTTCTCCTTGGTGTGGGCGGGGTTGCTGGGGTCCAGCACGTTTACCAGGATGATGGGCGCCACGTTGAACACCCGAAAACAGGCGTCCATCGACTGGCACAGGGTAAATGCCTTGAAATCGTCGAAGTACCCCAGCGCCTGCTGGCACTCCGCGAAGGAGTAGCACAGCACAGGGGCGTTGGCCGCTGCAGCGGGGTCCTTGGTCAGATGAATGGGCGCGGTCCCAAAGATGACCTGAAGCCCGGCGCTGCCCTGGATGGGCGAGGTCAGGCTGGTGTCCACCTCGGAATTGTAAACGCCATGGGGATATGCCATATTACATTTCCTCCCTTAACGAATCTCCTGCGCTTTGCAGTACAGGGTGTAATACCGCCCGGCTCTGGCCTGGATCTGCTGCCGCACCTCCGGGAGCTGGTCCAGCGGGACCACCAGGGCTTTCAGCACCGGGTTGGCCTGGACCGCTTCCAGCAGCGGGGACGACAGGCCGTGGGTGTAGGTCGTGAACTGGACCGCTTTCCCGGGGATGGTGGGGCCGCAGTAGGCCACAGGGGTAGGGACGCGGGCGGCCTTTCTGGACGGCTGCTGGCCGCTCTGAAACTTTGCGGCCGATGCGCTCCCCTTGCGGGGAGTTGGGGTCTTGCTCATGTTTCTGGCACCTCCTTGAAGATGGCCGGCGCGGTAAGCTTCAGCGCCATGCCGGCGAAATAATAGGGGTGGGTGTCCTCTTCCGGTACCACCCACTGAATGGGGTACTGCACCTCGTACCGGCGGCCTACAATACCGTTTCGGCCGTAGTGGGTCAGGATGGTATTGACGATGTGGAGTGCGTCCCGGAAGCCCTGGCGATTCGGGTCCGGGTCATAGACGCATATCACCAGAACGAGCTCCACCTGCTGGCGTGTGTCCTGGTTCGGCAGCTCCCCGCCTGGTATTCGGACAATCACATAGGGCTCCGGCACGTCCTCCGGGGGCTGCTCCGGCTCCAGGTCCGGGTCCTCCTCTGGGTCCAGCTCCGGCTCCAGGTCCGCTCCCGCCCGGATCGGCAGGTCCTGGGGGAAAATCTGAATCCGGCGTTCCGCGCCTGCGGAATTTTTTAAGGTCTCCCCTTTGAAAAGCTGTTCCAGGTCCGCCACCACAGCGTCCTGCAGAAATTCTTGGGTCACTTGGCTGTGCCTCCCATTTTGGTTGTCTCTTCTGGTTTTGTGTGGTAGAATTTGTGCAAAAGGGGGTGAAGTTATGGGACAGTTACCTATTCCGGCGGATATATATTTTCAGGATTTTTCCTTTGATGTGCTGGAGTATAGGGTGTCAGACGGTGAATCTGTTGTCGGTACATATCGCGGTTTATCCAACACGGACGAAACCGGGGATTATATCGGTTTCCTGGTAAAAGATCAGCCGCAAATTTCCGTCGGCAGCACACTTTCCACAGTTGACGGATTAGAAAAATACCAAGTCCGCCAAATTGCCTATGACCGTTACAACGGCCAGCCGGAACTTCTCAAAGCGTACTATTGATTTTCTCTGCTGCTTCCAGATAAAATCTATGTGAGCTTTGGGCCATAAAGCTGAGTGCTTTCCGCACGTCGTCTTGCGTGGGGCACTCGGCTTTTATTTTGATCTCTACCTCGGTGCCATCCTCGCTGCGGTAAGTGTTGCTATACTCTGTCATAAATCCCTGGCTCCTTATAATTTTCTGTGCAGGCGGCCCTCTGGGGCCGTTTTTTTATGCCTTGCCCAAGACCTGAGCGATTCGCTTATCTATCTCCGCATGTAAGGTCTCATAGGCCAGAGCCTCCGCCTGTGCCCTCACTGTCTCATTGCCCAGCATGTGGGGAACGGCGGGGGACAGCAGTTTCTTCACCGGCAGGCGGCTCTTACCCTTCCGCTGTACTATGGCGGTGTGGCCGCTGGCAAACGTGGTGACAAAGGCTTTCAGGTCATCCATCTCCAGCGGCTTCAAGCTGCCGGAGGATAGGATTTTAGCTCTTGCCGCTCCTGTTTTTGTATTGGGTCGGGTCATAAAAGACATGATGTCCTGCATGGGGCCCCTGGAGCGGATAGCGGCGGACAGGTTGGCCGAGCTGGCCGTCAGAACCTTGGGGCCGCCCTGGGCCGTATCCCGCAGGGCCTTGGTATTTTTGATGGCATACTCATCCTTAACGTCTGTTACCATCTGCTTGCGTACCTTGCGGGCGGTAGAGTTCAGCGCGTTTCTCAGGATATTGGGGGCCGCGATCTGGTCCGACAGGCGGTTCAGCTGCTGGATGATTTTTTGCAGCTCCTCCTCCACGTCAATGTGAATCATCGACTCATTTCCGCTCACGTCTTTGCCGCCTCCAGTTCAATGGCCAGGATCCCGGCCTCCGCTGTGCAGTCCCGCACCCGGTAGGCCACCCGGTCCAGGGTCAGCACAGACTTGATGGCCGGGCGCGGTCCGAAATCTGCCTGGGCCACATAGATCAGACGGCGGCTCTTGTAAAGCCCGTCCGAATGGCCGCCCTGCTTGGCCTTGTCCCGCTCCAGCAGCTCGTTTTCATCCACCAGCACCGCCATTTTTTTGCCGTTGACGGTGTGGAGGTCCGCAAACTCCAGCCGGTCCAGGAAGATGTCAGAGATATCCGATGCAATACAGTCCTTGAAGCTGGGGGCGGCCATCACTGGCCACCCCGGGTATCGTCAGGGGACCCGGCGGGGGCCTGGCCCTCCGCCGCGGCAAGGATGGTGGCCCGCTCGGCATTGGTCCGGGCACTGGAAATATCCACGCCCATATCCTCCGCTAGCTTTTCCAGGTCCGCCTTTTTCCACTTCTCCAGGTCCTCCACATCCAGGCGGCCGGTCTGCCGGGCGGGGGCTTCACTGCCCTGCCCGGTTTCGCCCTCCCCCGATGTGTCCGGGCCGAACAGGGCGCGGAGCTGCTCCGTCAGGCTGGAAACGCCCACAAACTCCCCGGTGCCGTCCTCAATATCCACGCCCATGGACCGGATAACCTCCGCTGCCAAGTCGTTCACCTTGGAGCGCCGGGCGGCCTCCTGGACGACGGCGCTGACAAAGCCCTCCATGTCCGTATCCGTCCACACGGCGCTGTCGGCTCTCAGCCATGCCTCCACCATCTGGGGGTTTTCAGTGGGGACGGCCTCTCCGCACTTGTAGGTCCGGCCCATGTACTGGATTGGGCGGCGGGCAATCAGTTTTTTCATATCTGAGCCCTCCAATCAGCCCAACAGCTTGACCATCACAGTGGCGGCCGTGGCGGCAGCGGTCGAGGCGGCATAGCCGGCGGGCGTGTTTCCGTCCGCCGTGGCGGTGATGGCCTCCGCTGCAGAATCGTAGTAGACGGCGGCGCCCTGGGCGAGCTCCTCCCCCTCCGCCTTGGTCATGGAGAATACGCCCACCACATGGACGTTACCCAGCTCGTTGGCAGGAATATCCGATGCGGCCACGCCGATCCGAGTACCCAGAGCCACGACCTGACCCGTCTTTGTATCCTCGGTGGGGGTATAGCCCAGGGTTTCCCCCCTCTGGAAATAGACTGCTCTCATATTTGCTCCTCCTTATCCGTTCAGCTTCACGCCGTTGTTCCGCAGCAGGCCCCGGAAGTCCACTGCGTTGATACCCCAGTCCAGCCAGATGTCCCAGATGAAGCCCAAATAACCGGCCTTCTCGCTCCGCCGGAAGCTGGGAGTGGTGACACCGTTGAGGTAGTCCACCTGCACGCCCTTCACCAGGCGAGGGTCCGCAGCCATGAACCAGGGGCAGGCATTGTCGCCCGCCAGCACGTTCAGCGTGCCCTCCTCGACCACTTGAATCTTGTTCCGGTACTGGCTGTTCAGCACGTTTACCGTGTGGCTGCCAATGCCCTCCACATCGATCTCCGCGGTGCCAAGAATCTGGTTGACCCGCATACCCATCCCAACAGGCACGATAATCTTGGAGGGCTCCACCATGATACTCTCGCCAAACTGGTCGATCTGCTTGCCCATCAGCTGGATCATCTGCTCCAGCACAGTGATACTGGGGGCGGAGCCTGTGGCGATCAGGTTCCTGTGGATTGCGTCGAACAGGGCCGCACCGTCAAATACTGCGGGATTCTCATAGATCAGCTCATAGACCTGGCGGTTGATCTTCCGCTTGGCCTTGCGGGCATACTGGGCGGGCATATTGGCCAGGAACCCAATATCGTCGTTGATAAAGGCCTCCCGGGTCATGGTAAACTGGGTGCCATAGGTGTCCAGCTTCCGGGTGGGCAGCATTTCGGTCTGGAGGCTGCTGTGCTTCAGCTCGCCGCCCTCGCCGACCTTGGAAAATTCGCCGCCGCCCAGGGCGTACTCGTGTTCCTTGCTGGGCTTGAAGTCGGTCAGCGTCCCCCGGCTGGTCCAGAGCTCAAAGGTACAGGGGACCAGCGCGTACTGCTGCACAATGGACTTCTTGATGGCGTTGTCCAGGATCGCCGGGAAGTCTGCGGTGGGGCTGAAGAACTGACGCACCGCCGTATCCCACAGGTCAGCCCGAGACCGGCGCAGCAGCTCGGTTGTGGTGCCCTCGCCGGAGCGGGCCATGCTCTCAATGAGGAAATCCCGCATGGACATACCCCGTAACGCCTCGGCGCCCTGGACGGGCTTCTCGACCTCAACACCGGCCTGCATCAGCATGGCGTCCCGGGCGGCGTCCCGGAAATTGTCCTGGTCGGAGTCTCTGGCCCCAACCACCACCGGAGCCCCATGCTTCAGCAGGTGGTCCACAGCGGCCTCCCGGACCTTATCCACAGAATCGCCGTTCTGGATGTATGTATCCGGGTCCATACCGGCCTGACGGCACAGCGCAATAATGTCGCTGGCCCGCTGGCGCTCCGCCTCTTGGGCCTGCCGGATCCCGTCCGCAGGATTTGTGCCCAAGTTGGGCACATTGCTCCCGTCGGACGTGGAGAGGTCGCGCTGGCCGCTGGCCGACTCCCCATCGCCCTGGCCGTCCGGCTCTGCGTCGATCTGACGCTGGAGCTGGTCAAACTCCGCCTGCTCCTCAGCCGTCAGGCCCCGCCCGGCGGCGCGGGCGGCGCTTACAATTTCCTGCTGCCGCTTGATCCACTTTGCCTTGTTTTTCATGCTCTTACCTCCATCTTGTTCTGATTGATTTGGATTTGCCTCTCATACACGGACAGGTCCAGCGAGTTGTCATCTGAACGGCCCACGCCTACAGTGGCGTCCGCCGGTACCGACACAATAGATGGTTCCAGGGGAGTCCATTTCCGGGCGATCATGCAGGGGCCATTGAAGCGCCCGTCAGCGGACACAGCCCCCGCCTTGACCTCTTCCCAGACCTCCACAGAGTAGCGCACAGATGTCGCCTTCAAGGTGCCCGATTTGACCTTGCTGAAGATCTTCTCTGCCTCGGCGTCGCTGTCAAACTCAATTTCCGCCATGCCGCGGCCATTCTCCACCCAGGCCCTGAGCACCTTTCCGATCACCTGGTCCCTGTTGTGGTTGAACAGGACCACGCCTATTGTGTTCAAGCGTGACAGATTTACCGCGCCCTCGGCATGGTCCAGAATTTCCATGCCGAAATACCGCCGGTACGGCTCCTCGCTGGAGAAACTAATGGTCCGCCGGCGGCTATCCTGTGCCTCCGGGCTTTCCGCCTCCCTGACCAGGATTTCTCCCATGCTCCGGGTTCCCCGGTTTTTTTCCGGCTCCGGGGCCGCCCTGTTGGGCTGTTGCTGCCGTTCCAGTTCCAAAAATGACACCTCCCATATCAACTCCGACCTCACGGCCATATTTCAAAACTTCCGCAATCTCACTTACCGCTTCTTTCCAGTCCTTGCCCCGCTCGGCGCAGAGGTCCTGGAATGTCTTTTGACCGCTTTGCAGCGCAATCTTATCCGCGTTGGCCTCCTTGACCGGGTCAATCCACTTTTTCGGCGTCTTGATCCAGGCATGGCTCAAATACTCCTCCTTGCGCCCCCAGAAGTCCGGGATAGCAAACAGCCCGGCCAGGCAGCCGGAAATCACAAAATGCTCATACGCCTCAGACATGAATGCGGTAAGAAGCTCGATCTCCTCGGTGTATGTGCCCTCATCCTCCTGGGCGTTCTGCCGGGCGGAGGAATAGGTCGCGCCATTCATGTCCCGGCTTACCGCCTCATAGGACAGGCCTTGCCCCGACCCGATCAGGCCCTGCTGGGTTTTCAGGAACGCGGTGGCGTCGGTCGCCGCACTCTTGGGATCCACTACCTCCACGTCATCCCCGGGCCCCAGTTCCAGAATCATGCCAGGAGTCATCTTCTTGGAGGAGTAGTCCACCTGGCCATCCGGGCCTCGGGATGAAGCGCTGCGGCCGGGCCCTCCAGTGGGCAGCATCTTTTTGATTACCAGACCCACCAGGGCCGCAATTCGCTCCTTGATGGATACAGCGGTAATAAATTCGTTGGTGTCCCTCACTCTGGTGATTGTGGGGGCCAGGTCGGACATCTCCCGGAGCTGGCTGGGCCGGTGCTTGTTCTTGTAGAAAAAGATGTCTTTGGCCTCGATAAACATTGGGTCCATAACCTGGTAGCCATCCAGGTCATACTGCCGGAACCAGTAACCCACCGGGCGGCGGTACTGATTGTACTCAATGCCGCCCACTACCCGATTGCCCCGGTGCCGCGGAGAGGAGTGGGTAATGTCCAGCTCATCCACCTCCAGGCACTGGAGCTTGAAGGGGACCAGCCCGCCGGGGGTGTAGCAGAAATGAATCAGGATCCCGCCGTCGTACTTTTTCCGCTCCACCATCATGCGCAGGATACTGTTGAAGGACTGTTCTCCGGTCACATCACAGTTTCGGGCTTTGCACCAGCGCTTCCAGGCCCGCTCAATCTGGTTGTCCAGGCTGTCATCACCCGTCATGGCCCGGAGGGTGTAGCCCCGCCCGACAACATTGCGCTTATAGGCGTGTACCACAGACTGGGCGATATCGCTGTTGCGTTCCAGGTCGCGTGCCCGGGCCCGGATCACATCCCGGCTGTACCGGTCTGTCAGCTCCGCGCTCTCGTTCACCACGCGCCACCCGGCATTGACGCGGCCGGAGCTGGCTGCGTCGTAGCCACGGGCTTCCTCATAGGCCTGCCGCCACATCGTCCGCTCGTAGGCCCAGCGTGGGGATACTGCGGCAATCGTATTATCCAGCCAGCCCATACAGATCATCTCCCATCAAAATAGGCTACATAGGTCCGCCCCAGCAGACAGCCGCTGTCCTCGTTGGCCAGCTGGGCCTCCAGGTCGTCCCGCATGGATTTCAGCATAGCCAGGTCCGCCCGGGTCAGCGACCGGCTTCCGATTTTGTAACTCTGGCCGCCGCACAGCACCTTGGTGATGGCGGTATTGACCTGGGCCAGCATTTCAGCCGGCGTCATGTTTGTTTCGTCCATATTGCCCCCTTAAATCCAGTCCTCATGAGTACCGAGCCAGTTCTCCTCTGGGGTGGCCTCCGTCTCCCGCGCCGGCTGGGCGGGCTTCTCCTGCTTCTGGTCCCCCGGTCCCGGATTCTGAAGAACCAGGGAGCGGACCTCCATCACATCCGCGGCGGCCGCGGCATACACCTCGCAGTCCAGGTAATGGTTATCTCCGTGAGAGTGCTTCAAAACCCAGCGGTAAGAGGTCTTGCCGTTTTTCCGCTCGGTGATTTTATGCTCCGCCGTCACCTGCTCGGCGTAATCCAGATCGCAGTCCTTATGGACCATCCAGGAGCCGGTCCCGTTGGGCCGGCGCATACGGGCGGAAATCATGTCCTTGTACTTGCCGCCGTCCACCAGCACCAGCTGCATTCCGTTGGCCCGGCTGCCCGCCTTGTTCACGGTGGATATCCGGTAGTAGCCCTGCAATGACACGGAGGAACCCTTGCAGGCCCGCACCCAGTCGCCGTTGATCAGGCAGAAGTCATACACCGTGTCGGTCTGGTCGCTGCTGTCTATCAGGGCCAGCTCCACCATGACCTTTTCGCCGGACGGCATCAGAAATTGGGTGTTCATGATCCGCTCCACCTCGGTCATGGAGAGGGCCTGGCCGTGGGCGACGTTCTGGCTGGTCATGAAGTCGCCCCAGGCCCGGATCACCCAGTACACACAGTTCTCCTGCACGTCAATCCCGCCGGTCAGCAGCTTGGTCCACTCCGGCAGCTCCCAGGCGGGTATCTCCGTCTGACGCTCCAGAACCAGGTCCGCATTGGTTTTCAGCTTGGTATCCTCCCAGGGCTCCGCCAGCCAGGAGTTTACAAAATTCTGCAACAGCTCCGGGTCGTCCTTGGAGTCCATAAACGCCTGGGCGATGTCAGAGAAGCGGGTGAAGGGTGAGTACATGGTGGACATCCAGTAGGCGACGCTCTTGGGCGTCTCCGTTCTCTTCCGCACAAACTGCCAGCGCCCCGCCTCCAGCATCCGGCCCTTGTCCCGGTCGGTGATCACGCCCTCGCACACCTGGCACACATATCTGGCCATGCTTGCCCGCGCCGTACTGTCTGGGACATCGTCCTTGCTGGGCCACTTGAGCTGGGAGAATTGCAGCTCGATGTATGTACCGCAGTGAGGGCATGGGACAAAGTAGTGCTTTTCCGCCTCCGCGCCCTCCTTGGCCCGCCAGACATGGCCGGTTTTCAGGGTAGGGGTGGAGGTGATGAAGATCTTCCGGTTCAGGGTGTACGACTTGGTGCGCTCAATGGCCAGGGAAACCGGGTCCGACTCTTTTTTGCTGGCCCCAGGGTATTTGTCCACCTCATCCAGGAACAGATACCGGATATTGGTGCTGGACAAATCTGCGGGGCTGTTCGCCCCGTTCAGATACACGGTCATAGCGCCGAATTTCAGCTGGAGCTTCTTGCTGTCCGTCTTCTGGTACAATGCCGCCAGGGGCTTGCAGCGCCGGATCATCGGGTCCAGCTTGGCGTCCACGGTCCGCTCCGCAAGGTCGTCCGACGGGTACACGACCATGGTGGGCCCTGGGTCCTGGTCAATCAGGCTGCCCAGCATGTTCTCCATGGCCGAGGTGCCGCCCACCTGGGTGGGCTTGACGAAGATGATCTTCTCCACTGACTCGGAGTTGAACGTGTCCATGATCTCCGTCAGGTAGGGCGTCACCCGGTTGCGCCAGGGGCCGGGAATGGAGTTCCCGTCAGGAAGAATCCGGTTTTCCTCCGCCCACTGGGACACAGGCAGCCGCTTCCGGGGACGCAGCGCGGCTACGGCCGGCATGATCCAGCCCGGCACCTCATAGGGCTTTGCGCGATACCGCTTCACCGCCTGGCCTCCTCTCCCGGCGCCAGCATGGCGGCGTCTGCGAACAGGGTCAGCATGTCCTCCAGCTCCTTGCGGGTGCTTTTCTCAATGGCCCGGGCAGTGGCGGCGTCGGTATAACCGGCCACTGTCCCCGCCACACGGCTGGGGATGTTCAGCGCGAAGTGCTTGAACGTGTCCAGGAACTCCGTCAGCTGCTGCGCGGCGGAGGCGGTCTCGATATAGCGCCCCTCCGCAATGTCAGCCTTGATGCTGGCCAGCTGGCCCTGGCTCTCCTTCAGCTTGACCTCAGCCTCCAGCTTCCGCAGGACCAGCTCCTTGGGGTGCTCCTGCTCCCCGGCTTTCTGCTTGACATGGGCGATATACTGCTGGACCGCCTTGCAGGTGCGGTATTTCTGCACCTTGCGCCCGGGCGGCGTCTCTTTCGTCAGCACACCCGAGCGGGTCAGGTTCTGTATCTGCCGGTCAGACAGGCCCACCAGCATTCCAATGGCCGCGGCGTCCGCCCAGTCCGGGATGATGGTGAGGATAGCCGGGGCCTGCTCCGTTCCAGGCTTGCGCGAGCCCTTTTTTGGCGCCATACACTCACCCACCTTCTGCGGCCAACTGGATTTCGCATTTTTTGTGCTGTTTTTTTGGTTCTATACCCCTAAAGGGGTATGGTTTGACATTTTTTCGCAAAGTCGGAAACGAAATCACCGAAAAATTTTTATTTTTCTGGACAAAAACACCGCGCCTTCCCTGCCCCGCGCTGCGTTTTCTCCCAGGGAGGACCCGCAGACTGGAGCGCCGGCCGCACGGACCGGCCGCACAGCGCTGCGCCTGGGGGGCTGAAAGCCTGGCCGGCCCACGGTTCTCGCCAGGCCCGGCCCGCGCTGTCTTCCGCCGGGCTATCACCTCCGGGCAAAACAAAACCAAGGCCAATGACCACACGTTCCCCGTGTCAGTCACTGGCCTTGGCTCTCAAAGCACGCGCCCCTGTTGACGTCGATCAGTATTTCGTTTTTGCAGACCCGGCAGTAGGCGATCATCCTGCTGCCCTCGGTGTCTGGCCGGACCTTCATCAGCCGCTTGTTCTTGCGGCACCTGGGACAGGTCAGCCAGCCATCACTTACCGTTATCATTTTACCATGTTTGGGCGCACCTTGCAAGGCGTTCCACTCCTTTTCCCATAAGTTAATATAATCCTCAAGGCTGAAAAAATATTAAAAAAGGTTACAGCCGCTTCCGCCGGCGCCGGCGTTTGGCTTTGGGCCGGGGGCCCATAGTGGTCTCCCACCCGGCAGCCAGATACTTAATATATCGGTAGTGGCCGTAGGCGGTGGTCACGTCGCCAGTATCCATAAGGGGCAGAGGGGAGCTTTCAGGGATGCTCAGCGGTGTATCATTGGGTACCCGGAAGCACTCGCGTTCCGGCTTGCGCAGATTCCGGGAGCCGGACCACAGCCGCAGCCCCACCTTGTCCCGCTGCTCCTTGCATAGATACCGGGCCAGGGTCTCAAAATTCTTATCCCGGTCAATGCGCAGCTGCCTGAACTCCACTCCGCCCTGGCCCCACAGCCGGCGGATCAGGTCGTAGTCCTCGCCGGTGCCGTTGATCAGTGCGTGATGGTGCCAGCGGCCCTCCCCATGCTTGTGTTCGGTGACGTAGAGGTAGCGCAGCTCCTGGCCCTTTTCGTTCCGGGCCTTCCGCAGCCGCTTCCAAAAGGCCCGCATAGCCTCCCGGGCCTCCGCCCGGTTTCGGGGCAGGTGGGCGTCGTCATAGGTGAGGGTTACATACAGGTCCCGGACGCCAAAGTTGGCGGCGATCAGAAGCTCCAGCTTTTGATATGCGTATCTCAGATTCAGCTGCTGCTGGGCCGCCGATGACAGGGCCTTTTTTCCGGCCCGAACGCCGGCGCTGTCCCTGGGGTTGGGCGCGGGGTAGACACATTCTACCACCAGCGGTCCGGCGACAATGACTTTCTTGAATTTCGCCATGAGGTCTGCCTCCTGTTATCCAACAGACCGTAGCCCTCATGGCCTTCGTCCTTCAACCTTGTATTGTCATCTGCTCCGGCAGCACTTCCACCACGGAGATCACCCGGGTGTCGCCGTACCGCTCCGCCTCCATCGCCAGGGCTTCCTTGACGCCAATGGCCTGCCCCGGCGGGGCGTCCACTTCCGTGATGATCCTCAGCATGGGGCCGTCTCCAGCACATCCAACGCCTTGGCAATCTTTCGCCACTCAGACAGCTCCATTTTTGGGGCCCGGTCGGCGGCAATATCCCGGAGCGTATCCGCTGATACGCGGGATTCCTTTCTGTGAGCGGTCTTTTCCGAAACCTTCTCCAGACAGCCCCGCCCATAGGTACTTCGATAGTCCTTCAGCCGCTGAACGATTGCCCGCTTCTCCCCGGCCTCCGACTGGTCTGCTGCTGGAAGCTCTGGACTTGGGACTTGCCCTTCTGCTTCCGTTGCCGGATCTGGCTGTTCCGTGGCTGGTATCGCTTGTCCCGTCTCCACCACTGTCACCCCGCCCAGCGGGGGCAGCGTCATCACCTCGCAGGCAGCGTCCTCCGTCAGCACCAGAACGCCCTGAGCCAGCGATTCCAGGATGTAGTCCCGCAGCTCCCGGCCGTTGACGGCCTCCGTGGCAGGCACCCGGACCAGCAAAATGTTGTTTGCGGTTTGCATATTAGTCCTCCTCTCGTTCAAATTTGTTATCCGCCGGGTCCAGCAGCCAGTCCAGCCAGCACGCCCGGCAGATAGAAGTGCCGCCACAGTGTTCCTTTGCGTCAGGACAGGCCTGGGTCAGCATCTCAGCCATTTCCTCCTCGCTGGCCAGCCGGAGCATATCCGCCCGGGTGCCGCAGAGGGGATGCTCCAGCCGCATGAGCTTTGCCAGCGCCCCATATACCGGGGGCGGGAGGGTGGACAGGTCCACCCCCTCGATCCCCCACTCCCCGCTGGGCTTATGATAGGTCAGCGGTTTGGACATGGCACTGTCCTCCCCACTATCTCCCGAAGAACATCCAGGGGAAGCCGCTCCTTTCCGTCCCCGGCAAAGCAGATATCCTCATACATTTTCAGCCGGTCCCGCAGGTGGCTGGCCTGGACGGCGAAGCAGTAGGCCAGGCCGATGGGACAGTCCGGGAAGTCCATCATCATGCAGTCACAGATTTCCTCATCAATCTCCTGGGGCGTCTCGGCGGAAAATTCTCCGCACCCGTGGAGAATGCACTGGGCCTTGGCCCATTGCGTGAGGGGGACAGTCCCCTCGTTACCGTCATGCCTGATATGTGCCCAGCCGTCCTTGCTGAACACAAAATTGAGCATGGTCTCAAAATTCCCGTCCGGGGTTTCAGTGGTCAGTCGTTTCATTATTGACTCCTTTCGTTGTTGCCGACAGGTCTTTTCCCTCCTGAAGCCAGCTGAGAAGCATGATTGTCTCAGTGGGCAGGCCCTCTTTGATGGGCTGCCCGCAGCAGGGGCAGGGGTCGCCGGGTTTCAGTATCCGCATGGTCTGTCCTCCTTGGTGCCCAACTTGGGCACATTTCACCCGGCCGCTGATTGTGTCCAACTTGGGCACAATTCACCCGACCGCCGATTGTGTCCAACTTGGGCACAATTTACCTAGCCGCCGATTGTGTCCAACTTGGACACATTTTGCGTTTTGCTTTCTGCCTGCCAGATCGGGCAGTAGATTTTTCGCCCGCCCTCGCAGAATTTGACGCCCAGATAATCATGGAGCTGCTGGCTGGCCGCTTCACACAGGACGTTGGCGCCGCTGCCATAATTCAACATGCCCTGATAGCAAGGGCACCCGCCCTCCTCCAGAAACTTTTTGGAGGGCCGGTCCCAGCAGACGCCTGGGTCCCGCTGCGAGACCTCCGGCTCCGCGGCCAGGGCGGCAAAGGCCTCCGGGTTCTTGACCAGCAGTGCCGCGGAGTCGATCTCCGTACAGCGCAGGCTATAGGGGGAGAAATCACCCGGGCCGCTCTTGTAGGGCAGTGGGAGAGGGGCGTTCTGGATGTAGTACCTGACCGGGGTTCCGCTGTTTTTCCCCAGGAAGCCATAGTTGGGCTGTTTCTTCCAGGCGGGCCACCCAAAGGTATCAGTTTCCCCGGCATACTGGCAGAGATATCCGCCGGCCTGGATGGACAGGATGGTAAACTCCAAGTATTCGGGCTTGTAGTTCCATGGGACGCTTTCCAGCTCGGAATCTATGTAGGGGTGAAGGCGCAGCTCCCGGATCACCGTCCCAGGCAGCAGGCCGATGTTGCTGGTCAGGCATCCCTCCGGAGCATGAAATCTCGTTCCCAATGACTTATCTCCTTCCAGTAGGTGTGCCCATGTTCTCCGCAGCAGAGGGTCGCCTGTCCACATCCATGCCCGCTCATATTTCTCGGTCATTTCTTTGGCCAGCAGCGCAGCCTCTTGCGGAGTATGAAAGACTTTTTCTCCAATGGTAGCAAGATTAAAATAATGGAGTGATCCGTCATAAATCAGGCACATTTCGGTTTGGTTTTGGTCGATATACTTCCGTACTGTTCCTTCACAGACGCAGTATTCCAAAAAAGGGGCTGTTTGAACGCTTTTGACGTAGTATCGGCGCTCCACTACAAAGTACATCGCTGCGCCAACTTCTGGTCGGCGTCCTCTCTTCATCGGTTTTCTTCTATTGGCGGCAGCCACATCCAGCGGATGATCTCGGCCTCTATCTCAGCGCCATTGCTTCCTTTGGCCCGGAAGTAAAAGTTTCCTTGGTCATAAATGCAAACCTGACGGATATGATTCTCCCCGCCCACGCAAAAGTCTGCAACCACCTCACAGGGTTCTCTGGGGAACGTCCCGCCGGGCATCCAGCCGCAGATCGCCAGTTGTCCCTCCGCCAGCTCCGGCGGGGCCGCCTGAAAGGTCTCCCCGCTTCCTGGGGTGGGGACCTCCAGCCAGTGGGTATATTGCAGGCCGGTCAGCTCTTTTCTCCCGTCAGGGGACCGGAATTTACTGCCATCCCACAGGGCCGGCCGGTATGCCGGGCCGTCATTGGTCAGCTGGTAGGTGAGGATCAGCCTGCCCTCGGGCGGGATCCGGCCCCGGTCCTCCCAGCGGATACGGCGGGCGGGCTCCTCCGGGGCGGCCGCCTGGTCCAGGACTTCTGAGATATCATCCCAGGAATCCGCCGAAGCGGTTTCCGCCTCCAAGGCTTCCATGGGGTCCTCCGGGGCTTCCTCCAGTTCCTCCTGGACCGGCGCCGGGCGGATTTCGTCCGTCAGGCCCATCAGGAAGTCAGTGGAGCAATTCAGCAGCTTGGAAAGCTCTACCATGTGGTCACTGCGACATCTGCCTGGGACCAATCGCGGACCATGCCAGCCGGCCGGGTCGTCAAACTCGCCGGCGGCCCATTGACGGATGGTTGACACAGGGATACCGTCATAATAGCTCCAGTCGATTTTGGCGTCGTCCGGCACCCCGGCGGCGTCAATGGCCCGCAGGAGCCGCCGGGCATATCCCTGGGTCTCCTTCTGGAACTTCCGGCCATTTTTCTGCTGGCGCTTGTGCTCCTCCTCTTTTTTCTTGTCGGCAGTCTCTTTACGCTGGGCCTTGGCCTTGCTGCACATCCGCTCGCAGGGGGAATAGCTGGATTTTGCCTGATCGCACTCCAGACAGCAGGTATTCCCGCCGCAGAAGCCCTGCCAAGAGGTTTCGCAATCCCGGCGCAGAAACACATCCCCTCGTTTACAGGCCTTGCCGTCGGGACAGGTCAGTTTGGAATCCCAGCGCCAACCCTCATTGTATTTACCCAAGACCTTCTCCACTGTGGCCCCGCTGGGTGTGGTGAGCAGAGCGTTGAACATTCGGAGCTGGAAGTCCCCGGGCAGGCGGGCCAGCGCGTAAGCGGTCTGCTCCGGCAGATCGTCTTTCTCAAACAGGTTCATGTACTGCGGGATCAGGTTCTCCCGGATGACCTTGAGACGGGACAGCTTGGGGGCGGAGATTTTACAGGCCTGGGCCACATGGTCCCGCATCCGGCCCGGAAACTCAAAGCCCTCCTCCTTCAGCTGGTAGAGCAGCATCTCCACCCGTTCCACCTGCTTGGCGACCTCGGCGGAGGAGATCACCCGGGTGTCCCGATTGGCGAAAATCAGCCGCAGTTCCTGGAGTGCGGCAGAGCCGGCGGCGCGCTCCCGGATGCAGGGGACCGCCCGCAAGGCCTCATCACCCTCCTTGATGAGCAGCTTCAATGCCGCGTGACGGCGGTGGCCTGACACCACGACCACCTTCTCCGGGTCCGTTTCCGAGGTCCGCACCCGCAGGGGCTGCTGGAGACCCACCACAGCGATGTTGGAAGCCAGCTCCTCCAGTTGGGTCAGATTGTAGAAGTTACCCGGGTCGCCCTCAATGCTCCCAATGTCGATGTACTCGATCTGCTCCCGCTCGCCGGCGGTGTCCAACTTGGGCACATCCTTCAGCAGATCGGCCAGGTCAAAGCCCTTTTTGTCTGCCACGTTCAGCTCCCCCTCTCCATGTACTTTCGGACAAACGCACGGTAATCTATCCCGGCGGAGCTTCTGGGGCTGGTGAGCATAAGCGGCTCCTGGGCAAAGGTCATGGCGTCCACCTTGTTGGTGCGGCGGATGTGGGGGTACATCGGCAAACCGCTGGCCTCCAACGTTCCCTCCGCCTCCACAATCAGGGGGCTGTTGTACCACATGGTGGGCAGACAGCCCGACAGCCGCAGGGACGGGTTGATTTTCCGCATATTGGCAATCTGCCGCATAAGGTTCCCCATCCCCCGCAGGGCGAAGGCGTCCAGCTTGATAGGGATGACCACATCATCCGCCGCCACCAGCGCCGCGGTGCTGGCTGCGTTGAACGCCGGCGGGCAGTCTACGATGCAGTAGTCGTATTTGTCCTGGGCGGCCAGCCGCTGGACCATCTCCCGCAGCACCAGCGCCCGCACGCTCTGGAGCTCCACCTTGGTCAGGTCCAGGTCCATCAGCTCATCCGACCCGCACAGCAGGTCCACTCCGAGGAAATTACTGGCCTGGATGCTGGCCGTGGCGAACAGGCCCTCGTCGGCCTCGTGCCGGAGCACCTCCGCCAGGTTGCCCCTGGCCGGGTCACCGCCGAAAAACTCTGTGGCGTTGCACTGGCTGTCAGCGTCCACCAGGAGCACCCGCTTCCGGTAGGCCCTGGCCAGGATGGCCGCCAGATTGACGGCGGTGGCCGTTTTAGCCACTCCGCCCTTCAAGTTGAGAATTACCGTTGTCCTCATCGTTACTCTTCCTCTCGTTTTATTGATTCGGCACCGCGCCAATGTGGTCGTACTCATCCTCCCAGGGCAGCGGTTCGCCGTCGGGGAGCGGATAGAATGACTGCTGTTTATATTCCGGCTCTTTCCGCTTCGCTATCGGCGGGTCTATAGTCAGCTCCGGCAGGAATTTCTGCGTGGGGCCGTCAAAGGTGATCCCCCACTGTCCCAGCAGGCCCAGCTTGTTCTTGGCCAGGGTGAGGTGCCGGCGGGTCTTGCTGTCCGTCTCATCCTCCCGCCATACAAACAGGATCACATTGGCGTCCTGCTCGATCTGACCGCTCTCTTTCAGGTCGGCCATGAGGGGCGCTTCCCGCTTGCCCTTTTGCACGGGGCGGGAGAGCTGGGCCAGGGCCACTACCACGACCCCATTGTTGCGGGCCATGTCGGCCAGGGACCGGGAGATATCGGCCACCTCATCCTGGCGGGTGCCCCGGCCCCGGAGCGAGGAGCGGATCATCTGGAGATAATCCACGAAAATGACGTCAAACTTATGGGCGTGGGTCCGGGTGATGATGTCATTCACGGTCATACCGGCAGCGTCGATGATGGTGAGCCTGCGCTTTACGATCTCATCGTTCACATCGGCCAGGAGCTTGTAGTCCCACTCATTCAGCTTTCTCCGCAGGATGTTCCGCAGGGGCACTCCCGAAATGGCGGCCTTGAGGCGGGAGAACAGGGTGTTCCGGTCATCCTCCAGGGTGAAATAGCCCACGTTTTTTGTCTCCGCCTGGGTATAGGCCATGTGGAGGGCCAGGGCGGTCTTGCCGTCTGAGGGTCGTCCGCCCAGCACCACCAGCATACCGGGGGAGACGTCCAGGCCCTCATCCAGCAGGGGAAAGCCCCAGGGGAGATAGTCTGGCTTGTGCTCCAGAAAGTCGTTGAACTCCACGGCGGCCTTGGCCATGTCCGCCTCATCGTCCCGGCCCCGGTTGGACATCAGATCCAGACCTTGCTGGAACAGACGGCCCATGTCTTCCGATGTGGGGCTGGACGCAATCTCCTGCCCGAGGCTGCGGCCCTTGGCCGTTCGGGTGTTTTCCCGAACCACTTCTATGTACTCTGCTACGTTGGCCGCTGTGGGGGTGGTGTCCATGAGCTGGAGTGCATAACTTCTCAGCACCCCGTCCTCCGGCCCCGCGCTTTCAATAACCAGCACCGGGTCTATCGTCTGATTGGCGGCAAAGCGGGTCTGGAATGCCCGGAACAGCCGGCGGTCCGCCTCCAGGAGAAAGTCGCTCTCGGTGAGGTTAGCCATCACCAGGCCTGTCACCCGGGGGTCAATGAGCATGGAGCCGATCACACTCTGCTCCGCCCAGATATTTCGGCCGTAGGTCGCGGTCTCAGCGGAATCCACAGTCACCGCCTCCTCTCACGTCCGGGGCGGGCATAGCTGCCCGGTCCGGTTTAGCTTCGTCCTCCCAGCGCCGACCGTTGATCCAGGAGGCGGGGTAGGGAATGCCCTGGCCGTCCTCCTCCCGAATCTTCCGCTGCCACTCAGGGCTGGCCAGTTGGCGCTGGAGGGCATGGCCCATCCCCGCCAGCAGCCTGTCATCCGGATGCAGTGAGTCCCAAGCGCGTATCGCTGCCTGTTTGGACTTCTTGACGGGGTACATCCGCCAGAAGCCCTCAAACCGCTCCGGCTTCCAATCGGGCGCCGCCTTTACTGCTCGGCCCCGCTTTGGCTTTCCTGAGCCCGCCGCCCCCTGGGGGGCTTTGGGGGGATTATCTGTTAGGCTGTTATCTGGGTTTATATCTGGTAATGGTGTCCCCGTTTGGTGAAATGATTGTCCCCGTTCCGTGTTTTGCATTTCACCGTTTGGTGAAATGCATCCAGCCGTTTCTGTGGCGCACTCTGCGAAATAGGCCATCGCTTTGTCGGAGAGGGAATACCAGCTTGTCCTGTCCCGCTTGTCCTGGTTGAAGCAGCCTGTCAGAAGCAGGCTGTTCTTCTTGCAGGCGGAAATGATACGCTCGATCTGCCGTCTGCTCCAGTACGGGTGCGCCTCACAGAAAGCGGCCAAGGAGTTGAATGTCCAGTATCTCCCCTCGTAAAAATTCTTCTCATAAGCCTTGTTATGCTTGAGCCAAAAATAGATGTTATGCAGGAAAACAGCGACGTCTACCCCATAGGTCTGAGCCAGCACAGGATTAAAATGATGGTCTGGTATCGTCCTCACCTCTCTTTCAGCATCAGGTTGGCCCACTTGCGGTCTGCCGCCTGGGCCTCTTTCATGGCGGTGTCAGCGGCTTCCAGCACAGGCAGCGGAATCTCCGACAGCCGCGCTCCCTCATACGGCGACAGCAGCGTAATATATTCCTGCCGCTTGCGGTACGAGAGAGCAGACAGCCTGTCCGCCTCGGCATGGCGTGCTTCCAGCCGCTGTATCTGCACATCGCCAAGGGCCTGCGTGAGGTAATACTCCCCGCTGGAGCCGCAATGAAACTTGAACTGCTGGATAATGAAAAGCAATTCCGGCTTGGTACAGTCTTTCAGTCGCAGGCTCATCCGGCTACCTCGTGTCTGTCCGGCTGACGAACCCATCCGCCAGGGATACCGCCACGTTGTTGGTCAGCCGTACCCAGGGCTCTCGGATATCCCAGTCCAGAGCGCTGGGCATGTCGTACTCCTCAGCCACCCGGAAGCCCATGCGGCGCAGAATCACACGGCGGGCCGCTGGGGTCAGGCCGTCCCCGGCCAGACAGTCCGGGCAGCCTCCGCCATGGTCCGCCAGGAACAGCACCTCCGCCCTGGCCCGGACCAGCTCCCACTGCTCCCGTAAATTTTCAGGAATCACCCACATACCCCCTTGCCAAATCCGTTTCGCTGTGTTAGAATAAGCGTGTCCTTATCGTGCTCTTCGGGCACGGGTCCCGTGTGGCTGTACTTACAGTCATGCGGGATTTTTTTATTTTTCCTCGCACAGGCCAAAATGAACCACCTCCGACATAGTGAGGTCGATCCACGTCTTATCGACCTGAAGCACCGACCGGCCACCTGCCCCGGTGTAGTACGCCGAATGGGGGACTCCATCTTTGTCCCGCCACCGCAACCAGAAAGTGTGGCGGACCCGCTCGAAAATAGCCTGGTAGATGGAGGGCACATCATAGCCCTTGGCCCGGATCAGCTTCACCAGGCTGGACTTGGTGGCCTTAGGTAAAATCTTCTTTGCCACCTATCCCACCTCCGAATCGGAAACGATCTGCACCAGCAGAATACCATCCAGGACCGCCGTCCGCTGAAGATTACAGGAATCCTCATACTCAAACCGCCGTTCCTTGATCTCCAGCCCATAAGCGGCCGCCACCGAATCCAGTCCGCTGGTCAGCAGCAGCTCGGGGGCGTCGTGCGAGCTGGCGCTTGCAGTGTTGATCTCCACCTCCACCGGCAGACGCTCTATCAGGTCCACCAGCCTCAGAAGCTCCTCTTTGCGCTGTCTTGTCCTTGTGGTCATCCCATTGTCCTCCCTAAGTACACGGCCAGAGCCAGCAGGAACGCCAGCCCCGAAATGGTGAGCAAACTCCAGTTGAAAACGTCTTCCAGCCAGGGGTGGACCTCAAACAGCTTCTTCCACATGGCTACACCATCCCCCTCCCGTCCACGATGGCCTTGGCCACCTGGTCCGTCTCATACCGGAGGCCCCGGCCGACCTTCACGGCCTCTACCCCCACCGTGGACAGCCAGGCCCGGGCGGATCTTGGAGAACCATATCCCAACTCCCGGGTCAGGTCCGCTATGGTCATCATCCCGCCGTAGATATCCCGGAGGATCTGGCGCTTCTCCTTGATTTCGTTGTAATGGCTGCTCATACATCGCCCTCCTTCCCCTCGTATGTGCTTCCATCGCTGCAGAACACATCCAGCTCCAGACCGGATTGAATGATCTGCCGCAGGTCCGCGATGATGGCCTCAAACTCGGGCCGCTCCTGGTCGTCAATGACACCATCCTCGGCGATGGCTAAAAGCCGCTCCAGGCGGTTATCCTCTTGGAAACTGCGCAGGCGGTTGTATATCCGCACCGCTACCTCCAACATGCTCCTCTCCTCCAGGCGGGGCACGACGCTGTTGAACAGTACGCTGGTTTCCTGCAAATGCTGAACAGCCAGACGCTGGGCGTTGTAGCAGAACACCATTTGCAGCACCACATCTCCAGCTGGTATTCTGCGGCCTGTCTCGTAGGCCCGTAAACTCTCCACAGATAGGTTCATCATTTCTGCTGCCGCTTCCTGAGTGTAACCGGCAGCACGACGAGCGATTTTGTAGATATTCCGGAAGTTCTCCGGCATGGACTTTCACTCCCTTCTGTTGTATGGTCGAAGTATCAGCTGGATTCTGCGGGCGGCTCCCGACCGTACAGCTGGTCAATGGTACAGCCAAACAAATCAGCCAGCTTGGGGATTTTGGCGGCCCGGGGCAAAACAAGCCCTCGTTCCCACCGGGTCACTGCCGCCTGGTCCACACCCATGATTCGGGCCAGTTCAGCCGGGGTAATCCCTGCCAATTCCCGATATTTTTTGATTTCCAAACAAATCACCTCCCTCTCTGTTTCTTGGGCTTGATTTTAAGTCAAGAAGATGGTAGTATATCCTTGGCTTAGAATCTTGTTGTTCCGCCTGCCACCTTGTTTCCGCTGTCCCTCTCGAAAAAATTAAGGGGACCCAGGTTCTTTTTCTAAGCGGATTATCGTCTGGTCCAGGGGGAACTGCGTTTTTCCCTCTTTCCTTGACATACAGTCAACCCTTGCCTAAATCATAAATCGTAAATAAGTGATTGTCAACATATAAATTCGGCATTAAGTGATTTTTGTCTATACTGACCATTTCTTTTTTAGAGGAGTGATGCCCCTTGGACAAGCAGCTTTTTGTGCAAAATATCAAATCGTACTGCGAGCTAAGGGGCGTTAAGCCTACTGTCGCATGTCGTGAGAGTGGCGCTGGGGTCAATCTGATTAACAAATTGGAGACTCGTGGTAGTATCCCCTCTGTGGAGAAAGTCCAGCTCCTGGCCCAGTATCTGGGCGTCACCACCAGCGAGCTGCTGGGGGAGGCCAGGCCCCAAAACCTAGCAATTCAGGATCAGCCGTATCTCGTCATGAGATACAACAGCCTCCCCCCGAAGGTCCAGGAGGAGGTCATGGCGTTTATTGAATTCAAAGTGGCCCAGCAGACAGAGAAAAAATAAATGTGCCCAAGTTGGGCACATTAGGAGCACGAGACGAAATCTTTCCGATATGATATAATGATGATGGGAGGATTGACCATGAACTATATTGTAAATTTGGCATGGGACCCAGAGGCCAGCGTCTGGATTGCCACCAGCGACGATATTCCTGGCCTCGCGCTGGAGTCCGGCTCCTTTGACGCTCTGCTGGAGCGTGTCCGTTTCGCTGTTCCTGAGCTGCTGGAGCTGAACGACCCCAATGCCACCCCCTTGACCTTGACCTTCCAGTCTGAGCGCAGGGAGAGGATCATGGCGCATGGCTGAGTATGAGAAGCAGGTGCGCGAAATTCTAGCCAAGAATCGTTGTACTTTTGTGCGACATGGCAGAGGGGATCACGATATCTGGTACAGCCCGATTAGTGGGAAATACTTCACAGTAGACGGAAAAATCAAGTCCCGCCACACGGCCAATGCAATTATGAAACAGAGCGGCATTTCCCACCGTTTTCGATAAAAATAGTGGTTGACAAGTATGGTGTGAAATTATAGTATTAAAGGGCAATGAGAGTTTCTCATTGTACCATTTATTGAACCCTTGGGCAAGGACTCCCACCTTTCGGGATGTTCCAACCTCAAGGGTTTATTGATTGAAAACGTGTGCCCAACTTGGGCACAACACAGAAACAGGCACTCCTCCAGCTGGACCGGAGAGGTGCCTGTCTTATTTGTACCTTGCGCATTTTGTCAAATACTGCTATACTGTCCATGCAGAAAGGGCGGGGCCGATCCACCAGCAAGACCCAGGGGGTGAGGCCGATGAGCGTAACTGAAACCATCGCATTACTTATGCTTGTCATTGCGGCTATCACTTTAGGCAACAACCTAAAGAAGTAGCCGCCTCCCAGGCTACGGCAGGAAAGCGGCATTTTCTCAAGCTATAAACTTGTTGGAGATTGACCGCCAACCGGCCCGAATCCGGTTGACCGCCTTTTCTGCTCTTATTATAGCGCATATTTTCTATTTGTCAAGTTGAAAAAACTTCAACTAGACACAGCAAAAATTATCTGATAAACTGGAGCTGTATCTTAGGTGGAGCATTTCCACCTTGGCGGCTCCATTCTTTTGCACTATAATGGGGCTGTATTTAGGGCGGAGTAAGTTAGGGCGGAGTAAGTTAGGGAGGAATGGCAAGGATCAGGGGGATAGTGCGCCCTCAGCCAGACCGCAGCAACCTCGAAAGCCCGAAATATAGAAAATCTCTCTTGACAACCACAATATATTGTGATATAAAGAAAGTCGTAATTGATTCTATGTGCGTTCCTGGTGAAAATCCGGGGTAGGCCACTGGCCTATGAGCAGGCGGGGACCGGCATTGCACACGTTGTGATGGAGAACTTGGCCTTGTGGCCGACGCCTCCGAAGGATTGTACGTTATGGGGGTACTATGCCCCTGCCTATTTTTTAGCAGCTTCGGCTGAGGTTGACTTTTTGCGGACGTTGTGGTACTCTGCATGTGACAGTACCAGACGCTCCGTTTCTACGGGCACAGTATCCGTGTAACACCAGTATAGAAGAAATTTCAACTAGACGCAGTACCTTGACGGTGCTATACTCCAGTTGATTTTAGGTAAGATTTTTTCAGGTCAGATGTTTGCTCTGGGGTGTTATTATGCCCTCTGAGATTTGACAGGCGCTGGAGACAGCGCCATCTTACGACATTCGGCTTCGTCCGATAGGTTCAACAACTGAATCAAAGACTTATGACGTCTGAAAGCAAGAGAATTGTTTTCAG
>OFGB01000495.1_pt1 | contig 28492 bp, 16 predicted proteins | sample 1521491 | NCBI WGS metagenome assembly OFGB01 (sample SAMEA3504095, study PRJEB24116) | mouse gut metagenome | biome: mouse gut; feature: mouse-associated habitat; material: faeces | place: Denmark | collected 2011
CCGGAATTTCCAATGCCGGGTCTTATGCCGAAACACTTGCATTCCTATATAAGCCCCGATACTTCCCCCAAGAAGCGCGACGCACAGAAGCTTCTTTTCTGATACCCGCCATCGGCGCCGCATCGCGCGTCGTTTATCATATCCGAAGATAGCGAAGCCCAGCACATTCATCACAGCCAGATAAATAAATACCGCCCCTGTATTCATCTTCTCCTCATCTCCTCCCTGTCAGTTCCTGCCCGGCAGATTATACGAAGGCTGCGGCGCGTAAGATGCGTATCTCACTTTACAGAGATACCGTCCCGAAATCAGAAGGCACAGTAAAGTTACATCACAATCTCTTCCCTTAGCGTGAAAGAATAGATAACCTTCTCCCTCACCTTTTTCCGGGTTATCTGCTCCAACGCTTTCGCATAATAGTCAAGCTGGGCATGATATCTTTCCACAAGCTCTTCTGAACGCCGAACCTTATCCGTCTTATAATCCAGTACCACCAGTTCGCCGTCCGTCTCAAAATACACGTCTATGATCCCCTGTACCAGGATCTGCTCCCCTTCCTGCTCCTCAGGATAGATTTCCCTGGCGTCCACACCGAGGACGAAAGGCTGTTCCTTCCAAAGCGCATTCCGGACAGCCGCATCCTTCATCCTCTGTCCCGACCGGCTTGTAAGAAATTGCAGGATATCCGAAGGTCTGATGCAGTCCGCCATATCCTGCCGCATCTTTCCCGTATCCACGAAATCTTTAAGAATTCTTTTAAGTCCTTCTTCATCATATTCCCCGGAAAAATCCAGAAGCTCCATCAGCCTGTGATATGCCGTACCTCGTCCCGCCCCCGCCAGTTCTTCCTCTTCCTGAAGAAATTTGGGAATCAGCGGAACGACATCCGGCTCTTCATAAGACAATTCTCCGTACTCTTCGGACCCCTCCCCGAAAGTTTCAGTCAGATAGACTCTTTTCTTTAGTTCAGACACGGTAAATTTAAGCTTCTGACGCCTGCTTCCGCAATACGGATAACAATAAGAAAACTGTTCCTCCAGCGCTTCATGAATTTCCGGATCATAGACGCTTTCTGTATCCCAATTCATAAGCGCAGCCTTCTCAAGTCTGCCCGCCGTCTCTTCTTCAACAGAATCCTTCACAATATCTTCAAAGCTTAAGATCTTTTTTACAATCGGTACGTCGTCCCTTGTCCGCACAAGCGCCGGGAGAATCCAGTCCCAATATGTTACGGCCTTACTCAGACGGCCGAAGGACAAAGTTTCTTCCTTCCGTTCTTTTATCAGTTCATACCCCTTAAATTTCTTCTCGGAATTTGACAGGGTTCCGGTAATAATAAGCTTCTCTTTCGCCCGGGTGAACGCCACATACAGAACCCTCAGCTCTTCGCCAAGTCCGTCCAACGCCTCTTCTTTCTGCATAACCTTCTTGATAATCGTCGGACTCTTCGTCCTCTTCTCAATATCTACCGCGTCCAGTCCTACCCCCAATCTGGCATGGAGAGCTACGCTGCTTCTGGCATCCTGCATATTGATCCTCTTTCCCATGCCTGCTGCGAACACGACAGGGAATTCCAGACCTTTGCTTTTATGTATCGTCATCACCCGCACCGTATCCGACTGCTCGTCTTCGATACTCGCCTCGCCATAGTCTACGTCATATTTCTTAAGCTGTTCGATATATCGCACGAAATGAAACAGTCCTTTATAACTGGTGGCCTCATATGCCCTGGCTTTCTCCACCAGCATATCGAGATTCGCCCTGCGCTGCTCTCCTCCCGGAAGGGCGGAAACATAATCTCCATACCCCGTTTCCTTTAATATCCTCCACAGCAATTCATGCATAGGCGTATATGGTACGATCCGACGAAACTCGTCCATCTGCCCCAGACAGCGTTCCAGCTTATCCCGGATCTCCCGCACTTTCCCCTCCGTCCGGTAACGCGCCGCCGCTTTACAGAATCTCGTCTCTTTGTACTCCAAGCTTATGGCGGCAAGCTCTTCCTCTGTCAGCATACCGAAAGAAGATCTAAGCACCGCGGCCAGGGGAATGTCCTGCTGCCTGTTATCCAATACCTGCAGATAATCCAGCAATACGCCGATCTCCTGCGTAGCGAAATACCCCTCTCTGGTGCCCGCATACGCCGGAATCCCCTCACGGTTTAATACTTCTGTAAATACATCGGCGAACCCTTTCACGCTCCTTATCAGAATCACGATATCAGAATACCGCACCGGCCGGAATTCCCCTGTCTTCTTATCGATTACCTGATGACTTGCACGCAGCCTGCGGATTCGGCCGGCAATAGCCCTCGCTTCCAATTCACGCTCTGTGATCCTGCCGCTTTCCTCCCCTTCTTCCAAATCACTGTCAATCACCAGTACTTCCGTTTCCAAATCCTTCCCCGGCTTATAGTCCGCCCCCACATACAGAGCCGCCTGATCGTCGTACGCAATTTTTCCAAGCTTTTGCGTCATGATCTGCCGGAAGATATAATTTACACTGTCTAAGACTTCCTTCCTGCTCCGGAAATTCTTATGCAGATCGATCCTTTGCTTTGTCTCGCCCTCCGTCAGCGCGTATGTACGGAATTTTTCCATGAAAAGTTCCGGTCTCGACAGACGGAATCGATAGATACTCTGCTTCACGTCTCCCACCATAAATATATTATAACGCCCGGAAGATACGGTGGAGATACTGGTAAGAATCGCCTCCTGTATCAGATTACTGTCCTGATACTCGTCGATCATAATCTCTTCAAACTGTTCCTGATACTCCCTCGCTACCGCAGACGGCGCCGGCCCGTTTTCCGTCTCTTCCGTCAATATCTTCAGCGCATACTGCTCCATATCCGAGAAATCAATCATATTCCGGGTACGCTTCTTTTCCTCATATCTTTCGGAAAACTCCCGGACAAGCCGCGCCAGCTCCTCCATCGCCGGCCGGCATGCCTGGATATCCTCTATCATTCCTTCTACATTCTGGTAAAAATACTGTCCCGCCAGATCCTTCACGATTCCCTTGACCTCATCCCGGATCGCCTTGACCTGAGCGACCTTCTCTTCCGAAACAGTCTTATCCTTGTTGACGGCAAGCCTCGCCCATGAGACATTCTTCACAATCTCCGCCATCTTCCCAAAAGTGTGGACGGTAAGCAGCTCTTCCACAATCTGCCTGTCTTTTAATAATGTAGTCTCATAAGCCGCAGGACCGTCCGCCTCCCGGCAGATAGAAAGTCCCGCGTCCAGAAGTTCCCCTGCCTCTTTTAAGTAATCCGCCGTGTTATCCATCGCCAGACGAGTCATCTCGCTGTCCTCCAGCTCTTCAAGCGTTTCGATCTGATAAGCCTTAACACACCGGGCAATCCACGCCTCCGCGTCCGGATAGCTTCGGGAATAATCGTAGATCCTAAGAATCAGATCTTCGATCTTCTTATCATTCCTTCCGCCCCCATACGCCAGGGTAAAATCAAGAAAACGCCCGCCGCCTTCTTGATAACGCGCCTCCAGCATCTCCCTTAACACATCCTGACGCAGAAGTTTTAACTCCCCTTCTTCCCCGATACGGAAAGCAGGATCGATACCTATCACCGGAAAATGATCGCGGACAACAGACAGGCAGAAACTGTGAATCGTCGTAATATATGCATTATGTATCAGAGTAGCCTGCTGCTTCAGATGCTCGTCGTCCGGCTGCTCCATAAGCTTCTTCTCTATCGCGCCCCGGATCCTCTCCTTCATCTCCGCCGCCGCCGCCTCTGTAAATGTCACGATCAGCAAACGGTCCACATCTATCGGACGCGCGCCCGAAGTCAGCATCGTTATGATTCGCTCCACCAGAACCGCCGTCTTGCCCGAGCCCGCGGCGGCAGATACCAGAATATTCCTGTCTCTTAGATCTATAACCCTCTGCTGGTCCTCCGTCCACTTTACACTCATACTTAATCTATTCCTTTCTCTCTTTCTGCTTCCATCAACGCGATCGCCTGCTCCTTACTCATCTGTCCCATATCACGGTATCCGTATCCCGGGATCTTCACGTCAAACCCGCAGATATGCCTGTATTTACAGTAATCGCACCCCGTCTCCTGTCCCTTCCGGTAAGGCAGCGCGTTCGTCTCCCCCTTCAAGATCCTCCGGTGAGCTTCCGCTATCTTCTTCGCCGCATGCTCCATCATCAGGCGGAACTCCTCTTCCGGCACTGCCTTAGACCCTTTGCCGAGACTGCCGTCCTTCGTATACTTCACCGGAATTACCAGGGATTCTCCGCTCTTTTTGTGATCCAGATGCTCAAGCGTATCATCCTTAAGGCTGATCAGGCCGTCCGGCCTTAATTCCTTTAAGATCTCTTCCTCCGTCTGTTCCTTCTGTTTATCGATTACCGGATCCGAGATACGGTAATAAAAGACTCCCGCCGGAATCGCTTCTTTATCCGGATGCCTTTTCTTCTCCTGCATAAGCGCGGCGTCCATATAGACCATCAGCTGCAGCTGCAGGCCGTGATAGAGGGAAACTACGTCAAAAGCCTTACTCCCTGTCTTATAATCCAGAACCTTTACATAGACCTTCTCATCTTCTTCGCAGGTATCGATACGGTCAATCTTTCCGTTAGAGAATCGGAATTCATAGGCGGAGGGAGAAAAATCCCCGGCCTCAAGCTGTCTGGTCAGCGCCCAGACCGTCCGTGTAAGAAGCCGCTTCATACGGACGATCATATATTCATCCCTTGCAGAACTATATAACACCGAATTACCGTAATCCGTGACAGCCTCGTCCACACTTTCTTCTATATATTGATTCCGCTGTTCTTCGCCGAGGGCAAGCCAGCCCCCCTCCTGCTCCGCTTTCCTGGAATATCTCTCCAACGCGCCATGGCACACATTTCCCAGATCCACCGCCTGAAATTCATACTGCTGCCTCTCCGTCAGGTTCAGCCCGTAAGTCAGGAAGTGGGCGAACGCACAGACGGCGAACCCCTCCATCCTCGTAATACTGTCCTCAAAATGTTCCCCATAGAGCTTCTTTGCCGCCGCCTCGGTCAGTCCGTCCATGGGTCTTTTGTAAAATCCTGCCGCAAGAAGATCTTCCATCTTCTGCCGCCATCTCTCATTCTTCTTATACCATGTATAAAGTTCGCTCCAGGCGGCGTCCGCTCCTTCCCTCGCGCCGCGGAGACCACGAATCAGATATTCAAGTCCGATTTCCTCTGTGATCTCCCGTCCGGCAAGCGTCTTCTCTTCCTCGTCCACCACTGTCAGCCCAGGATACATCCTCTGAAGCTCCTGAACCAGATAAGCAGGACGAATGCTTTTCCCCTCTGCAGACACCTTGCTGTAATAGACCTCCAGCCTTTCGGACGGCTTAGTCAGATTCAGATAAAGATAGAATTTCTGAATATACGCCTTCTCCTTTCCTCCCGGCGACAACGCCAGCTTCTCTTTCTGAAAATGCTCCCGGTCACGTTCGGATAACAGACCGGTACGCAAAAGAGCCCCCGGAAGGTTAGTATCGTTCGCCCCAAGGAAGATCAGCGCGCGGATGTCTTTCAGCCTGGTCCGTTCCACATCCCCCACAACTACTTGATCGGGAGTCGGCGGAATCACGCCGACCCTGGCTTCCTCAAGTCCTGCATCCAGCAATTTACAATATTCATCCAGCGAAACCTTCTCGTCTCCCAGAAGCCTCACGAATTTATCAAACAGCTCAATCAGAATCCGGTAGACCTGGGCGTACTCTTTCGCAAGCGCCAGTTCTCCCTCCGCCTGAAATTCTTCTTCCTGTTTCTTAATCCTGACCTGCAGATTCTCCCGAACCATGAATTCATAGAGCGCAAGAGTAATATCCTTCACCGTCTTCTGCCGCTGCTTTAATACGAACACCAGAGTATCCAATTTCTCGACCAACGTTACCCGAAGATGATTCATACGCGCAAGCTCATCCTCTTTCATCCCCTTAAGACGCCGGATCCAGCTTTCCTGCCAGCGCTTATAGCCTTTGATTCCAAGCCCCAGGACGTAATTCTCAAGTTCATCCACTTCTTCATAGGTGAATCCCGTCAGATTCGTCCGAAGAAACCGGAACACACTCTCATAAGTAAAGTTCTGCTCCGCCAGATTCAAAAGGCTTCGGATATATTCCACGAAGGAATTCAGAAGAATATTTCTCTTATGATCCATGAATGCGGGGATATCATATAACGCAAACGCACGCTCCAGATAATCCCCGTATACCTCCATGCTGCTTACGATCACACCGACGTCCCGATAGCGAAGTCCCTCTTCCCTCACTAGTCTGCGGATGGAGCCCGCCGCTGCCATCGCTTCTTCCCCGGGATTCCTTGCGGCATGAAGACGGATAGCTTCCTGCCCGCCGGCATACGTTCCTGCCTTGTATCGAAAGAGATTCTTTTCCAAAAACGCGAGGGCGTCATTTTCCCGAAAACGGTATGCCGGCTCCTCATACAGGCATACCGGCTCCTCCACTTCAACTTTTGACTCTCCCGCCAGCCTGATCAGAGTCGCCGTCATATGTTTGCTGAGGGCGAACAACTGATACGGATGCTTGTATATGTAAGGATTCTCTCTGGCATCCATAGTCGCCGTCACGATCATCTTGCGGCAATGAATCAGAAGCTCCATAAGAAGCCTGTTCTGCACCGGCGTAAACCCTGTGAAACCATCCAGTACGACGGTACTGTTCTTAAGCATCTCTGACTGGCTTACCATACGGCTTAAGGCATCCAGCAGTTCTTCCTTCGTGATGTATTTCTTCTTTAGATATTCTGAAAAACCTTGATAGAGAATACGGATGTCCTTCAATTTGTAATAAAGCCTGGACTGACTCCCGACAGCTTCCATAACCTGGCCGATCTCTTCATCCCTGATATCATACTGGGTAAACTCGGAAATGACAGATTTTACCTCGCTGATATATCCAAGCTTCTTCATATTCCCTTTCAGAACGCTCAACTCATCCTCGTAATCCCCCGCGATCTTCCGAAGAATCAGATTCTTTCCTTCATCGTCCAGAACCGGCAGAATCTCTCCCCCCGTTTCCTCAAAGACACGGTAAGCCAGCCTTCCAAAACTCAAGACGTCAATATTCATAATGCCTTTCCTCGGATGCATAACCACCAGGTCTTTCTGCGTCTGCATGGTAAACTGCTCCGGAACCAGAACGATATAGTTCTGATCCGGATGACGGATCGATTCCTCAATAATATGATGATAAAGATGATAAGATTTGCCCGAACCCGACGGCCCGAATATAAATTGCAGCGACATCTATTCTCCTCCCTGTTTCACACCTACTCTCCAAAAATCACTCTCACAGACAATTTTCCGAAAGTATAACAAAAAATATAAAAAATGAAAAATATGTAGAAAATGAGACATATCAGATATTATAATCTGATATGCCCCATATTATCTATTCCAATTACTTCATCTCTTCCCTGACTTCTTTGAAGCATTTCACAATAAAATCTATATCTTCTTTCGTATGGCTTGCACATACCTGCGTGCGGATTCTTGCTTTTCCTTTCGGAACAACCGGATAGGAGAACGCCACCACATAGACTCCTTTTTCCATCATCCGTTTCGCGAATTCTGCCGCCGTCTTCTCATCATACAGCATTACCGGTACGCATGGATGTGTTCCAGGTATGACATCGAATCCATTTTCCACCAGTTCTTTTCGGTAATATGCCGTCACCTCTTCCAGATGATCCCTCAGTTCCGTACTCTCATCCAGCATATCAAATAACTCGATACTCGCGCCCGCAATCGCCGGTGCAAGAGAATTCGAGAACAGATACGGACGGCTTCTCTGCCTCAGCAGGTCAATAATCTCCCTGCGTCCCGATGTGTATCCGCCGGAAGCTCCTCCGAGAGCCTTTCCCAAAGTTCCCGTAATGATATCCACTCGTCCCTGCACACCGCAGTATTCCGGCGTACCCCGCCCCGTACTGCCTACAAAACCAACGGCATGGCTGTCGTCCACCATCACCAGAGCATTGTAACGATCCGCCAGATCGCACACTCCCTTAAGGTTACAGATGATACCGTCCATAGAAAATACGCCGTCCGTCGCGATCAGCTTGATTCTGGCGCCTGCTTCGTCCGCTTCCTTAAGCCTGGCCTCCAGATCTTCCATATTATTATTCTTATAGCGGAAACGCTTCGCCTTACACAGCCGGACTCCGTCTATGATCGACGCATGGTTTAATTCGTCGCTGATCACGGCGTCTTCCCCAGTCAATATCGTCTCAAACAGCCCTCCGTTAGCGTCAAAACAAGAGGAATACAGAATCGTATCATCCGTTCCAAGAAATTCCGAGATCTTTTTCTCCAGTTTCTTATGGATGTCCTGCGTGCCGCAGATAAAGCGAACGGAAGCCACTCCGTACCCCTTCTCGTCGTAAGTCTTCTTCGCCGCCTCTATCAGACGGGGATGGTCGCCCAGCCCGAGATAATTGTTCGCGCACATGCACAGAAGTTCTCTTCCGTCCTCCATCCTCACTCTCGCCCCCTGAGGGGAAACAAACGGCGCCTCGCCTTTAAAAAGGCCCGCCTCTTTAATTCCTTCTACTTCCTTCGTATAAATACTCAAAATGTCGTCTTTACGTGCCATCTCAATATGATTCCTTTCTGTATTTAATCGTTTACATGCGCCCAGTCAAGAATTACCTTTCCTGAGTTCCCAGAGATCATTGCTTCGAATCCCTTCTCATAGTCCCCAATATCAAAATGATGCGTGATAATCGGGGAGATATCAAGACCTGCCTGAATCATCGTGGACATCTTGTACCAGGTATCCCATACTTTCCTTCCGTAGATTCCCCGGATATTCAGCCCGTTGAAGATCACCGTCTCCAGATCCACTGCGGCGTCTGTCCTCTGAAGACCCAGAAGCGCGATATTGCCTCCATGTTTCATGTTATGTATCATGTCATGCAGACCCGCCTGTGAACCCGACATCTCAAGCCCCACGTCGAATCCCTCCGTCATACCGATATCCTTCATCACATCCGTCAGTTTTTCCTCTTTCAGATTCACGGTCCGGGTTGCACCAAGTTTCTCGGCCAGTTCAAGCCTGTACGGATTCATATCGGTCACAACTACATGTCTTGCTCCTGAAAACTTGGCGATCGCCGCGGCCATACAGCCGATAGGTCCCGCTCCCGCCACAAGCACATCCTCTCCCAGCATCTCATAGGACAGCGCCGTATGCGTAGCATTGCCAAAAGGATCAAAGATTGCGTATATCTCTTCCGGTATCGCCGGGTTGCACGGCCATACATTCGATGCCGGAATCACCAGATATTCCGCAAACGCCCCGTTGCGGTTCACACCGACTCCTTTCGCGTCTTTACAGTTCTGCTTATGCCCTTCGAGGCAATTCCTGCATTTTCCGCACGTAATATGTCCTTCTCCGGATACCAGATGCCCCGGATGAAATCCCCGAACGCCTTCTCCTACTTCCACAACCTCGCCCACATACTCATGGCCTGCCGTCAGTCCGACCGGTATGGTATGCTGCGCCCAGTCGTTCCATTGATATATGTGCACATCTGTTCCACAGATCGCCGTCTTCCTGATCTTGATCTTGACGTCATTCGGTCCAACCTCCGGAATCGGAACCCTCTTCATCCATAATCCTTCCTCCGGCTTCTCCTTGACAAGCGCCCACATCAATCCGTCGTTTTTCTCACTCAATTCTACCTTCCTCCTGTTCCCGCCGCCGCAGCGTTCTATGATGTCATTATAACACTCCTCTGCAACATGTACAACGAAACTTTTCCGTACCTGTTACGGCTTCCCTTCTCCATATAATCGGCAATACTCGGGGTTACCTTAAAATAAGGCAGATAAATATACCTTTCTTTCTCAAATTCGATTTTCTCCATCCCTTTCCCGGTTGCAAGCGCGGCAGAAAGCTCCATGATTGCCGCCGCCTGACCCTCTTTGTCATTGTATACCGTTCCTGCCATCTTCGATTCCCTGACGGCATTAAGCCCCACGTCTGTTCCATCGATCCCCAAGAACACCGGCAGAGCAGACTCGGTATAATTCAACTTCTCATAAGCATCGATAGCTCCCAGCGCCATATCATCATTATTTGCCAGAACAAGTTCAATTTTGTTCTGATGCTGGCTGATCATCTGCAGCATTTGATTTTGAGCCTGCGCCCTGTTCCAATTTGCAATCCCATAGCTAAGCTTTTCTATTTCGATACCATTGCGTTTTAAAGCTTCCACCGCATTCTCTGTACGGATGATCGCATCCTGATGCCCTGGTTCTCCTTCCAACACAACATACTGAATCTTACCGTCATGATTACGATCTATTCCTGCATCCGATTTTATCAGTTCCACGGCCAGTTCTCCCTGCATTGTCCCGGATTGGACTGCCGTCGCCCCCACATAATACAGTTTGTCCCACTGCATCATATCTTCCGCAACCGGTTCCCGGTTAAAGAAAATTACCGGTATGCCATTCTCTCTGGCAAGATCAATGATCTCCGACGGGTCTGCCCGATCTACCAGATTGACGCAGAGCACATTACAGCCTGCATCGATCAGCTCTTTTACCTGGTCGTTCTGAATACGCTGAGAACCGCTGGCGCCTCGAAGCTGTATCGCCGCCTCATAACCTTTTTCTTCATAATTCTGAACCTCGTCTTTCAAACAATCAATCAGGGCGTTAATAAACGTATCGCTCTGATCATAATATGTCACTCCCACATACAGCTTATCTTTTTCAAGGCGATCCTCCTTTCTGCAGACGCAAAACAGCCATATTCCCATACAAATCACAAATCCTGCCGCCAATATTTTCTTCTTTTTCATAACAACTTCATTTCACTCCCATTTATTGGCCCATTGTAAAGAGAACTTTCTGATTCTCCTTTGTAAACAAATCCTTCTTCCTCATGATGGTATAATTTATCGTCCGGCTTTCCGTTCTCCGGATCAAATGCCCAAAGGATTTCGACGCTTCAAGCATACTCTGATATCCCATATCAAAATCATCCGGTACTATCAGGCATTGGGCATAGTCTGAATCCAGGCAGTATACCGCTTCCATAGAATTGCCGATTCCATACACCAATGCTCCATGCAGATTGTTGGAGGCAGCCGCTTTTCCGGCCAGCACCAGACTATAATCATCCAGAGCAACCACAAAGTCTACTTTTGATTTCTGCTCCAGAACTATATCTCCTTCATCCCTTGAGAAATTCGCAACTTCCCATGCCGCTTTAACACCGGTATCTTCCAATACCGAAACTATTCCCTTTTTCCTCTCCTGTACAGCCTCAGAATCGCCGTATTTCGACACAAATCCCAGCGTCTTGCCCCGTATATTGCCGCTATAATCTTTCAGCAGTTCTTCTGCCAGTGTCTGTCCCACCGCGTAATCATCTGGTTTCACGGCGGATATATCCACCCCCTTTTTCCCTCCTGCCGCCGTGTCTTCTACAAGTATAACCGGTACTCTTTTCTCTATCTTCTTTAACATCTTCTGCGTATCACCGCCCGAAACCGGCTGTACAATGACCGCATCCGCGCCGTTATCAATCTCTCTTTCAATCGCTTCTATCTCTTCCTCCGCCGTTAAATCTTCCCCCATACTGGCTATAAACAACGCGATCCCCTCGTCCTGCGCCGCCATCCGAAGTCCATATTTAAACGCCGCCCATCTGGTATCATCCGAACCCTTTACAATCACAGAAACTCTCCTCTGCCTCTCGCCGTTCTTACCCCAGAGCATTCCAAACACCGTTATAATCACCATAACAGCCAGAACTGCTTCCGTCAGAATAAACATCTTATTACTGCTTTTCATCTTCGCTCCTCCGGCTCTTTTTTGTATCTTTCGCCGCCATTCCCAAGGGGGAGGCCCGCCTCAATCATCTCCTGATTCTCTTCCGTATATAGAATTGCCGGAATACGAATAGACACCTTAGTCCCCTCGTCCGGTTCACTCTCAACCGTAAGGCCATATTCCTTTCCAAACAAGAGCTGTATCCGATTGTTGATATTTACAAGTCCGACGCCGGAACCATGCTTATGTTTCCGTTTATCATCTATCAGCAGAAAGCGGACTTCCTCGTCCGACATGCCCAGACCATTATCCGACACTGAAAGAACGATCGTCTCATCCTGCTTTCCTCCGGTCACTTTAATCCTTCCCCCATCATCCTCATCCATACCGCCGACGCCATAATTAATCGCATTCTCAAGGATAGGCTGCAGGATCAGCTTTACGGTACAATACGAGTAAATTGCCGGATCCACATCTATCACGAAGGAAAATCTACTCTTATAACGTACTCTCTGGATATTCATGTAGCTTTGCGCATGCTGCAGTTCATCGCCGACTGTAATGATCGTACGCCCTTTGGAAAGGCTGATTCGAAAAAGCTTCGCCAGCTGAGATATCATAAATACAGCCTCGTCGTTTCTCTCTCCCTCAACCATCCAGGTAATAGAGTCCAGAGCGTTATACAGAAAATGAGGATTAATCTGACTCTGCAAGGCATCCAGTTCACTCTTCCTCCGCTCCGTCTGCTCCAGAATAATTTTATTCATCAGCATACCGATCTGCTCATAAGACCGTTGTATAGAATTCCCCAGGTGCCGGATCTCCATGGAGCCTCCTATATAGATCTTCGGTTTTTTCCCTGTTTCATATTCCAGAACCGAATCATTTAGCTTTAGGATCGGGCTGGATATTCTGACAGACACCACTCTGTTTACCACTCCAAGCATCATCGCCATCAGAAGAATCAGCAGAACGATAAAATACCGAATATCGAACATTCCATAGGTAAATACTGAATAAGGAATGACTCCTACCAATTTCCATCCTGTATAGCTGATGGTATTCACGACTACTTTGCGGCGCTCTCCCTGAAAGTATTCATCGTAAATACCGTCTTTGCATACAGCCGCTTTTTTACTGTTTTCACTGTATGCTCCGTTATCTATCTGCGTCTGCCTGGTATGGTAGATAATCTCGCCGCTGCCGTCGCACAGATAATAATATTGTCCGTTATTTTTAGCGTTAATCTGGTTCATCATCCGCGAGATACTGGAATAATCCATATCTACTAACAGAACTCCCCTCTGCGGGACCCCGCCGTCCGTAAGCTCCACTCCGCGGCTTAAAGAAATAACCCAATAGTACCGGAACGCGTCGTCAAAAAGATTTTGAATATGAGGCGTAGAAAAATGCATATTTTCCATCTCCTCTTTTGCCTGCACATACCAGTCCTGTCTGGTAACGTTCGGGTCTTCCTTTTGCAGTACCACCGGCTCCGCCCCCTCCAGACTTCCATAATCATTATAAATAGCAATACTCCGCAGATTTCTTTTATTCGACTCGTAGATCCGTTTCATTCCCTGCTGGATATCGTTATTCTTGTCAGAAAAATCATTCTCCTTTATCACGTTATAATAGACCGCGTCCGAGATCTGTCTCATACTCATCAGATAATCTTCCATATTCTCTCCGGTCTGCTCCATCAGTTTTTCCGTACTCGCAACCGTATCCTGTCTGGCAGCCGCAGAAACCCGGAAATACAACGTCACTCCCAATATCATCATTACGGCGATCGATATGAAAGAAAACACCAACATAATCGTTGACTGTATCCCTTTTGGTTTTATTCCCTTAAAAAAATCCAGGCATTTCTGCATTAAATACTTATTTCTCACTGCCGTTATCACCTTCTGTATGCTCGGTTCTATATCTAGACGGAGATACGCCGAACCGTCTCTTAAAAACATAACTAAAATAATTCGGATCCGTATATCCTACCTGATTCGCTATCATATAACTTTTATCATTGGTTTCAATCAGCAGACGGGACGCCTGATCCATCCGGTAATCGGTCAGATAACCGATAAAAGAATTCCCTGTCTTCTTTTTAAATACAGTAGAGAAATAGGAATTGGATACCCCCAAAACCTCACATATCCTGTCTAAAGAAAGAGTCTCGTCTGTATAATTGTTATGCACATATTCCTTGGCCTTCGATACAAACGACCTTGTAGACTGATTCCTTATGTCTAACAATTCTTCCCTGAAAGAAAGACTGATATTCGTAATCCACTCTTGAAGCGCGTCTGCATCCATATCCAAAAGACACGCATACAACACTTTCATATTCTCCGGAAAACTTTCCGCCGCTATCTCCTGATTTACCGCAAATCGGTATAATGCGCTAATCAGCTCCATGATATCCACATGATATTGCTTAAGCGTTGTCTCCTGAAAAGCCGCCTGATGAATATATTCGGACACAGCTTCTATAATATCCTCCTCTGAACCCAGACGGATCATCTTAAAAAGATAAGACAGCCTGGCGTCATCCGTCTGTTCCCCTTTACTTAGCTCCTGAGGAACATTCTCTTTCATATTGATCGCTCTGGATACACCATAGATCACGCGATAGGACACCGCCGTCCTCGCACTGCCGTAAGATTGAGCCAGCTCTGCGATATGATCGCAGACCTGTCCGATCCCTATGGTGACCACCGCGCCGATAATATGGCGGGCATATTTACAGAATCTGTCGCAGTCGTCCGTTAATTCTATGATCTCGTTCTCACACCCTAACTGCGCGATCAAAACTATATTCTCAAGATAAGGAAACGCCTTTGCCTTCCATCTTTCTCCCAGATGCTCCTCCGCCTGCTTCCTGACTGATATCGTTAGAAGTACCGGATTCATCCCCTCCGGTATCTGGCTGGCCGAAGTATGCACGACAATACAACACAAATACGGTTCCTGAAAAGAAAGCTGATAATCCTCAAGATATCCGGATATCTCCTCTTCCCGGATTCTGCCTTCCATCAACATAGAATAAAAATTTGCCCTGAGAAGCGGCAGAGATTCCATATAATACTTCTGAAGTATCTCCACATTTCGTTTCTCACTGATTTCCATATCAAGCTTGCTTTTTAATTGCGTAAACACCTTGCCAAGTTCCAAAGCATTCACCGGTTTCAAAACATATTCCTCCACTTCCAGATGAACGGCCTCCCGGGCATATTCAAATTCATCAAATCCTGTAAATATTAATATCTTAGTCGACGGAAACTCTGCTTTAATGAGATGCGCAAGCTGCATACCATTCATATACGGCATCTTGATATCAGTCATAACGACATCCGGCTGATATTCTTCCACCATTTCAAAAGCTTTCACTCCATTACAGGCATATCCTACCACGGAAAAACCAAGCTCCTCCCAATTCAGCTTTTTCATGATAACCTGTATTACTTCCTCTTCATCATCCACCAAAAGCACTGTATATCTATCCATGTTTGTTTCTCCATATATCTACGACCTTACTATTATATTATTATAACAAAGACCGCAAGAAAGAGCCAGAACAAAGTCTGACTCTTTCTTGCGTTTCGATGAATTCAAAACCATATATTTATTTTTTCTGAACATATTTCAGACAGTCAAGAGTTACCGCCACTAATATGATAATTCCAGAGAACACAAACTGCAGATTTGTGTCAATACCCAGTATTGTCAGGGAATACGTCAATGCGGTAAAGATGAATACGCCGACTACCACGCCGGAGATCTTACCGATACCTCCGGTAAAGGATACGCCTCCCACTACGCAGGCTGCAATTGCGTCCATCTCCCATCCCTGTCCATAAGCTGCCGAACCGGACCCTACCATTCTGGCGCATTCAAGCCATGAACCGAAACCATACAGGATACCCGCCAGAACAAATGCTCCTACTGTTACGGCAAATACAGAAATACCTGAAACAGACGCCGCTTCCGGATTTCCGCCTACCGCATACAGGTTCTTTCCAAAAGTCGTCTTATTCCAGATGAACCATACGATTGCAATAGCGGCTACCGCCCAGAGAATAATGGTTGGGAATCCATTTATCTTCGGAATAATCATATTCGGGATCGCCGGTTCGATGGCTCCGAAAGACACGCCCTTGGTTGCATAAGTAACCAATCCAAAGATTACCAGCATATTTGCCATGGTTGAAATAAAAGGATGCATCTTAAACTTCGCGGTAAAGAAGCCTGCAATCGTTGTAAAGAATGTGCACAGGATGATACAGACCACCAATGACAGCACTACTCTTCCCATCAGAGACATCTTTGTAAAATCAAAGATATGCCCGAACACTGCTCCCGTATTGATACCTTGATGCATAATGATGGTTGCCGTCGTCATGCCCATACCGACCATACGTCCTATAGAAAGATCCGTACCGGTAAGAAGAATCAGCCCCGCAACGCCAAGCGCAAGGAACATACGCGGCGACGCCTGCTGCAGTATATTCAATACATTGTTATATGTAAGCAGCGGTGAATTCTTCACAATCGGCGTAATAATACACAATGCTATAAAAATCAATATAATAGCGATATACAGACCATTCTGGAGCAAAAAAGCTCTCTTATTAAACGTATATTTATAGTTCTCCCATTTCTGGGCTCTCGTCTCGGCAAAAGTGAACTTTGACATACGCAGCAGATCGATCAAATGATATTTGTATGTATAAGCCGTATGCCTCCTGTCCTTGATCTGCTGAAGTTCTTTCTCACGTTCCATCCTGGCGTCAAACTTCCGATTCTTGTAGACATACTTCTCCTCTTTGATCTCCTGTTGATCAGAAAGTTTAGAAAGAGACGCCTGATGCTCCTTTTCCAGCCCGGCAATCTTCTGCTGGTATTTTGCATTGGCAGCCGCCTTCTGCGCCTCGCAGCTTGCATGTACCGGCTGATAATACTCCTTATCAAAATGCGCCCTGATATAACTTTCTGCCTCTGTAATCAGCCTGGATATCTCAGCCTTATTCTGCGACTCAACCGCCTGCGCCTTTGCCATCTCTGTCTGCGCCTTCGCAATACGAGACTCTCTGTCTGCTTTTGTAAGGGCTTTATCTCTCTTTAATCCGTCGATCCTGTTCTGAAGAGAGATAACCTTATCTGTCCCGTCCAGTCTAAGAGCGTCTATTTTTGCCTGAATTTTTCCTACATAATCCTCAATCGGCTGACGAAGCTTCTGCTCCTCTTCCGCCGTAAGAATCTTACCATTTTCATTCGCCATATTTTTCATCTCCCTCATCATAGATACTTCGCGCTAAGCCTTAACAGCTCTTCTTGATTTGTCTCTTTTGTATTCACAATCCCTGACAGGCGCCCGTTCGACATGACCCCTATACGGTTCGTGATTCCCAGGATCTCCGGCATCTCGGAAGAGACAACAATAATCGTTTTTCCTCGTTTTGCCATACTGATGATCAACTCGTAAATCTCATATTTTGCTCCTACGTCTATTCCCCTTGTAGGCTCGTCCATCATAAATATCTGCGGTCCCCTCTCCAGCCATTTGCCAAAGATCACCTTCTGCTGATTCCCGCCGGAAAGACTGGAAATCATATCTTCCGGTCCCATACACTTGGTATGCATGACTCTGATTTCATCCGCCGTCGCCTTCGTCATCTTCGCGTCAGACAGAGCAATGCCGGATTTGTACTGCTCTAAATTAGCAATCGTAGTGTTAAAAGTAAGGTTTCCCTTCAGGAACAGACCATTCGCCTTCCGCTCTTCAGTAATCATGGCGAATCCGTGATCCATCGCTTCCTTGGCGCTGTTAAAAGCCATTCTCCGACCATTAAAATACATCTGCCCGGCCGCTCTTGTACGTACTCCAAAGATAGTTTCCAAAAGCTCGGTACGTCCTGCCCCCACAAGTCCGTACAGACCGAAGATTTCTCCTTCTTTCACATCAAAGGAGATATCCTGCAGATGAGGTTCATATTTTGTAGATAAATGCTGCACAGACAATATCGTATCCCCTGGTTCGTTGTCCACAGGCGGGAACCGGTTTTCCAGAGAACGTCCGACCATCGCCGCGATCAGCTCGTTCATATCCGTCTCCTTTGAATCCTTCGTCATAACCAGATTTCCATCACGAAGCACAGATATTTCATCGCATATTTCAAAGATTTCATCCATTTTATGAGAAATATAAATCAGCGCAATTCCTTGTCCTTTTAACATTCTCATCATCTCGAACAGCTTATCCACTTCCTGCACGGTCAAGGAAGAGGTAGGCTCGTCAAGAACAATTACTTCCGAATTATAGGAAATTGCCTTGGCAATTTCGCACATCTGTCTCTGAGAAACAGACATGTTGCGCATAGGCTGCGTAAGGTTTACTGTCATACCAAGTTTCCTGAATAATTCCGAAGCCTCTTTCTTCATTCTCCCCTCGTCAATAACGCCAAAAGAATTGCGCGGATAACGTCCGAGGAATAAATTATCAATTACATTCCGGTCCAAACACTGATTCAACTCCTGATGAACCATTGCAATACCATTTTCAAGAGCATCCTTTGGTCCGGAGAAGCTGACTTCCTTGTCCCCAAGGAAAATATTTCCTTCATCTTTCTGATACGTTCCGAAAAGGCACTTCATCATCGTGGATTTCCCGGCGCCGTTTTCGCCCATGAGCCCCATGACCGTCCCGCGTTTTACATCCAGATTAATATGATCCAGAACCCGGTTCCTGCCAAAAGACTTACTCATGCCGCGTATCGACAAGACGACATTATCTTTCTTATCTGCCATTATTTTTTACTCCTGTTTCTGTAGATTCGTGTCTTCGTGCTTCCAAAAACTATCAGGGAGAATTTCTTCTCCCTGATACTTCATTCCATAAAGATTTATGTCAAATATTACTGGCTAAGCAGTGAGGTATAGGAAGCCGCGTTATCCGTCTTAACCATATTGATTGCAAATGCATCATACTCCGCCGGATTTCCGAGACGGTTGGTGATATTGGATTCGGTCTGTCCGTCGCCGCCAATGTAATCAACGTCAAGATTCATCAGCTTATCATAGTTCTGTAAAAGCGGCTGATAGGTTGAACTCAGGAAATTATCCGATGCGTTATAAATATTCAGCCATACCTTCTTAGAAGGATGCGCGCTCTCGTCAAGCTGTGTTGAAACAGGATCATAAATCTTGGTAGAGTCTGTAAAATCCTGATAGTTATCTGAAGTTACAGCCACATTCAATGCATAGTAAGAACGCTCTTCTTCTCTGTATACATATACGTCGTCGCTCAGGACATTGCCCGCGTCGTCTTCCGTACCGATACCTGTATCAATATCTACGCCGTCCAGTGTATTACGCAGAACACGAAGTGTCAGATAAGCCTGAACATCCGCGTGCTGGCTGATGGTTCCGCCGTATCCTTCCGCAATCGCTGCTACTGCGTCGGAGTTCGCGTCATAACCAAATGTCGGAACTTTATTATCCTTTGACCATGCGTTGAACATTGACATTCCCATTCCGTCATTGTTAGAAGCGATTACATCGATTTCCTCGCCGAAGGATGACGACCATGTTCCGATCGCGTTGCCCGCGGTCGCCGCATCCCATGTAGCGCCTGCGGAATTCTTCATTTCCTGAGAAGCAAGCTCACGGACTACATATTTCTTTCCGCCAATTTCAAGCTCTCCGTCCTGCACGGCAGATGCTGAACCGTCTGTATTCGTTCCCACCGGCTCACTGTTGATCTCTCCGTCTTTTTCAACGCCCGTGCCAAGCGCTTTTCTGACGCCTCTGGTACGTGCGATAGAATCATTGTGTCCGATATCGCCGATAGCAAGTACGTAACCGATCACGCCGTCGCCGTTACGATCAAGGCCGTCAATATTCGCCTCAATATACTCTTTGATCATGGTTCCCTGAAGCTCTGCGCCCTGGTTCGCATCAAATCCAACATAATATGTATTATCATTGAAATTCAACGCCGCCATATCAAGCTCTCCTGTGGAACTGTTAGACGGCTGGCGGTTAAACCATACCAAAGGTTTGTCCTTGTTCGCAACATCGGAAGACGCGCTTCCAGATCCGCCGGATTCACTTGATCCACCGTCGTTTGATGCAGAGCCACTGTCTCCGCATGCGGCAAGTGAAAGCCCAAGCATTGCCGTCAGCGTCAAGGAAATCATCTTTTTGTTCATTTTCATATTACATTTCTCCCTTCATCTACGCGTTTCCTACGCGTTTCTTTACTGAAGACAGTATATCGAATTCAAGGGAAACAAAACATAGAATATTTTTCACTGTTCATTGAAATTTATTAGACATGAATCTAAACGTCAAATAAGGATGCGGCAAATTAAATTCTGCCGCATCCTTATGTCAAAACTACCATTCAAATTTCTTTGCGAAATAAGCATCCAGTTCTTCGATCTTTACTCTTTCCTGCTCCATCGTATCTCTGTCACGTACGGTCACCGCCCCGTCTTCTTCAGAGTCAAAATCGTACGTCACACAGAACGGCGTCCCGATCTCATCCTGACGGCGGTAGCGTTTACCGATATTGCCGCGCTCGTCGTACTCGCAGTTATACTTCTTAGAAAGCTGTGCATATACCTTCTCTGCGCCTTCATTCAGCTTCTTTGAAAGCGGAAGCACACCGATCTTAACCGGTGCAAGCGCCGGATGGAAATGCAACACTGTCCTTACGTCCCCGCCTTCTAATTCTTCTTCATCATATGCGCTGCACAAAAACGCGAGTACCATACGATCCGCGCCAAGGGACGGCTCGATTACATATGGAATATATTTGGTCTTCTTCTCATCATCAAAGTATGACATATCCTGTTTGGATGTAAGCTGATGCTGCGTCAGGTCGAAATCTGTTCTGTCGGCAATTCCCCACAATTCACCCCATCCAAATGGAAACAGGAACTCTACGTCTGTAGTCGCCTTACTGTAGTGGCTCAGCTCTTCCGGAGTGTGATCGCGGTAACGAACCTCTTCATCACTCAGTCCAAGCGTCTTCAGCCAGTCAAGACAGAACTGCTTCCAGTAAGCAAACCACTCAAGATCCGTATCCGGCTCGCAGAAGAACTCAAGCTCCATCTGTTCAAATTCTCTTGTACGGAAGGTAAAGTTACCCGGAGTGATCTCGTTACGGAAGGACTTACCTACCTGACAGATACCAAACGGAATTTTCTTTCTGGAAGTACGCTGTACATTCTTGAAATTTACAAAGATACCCTGCGCCGTCTCAGGACGAAGATATACCACGCTCTTTGCGTCCTCCGTAACGCCCTGGAACGTCTTGAACATCAGATTGAACTCACGGATCTCTGTAAAATTATGCTTTCCGCAGGACGGACACGGTATCTCATGATCTTTCACGTACGCTTCCATCTTCTCATGGCTCCATCCGTCGATGGTGTCCCCGATATCAATACCGTTCTCATGCGCATAATCTTCAATCATCTTATCTGCGCGAAAACGTTCGTGACATTCCCTGCAGTCCATCAGAGGGTCGCTGAATCCGCCTAAGTGTCCGCTTGCCACCCATGTCTGGGGATTCATCAGGATCGCACAATCTACGCCTACATTGTATGGGGATTCCTGAACAAACTTCTGCCACCATGCTTTCTTAACATTGTTCTTAAGCTCTACTCCAAGATTGCCGTAATCCCATGTATTCGCAAGCCCGCCATAGATCTCAGATCCCGGATACACGAATCCTCTGGATTTTGCCAGAGCCACAATCTTTTCCATCGTCTTTTCAACCATATCCTCTTCCTCACCTTCTATTTCGTAGATTATTCATACCCGCCGGCGCTCCGTCCGATCAAAAATCGGCGCCCTAAAGTACAATTGTTAATTATTATACAGTCTACACCCGTGCTTTTCAAGTACAAATATCCAAAACCGAAAAAAGTTAGCCGGTTACATGAGGATAATCGAACCATCCACCATTCTTGCGTTCACCATACTGGTTTCTTTGGTCAGGGAATAGCTTTCATCGCCGATATTCAGCGACAATCCGGGATACGCAACATCGCACCTCAGTCTGCTTCCGCCCTGTTCCTGTATCTTTTCCTTCAATTTCTTAAGCTCTTTATCAAAGCGATTGATCTTCATCTTTCCAACAGACAGATCAAGCCTTATTTTCGCCATACGCTTTTCTTTGGCAGGACTGTCCGGCTGACGCTCCACTCTTTCCATCTCATCTTCCAGTTTTGCCAGTGTCAGAGCCAGAAATTCCTTCTCATAATTCGCGCAAGGCTGGCCTCCCAGGTAAATCTGGGTAATACTCTCGGATCTTGAACCCACGATCTTAGAGCTGACTTCCTGAGCCGCGCGGACCCGTCCTCCGATGATCGTCCCTCTGCCGCTTCGCGCATAGACCTTCCCGTCGCAGTATACGTCGCAATTGACAATACAGTCCGCCTGAATATTTCCCTTACAATGGACGGAACAACTCTCTATATACTTCGAGTAAACGTCATGATGCCCGCGGATGACTCCCCGCAAATCCCCCGATATTCCCTTCGAGACAATCAGGTCTCCTCCCGCTTCCACCTCCGCCGCTTCTACAACGCCGTCTATCGTAATATCTCCCAGGGCTTTCACGGAGAAGCCGCTGCTCACATCCCCGCGGATGTGTACGTCCCCCACGAAATCAATATTACCTGTGGAAAAGTCAACATTTCCGTCTATCTCAAGTACAGATTTCACCTGAAACTTATTATTGTTGAATTCTAACCGTCCCGATATAGACGCCAAAAGCTTATCGCCGTCCTCGCTGATCTCGGTGTTCGGTCCTTTCGGAAGCGAAACGGTCTTCCCATTCCTGCAGTTTATCTCCTTATTTTGTACGGTTCTTCCCGGAACACCCTCGACAGGCGGGACTGCCCGGCATATAACATTGCCCTTTTCGATATTCTGAACCAGATTAAGATGAAAATAATCTACCTTTCCATGATCATTCTCACTAAACTCCTTCTTCACCACGCGTTCATAAAAGTCTTCTACATAACCGTCTACCCCATGGGACACAGGCTGACCTTTTGCTATCCGGAACATACAAAAATACCGTTCCCGGTTATCAGGCAGATTCTCCAGCAGTTCCGTATCCAATCCGAAACTCACTTCCCTCTTTTTAAGAGCGTTATCAAGCATATCCTGATCCAGCTCTCTCCCTTTTCCAACAGGCGGAAATACCAGCAGCCATGCTTCCAGCCGATCATCTGTGATATAAACGATGGGCAGCGCGTCCATCTCTATCGGAGGAATCTCCTGCATCTCTTCCGGAGCTTTACCTTCTTCCTCCTCGTTCTGCGCGCGCTTTCTCGCTTCCTCCTCGGCCTTCTCCCTTTCCTTCTGTAATGCCGATATCTTTTTCATACGTTCCGAAGACTCTGTCTTAAATAACTTTTCCAGGCCGGGTAATTCCTTCTCCATCATATCGTCCGGATAGTCTTTCCATTGATCCGGGTGCAGATGCGGAAGCCTCGCGTCCGTCGCTTCCTCTTTTTGCAATTCATACAGGCTAAGAAACGGATGATCAGGAGTCAACTCCAAAAGATCCTGCAGCAATAATACGTCTTGCCTTTCCTGCACAGGTTCTTCAGCCGATATCTGCTGTTCTTCCTGTACCGTCTGCTCCTCTGGCAGTAATTCTTCCCGGGAAGCTTCCCCCTTCTCCCCGTCCGACTTATAATTAAAAAACCGATCTTTGATCCAATTTGTAAAAGCCATTCTCATTCCCCCTCTATCTACCTGACTCTAACTGGCATAAACTTACCTATTTTCATTATACCTTCCCCACATTCAACTTGACAAGAAAAAAATCAGAAAACAAGTCAAAATTCTTTTTTTTAGTTACACTCACCCGCAATAGTTTCCAATATCTCCAAAGATTTGAAATGTTTTCCCACATATTCCCCGAGATAATCCGTAACTACTTCCCCTAACTGCTCCAGCACCTCGGGCGTCACAATAAAAGTATATAGTTTTTCGATAGGAGTTGAGACAATATACTGCAGTGTATATAACGTCGACGTATGTAATGTCCGCCCGTCCCGGATCCGACCGCTGCATCTGCCGCATACTAACCCGCCTCTTTTCACACTAAACACTTTCTCCCTCTCCCTGTCCCCGCAGCATACGCATTCAAATACCTGGGGGCCCTCGCCGTTGACGGTAACCGCGCGCAGTTCATATATGTAACGGATCAGCCGGTTCGAGATACGCGGACTTATAAGGGCGCGCAGCGTCTGGTAGAGGAGCTTCAGGAACTCAGTCTCATCATTTGCCTCCCGCGTATAATAATTCGCAATTTCAAGAAAATAAAAACCGAAATACGCCCCTTCCACATCCTGTCGAAGTTCCTGAAAATAATTAGAGATAGAGGCCGACATCAAAGTATAAGATGTCCGCCCCTCATATACGGTAAATTCTCCGAAGGAAAATGGACTCGTCACTCCTACCAGCGCGCTGTTCGGTTTTCTTGCGCCTCTGGCAAACGCCGATATCTTCCCTCTCTCTCTCGTCAAAATTACGATACGTCTGTCATACTCTCCGACAGGCGCCGCCGCAAGCACCATGCCGGTCACTGTAATCTGATTCACTGCTCCCACCGCTTTCGTAGCTTTCATAGCCGATATAACTATTCATGACCTTATCGCAGATTGCCATCCCTCTATAATAGAGATAATCTTTGATCTTTCCTGTCTTGAGAAAACGCCTCCAGTATTCTTCCTCCATGCTATCACCTCGTCCTCCGTACCCTGCCGGAATCCGGCGATGCAACGCCAGAGACTCAGGCAGGTTATAGGATTAGGTTCTCCCATGGATATACCTTTTTATTCTTCTTCCCGGTATCCAAAATTTTTCATCAGAAATTCGCTGTCGCGCCAATCTTTCTTTACTTTGACCCAGAGCTTGAGATTCGCCTGCATTTCCAGCATTTTTTCAATCTCATAACGGGCCGTGCTTCCGATCTTTTTCAACATATTTCCTTGTTTACCAATAATTATCCCCTTGTGAGAATCCCGCTCGCAGATAATCGTCGCTTCGATATGCATAATTCTCCCCTTAGCCTTCATCTGATCGATCGCCACCGCGATCCCATGGGGGATCTCATCCTGAAGACAGTGAAGCGCCTTCTCCCGGATCAGTTCCGCCACGATCTGACGCTCCGGCTGATCCGTCACCGTATCCTCGTCATAAAACTGCGGACCATAAGGAAGATATTTCATAACAACGCGGATCAACTCATCCGTATTATCTCCGTTTCTCGCCGACACCGGAACAATTTCCGCAAAATCATAGATATCCTTATAAGCGTCAATCGCCGGAAATACTTCCTCTCGTCTCACACTGTCGATCTTATTGATCACAAGGATCACCGGAGTCTTTACTTTCTTAAGCTGCTTCGCGATGTGCTGCTCGCCGGCTCCGATAAAGGTAGTCGGCTCTACCAGCCACAATACCACATCCACCTCGTTCAGAGTTCTCTCCGCCACATTCACCATATATTCTCCCAGCTTATTCTTCGCCTTATGGATTCCCGGCGTATCGACAAATACGATCTGACCTTCTTCCGTAGTCAATACGGTCTGAATCCGATTGCGTGTCGTCTGAGGTTTATTTGAAGTAATGGCGATCTTCTGGCCGATCATGTGATTCATGAGGGTTGACTTCCCCACGTTCGGGCGGCCGATTAATGTCACAAAACCTGATTTATAATCTTTCTTCATATGTTCTCCTATTCCCTGATCAGAATCCTGTCACCGTCTCAAACATATCCCTGCACTCTTCTATCTTCTCCTCACTTCCGATGACGCAGAACTGGTCTGCCTTTAACACGGCTTCCGCCACGCGGGAGAGCCCGCGGATATCATCCTGAGACGCATCCAGGATCTGATTTCGTTCTTCCCGTATCATATCGGCGCTTACTTTGTTCATATAGAGATTCTTGGAGCGTTCGCCCTTCGCCGCCGGAGTCATAGGCTGGTCTATATTGCTCATCGTTCCTATGATATATTTCGTCATATCCCTCTCGCTGACGGTAAAGTCCTTAAGATAATCTACGACGCCCTCATATACCTCTACCGTACGTTTCAGATTCGGATCCCGGTAGGATACGAAGTACCCTTCGCCGATTCTGTTGAAATTACTCATACAGCCGTAGGCGCCGCCTTTGACACGGATATTCTGCCACAGATAATCATAGCTTAGGATTACCTTCAGGATCTGCAAAGCTCCGGTATAAGACGCGCCGTGATCAATGAAATTTCCGGTCCTTGCCACATACTGTACCTTAGACGCCGTCTTAAATCCTTCGTTCTTTTTCTCGCAATGGATGACGCACGCTTCTTCCTCCGGCGCGTCTTGGTATAAACTTTTCTTCAGATCTTCGACGTGGGCCGCGATTCCCTCTAAACCTTCCCTGGACGCCGTATAACTGATCATCATATTCTCTGCCCGGAATAATCGCTTTGCCAGACTTTGAAGCGCTTCCGTCAGCCGGTCTTTTTCTTCATCAAAATTCTCTTCTATCCTGGCAACTACTCTGTAAAATCCTATCCCGTTGGTCATATCCTTAAGCTTCGCCGCCGGAGAGGCGTAGGACATCGCCCGAAGAGCCGCCGTCGTATGTCCGGAAGACTGGAACCGCATCAGAAGCCTTGACTTCATCATGGCAAGAATCTCCCTGAGCCGCTTCGTATCCGTAAGCTTTGACGCCGTCAATATCTCGCTCATCATAGAAAATACAACAGGCAATTTACCGTATAGCGCTTTTCCTTTAATCTCAAACGTAGCCTTAAACGCTTTCTCCCGGATATTCGTCACATCCGTGTACAGATCCAGGGAAGTCCCGATCCCGCCGGTATGCATATTGATCTCATTAAATAATTCTCCGTAATCATAATTCTCCGTATCAATGATCCCAAGCGCCGACTGCAGGATTCCCACATAGGGAAGCAGTTCTTCCTTCACGCCTGATATATCGAACATGACGTCCAGATATCCGATTCCATTCGTTTCTATCTCATGGAAAATCACCGGTATATCCCCAAGACGCATCTCTTCATTCACGATCGGCTCGATCTCTCTGGAAATATCCTTCCTCTCCAATACCGGTATACGCTCCAGATCCTCTTCCTTCTCCGGCTCGGACTGGTAAGCCTCCAGATCCTCCGTCGCCTTCACCAGCGCTTCCACCTCGTCCGCCGCAAGTTCTGATTTATAATTCTGCAGTTTCTCGTCAAGCTCGGCGTCCAGTCTGGCGGTACGTCCCTTCTCAGGCTTCACCACTACCACCGCGCCGTGGGAATTGTCAAGGATATATTTCCGTATCAATTCTTCATAATATCCGGTTCCAACCTGACTCTTCAGAAATTCAAAGGTCTTAAGAGCCTCCACATGGATGAAGGGCTTCTCTTCATCATAGAGCCAGCTGTCCATCATCTGCAGACCATACATCAGTCCCTTGGGATAATTACCGAAATCAGCTTCCCGATAACGGAATTCATGATAATTAAGCCCCGCTTCCAGCGCTTTCCGATCAATGCCGTTCTTAACGATATCCGACAAAACTTTCTCGATCAACTCCACAAATTCCTGCTTCTGCTCTTCATTTGCATTCTTCGAGATCACGGAGAAGATAGGCTGATAGATTCCATTGTCATAGGAACCCATGATATCCTTTCCGATCCCTGCGTCCGTCAGCGCTTTCTTAAGGGGCGCGCCAGGCGCGGAAAGCAGCGCATAGTCCAGAATCTCGAACGCCAGATACAGTTCTTTATCAAGACTGGTACCGATTACTTTACTATAAGAAAGAAAGGTCTGGTCAACTTCTGATTCCTCACTTGCGATAGAATAAGAGAATGTCTTCTCCTTCATCTCTTTAAAAGGCTCCTGAAAACGGATCTTGGAGTCAACCTCTCTGACGTCGAATGAGCTTAAATATTCCCTGTCAAGCCAGTCAAGCTTCTCCTCCATATCCATATCACCATACAGATAGATATAACTGTTTGACGGGTGATAGTATTTCCTGTGGAAATCAAGGAACTGTTCGTAGGTAAGCTTGGGTATCTCTTCCGGGTCGCCTCCGGACTCATAGGCATAAGAAGTATCCGGAAACAGCGTATTCAGGATCACCCTGTCCAGAACGCCTTCCGGGGAAGAAAACGCCCCCTTCATCTCATTATAAACCACGCCGTTATATGCAAGCCTGTCATCCGCAGAATCCAGCTTATAACTCCATCCCTCCTGGCGGAAGATCTCTTCGTGCTCATAGATATTCGGATAGAGAACGGCGTCCATATACACATGCATCAGGTTCTGAAAATCCTTATCATTACAGCTCGCCACCGGGTATACCGTCTTGTCTGGGTAGGTCATAGCGTTCAGAAATGTATTAAGGGATCCCTTCACCAGTTCCACAAAAGGATCTTTCGCCGGAAAATTCCTGGAACCGCACAACACAGAGTGCTCCATAATATGCGGAACTCCCGTGCTGTCGCTTGGCGGAGTACGGAACCCGATACTGAACACCTTGTTATTGTCATCCTTCTTCTCTATCAAAAGAACTCTTGCCCGGCTCTTCTTATGACGAAGCAGATATCCCTTCGCCTGGATCCCGGTTAATTCGTCTTC
>OFGB01000501.1_pt1 | contig 28280 bp, 25 predicted proteins | sample 1521491 | NCBI WGS metagenome assembly OFGB01 (sample SAMEA3504095, study PRJEB24116) | mouse gut metagenome | biome: mouse gut; feature: mouse-associated habitat; material: faeces | place: Denmark | collected 2011
TGAGCAGCGGGATATTACTACCGGCGCTGAGGCGTATCAGTATGATTTGCTGCGGTGATGGACGCTGAAAGAGGCAGGGAATGGGACATACCCTACTGCGTAATTTACGCGGTAGGGGTAGGAGATGGGCTGGGGGGAAGGAAATGGGAAGAGACAAATTGAACTGTCAGTTTTTCTCCTAAGGAAGTCTGACTAGACAAAAAATAATAACGGATTGTGGATTGGTACTGGTATAGATGACTTGAAATATGCTATAATATTTTTCGCATGCAAAAGAGGGAAAGAGGTGTTGGACATGCTGGCACAGGTGGCTGTTTCACGTAATGTGCGCGATTTCAGGGATATTCTCACATACCGGGTGCCGCAGAAGCTTGCGCAGCTGGCGCAGCCGGGCAACTCGGTGATGGTGCCGCTGGGGAAGGGAAACCAACAAGTACATGGCTATATCGTCGCGCTGCTTGACGAAGACAGCACGCAGGGAGAGTCATACAAGGAAATTCTCGAGATGGTGGAAGTGCAGAATTTTCTGCTGCCTGAACAGGTGGAGCTGGCGGTGTGGATTAGCGAGTATTATCTCTGTTCCTGTTATTATGTAGTAGAATATATGCTTCCCAAATATGTACGCAGCAAGAAGCAAGAGCTTGTGTGCTGGCGCGGTGATTCAGCACTGGCGCAGGCGCAGCTGCTTCTCCTGGAGGAACAGGCCGGACAGCTGGCGGAGTTGGTTCGGCAAAAGGGAAGGATTTCTCTGGCAACATTAAAAAAACAAGTACCCCAGGCAGAAAAGCTGCTGCCTCAGTTGGTGGAAGCAGAACTGGTAGCCCTGGAAACGGATTACAGGAAGCAGGGCGGAAGCAAGAGGGAAACTATTTATGAGAGCTGTGTAGAGCCGGCGGAGCTGGAACGGGCTCGTGCGCAGTTGGGCAGGGCAGTGCGGCAATGGGAGGTTTTGCGCTATTTGACCTATCAGGGCGCCAGCGACGGCAAAACGTTGTACAGCTACTGGCCCAATTACCGACAACTTGTCAGGGAGCTTTTGAAAAAAAATTTGATTCGCCAAAAGCAGGTGGAGCTGCAGCGATTCAGCAGTGATTGTGCGGTGTTCCGCAATGGGCAGGAACTGGTGCTGAATGCAGAGCAGCAGGCTGCGCTGGATGTGATTTTGGCTAAACTGGCGACAGGCAAGCCGGAGGAAATCCTGCTGCACGGCGTGACAGGCAGCGGGAAAACGGAGGTGTATCTGCGCACTCTGCGCGCTGTGTTGGAGCGTGGGGAAGGCGCAATGATACTGGTGCCGGAGATTTCTTTGACGCCGCAGTTAATCGGCCGGTTTCGCGCAGTGCTGGGCGAATATGTAGAGGTTCTGCACAGCAATCTGTCCGACGGAGAACGGTTTGACGCTTGGCAGCGGCTCTACAAGGGAGAGACGCGCATTGTGGTGGGTGTGCGCAGCGCGGTGTTTGCGCCGGTGCGGCGATTGCGTCTGATTATCATGGATGAGGAACACGAAACGACCTTTAAGCAGTCGGAGCCCGATCCTCGTTATCACGCGCGGCAGGTGGCCAGACAGCGGATGAAGCAAAATAAAGGTCTGCTGCTTTTGGGCAGCGCGACACCGGCGGTGCAGAGTTATTATGAGATTGCGCAGGGCGCGGGCACACTGCTCACACTGCACAAGCGGGCAAAACAGCAGCCCTTGCCTGCAGTGGAGATTGTGGATATGGCAAAAGAATTCCAGAGCGGAAATCGCAGTATGTTTAGCAAGCAATTGCGGCAGACTATGGAGGAGAGTCTCTTGGCTGGGGAGCAGGTTATCCTTTTTTTGAACCGCAGAGGCTTTTCCAGCTCTGTGGTCTGTCGGGAGTGCGGGTATACGCTGGTTTGCGAGAAATGCTCTATTGCGTTGACCTACCACAAGGAAGAGAACATGGCCAAATGCCACTATTGTGATTTTATGATGCCATTGTCGGGAATGTGCCCCAATTGCGGCAGTCACTATATTCGTTTTATGGGTTCGGGTACGGAGCTGGTGGAGGAAGAGGTACGACGGCTCTGGCCCTGGGCTGTCGTCGATCGGATGGATTTGGACACGACGAAAAATAAAGATGCCCATAATCAGATACTGGAGCGGTTTGCCCGCGGTGAAACGCAGGTTTTGATTGGGACGCAGATGGTGGCCAAGGGTTTGGATTTTCCCAATGTGACTACAGTGGGCGTGCTGGCGGCGGACATGATCCTCAATTTGCCCGACTATACCGCAGCGGAACGCACCTTTCAGCTTTTGACGCAGGTGGCGGGAAGAGCGGGGAGAGGCGAAAAGCCGGGCAGAGTGATTGTGCAGACGTACAATCCGGAGCACTATAGTATTGTTGCAGCACAAAACCATGATTATGGCAGCTTCTACGAAAAGGAAATTCAGATGCGGGAACTGATGGGCTATCCGCCTTTTTCCTTCATGGTGCGGATTTTGGTGTCCGACTATGAGGCAGACGGTCTTTTGGCGGAGCTTGGGCGCGTGGCAGAACAGCTGCAGCTTGGGTATCCTGCTCTGGAATTTTTGGGTCCCTCGGAGGCGCCTATTTCCATGGTGCGCCGCCGCCACCGGTTTCATTTGATTTTAAAAGGCACTTCGCTGGATTTGCTGCGGGAAGCCGCCGAATATGGGAAAAAGATGATGACTTTATCAAGAAAGAGTAAAACTTTAAGGTTCCTTATTGATGTGGAGCCGGTGAGTGTTTTATAGTATAGCTAGGAGGTAGTAAGAATGTCTGTTTATAATATTGTAACCAAAGAAGATAAAATCTTGCGCAAGATTTCCAAGCCCATTCCGGAGATCACGCCCAATGTCAAGAAGATGCTGGACCGTATGCTGGAAACCATGTACGCGTCAAATGGCGTAGGGCTGGCCGCGCCGCAGGTGGGGATTCTGAAACGCGCTGTGGTGGTGGATGTGGGAGAGGGCGGACCTGGTCCGCTGAAGCTCATCAATCCGGAAATTGTGGAGCGTTCCGGTGTGCAGAACGGTCCGGAAGGCTGTCTGAGCTGTCCCAACATGTGGGGCGATGTGCGCCGCAGCCAGTATGTGAAGGTGAAAGCGACAAATCCCGAAGGAGAAGAGATTATTGTGGAAGGGGAAGACTTTTTAGCCAGAGCCCTGCAGCATGAAATTGACCATTTGGACGGTATTTTGTTTATCGACACAGCTACCAATATTGAGTATCAGAAGTAGGAGAGGGTTTTTCATGCGGATTGTATTTATGGGAACGCCGGATTTTGCAGTTCAGTCGCTGGACGCCTTGGTGCAGGCAGGTCATATTGTAGCTGCCGTCATCACCCAGCCTGACCGTCCCAAAGGCAGGGGCAACAAGTTAGCTTTCTCAGAGGTGAAGACGCGGGCATTGGAATTGGGACTTCTGGTATACCAGCCCACCAATGTCAAGGACGCAGCATTTCTGGAATTGTTAAAAAGTTTTGAAGCGGATGTCATTGTAGTCGTTGCTTACGGGCGCATCCTGCCGCAGGAAATATTGGATTTGCCCAAATATGGCTGTATCAATGTGCACGGCTCTCTGCTGCCGGCCTATCGCGGCGCGGCGCCTATTCAGCGTGCGGTGCTGGACGGCTGCCGGGAGAGCGGCGTCACCATTATGCAGATGGATGCGGGGATGGACACCGGTGACATTCTTATACAGGGCAGCATGCCCATCGGGGAGGAAGACACCTCGGGCACGATGTTTGAGAAATTGGCGGTGTTAGGCGGAGAGCTGTTGGTGAAAACATTGGATGCTCTGGCAGAGGGAGCGATCCGGCCTGAAAAACAGGCGGAGGAGCAGGCTACTTATGCAGCGCGGATTCTGAAAGAGGATGAAGTCATCGACTGGAGAAAGCCGGCTCATGAGATTTTTTGCCAGATTCGCGGATTGGCGCCTGCGCCGGGAGCCTATACCATGTGGAACGACGGGCGGCTGAAAATCTGGAAAAGCCGTATACAGGAGAGGGAAAGCGGAAAGACGCCGGGAACTGTAGTAGCTGTGGGAAAAGACAGTTTTACGGTACAGACCGGGCAGGGCTGTCTGGAAATATTAGAGCTGCAGCCCGCCGGCAAAAAGTCCATGACGGCGAGAGATTTTTGCAATGGGATGGGCATTGTGCCGGATACACGCTTAGGTGAAATAGATGGATAACGGGAAAGTTAAATTTTAGGAGGTTTCTTTTATGTTGTTTTGGGATCCAACTATGATGATTTTGATACCGGCTGTGCTGATTAGCCTGTATGCGCAGATGAAGGTGAGCAGTACGTTCAATCGCTATTCTCAGGTGCCCTCTCATCGCGGGATGACCGGTGCCGATGTGGCGCGGTATATTTTGAATCAGAACGGCTTGTATGATGTGCCCATCGAGAGAGTCAGCGGGCAGTTGAGCGATCACTACGACCCGCGCACACGGGTAGTTCGTCTGTCTACCGATGTGTATGGCAGTACTTCTCTGGCGGCGTTGGGTGTGGCGGCTCACGAAGTGGGGCATGCTGTCCAGCATGACAGCGGTTATCTGCCTTTATATATTCGCAATACGGTGATACCGGTCACCCAGTTTGGCTCTTATGCGGCCATTCCCATGTTTATGCTGGGACTCTTTATGGGGAGTCCTTCCCTGGCAAGGGTGGGGATTTTGTTGTTTGGCGCCATTGTGTTTTTTCAGCTGATTACATTGCCGGTGGAGTTTAATGCCAGCTCCCGCGCCTTGGCCACCTTGGGCGGCGAGGGATTTTTGGACGATACGGAGCTGAAGGGCACCAGCAAAGTGCTGAGAGCTGCTGCGCTCACCTATGTGGCCGCTGCGCTGATGGCTGTGCTGCAGCTCTTGCGTCTGGTGGTGATCGCAGGGTTTTTAGGAGGCAATGATGACTAAGCAACGAAACAGCCGCGAGCTGGCACTGCAAATCGTATATCAAATTAACGAAGAAGGGGCTTATGCCAATCTGGCTTTGGATAAAGCTCTTTTTTCATGTGAAGGCCTGGATGGGCGGGATAAGGGACTCATCACGGAAATTGTTTATGGCTCTGTGAAAAACAGAGGAAAGCTGGACTATGTGCTGGACCAATTTGCCACGACAAAGGTAAAAAAAATGGATGGCTGGACGCGCAATATTTTGCGCACGGCATTATATCAGATTCTTTTCTTAGATAAAATTCCGCCTTCCGCAGCAGTGAATGAAGGAGTCAAATTGGCGAAGCACTATGGTCATGTGGACAAATTTGTCAATGCAGTGCTGCGCAATATTCTGCGGGGCATGGAACACATCAACTGGCCCGATAAAGAAGCCGACCCGGTGCAGTATCTGATGGTACAGTATTCCTTTCCTGCCTGGATGGCAAAGCGTTTTCTAAAACAGTACGGCTTGGAGCATGCCGAAGCGCTTTGTCAGTGGTTTAACCGTCCTGCGGCGCTGTGGATTCGCACCAATACGTTAAAGATAAGCCGCAGCGCTTTGAAAGCGGAGTTGGAGGCAGCAGGCATTCATGTGCGGGAAAGTCGTTATACGCCGGAAGGCTTGTGCATTGAGACAGCGGTGAATTTGCATGAGCTGCCGGCATTTAAACAGGGACTGTTTACTGTGCAGGATGAAAGCTCTATGCTGGTGGCATTGGCGGCAGAGCCAGCCCAGGGAGCCCGCGTCCTAGATGTGTGCAGCGCGCCCGGCGGAAAAACGACCCACCTGGCGCAGTTGATGAAAGACAGCGGTGTGATTTATGCCTGCGATATCTATCAGCATCGGCTGGAGCTCATTGGGGAAAACTGCAAGCGTCTGGGAATTCACAATGTGGAGCTCTGCTTGCAGGACGGCACGAAGCTAACCGAGCGCTGGCAGGAGCCTTTTGACGCAGTGCTGTGCGATGTGCCCTGTTCTGGTCTGGGTGTGTTGGGCCGCAGAGCCGATGCCCGCTGGTCCAAAGCGTCAGAAAATATCAAGGGCTTGTGTAAAATTCAGCGGCAGATTTTGGAGCAGGCGGCCCAATTGGTGCGTCCTGGCGGCGTATTGATTTACAGCACCTGCACCATTACGCCGGAGGAAAATGAACAGATGGTGGAAGCGTTTCTGGCGGCGCATGAGGAATATTCTCTGGATGAAACTTTGGCTGATTGCTGGCTCAATATGGAGAAGAAAGAGGGGCAGGGCGCTGTGCAGTTTTTGCCTTTTGAGGATGAGATGGACGGCTTCTTTATCGCGCGCATGGTGCGCAGGGAGGAATCATAAATGGAAAAATATGATTTGCGCAGTATGGATTTGGCAGAGATGACAGAGCTGATGGGACAGCTGAGGCAGCCGGCTTTTCGGGCGAAGCAGCTGTTTGGCTGGGTGCATGAAAAGCAGGCGGCGCAGCTTGGACAGATGCACAATCTGGGCAAGGCGCTTTTGGCTCAGCTGGAGGCGCAGTGTCAGCTGACCGCACTGCAGCTGGAGCGGCGGCAGTGTGCACAGGATGGCACAGAAAAGTTTTTGTTCCGCCTGGCAGACGGTAATTATATAGAATGTGTACTCATGCGCTACCGCGGCGATTTGAGCAAGCAGCGCAATACGTTGTGCATCTCCAGCCAGGTAGGCTGCGCCATGGGCTGTACCTTTTGCGCCACCGGGCAAAGCGGGTTTGTGCGCAATCTGACTGCAGGAGAGATCCTGAGTCAGGTTTATGAGGTAAATGGACTGCTGGCAGCAGAGCAGGATTTGTTCATCGGCAATGTGGTGTTCATGGGAATGGGAGAGCCGCTGCTCAATTTGGACAATGTATTGAAAAGTATACGGTTATTGAACGACCCGCAGGGGCAGCAAATTGGAATTCGCCGCATGACGGTATCCACCTGCGGAGTGGTGCCCAGATTATACCAGCTGGCCGAGGAAAAGCTGGATATCGTGTTGGCAGTATCGCTGCACGCGCCCAATGATGCCCAGCGCTCCAGTGTGATGCCCATCAACAGGCAATACCCGCTGGCGCAGCTCATGGAGGCCTGTCATATTTATCAAAAGCGGACAGGAAAGCGGATTTCTTTCGAATATGCGTTGATTGCCGGCTTCAATGATCAGAGGGAGCATGTACAGCAGCTGAAGCAATTATTGAGGGGTATGGACTGTCACCTGAATATCATTCCGGTCAATCCGGTGGCCAACACAGCGCAGTTTCAGCGTCCGGACAGAAAGCAGGTAGCTGCTTTTGTAAAAGCGCTGCAGCAGGCTGGTCTGAAAGCCAGCGTCCGTGAAGAAAAGGGGACCGACATAGACGGTGCTTGCGGGCAGCTGCGGGGCAAGGTGCTGAAGCAGAACGGAGAACTCTGAATAAGAATAGATGCTGTCGGACTGGCGGCAGATTAAAAAAGGTATCCTTGAATGGATACCTTTTTTGTTGGAAAAATTAAAATTGCGCGAATGATGCAAACCGTATCATCCATATCCGCGGGCGTCAGGATGAAAGTTTTATTCCAGGCCCAGTGCTTCTTTGATGGCGTCAATGCCGCCCATACGAGGTACGAAACGATACATTCTTTCTTTGGTCTTCATGTTTTCTTTATAGTAGGTCATCAGTTTGACCACGACGTCAATGAGCTGGTCATCATCCAAGTCTTTTGCCAGCACCTCACCTAGACGGGCATTGAGACCGGAGTTGCCGCCGATTTGCACTGTCCAGCCTGTTGCGCGTTTGCCGAAAATCCCCACATCGCGGATGATGCCTTCACTGCAGGCCAGAGGACAGCCGGAGACGCCAAATTTAATTTTTGACTCGATGCCCAGAGGCTTTACAGCGTCATAAATACGTTCTGCCATTCCCAGAGAATCCCGCTGCCCTAAGCGGCAGGCAGCTTCGCCGGGACAAGCCTTGATGTAGTTTAAGCCGGTGCCTAAGCCATGACCGGGCTCCATCCCCAATTCTTCCCAGACTTTTTCCACATTTTCTGGTTTTACGCCTACCAGGGCGATACGCTGTGCAGAGGTGATTTTCAGCACGGGAATTTCATATTTGCGGGAAACTGCGGCGATTTTTTCCAAATCCTCCGGCGTCATCATCCCGAATTTAATCTCAGGGATTAAGGCTACAGTTTCTTTGTCCTTTTGCACAATACCTGTGCGGGCTGTTTCTTGAATCATGAAAGAACACTCCTTTAAGTTTATATAGTGAATTTAAGAAACAATAAAATGTGAGACTGCGAAAGCACAATAACTGTTTTATTGTGAAATAAGCCGCAAACTCTATTATTATAATACTAAAATACTTTTTGTTGTGCAATGTATAATTCTTAAAAAAATGTTGTGAAAATGCGACATATATGATAGAATAAATATCAAATTTGATGAACAATATAATGATTGTTCATTCACATTTAATTTTTCTTAAGGATTGGGAGGAGTATTCATGGCAGGCAAAACTATGAAAACAATGGATGGCAATGCAGCAGCAGCGCATGTTTCCTATGCATTTACTGATGTTGCGGCAATCTATCCAATTACTCCGTCGTCTACAATGGCAGAGTTGATTGACGAATGGAGTGCGCAAGGAAGAAAAAATATTTTTGGACAACAGGTTAAAGTTGTCGAAATGCAATCGGAGGCTGGCGCGGCAGGTGCGATCCACGGATCCTTGTCCGGCGGTGCTTTTACTTCCACATATACAGCGTCACAGGGCTTGCTGCTAATGCTGCCGACCATGTATAAAATTGCCGGTGAATTTTTACCGTGTGTATTTCATGTAACTGCCAGAACGATAGCTACCCATGCATTGTCTATTTTCGGCGATCAGTCCGATGTGATGGCTTGCCGGCAGACCGGTTTTGCAATGTTGGCTTCCAGCAGTGTACAGGAAGCCATGGATTTGGGGGCAGTTGCCCATTTGGCAACATTAAAGGCGCGGGTACCGTTTATTCATTTCTTTGATGGATTCCGTACTTCCCATGAAATTCAAAAAATCGAAGTGCTGGATTATGATGACCTGGCAAAATTAGTAGATATGGATGCAGTGGAGGATTTCCGCAAACGCAGCTTGAATCCAATGAATCCGAGAGTAAAAGGGACTGCACAGAACCCCGATATCTTCTTCCAGGCCAGAGAAGCAGGCAATGTGTACTACACAGATGTCGTAGACGTGGTAGAAGAATATATGGGCGAAATCTCCAAACTCACAGGCAGAGATTACAAGCCGTTTAACTATTACGGTGCCGCAGATGCGGAAAACGTGGTGATTGCCATGGGTTCTGTATGCGAAGCGCTGGAAGAGGTTGTAGATTATCTGAATGCGCAGGGGCAGAAGGTTGGTCTTTTGAAGGTAAGACTGTATCGTCCGTTCTCTGCAAAGCATTTCTTAGCGGCAATGCCTGCTACCGTAAAACGGATTTCTGTATTGGACCGTACAAAAGAACCGGGCGCTGTAGGCGAACCGTTATATGAAGATGTACGCAACGTATACTATGACATGGCAGAGCGTCCGATGATTATCGGCGGCCGCTATGGTTTAGGCTCTAAGGATGTCACACCGGCACAGCTCATTGCCGTATATGAAAACCTGGCTGCGGAAGCACCGAAAAACGGTTTCACCGTCGGCATTGTGGACGATGTGACCAATTTGAGTCTGCCGGTAGGCGCACCTGTGGTGACTGCACCGGAAGGCACAATCAGCTGCAAATTCTGGGGTTACGGCTCCGATGGTACTGTCGGCGCCAATAAAGATGCCATCAAAATTATCGGGGACAACACCGATATGTATGCCCAGGGATATTTTGCCTACGACTCCAAAAAGTCCGGCGGCGTTACCATATCCCATCTGCGCTTTGGTCATTCCAAGATTCGTTCTACCTATTTGATTGACCAGGCTGACTATATTGCTTGCCACAAAACAAGCTATGTCAATCAGTATGAAGTATTGGAAGGCCTGAAACCGGGCGGCACCTTCCTTCTGAACTGCCCATGGAATGCGGCAGAGCTGGAAGAAGAACTGCCTGCGAAAATGAAAAAATATATCGCTGAAAATAACATTCAGTTCTATACCATCGACGCTGTAAAAGTAGCCAAAGAGGTTGGTCTGAAAAACAGAATCAACATGGTAACCCAGACTGCATTCTTCAAGCTGACCAATGTCATTCCTTTTGAAAAAGCGACAGAGCTGCTGAAAGCTGCCATCAAAAAGACCTACGGCAAAAAGGGCGACGATGTAGTAAACATGAACTATGCAGCAGTAGACAAAGCTGTAGAAACACTGCATAAAGTAGAAGTACCGGCTTCCTGGGCCAATGCTGCCGATGAAGCTGCTGTGAAGGGTGGCTGTCCTGCTACACCGGCATTCATCAAAGAGTTTGTAAACCCGATGAACGCTCAGCAAGGCGACAAACTGCCAGTCAGCAGTTTCAGCGGTCGTGAAGACGGCTCTTTCCCGATGGGTACTTCCCGTTATGAAAAACGTATGATTGCCATTGATGTACCGCAGTGGAAACCTGAAAACTGCATTCAGTGCAACCAATGCTCCTATGTATGTCCACACGCCTGCGTGCGTCCATTTGTGCTGAACGCAGAGGAAGAGGCCAACAAACCGGAAGGTATGGTAACCATTAAGGCCAACGGCAAAGAATTTGAAGGTATGACCTTCCGCATTCAGGTAAGCCCGATGGATTGTACCGGCTGCGGCAGCTGTGTCAGCGTATGTCCGGCAAAAGAAAAAGCGCTGGTATTCCAGGATGTAGAAGAAGCAGTCAAAGAACAGCGGGCAAACTGGAACTATGCAACCCATAAAATTTCCAACAAAGCAGATCTGGTCAATGTCACAACAGTAAAAGGCTCCCAGTTCCGTCAGCCGTTATTGGAATTCTCCGGTGCGTGCGCCGGCTGCGGGGAAACGCCTTACGCCAAATTGGTAACCCAGCTGTTTGGGGATCATATGGTCATTGCCAATGCCACAGGGTGCTCTTCTATCTGGGGCGCATCTGCACCATGCATGCCGTATTGCACCAACGAACAGGGCAGAGGTCCGGCTTGGGCAAACTCTCTGTTTGAAAATAATGCAGAATTTGGTCTGGGTATGCTGAAAGCCCATCAGCAGTGCCGTGAAAAGCTGGCTGTCCTGATGGCAGAAGCTTTAGAAGCTGATATCCCGGCAGAAGCAAAAGAAGCAATCCAGCTGTGGTTAGACAACAAAGACAACTATGAAGCCAGCAAGAAAGCTACCGATGCATTGCTGCCTATGCTGCAGGATGCGCAGGCTCCGGCTCTGCAGGCCATCAAGGTATATGAGGATCATCTGATTAAACGTTCTCAGTGGATCTTTGGCGGCGACGGCTGGGCTTATGATATCGGTTATGGCGGTCTGGACCATGTACTGGCTTCCGGCGAAAATGTCAACGTGTTGGTATTTGATACCGAAGTGTATTCCAACACTGGCGGTCAGGCTTCCAAAGCAACTCCAACTGCGGCTATTGCCAAATTTGCTGCCAGCGGGAAACGCTCCAAGAAAAAAGATTTGGGTATGATGAATACAGCCTATGGCAATGTATATGTAGCGCAGATCGCACTGGGTGCCAATATGAATCAGGCAATTAAAGCCATCACAGAAGCAGAAGCATATGACGGTCCATCTCTGATTATTGCTTATGCAACCTGCATCAATCATGGCATCAAGGGCGGTCTGAGCAACCCGATGAACCAGATGAAGAAAGCAGTAGAATGCGGTTACTGGCACTTATGGAGATACAACCCAGAGTTGAAAGCACAGGGCAAAAATCCGTTCATTCTGGATTCCAAAGAGCCAAATTCCGACTTGTTCCGTGACTTTATCAACACCGAAACACGGTACACTTCTCTGGCAAAACTGTTCCCAGAACAGGCAGAAGCACTGTTTGAACAGGCGAAAGAGGACAGCATCGCCAGATACCAGACCTATGTAGAAATGGTCAACAAACAGTAAATTGCTTGTTGTGCGAAGATAAAACAAGATGCTCTAAATGAAACTGCGCAGAGTGCAAAAAGCTCTGCGCAGTTTTTGCTATGTGTAAGACAGCGTTCTGTGGTAGTATCCAACTGGCGCATTGCCTCTGCGTAACAAAACGTTACATAGGGAAAAGGGAAGTTAAAAACAGCTTTTTTGTTGAACCATAAACAGGAGCGTATTCTTTTCTATGAGAGAAGCGTACTACAAAGCAAAATTTTCTTGCAATTTTGCTTTGAAAGTGCTATAGTATGTTTCGTTGGGATGATTAGCTCAGTTGGTTAGAGCGCATGCCTCACATGCATGAGGTCGGAGGTTCGAGCCCTCTATCGTCCATCATAATGGTTAAGCGGTTTCTGCTTTGTGCGGAAGCCGCTTTTTGCATGAAGAAAACCCCCAGCTAGGCTGGGGGTTCCGGAAAGCTTAAAGCTATGAGTGTGACAAAAAAACTCCTTTTGATTAAAATAGAGAGGAAAGCCTGACAAGCATCCAAAAAATAATCAAAAGGAGGACATTCAAATGAATGACAAAAAAAGTCTATCACATACGCAATGGAATTGCAAATATCATGTGGTGTTTGCGCCGAAGTACAGAAGACAGGTATTTTACGGAGAAAAGAAACGAGCAATAGGAGAGATATTGAGGAAATTATGTGAGTGGAAGGGAGTAAATATAATCGAAGCGGAATGCTGTCCGGATCACATTCACATGTTGATCGAAATCCCCCCAAAAATGAGCGTAGCGAGTTTTATGGGGTATCTGAAAGGTAAGAGTAGTTTGATGATCTATGAGCAGTTTGGAGAGTTGAAGTATAAGTACCGAAACAGAGAATTTTGGTGCAGAGGATATTATGTGGATACAGTAGGGAAAAATGCGAATAAGATCAAAGAGTATATAAGACATCAGTTGGAAGAGGATAAACTGGGAGAACAATTGAGCATTCCATACAAAGAAGACCCGTTTACGGGTAGCAAGTAACAGAACATGCAGATGTCAGGCTTTTTATGCGCCTTTTAGGCGCTGCTTAGTAATAAAGCCTTATAGGCGCATATGTAAAACCCCCGGCTATGCCGGGGGATACTTATTGCCAATCCATGCACCAACATTACAAAATCTTTGCAATGTAAATATTCGAATTAGCATATAATGGTGGGCGATCAGGGACTCGAACCCTGGACCTGCCGATTAAGAGTCGGATGCTCTACCAACTGAGCTAAGCGCCCATGTATTTCTTAACTACGGTTTATAATTATAATTGATTGGGGGAAAAATTGCAAGCATTATTTTTGAAATTTACGATGTTTTTGCACGAAAATAAATTTTTTGTGTGGCAGAGTTGTGTAGATGACGGAACACATAGAAAGTTGCATGCGTTCCGTCACAAGGCTTCTTTATTTTTATTTGAGAAAAACTGCATTTTTTACAAGAAAGAGATAGATAGGAATATAAGTGATTGGCTGTTTTTGGCGGGAATGTCCCTTTGTTGTTGCATTTGCATTCTTTTCAGAAAGTTTGCAAATACAGTGAAATCTGTTTCCCTAGCCTGTGATGCTTAAAGGTTGCGGGGAGGATTGATAAGCTGCCAGATAATTTTTAAATAAATAAGTCCCAAGATACTGAGTAGAATTGCTGCTTGGGGAGAAGGCCCTTCTGTACTGACGTGACTTAAAAATTGCATGGAATGTAAATCGAGAGAAGCTAAAAGAGCAGGTTGTGGGAGAAGTACAGAAAAAAAGGTTACTAAAATGATAGCGCATAGGAAACAAATATACAATAAATCGAAACGCATACTGGACACCTCCGAAAAATAGATTCTTGTACAATATATGCCTTAAATAAGGTGCTATGACAATCAAATTTGCAACGGTAGTTTGTGCAAAAAAAGTTACAATAATGATAAAATACGAAAAAAATCTTGCAATTCATGAAATAAACGTTAAAATAGTAGAAAGAGAGCTAATATACACAAAGGAGTGTTTTTTTTTGCAGAAACGTGTCAAAAAAGCTATGGCAATTTTGATATTGTCAGCGTTTTCGGTTACCTGCGCTGCACCGATGACAAGTTTTGGGGCGAATAGTATTGGTGACTTACAGCAACAGCAAAATGAATTGAAAGAACAGCAAAAGGATATAAAAGGACAGATTACAGCGAAAAATAATGAAAAAAAATCATTGACGCAGCAGTTAAAAGAAATTAATGCGGAAATGAATGCGGTACAGCAGACCATTGATGGATTAAATACAGAGATTGCGGAGACGGAAGATAAAATTTCCTTTACAAAAATGGAGATTGAAAATAAACAGCGCGATTATGACGGACGGATGGCGATTTTCAACCGCAGGTTGAAAGAGATGTACCAGTATGGAGATGTGAGCTTTTTGGAAGTACTGTTACAGTCTAACAGTATTACTGATTTTTTAACACGTTTTGAATATTTGAAATATATTGCCAATAATGACCAGAAATTGCTAGATGAAGTGACAGCTCTAAAAAACAGTTTGGAAAGCGAAAAGCAAAGTCTGGACAGCATGAAAGTAAGCTTAGAGACTAAAAAACAGAGTCAGGTGGCCCGTACCAAGGAATTGGAAACCGCCACAGCACAAAAGCAGGCAGTAGTGGATCAGATTAATGCGGATCAGAATGCATTGTTTGATATTTTGGAAGATTTGGAAGCAGAGTCAAAAAAATTAAATAGCGAAATTAAGGCGTTGCAAGCGCAGCAGGCGGCTAAGAATGGAGGTACAAAAGCGCCTGGGGCATATTTATGGCCTTGCCCAAGCAGTCATACCATTACATCGTCTTATGGCTATCGCACGCATCCGATTAGCGGCGTGAAAAAGCTGCACACCGGAATGGATATCGGTGCCAGTTATGGGGCCAATGTTGTAGCTGCGGCAGGCGGCACTGTCATTATGTCCAAATATTATGGTGGTTACGGAAATTGTATAATTATTGATCATGGCGGTGGCGTGGCGACTTTGTATGGGCACATGTCTTCATTGGTAGCCAAAAACGGTCAGACAGTGGCGGCAGGAGAAACCATCGGCAAAGTAGGTTCTACTGGAAATTCTACTGGGAATCATTTGCATTTCGAAGTGCGTATCAACGGCTCTACAGTAAATCCTGCAGGATATGTGTGATAAAATATTGAGGTCGTTCCATTGTGGGACGACCTGTTTTCTATTTCAAGAATGAAATAGAAGCAGGTATCTAGATGATTTATGTAGAAATTTCTAAGCAGGTATAAAAGTTTGCTTTATAGCTTTATAATGGAGCATGAAAAGAGACTTAAAAAAGTCTGGGCAATAAGGGGTTGATGGACATGTTGGAGGAAATAATCGTGCCAGCATCGGATCGCACGGTATTATATATGTATTGCTGGCGGGCAGAAAATCCGCGGGCTGTGGTACTTTTAGCTCATGGGATGACAGAGCACAGTATGCGCTATGATAAATTAGGCCGATTTTTGGCACAGCAGGGTATTTCTTTGTATTGTCATGATCAAAGAGGACATGGCAAGACCGCCGCTGGGCGGTTGGGCTATTTGCGCAAAGGCGTGGATTGGAATATGATGATCAATGATTTATTTACCATCCGCAAGAAGGTCATTGATGAAGAAGTGGATTGTCCGATATTTTTGATGGGGCACAGTATGGGCTCTTTTCTGGTACGACGTACAGTACAACTGCGACCGTCGATGTTTGACGGACTGATTTTGTCGGGAACTGGGGATGGTCAAGGAGCGGCAGGAAGGCTGGCCTTGCAGATCGTCACGGCAGCATGTTTCTTTATGGGGCAGGAGCATTATTCTCCAAAAATTAAGAAAATGCTTTTTGGCGGGTTTAACAGAGGTATTGCAAATCCTCAATCTGAGTTTGACTGGCTGACACGGGACAGAGAAGTGGTAAACCGTTATCTGGAAGATGATTGGTGCGGGTTCCTTTGCAGCAATGGTTTTTATCATGAGCTACTGCAGGGCATTCAATTAGCCAATGCTCCCCATAATATTGCTGGAATGAGAAAAGACATGCCGGTTTATCTTTTTTCAGGAGATTGCGATCCGGTGGGTAGTATGGGAAAAGGTGTGCAGCATGTGCGTAATTTATTTTTAGATGCGGGTTTGCAGGATGTGACTATGGAGCTTTATGCCGGTGGGCGTCATGAAATGTTGAATGAGTTAAATTATGATATCGTGATGGATGATCTACTACAATGGTTGAATCATAAAATTGATGCAATGCAATAAATAAAGGACAGGGCTTGACGATTTTGGAGATTCATGCTATGCTGATAGCGAAATAAAAAGAATGGGGTGGGAGGATGTTTAACTTTTCTTGCAAATAAAATTGGATATGCGATGATACAGTTGTATTGTTGCGCTCTTTTGCAAGAAAGTTATATATCTATTCACCCAGCGGATGATTCTACCCTTTGCAAATTTGTCATATAAAGTTGATAAGATGGGATTATGATTAGGTGAGCTGTGAGAAGAAACTTTCTTGCAGCTCTTATTTTTATGTTTGAAAGGACAAGGGGGGAATACTTCATGACTATGATTAAAGTGGAGAATCTTACGTTTTCCTATCCATCCAGCTATGATATGATTTTTGAAAATGTGAATTTTCAGATTGATACCGATTGGAAGCTTGGTTTTATTGGGAGAAACGGCAGAGGAAAAACCACCTTTTTAAATTTATTGCAGGGAAAATACACGTATCAAGGGAAAATTCACGCGCCGGTACAGTTCGAGTATTTTCCTTATACTATTGCAGATAAAAACAAAATGACAACGGAACTTTTGCAGGAGATCTGTCCTCTTTCGGAGGAATGGGAAATCATGCGGGAATTATCTTATCTTGATTTGGAAGATGATGTGCTTTGGCGTCCCTTTGATACGCTTTCTAATGGGGAACAGACCAAGGTCCTGCTTGCTGCGCTTTTTCTGAATGAAGGCCATTTTTTGTTAATAGATGAGCCGACAAATCATTTGGATATGAAAGCCAGAGAACAAGTGGCGGCTTATCTCAAAAAGAAAAAAGGATTTATTTTAGTTTCCCATGACCGGTGGTTTTTGGATCACTGTGTAGATCATATTTTATCGTTAAATCGGACGAATATTGAGGTGCAAAGTGGAAATTTCAGCTCATGGCTGACGAATTTTGAGCGGCAGCAAAATTTTGAACGGGCAGAAAATTGGCGTCTGCAAAAGGATATCAAACGATTGCAGCAGTCTGCCAAACGTACTTCTGTGTGGTCGGATAAAGTAGAAGCCAGTAAGTTTGGTGTGCAATCCTCCGGATTAAAAGCGGACAGGGGCTACGTGGGACACAAGGCGGCAAAAATGATGAAACGCTCAAAAACGATTGAAGCGAGGCAGCAACAAGCCATTGAGCAGAAATCCAGCCTTTTGAAAAATGTCGAAAGGGCGGAAAACTTAAAATTATTTCCGTTACGGTATCACACGGATACGCTGGTCACCTTTTCCGAGGTTGCTCCTGTTTATGCTGACAAACTTGCCTGTGCGCCTGTCTCGTTTACAGTCCAGCAAGGTGAACGCATTGTGCTTGAAGGCAAAAACGGAAGCGGAAAATCCAGTCTGTTGAAGCTCTTAGTAGGAGAACTGTCAGAGCATGTGGGCACAGTGAAAATCGGTTCGGGCCTGCTCATTTCTTATGTGCCGCAGGATACATCTCATTTGAGCGGAGGACTGTCCGATTTTGTGAAAATGCATTGTCTGGATGAGAGCCTGTTTAAGGCGATTCTGCATAAGATGGATTTCATGCAGATTCAATTTGCAAAAGATATGAAGGAATTTTCCAGCGGACAAAAGAAAAAGGTGTTGCTGGCAAAAAGCCTTTGCGAGCAGGCACACTTGTATGTTTGGGACGAACCGCTGAACTATATTGATACGTATTCGCGCATACAGATTGAAAATCTGATTAAGACTTTTTTGCCGACAATGATTTTTGTTGAACATGACAGAACTTTTCGGGATACTATTGCCACGAAAAGTGTCGCACTTTGAGAAATATATCTTTTGTATAAAGGAATCACATCGGCGGCCCGTAGAGGGCAAGCAGGAAAATTTTTTATGGAAAAACCTGCAGCGCAGTTGGAAAAAAGAAAGAATTGCGTGATGGGCATTTTTATCGTACAATGAAAGCAGAGAACGAGATGAAACAATAAATTCCAGATGATATGTGGTGATAGATTGAATAACGATATTTCACGTGTGCTTATTGGAGCGGTTCAGGGCCGCTCTGGAAAAACAACCTTTACTTTGGGGCTTTTAAAGGCGTTGACTGACAGAGGTATCACAGTACAGCCTTTCAAAAAGGGTCCCGATTATATTGACCCTAGCTGGATGAGCTATGCCAGCGGACAGCAATGTCGCAATCTGGATTTGGTCATGATGGGCGCCGAAGGGGTAAAGCAATCCTTTATCCGTCATTCCCAGAAATCTGATATCAGCGTGGTGGAGGGTGCTATGGGACTCTTTGACGGACTGGATGTGGAAGGCTCCAACAGTAGCGCTGAGTTAGCCTATGTCATTGGCGCGCCAGTGATTTTAGTGGTGAACTGTACGCGTATCACCCGTAGCGTGGCAGCGTTGATCAATGGCGTTGTAAATTTTGACCGGCGTATTCAGATTGGTGGTGTGATTTTGAATCAGGTGGCCAGAGCCCGTCACGAAAAGATTATGCTGCAAAGCATAGAGCGTTATTGTGATGTGCCAGTGTTGGGGTCATTGCCCAAATCAAAGGAGGTGGAGATTCCTGACCGTCATTTAGGGTTGATTCCTGCAGGCGAACAGGATATGCTGCAAAACCGTATTTTCTTGTTGGGAAAGTTGGTGCAGGAAAATGTAGATTTATCTAAATTGCTGCAATTGTCATCTAATGGGGTTCCTTTGTCTGAAGAAAAAGTTTTGGAGATTCACAAGGCCGAAGAAAAAGTAAAAATCGGCGTACTGCGTGACAGAGCCTTCAGCTTTTATTATCCTGAGAACCTGGAAGCCCTTGAGGAAGCAGGAGCGAAGCTGGTTTTCATCAATTCGATGGAAGACAAGAAGCTGCCTGAAATAGATGGCTTGTACATTGGCGGTGGTTTCCCGGAAGTTATGGCTGAGGAAATCAGTGCAAATGTATCTCTGATGACAGAGATCAAAGCAGCGATAGAGGAAAATATGCCTGTATATGCAGAGTGCGGCGGGCTGATGTACTTGGCAAAAAGCATTATTCAAGGTGAAAAACACTATCCCATGATAGGTGTATTTGACTGTGATGTAGAGATGACGAAAAAACCTCAAGGGATTGGTTATACAATACAGCAAGCATTGCCAGGCAATCCCTTTTTCCCGGAAGGAACAATGGTGCGTGGGCATGAATTCCATAATTCACGGCTGGTCAATTTGTCTGAAGCGCTTCATTATGGATTCCGCACAGAGCGAGGACAGGGGATCATAGCTGGTGCAGATGGGCTGGTATATAAACATACCCTGGCAGGATATCATCATCTGCATGTTGCAGCTGCTCCGTTATGGGCAGGACAAATGGTGCAGCTGGCAGAAAAATACAAAAAATGAATAAAAAATGAGCGATAGAAATTTTTTATTACTTGATAGGTTAAACGTTATTGATTTTGCAATGCAATTTCCCCGGATTTTTTGAAAAAAATATTGCAAAAATTCGAGGAATATGTAATGATTAATGTGTGTTTGATGAACTCAGATGTTTCGTCGGGGTTTTGTATTAGTCGATAGAGTATCAATTAGCGAAGTTGGTTAATTCAAAACTGAAAGGAGTTGTTTAGAAATGTTTATGCCAAGCGTAGATGCAGAAAAATGTGTTGCATGTGGTGAATGTGCAGGCGCTTGCCCAGGTTCCGTATTCGTTGTAAACGAACACGCTGAAGTTACTGAGAACGAATGCTTGGGATGCCAGAGCTGTGTGCTGATTTGCCCAGTTGGGGCCATCACATTAAATGAATTCTAATTTGCCTTAGAAAAGGTATGTATTTAGCAAATCAATTGCTAGAAATAATTATGGAGGTGTATGGATTTGGCAAAAGCTAGACCAATGCTGGACGAACTGAAAAAAGGCCCATGGCCTTCCTTCGTCAAAGAAATCGAAAAAAGTGCCGCTAAAAATGAACAGGCTGCTACTTTGTTAGATTTATTAGAAGATTCCTATGAAGAAAAACGCGTACACTGGAAACATGGTGGTATCGTAGGTGTTAGAGGTTACGGCGGCGGCGTTATCGGTCGTTATACCGACAGCCCTGAAAAATATCCGGCCGTTACCGAATTCCACACAATCCGTGTTAACCAGACCTCTGGTTGGTTCTACAATTCTGAAGATATTCGTACTCTGTGCGATATCTGGGAAAAACACGGTTCCGGTTTGACAAATATGCACGGTGCTACAGGCGATATCGTATTCCTGGGTACCACAACAGACCATTTACAGCCATGCTTTAACGATTTGTCTTATGCTGGTTGGGATTTAGGTGGTTCCGGTTCTAACTTCAGAACACCAAGCTGCTGCGTAGGTCCTGGCCGTTGCGAATATGCATGCTTTGATACTTTGGATTTCCTGTACAATATTACACAGGCATATCAGACCGAGCTGCACAGACCAATGTGGCCTTACAAATCTAAAATTAAAGTATCTGGTTGCCCGAACGACTGCATTTCCGCACAGGCTCGTGCTGATATTTCCGTTTTAGGTACCTGGAGAGATGCAATCCAGATTGATCAGGCTGAAGTAGCGAAATATGCTGACGCTGGTTTTGATATTGAAAACTTGGTTTGCGGATATTGCCCAACCAAATGTATCTCTTATGATGCAGACAAAAAAGAAATCACCGTTGACAATGAAAACTGCACCCGCTGCATGCACTGCATCAACGAAATGCCAAAAGCATTGCATGTTGGTAAAGAAAGAGGCGCTACTATCCTGATGGGTGGTAAAGCTACTATCGTACAGTCTGCATTCCTGTCTTGGGTTGTAGTTCCATTCATGCCAATGGATAAAGAAAACGACTACGAAGAATTCAAAGACTTAGTAGAAAAGACCTGGGAATGGTGGGATGAAAACGCCAAGGTTCGTGAAAGACTGGGCGAATTAATCTACAGAAAAGGTATGGCTGAATTCCTGAAAGCTGTAGAATTAGATCCAATTCCACAGATGGTTAAACATCCTCGTGAAAACCCATATTACTTCTGGTATCCAGAAGATTTTGAAAATGAAGACGGAGGTGCTAACTAATGATTTCTCAATTCGCTCCTACAGATATTGGACCACCTCATTATTGGGACAAAATGCCTGAAATGAGTAAGAAAAACTATGGCCAGTGGCAGTATCATGAATATCTGAAACCAGGTGTTATGAAACACGTTGGTCCTGCAGGTGCTTTGTACACAGTTCGCGTAGGTTCTCCACGTTTGCTGTCTATCGAAACCCTGAGATGGTTTGCTGATATCGCTGATAAATACTGCGATGGCAAGTTGCGTTTCACTTCTCGCCACAATGTAGAATTCTTGCTGGAAGACGAAAGCAAAATTGATGCTTTAGTTGAAGAAGTAGAAGCTGCTGGTTGGCCAGTAGGTGGTACCGGTAAATCCCTGAAAAACATGTTGCATACCCAGGGTTGGGTGCACTGCCACAGTGCAGCTACCGACGCTTCCGGTACTGTAAAAGCTGTAATGGATGATCTGTTTGAATATTTCAAAAAAGATGATCTGCCAGCTAAATTAAAAATTTCCATGGCTTGCTGCCTGAACATGTGCGGTGCGGTACACTGCTCCGACATTGCTTGGGTTGGTATCCACAGAAAAATTCCAAGAGTCAATGACGCGGAAGTAGCGCATAGCTGCGAAATTCCAAACATCATTGCTTCTTGTCCAAAAGCTGCTATCAAACCAAATCCAAAAGCAAAATCCGTAACAATCAACGAAGAAAAATGTATGTATTGCGGTAACTGCTTCTCCGTATGTCCGGCTCTGCCAATCGCAGATCCAGAAAACGATGGTATCGCTATTTTCGTTGGTGGTAAAGTATCCAATGCTCGTACCGCTCCAACATTCAGTAAATTAGCTGTTCCATACATTCCAAACGAACCACCAAGATGGGATACCTTAGTAAAAACCATCAGACATCTGGTAGAAGTTTGGGTTGAAAACGCTCGCAAGGGCGAAAGATACGGCGAATGGATTGAAAGAATCGGCTGGGAGAAATTCTTTGAACTGACCGGTTTGGAATTCACCGATAAACACATCGATGATTTCACATTCTCTGTAAAAACATTCCATACTGGCAATGGTTTCAAATTTACAAAATAAGAAATCAGCTTTTGTGGCTTTGTAAATATTTTTTGATTGGGTGGTGTGCCAACTATGGCTGAATACACACATGAAGAATTAATGGCTAAAGTGTTGGAAGTTTTGGCTACAAAAGACAAAATGAAAAACAAAGAAATCGCTACAATCTTGGACGTTAAGAAAAAAGAAGTAGACTTAGCTGTTAATGATTTAGCTAAAGAAGGTAAAGTAGAATTCCTGTATCTGGGAACTTCTTATGTTACCTTACCAAAAGCGTAAGCTTTTTATCTGTGCTGCCAGAGAGTGGATTTCTCTGGCGGCCGGTAAAAGACTGGGGGAATTGCAATGAGCTTGATGGATGATTTGAACGGATATGTTGATTTCTGTTATGATCTTATGGTGGAAATGAAAAATACAAAATCCAGTGAATATAAGATGGGAATTGCAGACGGCATGGAGCAAATGCTCACAATGTTGTATGACTATCTGGAGGAATATCCTGATTTCATTGACCCCAGACATAAATATGATAAATTTAAAATGTAGAGGAGAACGATTACTATGGCAAACATTGAAGTTAATGGTCAGACTGTAGAACTGGACGAAGATGGTTTCTTAGTAAAATTAGATCAGTGGAATGAAGACGTTGCTAGATATTTAGCAAAAGAAGAAGGCGTTGATGAACTGAACGAAGATCACTGGAAAATCATCAACTACCTGAAAGGTTACTTCGCTGAATACGGTATCGCTCCAATGGTTCGTAAAATGACTAAAGAATCCGGTTATTCTTTAAAAGAAATTTATGATCTGTTCCCATCTGGCCCAGCAAAAGGCGCTTGCAAAGTTGCTGGTCTGCCAAAACCAACCGGTTGCGTTTGATTTAAATACGCAGCTAGTGAGAAAAACCCGGCTGATAAGCCGGGTTTTTCTATTGCTTATCTTTTTACATAATATATGCAAAAACAGTTACATAGGTGCAGAGAGTGATTAGTTTAACAAGATAACACAAAATAAGTTTTCAAGGGCGATTGTTCAGAGGAACTGGTTGTTTATTGATCAAGTTATTTGATGTTGTAAATCTGGAAATGGCGAAGTGACCTGTGAATCCTCTATCCTAGGGTGATATAAACGCCTTGAAAATCAGTTTGACATATGAGAAACATTCCTTGGGCATGATGAGGAATGAGTTTTTTCCCAATGTAGTCTTAACAAAAGGGCACATGGACGCATAGAGGAAAATCATAGAGGGTCGATATATGTTCAGTTATCGTCACTGTATACCGACAGCATTTCCAAGCAGGAAACCTAGAAAAGGGAGCCTGCTTTTTACTTTTTTCAGTAATAAAAATCGCATGCACAAAAGTTATAAGGGCGAAGAAGACTTATGCATGATCGGTATTTTTAATGAAGTGGGAGCTTTGCTATAATGAAATTAATAAATAACTAAGATAAATTAGTTTGTGAAATTAAGGGAGGAATTGAGTATGTCTTGCTGCACAAATGTTTTGACGCCACAGGAAGAGTGGCTGGAAGGAAAAAATTTAATTACCGAGGGTAGGGAAAGGACACTGAAAATTAATGACCTAGTTCGAAAAGAACCTATCACCATGGATATCAACCGTGCTCGTTTATTTACGGAGTCCATGAAAGAGAGTGAAGGACAAAATCTTTCTTTACGCTGGGCCAAAGCCTTTGCTCATGTTACAGAAAGTTTGCCTATTTATGTGGAGCCGAATTATGAGCTGATTGTTGGTAAAATGACAGGCCGTGTGGGTCGTTTTATTACTCTATATCCAGAAAATGACGGACCAGCTTTATTGGAACTGCGGGATAGCGAAAAACGTCCTGTCAGTCCATTCAAGGTAGCGCCTGAAGATATCGAAGTGATTGAAAAGGAAATTTATCCGTATTGGAAAGATAAAAGCTTCTCCAAAGCATATGCACAGGCTATGCCGGAGGAGACACGCCGTCTGATTTTCGGCGAGGATAAAAATAATTTCAGCGCACAGCTGGCTATTTTATCTCAATCAGCCACAGCACGTTCCAGCCTGAATTTTAACTATGATGCGGCAACCTTACTGAAATGGGGGTTCAAAGGATATCAGGAATTGGCGGCAGAAAAGTTGGCGCAGGTACAGGATGATCCAGCAAAAATGGTAAAAGAGGGCTCTTTCTGGGAAGCAGCACTGATTTCTGCCAAGGCATGCACAACCTTCATCAAGCGCTATGCGGAGGAGGCACGCCGTGTTGCTACAACAGCAACAAATGAAAAGAGAAAAGCAGAGCTTTTGCAAATTGCAGATAACTGTGCATGGATTGCGGAAAATCCAGCCAGAGATTTTAGGACCGCATTGCAATTACAATGGTTCCAGCAGATTTTAACCAGACTGGAACAAAATGTAGGCGGCGCTTTGGGTAATTCCCGTATGGACCAGCACCTGTTGCCCTATTATGAACAGGATATCAAAAATGGGACTCTGACCAGGGCAGAAGCCAAGGAATTATTTGAATGTTATTGGCTAAACCTTTCTCAAATGATTCGTGGCATTGTATCATCTTCTACAGCTAAATTTTTTGAAGCCTATGCTCATTTTGAAACTGTAACCATTGGCGGCCAGACGCCAAATGGGGATGATGCAACCAACGAATTGTCCTATATTATTTTAGAATCGAAGCACGGCTTCCCAACTCCTTACCCAGATTTGGCAGCCCGTGTTCACTCCGGTTCTCCAGAAAAGTTCCTGCGTGCTTGTGCAGAGGTGATAAAAGAGGGGCAAGGATTTCCTAAACTGTTTAACGATGAAGAAATTGTTCCCCTTTATGTGCAAAAGGGCGCAACAATGGCCCAGGCGTTGGATTATGCAGTGTCTGGCTGTACAGAAACCCGTGTGGTAAACAGAGAAACCTATAATACGGGCTGCGCTTCCATCAATCTGGGCGCTGTGATGGAGTTGACTATGAATAATGGACGTATCAAACGTTTGGGCGACAAAGTGATTACCATCGAGACAGGGGATCCGAGAACATTTAAAACTTACGATGAGTTTTTTGCAGCTTACAGAGCGCAGAATGAATATATTTTGAAAAATGCTTTTATCCAGCAAATTGTTGCAGATAAAGTGAAACCACAGATTCTGGCTGCGCCGCTGACCTCACTATTTGTAGGCGCATGCCGTGATGCTGCCGTGGATATCAACGATCACGTGCCAAATAGTATCGAAGAACATTTTGTGGACAGTGTGGGTTTTGCAACCTTGATTGATTCTCTGACAGCTGTCAAGAAACTGGTTTTTGAAGACAAAGTGATTACCATGGATGAGCTTTTGAAAGCATTGGACGCTGATTTTGAGGGCTATGAAGTGTTACGGCAGCAGCTGCTGAATGCGCCAAAATTTGGCAATGGGGATGCCTATGCCGATGCAGTGGGACGTTCGGTAGATAAAGTCACGAGCGATTATTTAGCAAGTCACAGAGGGGCCAATGGAGAATTTTTCAGCTATCGGATTGTTCCAGTTACAAGCCATATTCCTGGCGGTAAAGTTGTCAGCGCAACACCGGACGGCAGAAAAGCAGGGGAATACTTATCAGAAGGGGTCAGTGCCAGTCATGGTGCGGAAGGTAACGGACCGACTGGCGTGTTGTTATCCAACAAACGGATTAAACATGAAGGCAATATGGAACGCGCAGCGCGGTTGCTGAATGTAAAATTGTCTCCCAGTACAATGGCAGGGGAAGAAGGAACCCGCAAATTAGTTGCGCTGATTCGTGCATGGTGCGATTTGAAATTATGGCATGTACAGTTTAATGTGATTAACAAGGATACCTTGCTGAAGGCAAAGGAAGAGCCGGAAAATTATCGCGATTTGATTGTGCGTGTGGCGGGCTACAGTGCATACTTTGTGGATATGTCTCCGACTTTACAGGATGAATTGATTGGCAGAGCGGAGCTGGCAGTGTAAGAAACAGTACAGAAACTGGGTTTCGTCGGGATTTGAGATAACCTTGAATCTCGACGAGACATAAAACAGGCAATAGAAGGAGGAAATTGTATGGGAAGACTGGATGGAAAAGCGGTATTAGTTACCGGTGGCAACGGAGGACTAGGCAGCGGCATTGTAAAGGGGATGCTGAAGGAAGGGGCGAAGGTAGCCTTTTGCGGCAGAAATGAAGAAAAAAATCAGGCAGCGCTAAAGACCTATCGGGAAATCAGTGAGGATGTCATTGCAATTCGCTGTGATGTTAGTAAAAGTGCGGAGGTAAAGGAACTGTTTGCTAAAGTTGTTGAAGCATTTGGGACGGTGGATATTTTGGTCAATAATGCAGCGGTTACTGGCGGACGCACCATTCATCACAGCAATGGCAAAACGGACCGTGAAAATTATTTGAATCTGACAACTTTGCCTGGGGAAAAATTTTCTCTGGAGATTACGAAAAATTTGACCGACGAAGAATGGGAAAATTGTATTCAGATAAATTTGAACGGTTTGTTTTACTGCACCAGAGAAGCTCTGAAAATTATGGAAGCAAAGAAAAAGGGCAAGATTATCAATATTGGCTCTATTGCGGGAATTTCCAATATGAGCGCCCATAGTCCGGCTTATGCAGCGGCAAAGGGTGGTGTGGTAGCGTTCACCAGAAATCTGGCGGTAGAAGTGGCTGGTGCTGGTATCAATGTAAACTGCGTAGCGCCGGGAGGCATTCACACGCCAGGTTTTGATAAATTTATGGAATTGGCAGGGCCGGATGTGGCTGGAAGAATGAAACAAACTTGTCCATTAAATAGATTGGGTGAGATAGAGGAGCATGCTTCGTTGGTCATCTATCTGGCTACAGAAGAAGCCAATTATATTACTGGTCAGGTGATTACGACTAACGGTGGTATGTTTTAAATAAAAAAGAAAACGTATCTTGGGTTGGGAGATACGTTTTCAGATATTATAAACTATTGCGCACGAATTTCAACGTTTCAATAAATTCTTCTATAAAACAATGATATGGGTGATCTTCTGCATGCAAGCAAAAGTACTGGGTACGTGAATTTTTGATAGGAATGGCTACCAGATCTGGATCCTGCGCATAGTCAAGCTGCAATAACAGATTGTTTGTCAGCAAGGCGGCTTCCTTCCCTTTCAGAAGCTGCTTGATAACACGAGCGCTATTGCTTTTCAGGATGACATTAGGCGTATCATGGGTCAGGGCCTGATATAAGATACTGAGATCGAATCCGTTTACATGGGAAATCAGTTTTTGCTCCAGCACTTCTGTGCGCGTGACGATTTTTTTACTGGCTAGAGGGTGATCTTTGGAAACGACTAAAAAGGAGTTGCCGATGAACAACGGCTCCATACGCAAGCCACTGTCTAAGATGTCCTGGTCCAAAAGATTATTCATATTGATGGTGAAAATTAAATCGGCGTCGGTCGGGAGCGTTAAAGAAACGGGATTGTTCATATCCAGCAAATGGGTGTAAAATTCAATATTGGGATAATTTTTCTGCAGCTGGTCTAAGGCAGGCAGCAAAAGAGAGTCGACAAGCACGGGCAGTGTATAAATATGAAAAGGGCCTTCATAATCTATTTCTGGACAGGTAGCGGAAAAATTAATAGCATGCTTGCTCAATTGTTTTGTCTTTTCGATGATTTCTTTCATTTCAGGCAATAAAGCCTGACCTGCTTTGGTAAGACGCACACCGTCAACGGTTCGAAACAATAGCGTAACCCCCAACTCTTCTTCCAGGTTTTTCACAGCGCGACTTAAAGCGGGTTGGCTGATATAGAGATTTTCACTGGCAATGCTGATGGATTTAGAATTGGAGATTTCGACTAGGTATTGTAATTGTTCTAGACGCATAAACTGCTCCTTTCTGATTTACTGAAAAAAGGATAGAGTATTTTCGATATTTTCAGAGATCATTTTGTTTTTTATCATGATTTTAATTTAAGTTTATTATATAAATTATAGAAAAGCAAGTACACGCAGCGCAAATTTATTTAATTTTATAATT
>OFGB01000515.1_pt1 | contig 27711 bp, 30 predicted proteins | sample 1521491 | NCBI WGS metagenome assembly OFGB01 (sample SAMEA3504095, study PRJEB24116) | mouse gut metagenome | biome: mouse gut; feature: mouse-associated habitat; material: faeces | place: Denmark | collected 2011
ACAGAAAACAAAGTCTGTACTCCCTCCCTCTGCCGGTTCCTCCACAAAAGACCGCCGGCACGCGGCATTCATCCCTGCGGCGCGGTCCTGCAGCCAGGGCGGGTCCGGCTCACTGTCCCCGGATCTCAGGAATTCTTATAAGCTTCCACCAGTTCCCAGGCTTCCCGGGTGCCGTACCCCAGTCTCCACACGGCTACCCCGCCCAGATTTTTAACGCTCATTACACTCAGCTTCACGCTGATGGACTCCGCGTCCTCCACCCAGATCTGGTACTTGGCAGAACCGCTCTCCCATTCCGCATAATTCTGGCATGTGGTCTCGTCCCATTCCGGCACAATGTTCATCCGGTCCAGATAGTCCTTCACATTATTTAATGTAATATACTGGTCTGTCACGCTTGTGCCTTCCGTCTTCCACAGGATGGTGTAGAAAGGCAGCGCATTTACGACTTTTTCGGCCGGTACCTGCTCCAGGGTACTGTCCAGTCCGTTGGACACATATTCAATGCTTGCCACACTCCCCGGATCCCCGCTGCCATGCCAGTGCTCGTCATAGCCCATAATAATCACGTAATCGGCCACCAGGCCCTGAATGTCCAGCCTGTAAAAATTGTTGAAATGGAACGGCACATAATTGTCCACGGACAAAACCAGCCCGCTGCTTCTGCAAAGTACGGAAAGCTCTTTCAGAAACTGGACATAGTGCACCCCACAGTCCTCCGTCAGCCCCTCAAAGTCAATATTGACACCGTCCAGTCCCATTTCCACGGAAGTATCCACAATCTTCTGCGCCAGAAGCTGTCTCTTCCCCGTGGAAGAAAGCACCGCATAGCTGCTCACATCCGTTCCGGTCTCATTCTTATAGTTAAAATTGTCCCACACTCCCCATACCTGCAGACCGGCCCCATGAGCCTCCTGCACATACTGGGCGCTGGCAAAAGACCTGAAATTTCCGTCATTGTCCGTCAGGCTGAACCACGTGGGCGCAATCACATTGATCCCCTTTCCCTCTGCCAGCATTTCGGAGAGGGTGGCATTTCCGCCTTCTCCCCCGATGGCATGGAACCCGATGCTCACCTTCCCCGGCATGGAAATAGAAGTGTATTCTTCCGGCACATAATCCGTGACAGGCATCTGCGTCTCGGTGCCGGGATTTTCAAGGCGCTTGTTCTCCACATACCCAATGATGGCGTCCGAAGTCTTCACCTTGCTCCAGGTCTCCATCTCCTCCAGCACTTCCACGGTTTCGCCCTCTTCCATTTCCCTCAGAATCGGGCTTTTGATGCCTCCCAGCAGACGTATCTGCGTGTCTTTTGCAATGTCAAGGGTCTGCCTTTCCCCCCACTGGGTATATACCTGCAGATGTCTGTCAAACAGGGAGTAGGAATAATTTGTAAACTGCCTTACATAATCCGCCGCCACATAGACCTTGTCTCCCTGGGTATAACAGATTGTGTATTCTACCGGGTGCATGCCCGTCCGGTCAGAATATTGTTTTTCGTCAAACAAGACCGAAGCCGTATCGTTTGCCGTCGTATAAAGCAGTTTCTTCTCTGCCATATCCGCATAAAATCCTTCATTCAGATACGCATGTATTGTATCCAGGTCAAAATAAACCGCTTCATCCCTCAGCACCGCTTTTTCCGTCATCCAGTCATCCTGGAGCAGAATGGCCAGTTCTCCCTCCTGTACGCCATAATATTCATTCAGATCTGCCTGTTCCTTACTGTAAGTGTACTTGTCCAGTATCCGTCTCCCGAATCCCACAACGCCCACCAAAACAATCAGTACCAATGCCACGATTACCGGTATTATTTTTTTCTTCATCTTCACATTATGACCTTTCTTCAGAATGTAACTGCCCTCGCCGTACAGGCAGTTACATCATAACACATTTCATTCCTCACGTCATTACTAAATTCTGAAAAAATACCGCCGCCTTCAGCACGAGAGGCAATCCCAATATCCCACCGGCGGCGGAATGTATACCGGTGCCGCTTTCCTACCGGCGCGTCACTTTGTCAAACCGTATCTGTTCAATTACCCCGGATGCATCCAGCACATAGTCAGCCATGTAAGGACTGTTCTCCCTCACTGCCCTGGAGACGGCCTCGGCGGGAAGCACCTCACGTCCATCTACAAAAAATTCCACACCGCTCAGCCTCATCTGTTCCAGGCGAAGAAGCATGTGCTCCCTGACAGCATCCATATCCCCTACTTCTTTCCGTTCATCATACAAGTGAATTCCTCCTGTCCGGGCTTTCCGCACCAAAAGGCACTGATCTTGTGATGAATCAATTCCAGAAAGCCCTTGTAATAAAGTAAAGTAAATGCCTCCAGCAGTAACGGCAATGGCAAAATTTTCCATTGCATATAAAGTTTAAATTGAATTATAATTGTGAAAATTAGTTGACATACTTATGATCAAGCAAAGCGAATATTCCAGTACAATGCTTGTAAGACATCCTTAGACTTATGCCAGTTTTTCCCCACTGTCATATAATGTGGTATACACACTTAGAATATAAAGGATGAAGCGGAACGACTCGTTCCAAAAATCAGCTAAATCAACCTGAAGTCAAGACTGCTGCGCCTCCTTCCCCGTACAGATTACCGAAGGCACTTACACATTCAGTATAGCATGACAATAATATTTTGGCAAGCACAACATCCTGAATTATAAAAAATTATTAAACTCACAATCTGCTATTGACTAAAAGAAGCTGAAAGTATATTATGGCATAACAAAGCATTAATATTACAGTTCAGCTATGCAGATAAGGAAAGGGTTGTCGTATGAAAATCGAAAAAGTAAATGAGAACCAGATTCGCTGCACTCTGACCAGAGAAGACTTGGCAAGCCGCGAACTGAAAATCAGTGAATTGGCTTACGGGACAGAAAAAGCAAAAACTTTGTTCCGGGATATGATGAGACAGGCAAATTTTGAATTCGGCTTTGAGGCCGAGGACATTCCACTTATGATAGAAGCCATTCCCCTGAACGCCGAATGCATCGTTCTGATCATCACCAAAGTAGAAGATCCCGAAGAACTGGATACTCGTTTTTCCCGGTTTGCGCCTTCCGTAACCGAGGACAGCGCAGGCGAGTACAGCGATTCCCAGTATGATGAAGACGCTGCCAGCGAAGTACTGGACTTGTTCCGTCAGATGCAGCCGGAGGCCGCGGGTCCTGATACCGCCGGACAGTCCGGCGACAATACGGTCCCCGACAATAAAGAACTCACCCGGCTTTTCCAGATGCCCTCCCTCCGGCAGGTCATGGAAGTATCCGCCGTAATTGCCGGCAGCTATCACGGTGACAGCACCCTGTACAAAGATACCCGCGCCAGGGACAATGCGGAAAATTATTTATTATTGCTGACCCAGGGAAACGAAAATGCCGAATCCTTCGACAGAGTCTGCAATATCGTATCCGAATACGGCGCGCTCCGGCGCTCTGTCCCCGCGAACCTGGCTTTTCTGGGCGAGCACTATGAACCCCTGATTCAGGGTAATGCAGTCCATGCGCTGGGACGTGTGCAGTAATTTGGAAAAATGAAAACAGCCGCCTTAAGCCAGGGGAAATCTCCCCGCGCTTACTGCGGCTGTCTTTTTCCCTTCGGGAAAACTCAGCGCTGCTCGATGGCTTTCATCAGGGCATCAATATCAATTCCATGCACCATGGCCGCTTCCTCCAGCGATTCTCCCTGGGCGGAAGGACATCCCAGACAATGCATCCCCGCTTCCATCAGCACCGGCGCCACATCGGGATTCGCCCTCAGAATTTCACCAATGGTCATTTCTTTTGTTATACCTGTCATGATTTTCTCCTCTCTGTCAGCTGGTTTTCAAATACCCCGGGCATCTTTTTGTTTTGATTCACCTTATCGTTTTGATAACGAAGTCTGCCCACCGGTTCCATTATATATCTTTTGCCGAAATCTGACAAGATATTCTTATCTGTTTCGTGGTATGATACCCTCAGCTGAGAGGGGTATTTACGCCCCCATCTCCCTCCTGTCCACAGCGGCTGCCTCCCGCGAAATTACACCGAATTGATGCAGAAAATCCACTGTTTTCCAGTATATCCGGAATTCTTGTAAAAATTACGAATTTTTTGCTTATGTATAGAAAAAAGTACACATTCCCTCCTTGACTCTATCCGGTGTTTTTCATATAATAAAGACATGGAATTAGAAACAGTATTTTCTCTCTTAACCCTAATTCAAATTTAAGCAGGAGGTTATTTCAAATGAGACCAGAATGGACAGATTTTGTAGCGGGCAAATGGGACAAAGAAGTCAATGTACGCGATTTCATCCAGAGGAATTATCATCCTTATGACGGTGATGACACATTCCTTGCCGGCGCTACACAGAACACAAAGGATTTGTGGGCACAAGTACTTGACCTGCAGAAGCAGGAGAGGGAAGCCGGCGGCGTTCTTGACATGGATACCAAGGTTGTTTCCACCATTACCTCCCATGGCCCCGGATACCTTGACAAGAACAAGGAAACCATCGTTGGCTTCCAGACCGACAAGCCCTTCAAAAGATCCCTGCAGCCTTACGGCGGTATCCGTATGGCAGAGAAGGCTTGCTCCGACAATGGTTATGAAGTTGATCCCGAGATTTCCGAGTTTTTCTCTACCCACAGAAAGACACACAATGCAGGCTGCTTTGACGCTTACAATCAGGAAATGAGAGCCTGCCGTTCTTCCCATATCATCACAGGCCTTCCCGATGCTTACGGCCGCGGACGTATCATTGGCGACTACAGACGTGTTGCCCTTTACGGTATCGACAGACTGATCGAGGACAAGCAGACACAGAAGGATTCTACCGGCCGTGTCATGACCGATGACATCATCCGTCTCCGCGAAGAGATCTCCGAGCAGATAGTTGCCCTGAAGATGATGAAGGAAATGGCCGCTTCCTATGGCTGTGACATTTCCAAACCCGCTTCCAATGTAAAAGAAGCCATTCAGGCAGTTTACTTTGGTTATCTGTGCGCAGTAAAAGAGCAGAACGGTGCAGCAATGTCCCTTGGACGTACTTCCACCTTCCTTGACTGCTATGCAGAGAGAGACATCAAGAACGGAACCTTTACCGAGGAGCAGATCCAGGAGTTCGTTGACCACTTTATCATGAAGCTCCGCTGCATCAAGTTTGCACGTACCCCCGAGTACAACCAGATCTTCGCAGGCGATCCCGTATGGGTAACCGAGTCCCTGGGCGGTGTCGGTGTGGATGGCAGACATATGGTCACCAAGATGAGCTTCCGTTACCTGAATACCCTGACCAACCTTGGACCTTCCCCGGAGCCCAACCTGACCGTACTGTGGTCTACCAGACTTCCGGCAAACTGGAAGAGATATTGCGCGAAGATGTCCATCCAGACTTCTTCCATTCAGTACGAGAACGACGACCTGATGAGGGTTGACCACGGTGATGACTATGGTATCGCATGCTGCGTATCCTCCATGGTAATCGGCAAGGAAATGCAGTTCTTCGGCGCTCGTGCAAACGTTGCAAAATGTCTGCTCTACGCTTTGAACGGCGGTGTGGACGAAGTTACCAAGAAGCAGGTAGGACCTAAATACCGTCCTGTGACCGGCGATGTTCTTGACTATGATGATGTTATGGGCAAGTTCATTGACATGCTGGAGTGGCAGGCAGATGTTTATGTTAATACTTTGAACATCATTCACTATATGCACGACAAGTACTGCTATGAGAGAGCTGAGATGGCTCTGCATGACAGAGATGTGAAGCGTTATTTCGCAACCGGTGTTGCCGGTCTGTCTATCGTGGCTGACTCCCTCTCCGCAATCAAGTATGCCAAGGTTGAGCCTATCCGTGATGAAGACGGCGTAATCGTTGACTTCAAGACCACCGGAGACTTCCCGAAATACGGCAATGATGATGACCGCGTGGACGAGATCGCACAGATGGTAGTGCACAAGTTCATGACTGCTATCAGAAGACATCACACCTATAGGAACGGAATCCCTACCACGTCCATTCTGACCATTACCTCCAACGTTACCTATGGTAAGGCTACTGGTAATACACCTGACGGACGTAAGAAGGGCCAGCCTTTCGCTCCCGGTGCAAACCCGATGCACGGCCGCGATACCCACGGTGCAGTTGCATCCCTGGCTTCCGTATCCAAGCTGCCTTTCAATGATGCACAGGATGGTATCTCCAATACCTTCACCATCATTCCCGGCGCCCTGGGCAAGGAAGACAAAGTATTCTCCGGCGACATCGAATTAGACCTGAAATAAAACTCGTGTTCACCGAGATGTCGCTGACATCGAGTTGGATCTGAAATAAGACTCGTGTTCACCGAGATGTCGCTGACATCGAGTTGGATCTGAAATAAGACTCGTGTTCACCGAGATGTCGCTGACAACCCGTTGTCATTGATATCGAATTGGATCTGAAATAAGACTCGTGTTCACCGACATTGAACCGGCAGCAATATGATCTGAGCTGACACAATGCGGCTCCCGTCTCCAAAAAAACCGGGCGCCGCTGCAATCAAAAGGAGACACCATGGACGAGAAAAAAATGATTGATGACCTTGTAAAAATGCTGGATTCCGGCATGGCTGAAGGCGTGGGCCACGTAAATGTGGATTGCGACCAGCAGGTCGAACAGTCAAAAAGCGTTCAGACAATGGGCTGTACGGATTGTTCCAGGACACCGTTGGCCTGCAGTGTACCTACTCTTGAGCAGGGGCTGGATGATTATCACTAGTCTTCTCCCCTGAAAGAAGCGAAACATTTTATATATCCGTATAATTAAAGGAGGAAATCATTATGGCAACAAATTCTGCACAGGTTGACAACCTTGTTAACTTACTGGATGGCTATGCAACAAAGGGCGGCCATCATCTGAATGTGAACGTATTGAACCGGGATATGCTGTTAGATGCCCAGAAGCATCCGGAGAACTATCCTCAGCTGACCATCCGCGTGTCCGGATACGCTGTAAACTTCATCAAGCTGACTCCCGAGCAGCAGGCAGATGTTATCTCCCGTACTTTCCACGAGTCAGTTTAATATTGGGGGATAGTCAGGAGCGTTGTTTTCTGAATTTCAGACCCCGGGAGGAAATGTCTTCCCGGGGCTTTTACAGTACCCCCCGCAGTGTGCTGCACTGCCAGGTGCGCCAATGCGGCAAATTTCAGACTGTCCTGCAGGATAAATGAGAAATGATTTTGACCGCTGGGTTTCCGGCGGTGGAATGCAGGACATTCACAGTAATCTTAGAAAGTGTGGTATTCTTATGCAAGGCAGAATTCATTCATTGGAAAGTTTCGGAACCGTTGATGGTCCCGGTACACGTTTTGTCGTTTTTGTACAAGGCTGTCCCATGCGTTGTGCCTACTGCCATAACCCTGATACCTGGGATTTTAACGGCGGCACGCTGATGGAACCCTCTTATATCATCCAGCAGTATGAGAAAAATATGGCTTTTTATGCAAATGGCGGCGGTCTGACCGTGACCGGCGGGGAACCGCTGATGCAGCCGGACTTTGTCATTGAACTTTTTACCCTGGCTAAGGAAAAAAATATCCACACCTGCATTGACAGTTCAGGAATCTCTTTCCGTCCTGACAATGCCGTTCTCATGGAAAAATTAGACCGGCTGATGGCTTTGACGGATCTGGTCATGCTTGACATCAAGCATATTGATCCGGAAAAACACAAGGATCTCACCCTTCAGCCCAATGAGAATATTTTAAAGTTTGCCTCTTATCTCAATGAAAAACATGTGGACATGTGGATTCGTCATGTGGTGGTTCCCGGCATTACGGATGATGAAAAGTATTTATTTCAGCTGGGATACTTTATAGGCCAGTTCAGTAATCTGAAAGCCCTTGATGTGCTTCCTTATCACACAATGGGAGAAAAGAAATACGAGAGCCTGGGTATGGAATACCGGCTGAAAGGGGTTCCGGCCATGGATAAAGACAAACTGCTTGACAAAAAGAAGGCAATTGTGGACGGAATTAAAAAGAGACGGGCTGAAAACAATCAGTCATAATATCGCAAAATATTGCGGACAAAAAGGAGGATTTTATCATGGCATATGTAATCAGTGATGCTTGTGTAGCATGTGGGGCCTGCGAGAGCCAGTGCCCTGTAGGCGCAATCAGCATGGGAGACGGTAAGTTTGAGATCGATCCCGATAAGTGCATTGAGTGCGGCGCATGCGCAGGACAGTGCCCTACCGGCGCTATTTCACAGGGTTAAGTGAAAAACATAAGGCGGGGAATTCCCCGCCTTATCATCGGGTAGAAAAAAGAGTTGTCTTTCCCTACCCGCAGCGCTGTCCGGCAGCATATTTCCCCTGCACGGGGCTGCGCGTGCAGAAAGGTGCTTTCTCAGAGAAAGCGCCTTTTCTTTTTTTCCTGGATTTCCGGCTGTCCCTCGCCTTTTTCCTGCTCTTTTTCAGCTTTTGTCTTTCTGATATGTCTGCTTTTCCTGCGGAGAAGCTCGTCCATCCTCTTATAGTGCTCCTCGTCCCTTTCCGCCAGCATTCTGTCCCTGGCTTCTTCTCTTTCCTCCTGCATCCGGAACTGATAATCCAGCTCTTTTACCACGCTCTCCCGGATTTCACGGCACAGTTCCCCGTTGTTTTCCTGAAGGGTCTGCCGTATCAGCTGCTGCAAAAGCCACTGAAGCCTTCTGGACTTATCCTCCCTGGACTCCTGGACGATTTCACCGGTCTTTTCCTTATTGGGAATAATATCAATGGCCATTCCCCCATTTTCCTCCCGGGCCCCGTTTTCCGCGGTATTCTGCATGCCCATTTCTTCCACACCGGAATTTCCCGCTGACAATACATCCAGTTTTCCATCTTTTAAGATCATTTTAATCGCCTTCAACTGCAGTCCCCTCTCTTTCATCCCTTTGATCTGCTTAAAACGTTCCACATCCTCCTCCGTATAATACCGGTGTCCCAGTTCATTGCGTTTAATGGGCAAATGCAGTTCATCCTCCCAATATCGCAGTACATGACTCTCCACTTTTACTTCTTTTGCAGCATCTGAAATAAATAAATAATCGCCCATTTTTTCCCCTTTCCTATATAAACCGGACAGAGAAAACGAAAATCCTGCCCTTCTATATGACAAAAAAGTACCATTTGCACCTTATATGCTCCATTTTTCTCTTGCGGCAAATCTTCCTATAAAGAAAAAAGAATGAGCTGACAAACTCATTCTCTTTCGTAGGCTTCCATATAAAACAAATTATGCGCCGGTCTGGCGGTGCTCCAGATTTGCAATCCGCTGGTACTCCGGCAGCCAGGCCAGTTCCACTGTACCGATGGGACCGTTTCTCTGCTTGGCAATGATAACTTCAAAAATCCCCTTCCGGTCCGTGTCATGATTATAATACTCATCCCGGTAAAGAAACATCACCACATCCGCATCCTGCTCAATGGCTCCCGATTCACGAAGGTCAGAAAGCATGGGCCTGTGGTCCGGCCTCTGTTCCACTGCACGGGATAACTGCGACAACGCAATCACAGGCACTGCCAGCTCCCTTGCCAGGGATTTCAGGGACCGGGAAATATCGGAGATCTCCTGCTGCCTGGAATCATTTTTTCCGCTGCCCGACATCAGCTGCAGATAATCGATGATGATCATGGACAAACCATGTTCCAGCTTATATTTACGACATTTTGAACGTAATTCTGCTATACTTATTCCCGGTGTATCATCAATAATCAGGGAAGACTTTCCGATGACACCGGCTCCCTCGATGAGTCTCTCCCACTCCTGGTCATTCATCTGCCCTGTCCTGAGCTTCTGGGCATCCACATTGGCCTCCATGGAGAACATACGGTTTACAAGCTGTTCCTTGCTCATTTCCAGGCTGAAAATGGCTAAGGTGAGATTCTTCCGAAACGCCACATAATCGGCTATATTCAGCACAAATGCCGTCTTTCCCATGGATGGACGGGCCGCTATCAGGATCAGGTCCGAAGGCTGCATCCCCGCCGTCCGGTAATCCAGATCCAGAAAACCGGTGGGTATTCCCGTCACATTCCCTTTGTTCTTCGCGGCAATCTCAATCTTGTCCATGGCATTCATGACCACCTGGCGAATGGGCACATACGCATCCGTGGATCTCCTCTGTACCAGCTGGAATACACGTTTTTCCGTGTCTTCCAGTATGTATTCCAGAGTTTCCTTTCCCATGTAACAAGTATTGGCTATCTCCTCGTTGAGACGTATCAGCTTGCGCAATGTGGACTTCTCCGCCACAATATTTGCATAGCGCCTGATATTCGCAGACGTCAGGGGGGCATCCATGATCTCCCGGATAAACTCCAGGCTGCTGACTTCCGGAGGTACATCTTTTGTGCGGAGCTTGTCCTGCAATGTAACCGCATCCACGGGGCTGCCCGCGTCGTTTAACTCACATATGGCTGCAAAGAGGACGCCATACTGTCTGTTGTAAAAATCTTCTTCCGTGATCTGCTCAGATGCCACCACAATGGCTTCCCGGTCCATCAGCATGGAACCGATCACGGACTGCTCTGCCTCCATACTGTGGGGCAGCACTCTCTTTAATACATTATCTTCCATATCTGCCAACCCCGGGTCCTGTTCAGCTTTCTACCACCTTTACCGTCAGTTTTGCCATCACCTGGGGGTGCAGTTTGATATTCACCTCATAGGAACCGAAATTCTTCAGGTTTTCCGGCAGCTGGATTTTCTTCTTGTCAATATCCAGGTCATGCTGCTCTTTGCAGGCTGTGGCAATCTCTTTCGTGGACACGGATCCGAATGCCCGTCCTCCCTCTCCTGCCTTGATCTTCACGATCACCTGCTTTGTCTCCAGTACAGCGGCCAGGGCTTCCGCCGCATCCTGCTGTTCTTTCGCAATCCTCTCTTCATTGGCCTTGTGGAGTTTCAGGTCATTCATGTTCTTTGCATTGGCCTCCACGCCTATTTTCTTCGGCAGCACATAGTTTCTCGCATATCCCTCGCTGACCTCTATAATATCTCCTTTTTTACCCAGTTTTTTTTCATCCTGCAGCAATATGATTTTCATATCCTCTTATCCTTTCTTTCTCTTCCGGTACATCTGCCTGCCGCTATATTTCACCGCTTTCCAGCATACTGTCCACCGTTCTCTTCAAAACTCCGATTGCCTCAATGATGCCCACGCCTTCCAGCTGGCATGCCGCAGTATTCAAATGTCCGCCGCCCCCCATACGTTCCATGATCAGCTGCACATTCACCTCATCTATGGACCGGGCGCTGACATATATTTTGCCCTGATAATCCGTGAGAACAAAGCTTGCCTTGATTCCCCTGATATTCAACAGTTCGTTTGCCGCCTGGGCCCCTATGATGGTGGGGCTGGGCAGATCCTCTGCCGTACAAATGGATATGGCAAAGAACTGTTTGTAAATTTCGGCCTGACTCACCGCGTCTGCCTTTGCCTTGTATCCCTGCGCATCCTCCCTGAAAAGCTTGCGCACACGGGTCACATCCGCACCGCTGCGTCTCAGGAAAGCAGCAGCCTCAAAAGTACGGACGCCTGTCTTAATCATAAAGTTATTGGTATCAATCATGATACCCGCATACATGCAGTCGGCCTCCTCTGCGCGGATCCTGATATTGTCATAAGTATACTGCAATATCTCCGACACCATTTCACAGGAGGAGGAGGCGTAGGGTTCCACATAGGAAAGGGTGGCATTCTCTATGGTCTCGGTTCCCTGTCTGTGGTGATCCAGCACCACCACTGACTTACAAAACCGCAGCAGTTCCGGGCATTCCGTAATGGACGGCTTATTCACGTCCACCACCACCAGCACGGTATTGCTCCCGGCCGCTTCTATGGCCTGCTGGCTGCCGATGACCATGCCTTCCCCATATTCCTGGCTGCTTCCGAATAATTCCACCATGGGCTGAATCCCCGGTGTCACCTCATTCAGTACAATATGGGCTTTTCTGCCCAGTGTCTGGGCTATCCTGTAGATACCGATTGCGGCGCCGAAGCTGTCCGCGTCCGGCATTCTGTGTCCCATCACAAGCACCTGGTCTTTACCGGTGATGATTTCCCGCAGGGCGTGGGCCTTCACACGGGCCTTCACACGGGTATTCTTCTCCACCTGCTGGCTTTTACCGCCGTAGTAAGTGATACTTTCCGGGGTCTTGATAACGGCCTGGTCACCGCCCCGCCCCAGCGCCAGATCTATGGCATTGCGGGAAAATTCATAATTCTGGGCATAGGTGAGTCCGTCCAGACCCACACCGATGCTGATGGTTACTGCCATCTCATTGCCGATGTTGACCGTCTTGACCTCCTCCAGAAGGTCAAAACGGGATTCCTGCAGCTGGGCTACCACGCGCTTGCGCATAATCAGCAGATACTTGTCTTTCTCCAGCTTTTTGCAGATTCCGTCAAAAGCAGAAATATATTTGTTGACTTTTCTGTCTATCAGTGCAATCAGCAGGGACCGGCGGACCTCTTCCACGCCATCCAGCGCCTCGTCATAATTGTCCAGGTAAATCATCCCCACGGCCAGACTCTGGTCATCCACCTCTCTCAGCGCAATCCGCAGCGCGGTCTCGTCATAGAGGTATACGGCAATCAGATAGCCATCGTACGAAGAACTGTCAATCATGTCGCTGTGTTCCGCCATCTCCTCCAAGGAAATCTTCCGGAACTTTGCCACATACTCATTTCCCTCATATTCCAGTTCATACTGCGCTTCATCCACACCGCCGTTCTCAGGCAGCCTGTCCCTGGTGATGGTCGGAAAAAGGGAAGTAATCGATTTTTTGTAACCCTTTCCCTGGTGGACTATGGTTTCAAAAGCAATGTTGGTCCAGATCACCTTACCGTTGTCGTCCAGCAGCGCATACGGCAGATCCAGCTCCCGCAGCAGCTTCTTCTGGATTTGCCCGTACTCCGTGGCAAAACTGACCAGTTCATTCATAATCAGGGATTTATTATAAAAATACAAAGACAGTGTAATGGCAAAATAAAACAGAATGTATCCTGCCAGAAGCGCGCCTGCCCGGTAATCGATCATAAACATGGCAACGTCCACAATGCAGCAGAGCACGCCCAAATAAATACAAAATTGTATATATGTCTTAATGCGTCCCTTTAATTTTATTCTCTTTTTCATATGGATACCTCGCAGGATTTTCAGAATGCAAACCTGCTGTTTTCTTCCTACTTTAGATGATATGACGCTGCGGCAGGTCACGCTGACAGTAACAGTCCGGCCATTTCGCCGTCCCTTTGCTGTCAATAAAGTCATTTCACACTGCCCCATGGCAGCCCTGCCGGTCGGACAAGCCAAGAAAATTGCCCATGTGAACATTATAGCATACTCTTCAACACTATGCCACAATTTAATTTGTCTAAAACGGAAATGTTTTGTAGAATTCTTCTCCACTACCCGCCGCGCGGCCCGTACGCCGCTATAGCGACATAATTCCAAGTGCGAGGAGTCGCACTTTGTGTACGGGCCTGTGCAATCGAGCAGGGGAACGCTCTTCTCCACTGCTCGCCGCGCGGGGCGCATGCTGCGTCAGCAACTATTTTCCTTATGCGCCCCTGCGCATAAAAAAAGACCAACCATCTCCCGGACGGTCGGCCTTCTCTTTGAATGTTAATCCTGAACGTAAGGCATCAGTGCAACGTGACGTGCCCTCTTGATAGCCACTGTCAATGCTCTCTGGTGCTTTGCACAGTTACCGGTGATACGGCGGGGAAGAATCTTGCCCCTCTCGGATACGTACCTCTTCAGTTTGTTGGTGTCCTTGTAGTCAATTACATTATCTTTACCGCAGAATACACAGACTTTTCTCTTTTTCCGGATCCCGCCCCTTTTTCTCATAGGGCCATCGGGTTTCTCTGCTTTATTAAAAGCCATATCAATACCTCCTGTCATATATTATCAAACTCAGTTAAAAGGTAATTCCTCATCTATCCCATCGGGGATGTTCATAAAGCCGTCTCCCGCACCGGATGCTGCCGGAGCGCCGCCCATTCCTCCTGAAAAGCCGCCTCCGAAACCGCCTCCGTTATTATAGCCGCCTGCATTTCCTCCCGAAGCATTCTTGCTCTCGGCAAACTCAATTTCCTCCACAATGACACGGACACTGTAAACCATCTGTCCATCCTTGTTGGTATAATTGTCATTCTGGATCCTGCCGCTCAGCAGTATCTTGGTTCCCTTGTGCAGATATTTCTCCACAAATTCCGCCTGCTTGCCAAATGCGGTGCAATTAAAGAAATCCGCGTCAGGCTCGCCATCCCGCTTGAAACGCCTGTCCACAGCCACGCTGAACCGGGCTACGGCCGTCTGGCTCGCTCCCTGTGAATATCTCACTTCCGGATCTCTCGTTAAACGTCCCATAAGAATTACTTTATTCATATTTTGCTTCTCGCTTTCTATACTCATTCATGAGTATATATTAAGCCTCGTCCTGTCTGACAATCAAGTATCTGATGACGTTGTCCATAATGCGGATACGGCTCTCGATCTCAATCGGGGCTGTGCTCTCAGCGTCAAATCTGATGAAGTAGTAGAAAGCTTCTTTCATCTTCCGGACTTCATAGGCAAGTCTCTTCTTGCCCCAATCGTCCACCTCCGTGATGACGCCGCCAAATCTCTCAACAAGAGCTTTGCATTTGTCAACAACAGCAGCTCTCTCTTCGTCTTCAATCCTGGCAGATACGACTACGGCTAATTCATACTTGTTCATGCTTGTTACCTCCTTCTGGTCTCTGGCCCGCAGTACTGCGAGCAAGGAATTGATTCATCACAAAGAGATATGATAGCATAATTTTCCTGACTTTTCAAGTATTTCTTCATATATTTACAAAATTTTATTCACAATATTTCCTTTACATTCTTTTCCAGCAGCCTGCGCGCTATCATGATCTGGTGCCCGCAGCCTTTACATCGCAGGCGGAAGTCCGCGCCGGAACGCAGTACCTCCCATTCCCTGCTTCCGCATGGATGCTGTTTTTTCAGTCTGACCACATCTCCCACATTAATATCCATTTTTTACTCCATTTCTGCGCTGCATTTCGATTTTCCGTCCGGTACAATCCGCTTTCTGCCCTCTCGCTTTCCTCTTATAAATGCCCCACAAAGAAATCCTTCACCACACCGAAAAATTCACGGAGCAGGTTGTTCGGCCCCATTCCCAGCACGGATTTCGCCGCAAGTCCCTCCACATGGGTATACCCCTGCTTTCGGGCAATCCCCAAAGCCCGGAACATGTGAAAATTATTGGTCACAACCACCACGTTATCCGTCCCGCGGTCAAGAAACGCCCCGCTGAATACCAGATTCTCATAGGTATTTTCGGATTTGTCCTCCAGCAGGATACGGGACTCGTCAATCCCTGCATCCATCAGATATGCCCTCATCCCGGAAGCCTCCGTAATCGCTTCATTTCCTCCCTGGCCGCCGGAAACAATCACTTTTGTCCCCGGGTTCCGGCTCAGGTAGTCCGCCGCCTTGTCCAGACGCCTGCGCAGCACCTCGCTGGGTCCCGTGCTCTTCCACTGTGCCCCCAGGACAATCAGGTAATCCGCCCCATCCCTTGCCTGGGCATTATATTGGGACAAAATCAGACCTTCCACCATGCCAAATAAGAACAGCCCCAGAAACAGAATCCCCAGCACCAGTCTCCTGGCCCAGCCCGGTATGAAATCCAGTATGCCTTCCCTTCTCAGCAGGGCGCCTGTCCCGATAAAGGCAACTCCCATAAAGCCCCAGATCAGAAAGAAGTAGGTTCCGAAGCCCGCCATCCCAATGCCCAGGCAGTATACAATGCACAAACCCCCCAGCACCTCGCAGCAAAGGGCAGGCACAGAATGCTGTCTGCGGCCTCTCTTATCCAGATGTATCACTCTCCGGCTCCTGTGGGCCGGAACCAGTCCCTGTCCGTTTCTTTTCAGCCAATTATGCATCAGAATGTATCTCCCGTGATTCTTATGTAGCCAGATTGGGGACGGAGTACCATTCGGCCCCTTCATACCATAAATATGGACTTATTATACCATGATTCTGTGCGCCACTGCGCACATGGAATCAATAGTTGACATAATGCCTTTCTATGTCAACATTATACCATGATTACAAACCAATCATGGTATTTATGGCCATTCGGCCTCTTCATACCATAAATATGGACTTATTATACCATGATTCTGTGCGCCACTGCGCACATGGAATCAATAGTTGACATAATGCCTTTCTATGTCAACATTATACCATACTCCCCTCCTTTGTATTTCTTAAATTTTCATTATTTTTATTTTGTTGACAGAGAATCTTTTTCTTTAGTAAAATGGGAATAGGAAGATTATTGTTTCAGAAATGAGAAAGGTGGGTGGCCATGATGGAAGATCATCAGGAAAATATCGAAAAGTTAAAAGAAATAGTACGCAAATACGGCAATATAGTTTTTTTCGGCGGTGCGGGAGTATCCACGGAAAGCGGCATTCCTGACTTCCGCAGTGTGGATGGACTTTATCACCAGCAGTATGATTATCCCCCGGAAACCATTCTGAGCCACACGTTTTACCGTCGCAATCCCGGCGAATTTTACCGTTTTTACCGCAATAAAATGCTGTTCCTGGACGCAAAACCCAATGCGGCCCATCATAAGCTGGCAGAACTGGAAGCCCGGGGCAAACTGAAAGCCGTTGTCACCCAGAATATCGACGGCCTTCACCAGGCCGCCGGAAGCAAAACGGTTCTGGAACTTCACGGCTCCGTCCTGCGCAATTATTGTGAAAAATGCGGCCAGTTTTATGATGTCCGTTTTATTCTGGACAGCACTGACGTGCCGAAATGTGAAAAGTGCGGCGGTTCTGTCAAACCGGATGTGGTTCTTTACGAGGAAGGTCTTGACCAGCGCACCATGAATGATGCCGTCCGTTTCATCCACAGCGCGGATGTGCTGATCATAGGCGGCACTTCCCTTGCCGTATACCCTGCCGCGGGACTCATTGATTATTTCAGGGGCGAAAAGCTTGTGGTAATCAACAAAGCGCCCACTCCCAGGGATGCACATGCGGACCTCCTGCTTCAGGCTCCTATCGGGGAAGTTTTTGCACAACTTTAAATCGGGAACTTCCCTGTTGCGTGGGCAACCGGGTGGCTAAGATTCCTCTTCCCCTGCCCGCCGTGCGCCGCCTGAGGGCATAATTCCCCCTTAGGGCCATGCCATCAAAAAAGGACAGCAAACCCCTGTTTTCACATTTGTCTGCTGTCCTTAGCGCCTTACATATCCATATACAATTATTTCGGCTTTTTCCCGGAAAAGTTTACCCTGCCCTGCCCGGCCTGCCGCCAAAAACGCCTACAGCCGCTGCAGCTGGCCCAGAATACCGTTGACTTTTCGTATGGCATTGTCCACCTGCCTCCTGGCGTCGTTTATTTTGGATTGTACCAGCCAGTCGGCCACGATGCCGTCAAAAAAATAATCCGCGAAAGCCAGAAAATCTCCCATCTCAATATGGAACTCCGGGATATTTTCCACATCCATCAGTTCCCGCTGAAACCGCTTCAGGGCATCCCTCGCCCTCTGTACCAGTTCATCCGCATCCTTCATTTTGGAACGTTTGACAAAAGTGGAAATAAGCCCTCCTCCCAGCATATCCACGATACCCCAGTTTCCCGCACTGTCAAGGCAGTCCCTGGCCGCCTCCAGATATCCCAGGGCCTCATGCCCCGCCTGCACCGCTTCCCTGATTTCCCTGACATTATCTGCCCCTGACATTTTCTTCCTCCATTCCGGCTCTGCCTTGTCTGCTTTCCTGTATCTGTCCGCAGATCCCGTTCCGGCTCCCATATGGCCTGCGGAATCTGTATGTTTATTATTTTATTCCTGCTTCCCGGAACTTTCAATGCCAAAAAGCGCACTATAGGGGAATTTATCGTTATCTTATGGCCTTCAGATCAGGCTGATCCGGAATGTGACCGGTGTGTCACTGCGAAAACCGCTCCGGATATGCAGTCCATCTTCCGTCCTGTTCCACTCCGGTTTCTCATCCGTTCCCAGAATTTCCACCTTCCTGATGATCCCGTGGAAGTTGTCCTGTCTGGAGGCATCCTGCTCTCCCAGCGACTGAATGCAGTATTCTCCGTTTTCGCTGCATTTCAGGGCAATGGCATATAAGTATCCCCCTGCCGTGGTAAAACGGAAATCTTTGGAAGTAAAATTCTTTTTGATTCCATCCGAGAACTGTCCCTCCACAATCCGGGTGGGTCCTTCCCCATACTTTCTCCAGACGCCGGAATCGTAGACTGCCTCTCCGTTGACCTTCAGCCAGTCACCTATCTTCAGCAGCACGGCCCTGTCTTCCTCTGTTATGGTTCCATCCGGCTTAGGTCCCACATTCAGCAGAAGACAACCGTTTTTACTGACAATATCCACCAGGTCGCAGATAATGTCCTCCGCGGGACGGAAATCGTTGTGGGATGTGTATCCCCAGGAATTCAGGGCGATGGCTGTGTCCGTCTGCCAGAAATACGGTTTTACGTCCGCAAATTGTCCTCTTTCCACATCCGGCACCGCACAGCCGAAAACATAGGCGTCCTGCTTGTAGTTGATAACCGCATCGCTTCCCCACTCTGCCGCCCGGTTATAATAATACGCGGTAAATTTCTTCAGGTACGGTCTCACCGCGCTATGCTGTATCCACCAGTCAAAATAAATCACCCTGGGCCGGTACCTGTCCACCAGTTCGCAGCAGCGCACCAGCCAGTCCTGGAGGAACTCCTCCGTGGGCATGGGTTCACTGAACAGGTCAAAATGATCCTTTGGCTCCGGCATGGCCGGCCAGTAGAAATCCCCTCTTTTCATGGGTTCTCTGATATCGCTGTCAAATTCCCTGCCGTGCCCCATAAAGAACCAGTGTTCCACCCTGTGGGTGGAAGCTCCCACCTGCATTCCCTTTTTGCCGCAGCTTTCCTTCAGCTCTCCCAGCACATCCCGCCTGGGACCCATCTGGCAGGCGTTCCAGCGGGATATTTCACTTTTGTACATCTGAAATCCGTCGTGATGTTCCGCCACCGGCACCACATATCTTGCCCCTGCCCGGGCAAACAGGTCCGCCCAGGCATCCGGGTCAAATTTGTCTGCCGTAAACATGGGAATAAAATCTTTGTAGCCGAATTCCGTATGCTTTCCGTAGGTCTCCACATGATGCTTATATTCCGCCGAATCTTTCACATACATATTTCTGGAATACCATTCACTGCCGAACCCAGGCACACTGTATATGCCCCAGTGGATAAATATGCCGAATTTCGCGTTCCGGTACCACTCCGGAACCTGATAGCGGGAAAGAGACTCCCAGGTATCCTCATACGGCCCTTTTGCAATGACTTCCTCTATGGTGTCCAGATATTTTTTCATGTCATACATGGCGCTTCTCCTTCCTGCCCCTTCCTGCAGCAGTCACTTTGATTCATAAAAGTTCCTCTCGTGCGCCTTTGCGACTTTACTGTCCAGCACAAATTATTTTTCAATATCTCTTGACATTTCTTAGCCGGACTCATTCAAATCGCTGCGCGATAGCACGAAAGGGTAAAGTCGCTGCCGGACTATATCCATATACCGGTCAGGGCACGGATTTCTCCATGCCCTGAATACAAAAATTATAATACCACACCCTTCTGCAGCATAATATTGGCGTACAGCGCGCCCTCTCCCGTGGCGATGATGGCATAGGCTTCCCTGGCTTCCTCATAAAACGCAAACCGTTCGATCTGGCCTATGGCATTTTCTCCCCTGGCGTCTTCCTTCCTGATAATTTCCTTATATTCCTCCCAGACAGGGGTCTCCACCGTATCCCCGGGCATCACCTGCATCAGGTTTACCGGGTGCTCCACATAGGTATCCAGGGGAAACAGCTGCAGAATCGCTTCCAGCACCTGGCTGGTACCATGTCCGTCCATCCGGATGACGTTTTTCCCTTTTCCCACAGACTCTGACGGAAAATTGCCATCCGCGATCACAAGCCTGTCCCCATGTCCCATCTCACACAAAACCCGCAGCAGTTCCGGCGGCAAAATTTTGGGAATTCCTTTTAGCATAACACCATCTCTCCTTTTTCTTTTCCTCTATTTTACTGCTTTCCCCATATTTTTTCAATCATTACTTTGTCACAATCACCCCGTCGGGATCCCACAGGTCCTGCCATCCGCCCGCGCCTTCCCACAGAAATACCTGCCCCTTGATCAGGCGGCAGTTCCTGTCCTCTTTCCGGATTGCCTCCATCTCTTCCTCTGTCAGGGGGTCTTCCACGGCGCATTTCAGGTTGGACTGATACTGGGCCTCCTTCACAGAAAATGGAATCGGCACCTGTCCCCTCTGTACCGCCCATTTCAGGCAGATGACCGCGGGATGTACCCCGTGGGCCCGCGCTGCCGCCACAACTGCCGGAAGTTCGCAGTCCGCCACATCTTCCGCGGTTCTGTCTCTCTCCGGCCTGGACGGCGAGCCGATGGGGCAGTATCCTATGGGCAGGATGCCGTGCTTCACGGCGTAAGCAAAAAGCTCCGGCTGCTGGAAGGAGGGATGCAGTTCCATCTCAAGGGCGGCGGGCTGTATTCTGCACAGGGGAAGCACCGCCTCCAGCTTCGGTATGGTCATATTGCTCATACCGATATAGCGGACTTTTCCCTGCTCCACCAGTTCCTCGCACTGTCTCCACACCGCCATGAATTCGTCCACCGAAAAGGGCCGGGAATCCGGATTCCTGGAATCCCCGCTGCAGCCGGGTGCGTGGTAATTGGGAAAAGGCCAGTGCACAAAATACAAGTCCAGGTATTCCAGTCCCAAATCTGCCAGACTCTTCCGGCAGGACTCCCCCACTTTCCCCTCTCCATGCATGTCGTTCCACACCTTGGAGGTGATAAACAAATCTTTTCTTTCCACTGCCTTTTCCGCAAAAAGTCTTCCCAGCACCTTCCCGATTTTGTCCTCGTTCTGGTAAACCGCCGCGCAGTCTATCAGCCGGTATCCGTATTTTACGGCCCCGTAGACCGCTTCGGAAACTGCCTCTCCGTCATATTTATCCGATCCGAATGTCCCAATGCCCATGCAGGGAATCTCTTCCCCTCCCCGAAGGGTTCTGGCAGGTATCAAAGTCTGATCCAGTCTGTTTTCCATGGTTCTTCTCCCATCTCAAAAATTTCCGTTTTCTCATGAGGCCCCTTCCGCGCCTGTTTTCAAAGCTTTCCCTCCTGCCCCCGGAAAAAGGGGCCGGTTTCTCCGGTATCGGGCAGGATTTGGGATGTGTACGGAATTCAGTTTGTTTTTATTCTCAGTCCGGGAAAGTCACCGCCACTTTTCCGCACTGTCCCTGTGCCATAAGGCGATAAGCTTCGTCCGCTTTTTCGATAGGAAATTCATGGGTAATCAGGTCTTCCGGATGAATGCCCCATCGTACCAGTCGCTCCACCAGTTCTTCCATTCTCCACAGCGATGTCACCCAGGAGCCGTAGATGGTTTTCTGTCCGTGGATGATGTCCGGGCTGGGCTGGAAGGTACAGGTTCCGCCTTCTCCCACAAAGGCAATTTTTCCCCATTCCCTGGTGGCACGTATGGCCAGCTGTCTGCCCGCGTCATTGGCGGACGCATCTATGGCTCTCTCCACGCCCTTTCCGCCGGTTACGGCCAGAATTTCCTCCAGGGCATTGTCGCCGGGCTTGAACACATGGTCTGCCAGCCCCAGTTTTTTCGCCAGGTCAATTCTGTAATCGTTCATTTCTATGCCGATGAGCTTGTCCGCTCCCAGTGCCTTCGCCAGCATCAGCGCGGCCAGTCCCACCGGTCCCAGCCCCACCACCAGCACGGCGTCATTGCCGCAGATGCCGATCTTCTCAATGGCCTCATAGACCGTGCCGAATCCGCAGGCCACCTGGGCGCCGTCTTTATAGGTCAGTTCGTCCGGCAGCTCCACCAAATCCTTTTCCTCTGCCAGAATATAGGGCGCCATCCCGCCGTTCCTCTGCCAGCCGTATGCCTGGCGGAACTTGCTTTTGCAGGAAATATAATATCCCCTGCGGCAGTCATTGCAGACACCGCATCCTGAAATATGGTACACAATCACCCTGTCGCCTTTGTGAAACCGCTTCAGGCCTTCCCCTTCCTCCACGATCACGCCGCAGGGTTCATGTCCTGCCACCATGCCCGGAATGTAGCCCTCGGGCCCTTTTCCGGTGTGTTCCCGGTAAATGCAGCGGATGTCGCTGCCGCATATGGTAGTCGCCTTCGTCTGGATCAGCACCTGCCCGTGTCCCGGTGTGGGCACCTCGAAATCCTTCAGTTCCACCGTGCTGTTTCCCGGCAGTACGGCTCCCTTCATCAACATTTTTACAGCCATGTTCTTCCTCACTTTCCGCACATTCCATGTGCCTGCAAATCACTTCCGCCAGTCTTCGTTCCCGCCCGGAACTTTCGAATAACTTTATTATAAACAAAAAAGCGCCCCTTTTTAAGCGCCATATCTGCCGTCTTTTTGATAAAACTGTCGTGTTTTTGAAGGTCATATGTTATAATGTTGACACAGAAGGCCATTGTGTCAACTGTTGATTCCAGTTGCACTGATGCGCACAAGATTATGGTACAATGTGCTTATTCGTGAAAGGAAGAGGCCGAATGGCCATGAATACCATGATTGGTTTGTAATCATGATATAATAATTATGATATCAGGGGCCAGGGTCATGTATGGCACGCCTGCATGTCAATACATGACTTTAGGACCCGCAAAACGCCGAAAAGGAGCTACTTGGCAGAAAGGAGTTTTCCATGAATCCCCGTCGCTTCGACTTAGACATCCCCTTTTCCCTGGATGGAATTTCCATGCGGGCATTAAATATCACCTATGAATGTTTCCGGCGCACCATCCCCTCCCACAGCCATGGCAGCGGATGCTACGAAATCCATTACATTCCCTCCGGCTGCGGAAAACTGACGGCAGACGGTCAAAATTTCACCGTCACGCCGAACACCCTCTATGTCACAGGCCCCCATGTGGAGCATGCCCAGACCCCCCTGGAGGAAGACCCCATGCAGGAATACTGTGTTTATCTGAAAATCCGTCCTTGCCGTCAGAGAAAAACTTCCCCCGTCATGGACCTGTTTGTCTCCACGCCTTTCTGGTTCGGAAAGGACACTCACGGCATCCACGGCATCATGCGGCAGCTTTCTGAGGAAATGGAACACCGTCCCTTCGGTTACCGGAACCAGGCCGGGCTGCTCCTGTCCCAGCTCATCATTTCCATAGTCCGCAATTATGAAAGCCGACCTTCCCGGGCCCTGCCCGCCCGGAAAAACCTCTCGGACTTAAACTCCGTGATTATAGAAGAATATTTTCTCTATGAGTACCGCGAGCTCTCCCTGGGCGGTCTGGCCCACAGACTGAAACTCAGTCCCCGCCAGACCCAGCGGCTTCTCCTGGAGTATTACGGAAAATGTTTCCAGAAAAAAAAGGCAGAAGCCAAGATGTCGGCTGCTGCCATTCTTCTCGCGGATCAGGAAAAAAGCATCACTTCCATTGCGGAAGATCTGGGATATTCCTCCGCGGAACATTTCTCCTCCGCTTTCCGGAAATATTATGGGACAAGTCCCAGGGAGTACCGGAAGCTGCTGTAAAAAGCCCGCTCCCGGCGCCGCCCCGGCAGAATGAGACGGGATGCGCCCCGCAGATCATGCCGCCTTTAGCCCACTGCCCTGAATTCCGTCTGGAAGGCCCGGTATTCTCCCATTTCCACGGGAACCGGAATCCCGGCCTTCATCAGGGCAGAACCATAATACTGTTTCCCGGACTCCGTATCCTCATAAAGGACATCCGCCTGCAGACCCTTTAGTCTCACATAGCTCACGGGCATGTTTCCGTGAATCTCCTGCATTACCACATTCAGCAGGACATGATCTTTTTTCTCCGACACAAAAGCCCAGGCCGCGCATACATCCCGGAAAGGATCCGAGAGCCGGTAATAATCGCCGTTTCTGACCAGGTCCGCATATTTTTTATACCGCGCCACCTGCTCCTTTACTTCCTCCCGCTCCATCAGCTCCACCACCGTCCGGGTGTACAGCCGGGCGGCGGTAATGGCCTCCTGGAGGGTATTGCCATGGGTGCCCACCTCCACCAGAATGGTGCCGGTGGACAGGTGCTGGTTAAACCGGGTGGGCCGCAGCACCAGGGGCCGGGCCAGGGTGGCCCATTTGTCTGAAAGCGCCGACTGTATGGACAGTGCCAGGGCCAGATTTACTTTCCAGTTGGGGTGGACCTGGCCGCTGGCGTCGCTGCCCAGCACCATCATTACCTGGGCGCAGTCGTCCACCGTCCCCGCCACCACCTTGTAAATGGTGCCGTCGTTGGCCACCAGGGCGTCCCGGTGAACGTCCAGCACCAGCACAATGGAGGGATACTTTTTCAAATTCTCCGCCACACCCTGCACTGAACGGTTGTAGGCGTCGTTATAGCTGGGATAGTCGTACAGGGTGGTGTCGTGGACCACGCCGATGCCCGCCGCCTCAAACACCGCTTTCATCTCCTCGCCCACCCGGACCATGTTTTTGTCCGTGTCCAGCGTGCGGTGGTCGCCGCTGGGCTCGTATACGTCGGTGCCCTCCATGGAGTAGGACTCGGTGGCGTGGGAGTGGTAGATCAGCACCTTGGGGCCCTCCCCGGAGGCGGACAGCTGGGGGGCGTTTTCCAGCAAAGCGGGTATGTCCACAGGGTAGTCCGTGTGGTTGTAGACGGACACGTTTCCCGATGTGACGTACTTGGCGGACGACCCGGCCACCATGGTGCGCGGGATAATGCCCTCGGGAGTTTCCGCAGAGGGGGGAGATGCGCTGGGCTCCTCGTCCTCCCCGGCGGGGTCCAGCTCCAGCAGGTCGCGGCTCTCCTCCGGCGGCGGGCTGGAGGGCTCGGGCTGGGCGGAGGGCAGGGGGCTCCCCAGCAGGGAGGATTGGGCCAGCACCAGCCGGTCCCAGTGGGAAAGGCCGTCCGGGTTTTCCTCCAGCCCCAGCTCCGATGAGAGCAGGGCCAGCGACACCTGGGCGCTGCCCGCCAGCTCCCGGAGATTGTCCAGGGCGGCGGCGGGGTCGCCCACCAGCCACGCCAGCCACAGCGCCAGCGTTCCCACCAGCACAGATGCTCCCGTCCGCAGTCCCCGGGCCCAAGGCCGGGTTGTCCTCTTCTTTCGCATATGCTTCACCTCCCTGCATCCTATGCGGCGGAGGCGGGAAATAGACGCTTGACAAGGGCGGCATACTAAGTTATACTAATGGGAAAATTACAACTGATGGGAGGAATTGCCGTGAAGCTGAAATTGCCCAGGGATCAGTTTCTATCCACCGTGCGGGTAGGGGACAAGGGCCAGATCGTCATCCCCAAGGAGGTGCGGGAGCTGTTCGAGATCGAGCCGGGGGACAGCCTGCTGCTGATGGCGGACAAGAAGAAGGGCATAGCCATCGTGGGCTTTGACGGCATGATGGATTTTATGGATGAGTCGCTTCGCCAGGGCAGGGCGGCGCAGAAGGAGGAAGGGACATGAACGCCATCGAAATTTTGGGCCTCACCAAGGAGTACGGGGGCCGCAGGGTGGTGGACCGGCTGGAGCTCACCGTCCCGGCGGGGGAGCTGTTCGCCCTGCTGGGGGTGAATGGGGCGGGCAAGTCCACCACCATCAAAATGCTGTCCTGCCTCACCGTCCCTACGGAGGGGGATGGGCGGCTCATGGGGCGCAGCGTGCGCACGGACAGCCACAGAGCCAAGGAGATTCTCGCGGTGTCCCCCCAGGAGACCGCCATCGCTTCCAATCTCACCGTCCAGGAAAACCTAGAGCTGATGGCGGGCATCTATGGCCGGCCAAAGGAGCGGATCACCCAGGTTATGGAGCAGCTGGACCTGGGCCAGTGGGCAAAACAGCGGGCCAAAACCCTGTCGGGTGGCTGGCAGCGGCGGCTGTCCATCGCCATGGCCCTGGTGTCCCAGCCGGAGGTGCTGTTCCTGGACGAGCCCACTCTGGGGTTGGATGTGCTGGCCCGGCGGGAGCTGTGGTCGGTGATCCGGGGGCTGAAGGGGCACACCGCCATCATTTTGACCACCCACTACCTGGAGGAGGCGGAGTCGCTGGCGGACCGCATCGGGATCATGAACGCCGGGCGGCTGCGGGCCGTGGGCACGGCGGAGGAGCTGAAGGCCCTGGCGGGCCGGGACAGCTTTGAGGACGCCTTTGTGGCTCTGGCGGGAGGGGAGGCCGCGTCATGAGAGTGAGGGCGTTTGCGAAGCGGAATATGAAGGAGCTGTTTCGGGACCCGCTGACCCTGTTTTTCGGGCTGGGCTTTCCCCTGGCGCTCCTGCTGATGATGACCCTCATCCAGCGCAATATCCCAGTACATGTTTTTGAGTTGGACACCCTGGCCCCGGGCATGGCCCTGTTCGGGCTGACCTTTATGGCGCTGTTTTCCGGCCTGCTGCTGGCCAAGGACCGTTCATCGGCCTTCCTAGCCCGCCTCACCGCCTCCCCTATGACGGCGTCCGACTTTCTGCTGGGCTACCTGCTGCCCCTGCTGCCCATGGCGGTGGGGCAGAGTGTGATCTGCCTGGGGGCGGCGGTGGCCCTGGGGCTGCCCCTGAGCTGGAACCTGCCGGCGGCGGTGGCCGCCCTGATCCCCTCCGCCCTGCTGTTCATTGCCTTGGGCCTGCTGTGCGGCACGCTGTTCAACGACAAGCAGGTGGGCGGCATGTGCGGGGCGCTGCTCACCAACGTGACGGCCTTTCTGGCGGGGATCTGGTTTGACCTGTCCCTGATGGGCGGAGAGTTCAAGAGCTTTGCCTACCTGCTCCCCTTTGCCCACGGGGCGGACGCCGCCAAGGCCGCCCTGGCCGGGGAGTGGGCGGCTCTGCCGGGCCATCTGCTTTGGGTGTCCGCCTGGGCGGCGGCGCTGATGGCGCTGGCGGTGTGGCTGTTCCGCAGAAAATTGACAGAACAGTAATTTACAAAATCAGGAAGGTATTCGGGGTTGAAATTTTTTCCCTTTTGTGGTAGGATGGAAGCCACTAGAGGAGGGCCACCGGGTTGTAGGCCGTCCCAAAGGAAAGGTGAGGATTCATATGGGCTTTTTTGGTATGCAGAAAGCGGAGGAGCGGATAGAATCGCCTGCCGCCGCCGAGGAGCACTTTGAGGAGAAACCCGCGCTGCCTCGGGCCAGCAGCACTGTCATCGCTCAGGGCGTGACCCTCAAGGGAACGCTTCGGGGCGAGGGCGTGGTTCAGGTGGAGGGCGTTGTAGAGGGCGAGTTCGACCTGACCGGTGCGGTGATCGTGGCGGAGACCGGACTGATCCGCGGGCCTATCAAAGCGGACGTGGTTCGGGTGGCTGGCCGGGTAGAGGGCAGTGTCCAGGCCCGGGAGCACTTGCGCTTAGAGCCCACCGGCAGTCTGGACGGCGATGTGACCACCGCTTCGCTGGTGGTGGAGGACGGCGGCACTTTGAACGGCCGGTGCACCACCACCAAGGCTCCCGCGCCCGAATTGGAGTTCCAGGGGGCCAGGAGCTCCACCGCGCTGGAATTTGGACCTGAGTTTGACCTGGAAGAGGAAAGATAAGAGCCCCCGCCGGATGTTGGAGCGGTGAGGTAAGAGAGCATTTATATCAAAA
>OFGB01000520.1_pt1 | contig 27649 bp, 18 predicted proteins | sample 1521491 | NCBI WGS metagenome assembly OFGB01 (sample SAMEA3504095, study PRJEB24116) | mouse gut metagenome | biome: mouse gut; feature: mouse-associated habitat; material: faeces | place: Denmark | collected 2011
CGACAACTAATAATGTAAAATACATATCTAAACTTTTTTTGATTAGACAAACGGATAGAAAAATTTTCCTTATAAGACGTTTGTTATAAGGATTTCTACTCAGCAAAATGCTGAAAAAAGATTAAAAATTAAATGATGATCCGCCGGAGTGCATAGATATAATAATCTACTGCATCAGTGTAAAGCGAATGAAAAGTGTGGCAAACTATATGGTTTGTTTGTAGCTCCTGCTTTTTTAGTTCGTTCAATGCTGCTAAAATGCGGACTATACATTTGAACTTTGATGTGGAAGGGTTGTCAAGTGATATGGCTATTTGTGGCATATCTGCAAAATTATTGGTAAACAGGAAGTCCACTGTTCTTTTGCAGGGGTCTTGTTGTTGCTGGTAACAAGAGGTCTGTGGGGGTAAATCTGTTGTCTCAACCGTATGATAATCCTGACCTACTGTTATCGTAAACAGTAGAAATAATAGGATATATACAATGTATCTCAACATATTATTCATCTTGTTACCCTTTAAATGAGGGTGCAAAGATAGCCAATATTTGAAGCTTCATTGAGATTTTTTGAATTATTTATGTATAAAAATGGTTATAGGACGTAAATGTCAATGCTTTTTCCAAAAACTCGGCATGAAGAGCAGAAGTACGGTAAATAATTCCAAACGCCCTATCAGCATCAATATTGCACTTATCCATTTTGCTGCATCCGGCAACCCGTTCCATGAATAGGAAGGGCCGCATTTTCCAATACCTGGTCCTACATTGCCCAAACTGGAAATGACTACGCTATAAGCTTCTTCAAACCCTACTCCAAACAGCATAAGAACCAGCCATCCAATAAAAATAATAGCCATATATAGAAAAATGAATGCAAGTACTGCTGACTTGGTTGTTGATGAAATAACTTGGCGGTTGATACGTACAGGAAGTATAGCATTGGGATGAATGATATGTTTGAATTCATTTTTAGAAACACGGCTCATAATGGCTATGCGTATACATTTTATTCCTCCTGTGGTGGATCCGGCACAAGCTCCAAACAGCATGATGATGCACATTAATGTCCAAAGTACAGGTACCCAGGTCATATAATCTGCAGAAATGAATCCGGTAGTGGTTTGTAAGGAAACAACCTGAAATATGGCTTTACGGAAAGATTCTTCAATACTGAACGGACTGGTGAAAATAAGAGTGACGGTAGTGAAAAGGGTAAAAAATCCCACAGTTCCCAAATACCAGTGGAGTTCTGTATTTTGGAATAAGCGTTTGAAATTTCCTTTTAAGAACAGTAGATATAGTAAGGTGAAATTGATACCTGCCAAAAACATGAATAGCGTAATTATATATTCTATGTAAGGAGAGTTGAAGGCGGCAATGCTATTTTGTTTGGTTGAATATCCTCCTGTGGCGGTAGTAGTCAGAGAATGACATACACTGTCGAAAAAGTTCATGCCTCCAGCAACCAGCAGAATAATCTCTGTAATGGTCAGCCCCAAATAGATAGTCCAAATCCATTTGGCCGTAACTCCAATACGCGGATGTACTTTATCATGGGTGGGACCGGTGGCTTCCGCTGCAAATAATTGTACACTGCCTACTCCGAAAATCGGTAATACGGCAATAGTAAAAAAGACAATTCCTAATCCTCCGATCCATTGTGTCATACTTCGCCAGAACAAAAGCCCGTGTGGCAATGACTCTATATTGTCCAAAATACTTGCTCCGGTGGTGGTGAATCCTGACATGGTTTCAAAAAAAGCATCCGTTATAGTGGGAATATATCCGCTTAGATCGAATGGAAGCATACCGAATAAAGAAAAAAACACCCAGGCAAGGGTTACAATAACGTATCCATCGCGGCGGCTGATTCTCTTTTCTGCATTTTTCCCTGCTAAAGCGGCTATGCTACCTGCTCCGGCTGTTATTGCGGCAGAATATAGGAAAGCTGAAATATCTGATTCATTATAATAGACAGCGAGAAACGAGCATAGAATAAGAAACCCCGCTTCGATGAAGAATAACGCCCCCATAATCCGGGCTATCATTTTTGCATTTATCATCAATTGAAGAATTTTTCTATTTTCTTAATCATCATACCTAGACAGAATACTACGACATGGTCGTTAGGTTGGATGACGGTATTACCTGTCACCAGTATCCCTTCACCGTTGCGAATCAGTCCGCCAATGGTGGCACCTTTGGGAAGGCCAGCATCTTTGACAGCGCATTTGGTTATACGTGAACCGTTTTTAACCGTAAATTCGGCTACATCAGCATTGGCAAAAGTCAGACATTTTACGTTGGAAACATCTGCATCCAGCATCATTTGATAGATATGGCTGGCGGCAATCATTTTTTTATTGATAACCGTACCGATATCCAGGCTTTCTGCCATGCTGATATAATCGATATTTTCTACTTCTGCCACAGTTTTGGTTACTCCCATACGTTTGGCGGCAAGACAAGCCAGAATGTTTGTTTCAGAATTGTCCGTCAGAGCGACAAATGCTTCCGTGTTTTTTAACCCTTCTTCCATGAGCAGATCCATATCCCGTCCATCTCCGTTGATAATCATTACTTTGTCATCTACCACTTCGGTCAGTCGGTTACATCTGTTGATGTCATTTTCAATAATCTTGACCTGCATGTAATCCGGTACATATTGTGTGGTGCGAACAGCTATGCGGCTGCCGCCCATAATCATCACATTGCGTACATCGGGATAATTTTCTTTTCCTGTAATCTTGCGGATATAGGGAATGTATTTCTTTGTTGTTGTGAAATAAACAATATCATGCAGTTTGATAACATCATCTCCCCGGGGGATGATTGTTTCATTTCCCCGTTTGATAGCTACAATGTGGAATGGAATATTACGTCCTCCCAGTTCATGAAGGGGAACGTTCAGAATTTCTGCCGTTTCGCGCATTTTGGTACCTATCAGGACCAATGCACCACCGCAAAATTCCCACCATTGGCGTATCCAGCTCATTTTGATGGCATCTACTATATCTTTGGCGGCCAGCATTTCCGGATAAATCAGTGAGTGTACTCCTAGTTGGGAAAAGAATTCTTTATGTTTAGGAAGTAAATATTCGTAATTGTCAATCCGGGCTACAGTCTTTTTTGCCCCCATATTGGTAGCCAACATACAGGCCGTCATATTGCGGCTTTCTTCCGGCATGACCCCGATAAATAAATCCGCGCCTGCCACTCCTGCATTCTTAAGGCCGGAAATGGAGGTGGGGGATGCATTGACAGTCATTAAATCGAAGTTGGAATCAAGTTTGCTCAACTTTTCTTCGTTTTCATCCATCAAAATGATGTCTTGCTTTTCATCCGATAATAATTTCGCCAGATGGGTGCCTACTGCTCCTGCTCCTGCAATAATGATTTTCATTGTTCGTCTCTCTTAGAATGATATCAAAACTTTGTAAATACCTTCTTCGTCCATGCCGCAAATATGATATAGTTCTTTTACTGAACCATGCTGGACAAATTGATCCGGTAGTCCGATACGTTTTATTTGCGGATTATACTCATTGTCTGCCATAAATTCCAGTATGGCACTGCCCATTCCACCTTTTAGGACACCGTCTTCAACGGTGACCACTTGCTTGAATCTCTTGCCTATTTCGTGTAACATACTTTCATCTAACGGCTTTAAGAAACGCAAATCATAGTGAGCAATGCTTTTTCCTGTTTCCTGTTCGGCATGTGTGATAGCCTTTTCTGCTTGAACGCCAATGGGCCCCAGCGTAATGACCGCTATGTCTTTTCCTTCTTTCAATTTTCTTCCTTTTCCTATCTCAATCTCTTGCATTGGACATTTCCAGTCTACCAATGAACCTCTTCCACGTGGATAACGGATGACAAAAGGACCTTTGTCAGGTAGCTGGGCGGTATACATCAAACAACGCAGTTCATGTTCGTTGTAAGGGGAGGCCACAATGAGATTGGGTATCGGTCTCATATAAGCCAGATCGAATGCTCCGTGATGAGTAGGACCGTCTTCTCCTACCAATCCAGCGCGGTCCAGGCACAATACTACATTGAGTTTTTGTATCGCTATATCGTGAATCACATTGTCATAGGCACGTTGCATGAAAGACGAATAGATATTGCAGAAAGGCAATAGACCATCTTTTGCCATTCCTCCTGAAAAGGTAACGGCATGTCCTTCGGCAATTCCCACATCAAAACCTCTTTCGGGCATGGTTTTCATTAATATGTTCATAGAGCACCCTGAGGGCATTGCGGGAGTGACTCCTACGATTTTATCATTTGTTTGGGCCAGTTCCAATAGGGTATTTCCAAAAACATCCTGAAACAAAGGGGGCATTCCTTTGGTATCGACAACGATACGCTCTCCGGTTTCCTTGTCGAATATGCCCGGAGCATGCCAGATGGTGGCAGCTTTTTCTGCCGGACCGAAACCTTTTCCTTTGGTGGTATGTATATGGAGCAGTTTAGGGCCTTGCATATCTTTAATCTCTTTTAATACACGTGCCAAATTGTTGACATCGTGTCCATCAATAGGTCCGAAATAACGGATATTCATGCCTTCAAATACGTTTTGCTGTTGTACCAGCATGGATTTCAGGCTGTTGTTAAATCGTATCAGGCTTTTCCGGCGTTCTTCGTTCAGGATACCCCATCGATGGAACATTTGTGATATTTTATAGCGTATCCGGTTGTATCCTTCAGACATTTGCAGGTTCAACAGATATTGTTTCATGCCTCCTACACTACGGTCTATAGCCATGTTGTTGTCATTCAAGATAATCAGAAGGTTATTAGGAGTTGCCGAGGCATTGTTCAGCCCTTCGAAAGCCAGCCCTCCACTCATGGAACCGTCACCAATTACAGCAACGACATGCCGGTTATTCTCTCCGTGCTTTTTGGCTGCTACAGCCATACCTAAAGCTGCGGAAATAGAATTTGACGCATGCCCGCAAGTAAATGTGTCATATTCACTTTCGGATGGAGAAGGAAAAGGACGTATGCCATTCAGTTTACGGTTGGTACAGAACGCATTCCGGCGTCCGGTTAAAATTTTATGCCCGTAAGCTTGATGCCCTACATCCCATACAATGCGGTCATAGGGTGTGTTGAATACATAATGTAAGGCGACGGTCAGTTCTATTACGCCCAAACTGGAACCGAAATGCCCCGGATTACATGAGAGCTCATCTATAATCTTTTGCCTTAGCTCTTTACACACTTCGGGCAGTTTGTCTGCGCTTAAATGGCGCAAATCATCCGGAGTATCTATGCTTTGCAGTAAGTTATATAAATTATCCTGTTCCATTCCTATGATATGATAAATATCGTGCAAAAATAGCATAAATATGTGTATTATGATTACATTTGCCCTTAAATTTTAAAAGCTTTCCTTATCGTATGAATTTCAGAACGCAAGTAGAATTACCTAAAAGGGAAACAGAAATCCGGCATTCGGACCGAATCATGCTATTTGGTTCTTGTTTTGCAGAAAACATCGGAAATTTGTTGTTGGCAAATAAGTTCCGTTGTGATGTAAATCCTTTTGGAATCCTCTATAATCCTTTATCCATAGTGGAAGCTCTTTGGCAAATCCTATCCCATCAAACGTATACGGAAGAGGATTTGTTCTATGCCGGAGGCTGTTGGCACAGTTGGATGCATCATAGCGTTTTTTCAGCCTCTACGGCAGCATCTTGTTTGTCTTCTATAAATACGCGGCTGGAACAGGCTTCGGCTGGACTTCCTCAGCTTGATTGGCTGGTTATTACTTGGGGGACTGCATTTGCTTATTGGCTGAAGGAAAGGACCATGGTGGTAGGAAATTGCCACAAACAGCCCGACAGCCTTTTTACCCGACAACTTCTTACGGTAGAGGAAATTGTCACTGAATGGGAATGTGTGTTGGTGGAATTGAGAAAAGTAAATCCGTTCTTGAAGATACTTTTCACTGTCAGCCCCATACGGCATAGCAAAGATGGTATGCATGGTAATCAGATAAGTAAGTCCACTTTGCTTCTTGCGGTGGATGAATTATGCCGCCGCTGGTCTGATTGTTACTATTTCCCTTCTTATGAAATCATGATGGATGAACTTCGTGATTATCGTTTTTATGCAGATGACATGTTGCATCCTTCTCCTGTTGCTGTATCTTATTTATGGGAATGTTTTACAGAATGTTATTTTAGTAAAGAAACGGATAGAATAATGAAAGAGTGGGAGGATATCCGGAAGGCTTTAGCTCACAAACCGTTTAATGCCCAATCTGAAACATATCGCAAATTTTTAACTCAAATAGTGTTAAAGATAGAGCGACTTAAAGAAAAGTTCCCGTATTTTGACCTTCAAAAAGAATTAGAACAATGTCAAGCTCGATTGAAAATATAGAAAAAGTTCTGGGAGCAAAGCGGTTTGGGGACCGTAGTGCACAGATTGATTGGATTTTAACTGATAGCCGTTCATTGTGCTTTCCGGAAGAAACATTATTTTTTGCTTTAAAAACCAAACGGAATGACGGGCATAAATATCTTCCGGAATTGTATGAACGTGGAGTCCGTAATTTTGTAGTGGGCGAATTGCCGGCCGATATGAAATCTTTTCAAGATGCGAATTTCCTGCAGTTGGCCAATCCTCTGAAAGGATTACAGAAATTGGCGGAAAAGCATCGGGAGCAGTTTCAGATTCCGGTTATAGGAATTACAGGCAGCAATGGAAAAACCATTGTGAAGGAATGGTTGTATCAATTGCTGAGCCCGGACCGTGTGGTAACCCGTTCGCCACGTAGCTATAATTCACAGATAGGTGTGCCACTTTCGGTATGGTTGATGAATGAACGCACTGAGTTGGCTATTTTTGAAGCGGGTATTTCCGAAATGGGGGAAATGGAGGCGTTGCAGACTATCATTAAACCTACTGTGGGGATTTTGACTAATATTGGTGGTGCGCACCAAGAGAACTTTTTCTCTTTACAGGATAAATGTATGGAGAAGCTTACTTTGTTCAAAGATTGTGACGTCATCATTTATGATGGCGATAACGAACTGATCAGTTCGTGTGTGGCAAAATCTCTTTTTACCTCGCGTGAGATTGCTTGGTCGAAAAAGGACAATGAACGTCCGTTGTTTATTGAGTCCATTCAAAAAGGGGAACATGCTACTACTATTAAATACCGTTATCTGGGGATGCCGAATGAATTTAGTATTCCTTTTATAGATGACGCTTCTATTGAGAATTCGCTGCATTGTCTGGCTGTGGCTTTGTATATGATGGTTTCCCCTGAACAAATAACCGAGCGCATGGCGCGTTTGGAACAGATTGCTATGCGTCTGGAGGTAAAAGAGGGCAAGAATGGCTGTGTGTTGATCAATGATAGTTATAATTCGGATTTGGCTTCTTTGGATATTGCTCTTGACTTTATGTCGCGTCGTTCTGATGATAAAGGAAAAAAACGGACACTTATCCTCTCGGATATGCTTGAAACAGGACAGAGCAGCAAACTGCTTTATCGTCAGGTAGCCGAATTGATACATAGCCGGGGAGTAGAGAAGATTATCGGGGTAGGAGAGGAAATTCGGACTGCTGCTGCCCGTTTTGAGATAGAAAAGTATTTTTTCCGTACTACAGAAGAACTGTTGGAGTCGGATTTGCTGGCTGGGCTGCGTAATGAGGTGATTTTGGTAAAAGGTTCGCGGGCTTTTCATTTTGACCGGATTTCAGATCGTTTGGAACTGAAAGTGCATGAAACCATTTTGGAGATCAATTTGAATGCTTTGGTTGATAACTTGAATTATTATCGCAGCAAACTGAAACCGGAAACAAAAATGGTATGTATGGTGAAGGCTTCTGCATACGGTGCCGGTTCATACGAGATAGCTAAGACACTGCAAGATCATCGTGTGGATTACTTGGCGGTAGCTGTGGCTGATGAAGGTTCGGATCTGAGGAAAGCGGGAATTACCTGTTCCATTATGATTATGAATCCTGAGTTGACAGCATTCAAGACCATGTTTGATTATAAATTGGAACCCGAGGTTTACAGTTTCCATTTATTGAATGAATTGATTAAAGCTGCCGAAAAAGAAGGGGTAACGAATTTCCCCATTCATATTAAATTGGATACGGGAATGCACCGTTTGGGTTTTGCACCCGAAGAGATTCCGGAACTGATAGACCGTCTGAAGAAACAGACAGCTGTTATTCCACGTTCTGTATTCTCCCATTTGGTAGGCAGTGACGGGGCTCAGTTTGATTCGTTTACGCGCAGACAGATAGAAATGTTTGAAGCTGCTTCTGAATGTTTGCAGGAGGCTTTTCAGCATAAGATATTGCGTCATATCTGTAATACAGCCGGGATAGAACGTTATCCGGGTGCCCAGTTCGATATGGTGCGTTTGGGAATCGGTCTTTATGGAATTGATCCGTTTACCAATCAGATCATCCATAATGTAAGTACATTAAAAACCACTATTCTTCAGATTCATGAGGTTCCTAAGGAGGAAACAGTGGGGTATAGTCGTAAAGGACATTTGGAAAGGGATTCCCGCATTGCCGCTATTCCTATCGGCTATGCCGACGGGCTGAACCGACGTTTGGGAAATGGACATGCCTACTGTTTGGTGAATGGGCAGAAAGCGCCATACGTGGGTAATATCTGTATGGATGTATGCATGATTGATGTGACGGATATTGATTGTAAGGAAGGGGATAAAGCTATCATTTTCGGAGATGATTTACCGGTCACTGTCCTGTCAGAGATTCTGGAAACTATTCCATACGAGATCTTGACCAGTGTGTCTAATAGGGTAAAACGAGTTTATTACCAGAATTAATGAAAAAAAGAACGAAAGAAAAAGACCAGAAAAGGATGAACATACGTTACTTTTGCGTATCTTTAGGAAGTTACTAAAAATAGATAGCTATGAAACGTATATTCTTCCTTTTGTTATGTCTTTGTTTCTCGGTGTTGTCATTTGCCCAGAGAACGAATGAGACCAAGCAGTTGACCAAACAGGACTCTTTGCGTTTGCAGCAACTATTGAGCGGTCAAGTAGAAATTGTGATAGATGATGAAACACAGAAAGAGATTGACAGATTGTTCAATCCCGAAAAGTGGAAAATGAAATCAACTCCCTTCCCTAAAAAAAACATGAAGTTTGAAACGGAACTTCCTCGTTATTATATCTCTCAAATGGATACAATAGATGGTAGAGGGTATATCAGGTTATTGCCGTACGGACCGTTTGAAACTCCGGAAGAGGAACAAATTTATGTAGAGATTCCTATCAACAAAGAGTTGTTGGCAGGCTATGATCCTCGTTTGGAACCTGCGCCGGCAGGCAAATTTACTCCTAGCGCTTTGATGGTGGGGGCGGGTATCAGTGCTACGTTTGATGCCGATAAGCTGCTGGGAATCATTCTCAGTAAGAAAATGCGTGCAAAAGCCCGTAATGCCAAAGAGGCTGATGCCTGGAAGAGTTATTGAACTATTAAGTAAAGAAACGAATGCCGGATATATGTGGAATACACCGGGATCTTGTGAATTTCATGTTGAAAAAACAGGAGCCACGTTTGGATAGTGCCAGCCGTGGCTCGTGATTAGATATTGTTGAATTTGATTTATTCAACTGCTGATCTTATTTTATATTATTTATACTTACCTTTTTCCAAATGAAATTGTCAATCATTTCTTTGTCGCATTCCCCGTTTTTAGCTTTAATGTTCAGGTTTTCGAATGTAAAGTTAGTAAGTTGATATTGATCAGACTTTTCTACGCTGAAGAAATTATCGCATTTAAAATCAATGTTTCTCATTGTCACATGGTTTGAGTAAGAAACGGGAATGTCTTTTCTATCTTTCAGGTCGAAGAATTGTGTCCAAGGCTTGATATACAGAAAATGGTTTGCATCTCCGGTGATATCTTCCACCAGAATATATTCATATTGTTGGGGGGTGTCCGGCCTCATCTTTAACCATAACAAACGATTGGCATTGGTGATGTGAATGCGTCGCAAGATAATATTGCGATTGTGGATGGATTCGCTTCCACAAGTGAGGGCGCCGTGGCAGAAGCCGTAGGTACAATCTTCGATGATGATGTTGAAATTACCTCCATTGTTCGGGTCTTGGTCTGCCCAGGGACCTTTGCCGCCTTTTAAGGCTATGGCGTCATCATTGACAGACATATAGCAGTTCTTCACCAGTACATTGCTGCATACATCAATATCAATGGCATCCGTACTTGGAGCCTTTACCGGTTTCTCCGGTGAGAAAATATAGAGGTTCAGTAATTTTATGTGATTACATTTATAAAGATGGGTAGTCCAAAAGGGAGAGTTGATGAGGCGTACTCCTGAGAGTTGGACGTTATTGCTATGGGAGATATGAACCAGCCGAGGGCGTAATTCATCCATATTGGTACATTGGGGATTGACTTTTCGACGAAGCCAGAATGATTTCCAGTATCTTAATCCGTTGCCATCAATCGTGCCTTTTCCGGATAACGTAAAACCGTCCACTTTGTCGGCATTGACCAACGCCGCGAAATATTTCAAGCTTTGCCCTTCCATGCGGGTATCTATGATGGGGAAGTTGCTGATATCATCACTTCCCTTCAACACAGCTCCTTCCTCCAGATGCAGGTGTGTTTTGGGTTTGAAGAACAGCGCTCCGCTTAAATAGGTTCCTTTGGGAATGACGATAACTCCGCCGCCATTTTGTGCGGCAGCATCAATGGCAGATTGGATTTTCTCTGTTTGTAACAGGGTGCTGTCATTGATGACACCGTAATCTGTCAGAATGTATTTCTTGCCTAATGTGTTTATATCTACTATCTTACTGTCCTTAAACCAATCGGATACAGGCGTGCCGTCCGGAAATTTTTCTTGTGCCAAAGACGGAAGGCATAGAAAGGCGGCACATACAAAAGTTATTAATTTCATGATTCTGCTATTAAATTAATCACTAACTACTATTCGCTTGTTTATTGTCGGAAATCAAACATCAAATTCAGATGTAACCCTTCATCCCCCGATTTGATACGGATATTACCCGGCTGGCTGTTCGGTCCTTGTTGCTCGATGGGTTTAAAGGAGCAAATAGCCGGGATGTCCAGCAGGAAGGATATATCCCCTTCGGGGAATTTGGGCATGGTGTCTTTTACGCGTCCTTTCGGTTCTTCGGGAGTGAACACATGGAAGAAGATACCGTCATTCCGTGAATAAATGGTGAACGGTGTCGTGTCACTTTCCAAAGTGGCCCAATACATATTGGCATGATATCCTTTGAATTCCGGATAAACCAGATTTTCAAAACTTTCTCCGGTGATGGTATTGTTGTACTCTTTGTGCCATACTCCATAGTTCGTTCCCAGAATCCGGTTTTTCCAGACACGGTACGGGCCGCGGCCCATCCATTTCATGCCGGAGCAATTCTTTTCAGGATAAGAGAAAGTCAGACCGAGATTGAATACTTTGGAGTCCATGAAAGCATCATCGAATCCACCTCCGCCGGAAGCCCGGTTCAGCAGAATGGCATCCATATAGAGTAATCCTTTGTCCGTAAGACGCCATACGATGGAGTCGGCGGCACCTTTGTATTTGGCACAGTAAACAGCCCCCTCGTTGCTGTTGCGGACATAACTCAATGTTGGCTCGTAGCGCATTTTCATGCCCACTGCCACAGGACCGTCTTTGAATGGAACTTCTGTTCCTCCTGATGTGATACGGCTGATCATGCCGGTAGCCGGGTCAAAAGTGACGGTTACACGGTCGCTTTTCAGTTCGATGGAGGTAGCGGTTTGAGTGGCGGTTGCCGGTTGTACCGCTTCCAAGGTCATCGGAGTCTGCGCCATTTTATGATCAAAGTATTGTTTTGCCAGCCGGATAGGATAGGTCCAGTTACAGATACTTTTTCCCTCTTTGTCAAATGCCTCTAACTCCAGTACATCACCTTCCCGGAAAGAAGCAGGAAGAGTGAAGCGGGCTTTTCCGGTTTCACCCGGTGCGATGGCAGGCAGTTGTACATGGCCTTCTGCGATAACTTTACCGCTTTCCATGGCATTGTTCAAAGGTGTTTCGCAAGTACGTATTTTGTAAGTCATGCGACATTTGTCCAGGTTAGTATACGTATATTCATTAGTAACCAGGAAGCTGCCGTCAAAATGGTCGGTAATCAGCAGGGGTTTTAACTGGATGGGCGACCATTGTGCGCGGATGGCATAGTAACTTCCTTCTTTTTCTCTACGCGGACCAACTACCCCGTCAGGAGCATTGGATTTATCAGAATCCAATATGCCTCCTTTATCAGAACGTTTGGGGGCTTCGTCACAGAATACCCAGATAAAGCCTCCGGCAAACAGAGGGTTCGTGCACCAACGATCCCAAAAGTCACGCAGTCCGGCACCGCCTCCCTGATCGTACATGGCATGCATGAATTCGGTAGGCATAAATACTTTATAGCCGTTGGTAAAACGTGCCACTCCGGTCAGATAAGTGGGATAATGGTGGGTGTCCAGATCATTGAAATCGGCCCAAGGGTGTACCATGTGGCGTTTCTGTAATTTATCGTATTTGGCGAATAAAGGATCCAGATTATAATTCCATCCTCCTTCGTTGCCATTACTCCAAATAATGATGGAAGGATGGTTTACATCGCGTTCTATCATTTCTTTGACTAATTTAGGACCTACTTTTGAATCGTATCCGTTTTGCCATCCTGCCAGTTCGTCCATATAGACAATTCCTAATGAATCACACATATCCAGGAAATGTTCATCAGGCGGATAATGTGAACGGACCGCATTCATATTCATTTCTTTTACCAGCAAGGCATCCTGACGGCTCATAGCCGCACTGGTAGCACGACCTCCATCTACGGAAAAAGAATGGCGGTTGACACCTTTCACCACTAGTTTGGTTCCATTCAGATAAACTCCGTCTTGTGGAAAGAACTCAATGGTGCGGAAACCTATCCGCGTTTCACGGCTTTGCACCGTTTTCCCTTCGGGGTCTTTCAGTTCCAGTCTGGCTACGTACAGATTGGGGTCCTCTGTAGACCAAGGCTGGATATTCATCCAGTTTCCTTCCACCAACTGTTCCTTGTTCGAATCCTTAATCTGATGAGAAACGGTAGGTTTGTGTCCTTGAGTGTACATCTCTTTTCCATCCTTTAATGAACGGACGGAAACAGACAATTCATATCCTTTGGCATCCCCTTCCATTTCTATTGTCGCTTGCAATTTTCCATGCTGATCGGCGTTCAGAACAAAATGTCGCATGTGGACTGCCGGGACAACTTCCAGCCATACGGGTCTGTAAATACCACCATACAGCCACCAGTCGGCTTTACGTTCGGCTGCATTGATGGATTTGTTGGCTGATTCTTTGGCTATCTTTACTTCAAGCAGGTTCTTTTTGCCGGGCTTCAATAAATCGGTGATATCATAACTGAAGCGGTAGAATCCTCCCTGGTGCATTTCGCCTGCGGGTTTTCCATTGATGAAAACTTTCGTGTCGGTCATCACTCCGTCAAAGAATATTTTTATCCGCTCACCGGGAGTTGTTGCCGGAGATTCAAATTTATATCGGTAAATACCCGTTTCGTCGCTTGGCCTTTCACCTTTTATAGTATACCAACGACCGTAAGTATATTCTCCGAATCCTTGCAGTTCCCAGTTGCAGGGTACTTCGATCTTTTTCCATTTCCCACTGTTTTGTCCTCCCGAACAAAAGAACTCCCAAGTCTTGGTGTTGTCAATACCGGTTCCCGATAAATAGATACGTTCGGGGTGCGGAGCTTGTGCCTGCACGGTTGGTCCACTCCACAGGGCAGCTATTGCTAAAGCCGCCAGTTTGGTCCATTTGTTTTTCATAATACCATTGAATACTGTTTTCATGATACAAAAATAAGGCGGGATAACCCGCTTTACAATGGAAAATCATACATTATGATGAAAAATGATACAGTTATAGGGGATTATAGTTGCGGAAGTGGGTGTGATAAGTGTGATTATTTAGGAGAAAGATTGGAACGCAAATGACGCGAATGACACAAATAAAGCCCCCTCACTACATAGAGGCAAAACCTACCGAAAGGTTAAATTTGTGTCATTTGCGTCATTTGCGTTCCAAATCAGACCGATATTTAGTTACTTTATTTCTATCCTCATGGGAGATTCCTTTTTATACTCAACCTTTTCCTGATTGGCATTGATGTTCTTGAAAACAATGTTTCCGGATCTTTCCCCTTCCACATTCACCATGATCTCTCCGGCGGGGAGTTTGAAATGTATATCCTCGAACAGGATGTCTTTTCCATCCAATATGTGAATGTCATTATGCTGTGCTTCTATCGTCAGCTTCCGCATCGTAAATCCGGCGGCATCATTCAGGGCGCCGATTAATTTCTTGCATTTGATCTCTCCATTTTCCACCACTACCTGGTTGAAAGGTATTTCGGGAATACCATTGGCGGTAAAGAACTGGTCGGCTGATTCTACAATGAAATCTTTGATCAGGATATTCTTTACATCAGGCGTCAGCCGGTTTACTTTTCTTGCCGGATAGCGTGCGGCCAGTTCGCCCATATAATAAGCACTGCCCAACAAATCCCAGGTAAAGGCTTTTCCTACATTGATCATGCGCAGTCTCTCATAGTACGTGTTGTCACTGCCTCCTCCACGGTTGCGTCGTGTCTTGAAACGGATGCCGGTACGGGTTCCGTCGAATACACAATCGTGTACATACAGATTCTTGATCACTCCGGCTGTTTCACTACCACAAGTTATCCCGCCATGTCCATGCTGGGCCAGCGAGTAGCGGATAACTACATTTTCTGTAGGTTTGCCTACACGTAATCCGTCTTCTGCTCTGCCGGCTTTCAGGGTAAAGCAATCATCACCACAGTTCAGCGTGCAGTATTCAATCAGTACGTTTTTACAAGATTCTATGTCAATGCCGTCTCCGCTGGGCACCTTGGTAGAGTTGACGGTAATGCCTCTTATAATTACATTCTCGCAATAAATGGGTACCACATTCCACAAGGTACTTCGTTCCATCGTGATCCCTTCTATTAATACATTGGTACAGTTGATGGGAGAGATTGTTTTAGGACGATAGAAAGTCCTGCCTTCCATACCGTCATAGATACGTTGTTCTATAGGCATGTCCCACGGAACATCTTTTTCTACCACTGAAGCACCGTTAGGACGTTTTCTGATTTCAGCATCCATAGGTGGTCCGTAAATGGTTCCTTCTCCCGTAATGGCGATGTTGTTTTCCCCATTGGCGTAAATAAAGGCGGCCGGCCCCATTATTTCTATCCCTTCATGGCGTGTGAAAACCGCCGGCAGATAATCTTCCGCGCGACCGGCAAACTCTATTTCGGCTCCTTTGGCTAAATGCAGATTGACATTACTCTTCAGTACAATACGGGTCGATTTCCATTTTCCCTCAGGAATGACGACTGTTCCTCCTCCTTGTTTGCTGACTTCGGCAATCGTCCGGTTCACTACATCCGTAATAGGGGCATCTTCTGTCATTCCTTTGCCTTTCATATTGACGATGAAATCAGGGAAAACGGGACGCTTCAGTTGAGGCATATTGAAATAGGGATTCTTGATTGGAACGATATTCCGGGGCATGGCTTGTGCACCTACTTCATTTAAATAGGGGATAGCCGGTTTCAGTTCTGCTGTCAGTTTATCCAATACTTCCGGATTCGAGTTTGCTTGTATTGTTCTGATGTTATGAAGACTTGTGTCGCTTCGGACAGTATATAAAGATTCCCCATTGGTAATTTCATTGATATGGGGTGGGGTATAGTTTTTTTGATTATCAGTTTGGATATTTGTATTTTCTATCTTTTGAGCGACACTTTGTGTGCTTGCCATACATATCCCGATACACAGTCCCCAAAAAGCGTTTCTTGTCATACTTAGTTTTTTAAAAGTTAAATGGCCTTCATTTTGCGGCTCTTATAGGTAGTGACGTTTATAGATCGAATTTGTAACCATTGGATTTGTTCTTATTTTTATAAAGCGGTTCGATGTCTTCTTGTTTGTCTGTAAATAGAAGAAAAAGGTTATTTTTATAGGAGTTAAACCAAAATATGCTGTATATTTGAAGGCGAAATAATCAAATACCTATGAAAAAGTATATTATAACTCTGCTGTTTTGCACGTTGTTCTGTCATCCGGGCATTGCTCAAGGTTTGAAATCCGTTTCTATTCTGGGGGATTCTTATTCCACTTTCGAAGGCTATGTTCAGCCCGATACTAATTTTGTATGGTATCTGAAGACGCCTCCTAAAGGACGGAAGACAGATATGGTTTCTGTACGTAATACCTGGTGGCATCAGTTTATTAAGGAGAACAACTACCGTCTTTGTGTGAATAATTCGTTTTCCGGTGCTACTATTTGCCATACCGGTTACCGTTCGGAGGATTATAGCGACCGTTCTTTCATCACCCGGATGAAGGCGTTGGGCTGTCCTGATATTATTTTTATTTTTGGCACGACTAATGATTATTGGGCGAAATCACCTTTAGGAGAGTATCAGTATGCGGATTGGTCTAAAAAAGATTTGTATTCTTTCCGCCCTGCCATGGCTTATATGCTGGATACAATGATTGATTACTATCCTAATGTGGAGATCTATTTTTTGTTGAATGATGGTTTGGGAAACGAGATAACTGAATCAGTCAGAACAATTTGCAAACATTATCAGATCGATTGCATCGAATTGAAAGGGCTTGATAAGATGAGCGGCCATCCTTCGGTGAAAGGGATGAAACAGATTAGTGAACAGGTGAAGGCGTATATGGCTGCGCACGGAAAGTGACATGATCGTTTTTAAAGCCTGTTTAAATTTTTGTTTTCATTTCAGAATGACAATGCTGATGCAAATTTAAACAGGCTAAAAGGAATATAATTCTTTTGATAAACTTAGTCAATGGTTTTATGAATCCTGGCTTTTGATGGGCGACTGATAACAAGTATCTTTGTGGCTTGATGAATGTCGCATCCAGACATTAGACCTCATCATTCACTATCCAACGTCCCGATTTATTGCTTCCTTCGCGTCTTATGTAACCGGCATCACGCAGTTCCTTGATTTTCTTTTCAATCGAGCGACGGGTGACGGAGAGTGCAGCTGCGATTTCATCAAGGGTGACAGCCGGATTACGCTGGATTTGTTCAATGATTTGTTCCGAACTTATCCCGAATTTTATCCCGAACTTCCATCACATTGTGCTGAGATATAAGACTGCCTTGATGTCTCTTGAGGGTGTTTAAAATCTCTTGAAGCATAAATTCAATGAAAGGTCCTGAATCAGCTGTTGCAGTGCTGTGCTGTATTGCATTATAATAAGCTTCTTGATTGGCATAGATCATATTTTCTACGGGCAGATATTCAAAAAGCGGATGCAGTCTGCCTAAAATTAGTGATTGCCAAAGACGGCCCATACGCCCATTACCATCACTGAATGGATGAATAAATTCAAATTCATAATGGAACACACAACTGCGAATGAGTAAATGGTCTTTGGCCTGTTTGAGCCACTCAAATAAATCATCTATCAAAAAAGGAACGCGATCGGCAGGGGGAGCCATGTGTACCAATCTTTCTTCTGAGAAAACACCGACTCCACCACGGCGGAATTTGCCGGCATCGTCGGTCAGTGCCATCATCATTGTACCGTGTGCCTTTAACAAGTCATTTACATCAAACGGATTTAATTTTTCGTAAAGCTCATAGGTCTTTATAGCGTTTTTAACCTCTTGAATCTGTCGCAAAGGTGCCATAACCGTTTTACCATCAATAATGTCTTTCACTTCGTCTTCCGACAGCATATTCCCTTCAATGGCCAATGAACTATGGATTGTTCTTACTCGATTGGCTTTTCGCAATCTCAGCCCATCGCTTTGCTCTAAACGAATGGCGTATCGCTCAATCTGTGCAGATATTTCTGCAATCAAGTTGATAGCGTTGGTTGATATGGTAAATGGTGGTATATACATGGTATAAACAATTATTTATCGTTGTACTTATCTGTCACTTTATGTAAGATAAGCTTAGGCTAAAGTACAAAAAAGAAACGAATAAGTGGATGCAAACTGGGCAAAAGTGCGATTCGAATTTCTGTATTCTAAATATAGTTGCAAGGAACGGATTTAATTAATATTGATAAATTATCAGACATATTCCCATAACTTCCAGTTGATTTTAGTGTTAGATATAAAAAAAATCGGAAATTATGGGAAAGGGGGATTAAACTTACAATTATTCTTCCTTATATTCAAACCATTGGTATGATGCTTTATTTATCGATTGTCAAACGGATTTCATTCTTTCCTTTCAGTAATGAATAATAGCCTTTAGCTGTACGATACAGAACCAAGCCCGCCCATTCGTTCGCCTGACAGGTAGAGAAAGTCATTGTCGTGATGGCAGAAAAATTATGAGAATGTACACGGTGCAGAAGCATGGAGGGACATACCAGACTGTCCGCCATCTCAGGTCGGAGAGACAAAAACAAGTTGCCATCGGCAAAATGATGGAAAGGTTGTTCAGGGATACGCATTGTAGCCCATTCCGGTGATAAAGCAGAACTTTCAAAATCATTCTGTTTATCTGTCTTCGACACCGGCGTCCATGGTAAAAGTGGACGTTTCAATCGGTTTCCGATAACACCAATGCCGGGATTGAAAATAGGTTCACCGCTTTGAAAACTCACCTCACAAAGAAAGGTTTCGCGTCCTAAAGGCACCAGTCCTCCTTCCACAATTCGTTTACCGAGAAACACAGCATACCAATCTCCGGTCGGTGTCTGTACCAGATCGGCATGTCCGAGAGACTGCACAGGGTAGTCCTTGCCAAGATGGCGGTGTGTCAATACGGGATTGATGGTACAAGGTACATACGGTCCCCAGAGGGATTTAGCAGTGAGGGCGGTAACAGCATGGTTATAATCCGATCCTCCTTCAGCCATCAACAATAGATAGTGGTTCCCTATTTTTTTCTGTACAAAATATGGAATATCCACATCTTTTGTGCTCAAGGGGAGGGCGGCAAAAGATGAGCCTTTGAGGAAGGTGCTTAGAAGCGAACTCTCAAAAGAAAGGGCCACTCGACTTGAAGGAAGCTTCGGCACTCAAAAGCAACATTACTCGCTCGCAAGGATAAAGGCAAGGAAGAGGAAGACGGAAATCCTGTGGATTTTCTTCGGAATACATACGGCAAATGCCATACTGATGATTGACAAGATTAGGAATAGAACGGGGAAAGCTGCATGATATGAGTTTATTGAAAGAATCAGAAGAGGTCAGCAGACTTCTTCCGGAACTTCATGTCTTGCCCAATAAGAGTATATGAGAATAGACAGAAAAATGACAATAAAAATGGCATATGAAGTGATTATACTCTATCATCTTCATATGCCATGGTATTTTTTATAGGATTTACTGAATGTCCCTAAAAAACAATCGTCAAATTGCTTTCAGTTATAATCCAATCTCGATGGTTAGAGCAGGTAAACCGGAAAGTTTTTTCATTGTGATTTCATTAAAGTTTCTTTTTTAGCCTTTAAAAATGAAGAGAGCTTATTAATTTCGCTTCTATACTTTCGTTCGTTGACCCTGTTCTTATTTTCTTCTGGATCTATGTGATGGTCGAACAACATTCGAGAATGAATCTTTTCTTTTTGTTTCCATTCCGCATAGTTGTATCTATTGCTAACAGCATTGTCCCCTCCTTCCCATTGGATATATACTTGGTCTTTTATTTTTGCTTTTAAATTTGTTAAAATAGGAACAAAACTAGTGCCATCTAATTGATTCTTTGGTATGGGCAAATGACAAAGTTCACATAGTGTCGGATATAAATCTACGAATTCTACCATGGACTTAGTCTTTCCTTTTTTCAATCCGGGAACACGTACAATTAAAGGAACGTGAGTAGAACGATCCATTAAATTATGCTTACCGAGAAAGTTATGTTCCCCTAGATGCCAGCCATGGTCTCCCAGTAATACAACGATGGTATTATTTGCTAAACCTAACTCATCCAGAGCGTCCAGTACTTTCCCTATTTGCGCATCAACATAACTCAGACAAGCATAATATCCATGTTTGGCTTCTTTCTGAAAAGAAATATCATCTGCTGTGGTGGTACGTGCGTAAGCGTAGATTTCTGTAGAGTTTTTAACCTCATTCGGTAGATCTTTAGGACGAAAACGATTGTTAGCAACTGGAATTTTCTCTCGGTCATATAAATCCCAATATTTTTTAGGGGCATTAAAAGGTAAATGTGGCTTCCAAAATCCACATGCCATAAAGAAAGGTTTTCCTTGTTCTTTTAAACGTTTTAAGTCTGCAATGGCTTTTAATGCCAGTTTTCCGTCATCATAAGCGGTGTCAGGTACTTCAGCCCACTCACAGAAAGGTCCACGCATTGTTTTGGGATTGATAGTTCGTGCGGAGGCTTCATTCATCCATAATTCCCATTTATTGTATTCTGCCCAATATACATCATATCCGTCGGGATGTTTACGGTAAGGGGGTTCACTCCATGAATTAGCATGATCTGAAAGATGGTGGAAAACCTTGCCGTTTGAGATTGTGTAATAGCCATGTGATGTAAACCATCTTGATATCGGAATTGCGGTCGGGCAATCTTTGCTGGCATAAGCGGAATAGTTGACAAAACGATCTGGATAGTGTGGATACACTCCTGTTAATAAGCTGGCGCGTGAAGCTCCACTTACTGGGATATTGCAGTAAGCGTTCTGAAATAATAACCCGCTGGCGGCAAAACGGTCAATATTGGGGGTCTTTACTTCTTTTACCCCATAGCATCCTAACTCAGGGCGCATATCGTCTGCCATCAAGAATAGAACGTTCATTTTCTCTGTCTGTGAAAATACAGACAGAGAAGAGAAGGCAAGCATTGAAATGCTTGAAAACAAAGTGTATTTTAACTGCATAATTTTATTTATTGTTTTCCCATCCAGGATTTTGTTCGAGAGCAGGATTGAGTGCCAATTGATTTAGAGGAATTGGATTTAGATAGTAATGTTCCAACCACCCTATGGGTTTCTCGAAATAATATACATATCCTTCATTGTTGGATGGACCATTCATAACTTTTACATTAAATTCACTTGCATCTTTTAAATAGACTCCAGTAGGTTGTTTGTTTACATAATGTCCTTTTTTCCATCGGCGTAAATCGTCCAGACGAGTTCCTTCACCCATTAATTCAACGCGGCGTTCACGGCGGATTTCCCATAGTAAAGGATTTACATCTTGATCTCTTTCAGGATCAAAATCTGTGGTAATATCTGTCAAGACCATGTCGGCCACGTGAGCACGTTTCCTCAGTTTGTTAATAGTTTTATCTGCTATAGATTGATCGAATAGCCCTAGTTCATACATTGCTTCGGCATAATTCAACAGTATCTCGCCGAGTCTGAATAGGGGAGCGTCTGTAGTACAAACTCCATTGGCAGTGCTGGCATCGGTATGGGTATTATAGTATTTCCATACCCAGAAACCCATTTGGCTGGCATTCCATCCCTGTCCCCAATTGACATTTTTAAAATGGGGTTGCCCTTTGGTTATAAAACCTTTGAAATTAGATGTCGGCAACCGGTGATAAGTTTCTTTAGAAATTGTTGCCATCAAGTCAATATACTCGCGTTCAGAGGGATTATCTGTGAACTTCCATTGAGTAGTAGAGGCACTTGCTAGACTTACCATATAGGGAGGACATACTGTGTGATATAGACGATAATCCCTGTTGCGGAACTGTGCATACACATCTTTGTCACCTCCGTATGTGGTACTGTTTTTGATAGGATGTCCGTCACTGCACAAATAACTGTCCACGGCATCTTTGGTTGCTTCTATTTGTGACTCGCCGGTTCTTACCATACGTGTGAGTCCATGGCATAGCTGGCTGGTAGCATACTCTTTGTATAGAATAATTCCATTGATGCCAGCTAAAGACTCTGAGTTGAAAAGTTCTTCATAGTTGGGGTGTAGGGTAGTATATTTATTCATGACTTCCTTGGAAGCCCGTGTACATTCTTCTAAATAGGTTGTGGCATTTGGTAGGGCATGATATTTTCTCCATGTACCTTCAAACAAACAAAAACGGGAGATTAATGATTGTACTACAGCTCGATTGATTGTATTATTGCCATCTCCGTCTACTTTGATATGTTCTTCTGCGTATTTCAAGTTATTCAGAATATTTTGGGCCACAACATCCCGTGGGTCTCTAGGGAGATATAGTTCCTCGCTGTCTTCTGATAAGGTATGTTCTACCCATGGTAAGTCTCCATATAGAGACAACATTTTAAAATATTTATAAGCGCGAAAAAAATATCCAACACTTCTCCAGTGTGCTTTTTCTGCATCATTCATGGATGATTGGTCTATATTGTCCAACATTAAATTTACCCGGCGGATGTATTCATAATCCCATGAATCAGAGGATGCAGGTACCTTAGCTTTTTGATACGCCCATTGGCTTTCATTGCCTGAGACATGCTTGATCATATTGTCAGCTTCATAATCTCCTTTAAAGATTTCATCAGTTTGTCCTGTTTTATATGCATAGCCGAAAAAGACGTTATACAGTCCCCAAGAGTAAGTCTTGAAGTTTTCATATGATCGGAAAGAGGTTAATTCCGTTTGTTGATCTTTAGGATATACCTCCATAAAATCATTATTTAAACAAGAGTTCATCAACAGGAAGAGTCCTGCTGCTACTATATATTTTTTCATAATGTCAGCTTTTATTATAAACTTAAATTAATACCAAATGAGAATTGACGCATATAAGGATAAGTAAATCCACGTTGTCCCAAATTGTCTGTTACTACACGTTCAGCATCTATCCCTTTGGGCAGATGATCAAATGTAAAGAGGTTCTCTCCACTGAAAAATACTGATAAGTTAGTAATACCCAGCGGCTTGATCAGTTTTATGGGGAAGGTATATGATAAACTGATATTGCGTATGCTCAAATATGCTCCATTTTGCAAAAAACGGGTTTGTGGTTTTTGATTGGCTTTAGTGTTTCCTTCTGCCTTTTCATATAAACGTGGGAAATAACTGTTTGTATGTTCTGGAGTCCAGTAATTCAATTGAGAGTCAAACAAAGTTGAGTAAGCATCGTAATGTGGATAGAATAGTTCGTTCATGAGCCAAAGATCCCGTTTGCCGACTCCTTGTAAAATAAATGACAGTGAAATACCTTTCCATGTTGTACCACCACGAATTCCGTATTGATATCTGCGAGTATCATTACCGATAATACGAGTGTCGCCTGGTTCGTTTGATGTGTTTTTACCATTGTTTATGATACCATTCCCATCAAAATCCACATAAAGTATATCTCCCGGCTTAGGATTATAACCTTCCACTTTGGGAATATTGTTTTTTAACTTTCCTTGACTGTCAAAATCTTCGGTAGTATATAAGCGGTCTGTAGTATACCCCCATATTTCACCTAATTCCATTCCTTTCCGGTAAATCAGATTGTCATCCGAATCTTTTCCTAGTAAGCCTACCTCATTGTCGTATTTTGTGATTTTCGTACGCGAGTCATATAGGTTAAAACCTAAATAATATTGCACATTGCCGATACGGTCATTCCAATCCAAGGATATTTCCCAACCTTTGGCGCGTAAGTCGGCAGAGTTTTGTAATGGGGCTTTGGCACCCAATACTCCTGGAAGTTCCATACCTGGAGCCAACATTCCTTTTGTATCCCGTTGGTACCAATCAAATACAACATTTAGGCGGTTATTAAACAGTCCTAGGTCAAATCCGAAATCCAAGGTACTAACTTTTTCCCAAGTGAAACTATTGCTGACTAGGGCTGGAGGAGCCAATGTTGTAGTAGCTTGTCCGTTTACAACCCAATTAGCCAATGGAGAATCCATGCCAGGAATAAAAGCATAAGGTTCTATACTTTGATTACCGATATTACCATAAGAACCTCTCAATTTTAAGTTAGAAAGAAAAACTTTACTCCATTCCATAAATTGCTCTTCACTGACACGCCAGCCTACGGAAACAGAAGGAAAGAAGCCGAAACGATTTTCTTTAGGGAATTTCGAAGAACCATCATAACGCCCGTTTGTTTCGAGTAAATATTTACCGGCATAAGAGTAATTTATCCTATAGAATAATCCTCTGACATGGTATTCTTCAAATTCATCACTGTTTTTATAATCTCCTGTAGCTTGTGATAATGAGGGTAAATCTTCGTTAATCATATCTGTGCGTGACGCTTTCATCATCTTATAGGAATTGCTTTCCTGATTGAAACCAGCCATAATTCCAATGTCATGTTGGCCTAATGTTTTGTTGTAATTGGCATATACATTAAAAGCATTATAATTGGTTGCCCGATTTTCTATTTCATATTTCGAATTTGAAACAGACTGTTCTTTGCGGAAGTTAGCTCCGTGAGCATAAGCAAATTTCTTATCGAAAGTTGTGATTTCTCTGGTCTTTCTATTAAATGTATATTCACCGATTATTTTCAGATCTTTGAACGGAGTAATAGTCAGCTTGCCAAAGATGCGTAAATCGTTTCTGTCATTTTCTTTAGGTGCTGACAGATTGATGAAATTATGAGGAGTATTGATAGGCAAGATTTCACCATCCAGTTCCATATTACCTAATGGAAAATAAGATGGAAAGGCTACTGCTGCTCCCCAAATACCATAAGAAGCTGAAGTATAGGGAAGTTCTGAATGTGAATTCGCATATTTGATGTCTAACTCCGGAGTAATCCAGGAATGAATGTCGGAGCGGATGTAAGATGATATATTATAACGTTTGTATGAGTCTTTGTCTGTAACAAGAATTCCATTTTGATTTACCATACCGGCTGACATTCTGTAAGATATTGATTTATTACCTCCTCCAACAGAAATGTTATGTGTTTGTTGAAAACCTGTTTCCATCATGTCGTTTAAGAGATCTGTTTCTTGTAAACTGTATCGAAGTCCGTCTACTACGGCATAACCGTCAGGATAATTGCTTGAATTAGTATTATATTCTTTCAATAACTCTAACCAGGTATCTACATTTTGTCCTGTCTGATATGATACTGTTCCCATATCTTTATAAGCTTGTACTGTTTGTAACGGAGTTGCTTTATGGGGTAAATTGCTGGGCTTACTGAATGAGAAGTTATTAGAGTAGTTGATAGAGAAGCGAGTGTCTTTCATTCCCTTTTTAGTGGTAACTAGGATAACTCCGAATGCAGCGCGTGCACCGTAAATAGCCGAAGATGCGGCATCTTTTAATACAGAGATAGATTCAATATCATTAGGATCCAGCATATTTATGTCCATCTCTACATTGTCAACTAATACAAGCGGGGCACCTTCATTGATGCTGTTCACTCCACGGATATTGAAAGACATTTCAGCACCGGGTTGGCCTGATGTGCCTGTTACCTGCAGTCCCGGCATTGCTCCCATCAGTACATTACTAACCGAAGTGACAGGACGATCACCCAATATTTCATCCATTTTTACACTGCTTACTGCTCCTGTCAGATTGGCCTTCTTTTGTACACCATATCCAACAACGACTACTTCGTCAAGAGTTTCAGTATCTTCCTTTAATACAACATTAAATTCTTTCTTTCCGGAAACCTTCACTTCTTGAGAAACATACCCGATATAAGTAATCTGTAAAACGGCATCTTTGGGAGTATCCAGAACGAACCGCCCGTCTATATCTGTGATTGTACCAGTTGACTGGCCTTTTACGATGACATTGGCACCGATTATCGGTTCGCCATTCGCATCTTTCACAATACCTGTCACCTTATTTTGTTCTTGCTGTATTCCTTGCACAATCTCAGTAGAAAGAATGATTTTCTTTTCAAGCACTGAATACTTCACATTCGTCCCTGCGAAAATCTGATCCAATATCTTGAAGATATTATTGTTGTTTGCCGAAACTGATACAATACGTTTCAGATCTACGTGTTTATTGTTGAAGAAGAAATCAAACCCCGATTCTTTTTTCAGCTTTTCCAACACAGTGCCAACTGTTTCATTACGCACTTCAAGACTGATCATGGTCTTTTGCGCATACGACTCTGCCGCATAAGTCATACTTAGCGAACAGATTAAAAAGAGTACACTCAGTTTCATAGGTAATGGAGTTTTATTTAAGATTAACCTACACGACTTTATCATCCATAATAATTGGACGCTAAAATAAATTTTCATAATTTTGTAATTGAGATAAAGTGAATAAAATGTTGTCTTTGCTTGTCGCCAAACAAGCATGGAAAGATGATTTTTTCATACGGGGTGATACGCCAATATCCTCCCGTATGTTTTTGTTTAGGGAGCCTGTTGTCTGTTCATTTTTCTAGTATTTAAATTAAGGGTTAAACGTATATTAGTACACTTCTATTTTCAGCTTTTCCGTCTTTATATCTGCACTGTCAATGTAACGCCAGCGTATGTGGGAAGAAATCCGGAAATATTCCATAATACGCTCCAGACGCTGATGGGTAAATGTTCCTGTGAACGAACAGCCTTTCAGCCCCTTGTTGGACAATACGAATTCCACATTGAACCGCTTTCCAAGCATGTGCAGCACTTCATCCAGCGGAGTGTCATTAAAGATAAGCTTGCCGTCTTTCCATGAAATCTCCGATTCGCCCGAGGTAGCGTAGCACTTGATATCTCCGGTTTGTGGGGAATAAACCAGCTTCTGTCTGGGGGAGAGCATACTCTTTTGAAATTTTCCTTTGCTATTCTTATAAATAAACCCTACGCTGCCTTCGATAAGCGTGGTGGAAATGGGAGTTTCATTACCGTATGCTTCCACATTAAAACTTGTTCCGTACACTTCCACCTGCGAATGGTGAGGGGTGGAAACGATGAATCGTTTCCGGGGGTGTTGGGTCACATCGAAATAAGCTTCACCGTTTAATTCCACTTGGCGTACATCGCCGGCGAAAAAGGTGGGATAGCGGAGGGAGGATTCCGAATTGAGGTGAACTACCGTGCTGTCCGGTAACAGGACGGAGGTAGTCATGCCTGCATTGGTTTTTATTTCCACCATTTGAGCGGTGATTACCGGCTGCTGTCTGTCCGGATACAGAGCCAATACACCTATCAGGAGGGGAACGGACAGGATGGCCGCAATGCGTTGTGTCCATCCCCACCAGGACAGGTTTCTAACTTTTGTTCTGCTTTTTACCTTGTCTAATGCCTTTTCCGTATCTATCTTCTTTGTGATGTGCTGTGTGTCTACAGCCAGATAGAGCGTATTCAGCTGCTTGGCTATACGCAAATGCTCCTCATCGGCATTCAGCCAGGCTTCTATCTGTTCGTTCTCCGGCGGAGTGGTGTTTCCTTCGAAATACTTGGTCAACAAAGTTTCTATATCGGTATGGTTTTCCATGAATTATACTTTAATTTTTTCCTTTATATTATTAAGACAAGCGAGAATGAAAGGTATCTAAACGAAAAATGCTTTTTTTTAAAAAAAAGTTTTTTCCGATAAAAACAACTATCTTTGTGCACAAGGAAAACAGTTATTACCCCAATTCGGGATAAAATAGCGATTAGTTGCATGTTAAGACAGATACA
>OFGB01000535.1_pt1 | contig 27252 bp, 25 predicted proteins | sample 1521491 | NCBI WGS metagenome assembly OFGB01 (sample SAMEA3504095, study PRJEB24116) | mouse gut metagenome | biome: mouse gut; feature: mouse-associated habitat; material: faeces | place: Denmark | collected 2011
CTTCTCCCGCTATTTTATTTCGCTTCCTTTTGCTGTTTTTATTCGCTGGATGACACCCAAGAACCAGCGGACTGTATTGGACAAAGCCTACCTGGATTATCTGAGTAAGCTGAAGATGACAGCGGCCCCCGCCGGCGGGGTGCAGTCCACCCTGACCCCCAAACAGACTGGAGAGACAGCGAAGCCCGCTCCCACGTCCGGTTCCCAGCCGGCTCCTGCGCCGGTTCAGCCCATGCCCCAGCCCAGGACGGACAACAGCGCCGGCATTTACACCGTAATCGCGGCCCGGTTGGAAAACCGCCCCGGCAGTACAACCCATGTGCTTCTGGAACGGGCAAATAAGGAACAAATCCATGCCTTTGCTATGGGTGAGCACCCGGAGCTGGTTGCCAATACGCGGCATAAGGAGGACACGATGAAAAAGATCGAAAAATTTCAGATCACAGGCATGACCATCTCCGGTTTCAAGTGCTATCAGGAGCCCACCGAGCTGGTCTTTGGCAATCCCACCACCATCACCGGCGGCAATGGCCGGGGCAAGACAAGCGTTGCCGACGCCATTGCTTTCGCCGTTACCGGTCTCCCCTTTTTCGGGGAGCGTGGGATCGACAAGCTCCACAACGAGGTCCAGCCCGAGGTCTCCGTCTCTCTCCGCTTTCTGGATGAGGCGGGTATGCCCCATGAGCTGACCCGGACCCGGCATAAAAACCGGATGACCATCCACTACGACGGCTATGAGGTCCGCCAGCTTGACCTGACCGACATGTTTGGGGAGCGGGATGTGTTTCTGTCCATTTTCAACCCACTCTACTTTATTGAGGAGCTGGGGGATGAGGGCAAAAATCTGCTGGAGATGTACCTGCCCATGATCCCCCACGAGACCGTATTGGCTAAATTGTCTGACCCGGTCCGGGCGGCACTGGAGGGCCAGGAGATTCTTTCTCCTGACAGCTTCCTCAAAATCAAGCGCAAGGAAGTCCGTAAGCTGGAGGAGCGCATGATCTACCTCCGGGGCCAGAAGGACCAGGCTGCCAGCCAGGCCGAGGCCCGGAGACAGTCCATCGCTACACTGACAGATCGTTTCAGCCAGCTTGACGCTGAACTGAAAACTCTGGAGGGCAAGCAATTCGCCGGCCTGGACCGTCCCCAGATGGAGGCCCAGCTGGTCGAACTGAGCGCCCGCTATGAGGAGACGGCCCAAGGCTCCAGCGGCACGGCGGAGATCGACGCGCAGCTTTTGGCGCTGAACCAGAGGCTGGCCCAGCGCCGGGCGGAGCAGTACCAATCTAAGTATACCCAGGCTATGGCTGAGACCGACGCCAAGGTGACGGAGCTAAAAAAGCGTTACTGCCGGGAGGCTCAGATTTTAAAGGCTTTCGTCTCTGGTGTGTCCTGCCCCACATGCCGCCGTCCGGTGACGGAACAGAACCTGCCCGAAGTACGGGGGGCGCTCCAGCAGGCTATCGACGCTATTGTAGCGGATGGCCGGGAGCAAAGTGCCCAACTAAATCAGCTCCAGGAGTTGGATGCAAAAGCCCAGGTGGTCTTTGACCAGTTCCAGGCGGAGGACATCATCAAAATGCAGGATGAGATCGACGCACTTGCCAGGCAGAGGGATAAGGTGACCGAGGACAGACAGACGGACGATCTGCGGGGAGAAATCCAGAGGTTGTCCGCCAGTCTGGAGTACGGCAATTTGTCCCAGCAGGAATACGACCGGCTTCTGGCCTGTCGTGAGGAGGTCCGTCAGTGCGCCGCTGAGCTGAATGCCGCGAAAAAAGCGGTGGAACAGGAGCAGCCTGACTTTGACGCTCAGATCAGCCAGGCCCAGCAGGAGGTCAAGGATTTGAAGGTTCTGATCTCCAACGTGATCATCTACGCGAGGGTGCGAGCGGAGTTGACCTTCGAGGCGCTGAAAATGAACCGGGTAGCCATCTCTCTGTACGACGTGATGAAGACCACCGGCGAACAGAAGGCCGCTTTCAAGTTTACCTACAACGGCCGGCGGTATGACCGGCTGTCCCTGTCCGAGAAAATTCGGGCGGGGATGGAGGTGTCCGAGCTGGTGAAACGGCTTACCGGGCGCAACTATCCGGTGTTTGTGGACAACATGGAGTCGGTGGATGACCTGGCCAACGTGCGGCCCACCGGGCAGGTCATCATGGCTAAGTGTGTGCATGGCGCTCCATTGGAGGTGCGGCCCCTGCGGCCTATCCCCATGGCGGAGCAGAAAGCCGCCTGATTTTCGGACAGAGGGGTGAACCGCTTGGTCTATGAAAAAATCCCCATCGTGGACACAGCCAGGCGGTGTGGGCTTGTCCTCGACTCCCGAACGCTTCGGCGGCGGGAGGTCGAGGCAAGCTGCCCCTTCTGCGGTGACCACGGCAAGGGAAAGTACCATCTGAGTCTGAACACCGCCACCGATCAGTTTCGCTGCAATCTCTGCGGCGCTCATGGCAACAGCGTCACGCTGTACGCCAGGCTGAACGGGGTGGACAACAAACAGGCTTATCAGGAGTTGAGCAAAGGGACCAATATCTATCCCCTTCCCCAACAGCCAACTCCTCAAAACACAGAGCAGGAGCGGCAGCCGGTTTCCCTGGAGGAACGGCACGCCGCCTATTCCACCATGCTGAACCATCTGACGCTTTTGGACAAGCACCGTGAAAATCTGCTGGAACGTGGGCTGTCTGAGGAGAGAATCCAGCACAACGAGTACCGCAGTATGCCGGAGACGGAACAGGGCCGGCGGCTTCTCGCCTCTCTGCTCCGCTCCTGCGGATTTGAGCTGCTGGGGGTCCCCGGTTTCCGTACCTACTACGGAGACTGGACCCTGGCCGGGCCAAACGGCTTTCTGATTCCCGTCCGGGATAAGAACGGTCTGATTCAAGGGCTGAAGATCCGCCTGGACGATACGGATGATCCAGGCAGGAAGTACCGCTGGCTGTCCAGCCGGGATATGACCGACGGTACCCGGAGCTATTCCTGGGTCCACGTCACCGGCAACATCACCAGCAAACGGGCCTACCTGACGGAGGGCCCGCTAAAGGGGGACGTGGCCAGCTTTCTGGCCCACGACGCTCTGTTCGTTTGCATTGGCGGCGTCAATTCGCTGAATGGTCTGACCGATACCCTCCTTGACCTGGGCGTGACCGAGGTGGTGGAGGCTATGGATATGGATCAGAACACCAAGCCGGAGGTCCGGAACGTCATCCTGACTATGCGGAAGAAAGTGCAGAAGTTCAAGCGGTGGAAGTATACGAAATACACATGGGACCCGGCCTACAAGGGAGTGGACGACTACCTCCTCAGCCGGGTGGCAGCTATGTAGAGAAAGGAATTATTATGGAAAACGTATTTGATATGAAGGACTTCATTGGAACATCTACTGGCAATAAAGAACATATGCTGGGCAAGTTTCTCTATTTCTCTCTGAGCAATCTCTTGGTGGAGAAGGAGGCCCTGTCTCAACTCTGCGAGGAGATGGACATTCCCTACACCGGCGGTAAGCGGCTGTCGGTGGCGGATGCTTTCCGCTCCGCTACCGGGGACATCCGTGAGCGGTATCCCGTCACATCTGGGGGTGAGACCCACATTTACCTGGCCTACTGCCGGGACAACAAGCACACGGCGGATATTCTTTCCCGGGAACTGGTGAAGGAGACGCTGAATCAAAGAACCAACCAGTATGAAAAGCTGGCCAACATCAGCTTTGACAAGCGGGATCATGTATTTCGCTGTGAAAATCTGGTCACGGACCCTGTGGTGGATGTGCGGGGCTGCTACCGCCGGGCGGAGGAGTTGTTTGATCTCTACCAGCGGTGTGCCAACCGCAAGCAGATCGAGACCATCTGCACCAACTTCCTGCGTGGTCTGGACGCCACCAAGCTGAGCATTGCCGGACATATGTACTTTGTCCCCAAGACCTACATGGACAAGGTAGACATTTTCGAGGATTTCATCACCCTGCTGGGTAAGTTGAATCGCAACAACACCCCGCTGATGGTGAACAGCTTCTACATCATTGACGATGAAAAGCAGCGTGGCAAGATGACCGAGGAGTTCTATGCGGCGGTGAAAAAGGAGATCGCCACCTATCAGGAGCGGTGCGATTACCTGATTCAGTCCGGGAGCCAGAGTCCGGCTGTCATGGATCGCTGGGTACTGAAGGTCCGGGGCCTGGAGGAGAAGAAGAAGCACTATGAGAAAGTGCTCCAGCGGGAATTGGATGGGCTGGATGATGAGTTTAACACGCTGAAATTCCTGGCCCAGGAGCTCCAAGTGAGGGCAAACAGCATTCGATTTCAAAAGGCGGCGTAACTGACAAAGAACATACAAAAAGATATCATTACACTCAAACATTTGAATACACCATTAAAATCCAGCAGAGGACATTTTTGCCCTTTGCTGGATTTTTAAGAATTTGCGCAGAGGGCTTAGAACTTGGTGCTGTGGTTCTGTCGTTTGAACCTAACGAGTGAAGAAGCTGTTTGAATTGCCTGACAATGTAAAACTGTACTATCTGTTGCTGATAGGTTATCCTAATGAGAATGCAGAGTCTTGCCGCACTGGGCATAATGTGTTCCGTGATATGGACGAAATTGCAGCGGAGCTATAGCCGATTTAGATCTCCCCACTCACACATGGCATCCAAAATAGGAATCAGCGACTTTCCCCGTTCAGTTAAGCTGTACTCCACCTTGGGCGGGATCTGAGGGTACTCCTCACGATGAACCAGCTTGTCTGTCTCTAATTCCTTTAAGGTAGTGCTGAGGGTTTTATAGGAGATTTCTCCAATATAGCGCTTCATCTCATTGAATCGCACCACTTTAAACTCCATCAACGCATACAGGATGGTCATTTTATATTTTCCGTTGATTAACGAAAGGGTATAGCTGAAGCCGGTGGTTTCCAAAGATTCATCCGCAATACATCGCTGCTCCATAGCACACTCTCCTTTTAGTAAGTATATCACTCTTTTGTTAGTATCGCACTTAAATGTGCGTACTTGATATTCTATTCATTTGCAATATAATTATAGCATCTGGTGGAACAAAGTCAAGCAGCTCATTCCATCCAGAAAATAATGGAAGCATGAAAAAGGAGTTAGTTATTATGAGAGCTGAACTGAAGGAATACCAGGCTGTTGAAGCTGCCGCCATGAACTTTGTCAAGAGCGTGGCCGAGGGCGACAGTACCCACGCCAAGAAGCTGTTCATTGATGAGGCCGTCCTGTTTGGTTACCTGGACGGCGAGCTGGAGCATGGCTCCATTGAGCAGTTTTACCACAATGTGGATACTGTTCCCAGCGGGGAGAAGTTCAAGGCCCGTGTGGATGTCCTTGATGTGGAGGAGACTCTGGCTGTTGTCCGCGTGCTGGAAGAAGGCTGGGGCGGCCGCATCGACTTTACCGACATTCTGCTGCTGATGAAGATGGACGGCGAGTGGAAATGCGTGGCCAAGGCCTACAACCAGAACTCCAATACCATCCAGAAGAAGTAATTCTGTCTTCTGACACCCTAGTCCGGAGCGGGAATCAAAAAATTTCCGCTCCGGATTTTACTTCATTGAATTGAGAGGAGATTGTTATGCGTGCGTCGCTGAAAGAATATCAAGCTGTGGAGGCAGCGGCCCTAAAACGGCTGAAAGGCGTAACGGAAGGGGAAAGCGCGATTGCAAGGGACGCCTTCAGTGAGGAGGCTATGGTGTACGGCTGCTCCGGTTCCCAATTTGCCTGCGGTCCAATCCAAAACTTTTTTCATGATGTAGATCGGGTTGGTTCCCACCCGGACTTTATAGGCCGCGTCGATGTAATTGCCTTGGAAGAGACTGTGGCCGTGGTCCGGGTATTAGAAGAAAACTGGGGCGGTAATGCGGACTTCACCGACTACCTTTTGATGATGAAGCTGACTGGCGAGTGGAGATGTGTTGTACAGGTTTATAACCAAAACTCAAATACGCTCACCAATCAATCTTAATAACAAACTGCTATAATAAACAAGCGACCGGCTTCGTTTCTTTGCGCTGCCGGCCGCTTTTCCTATGATGTTATGAAATTGACTTTCCAAGCTCAAAGGCTTCTTTTAACTCAGGTTTTCCTTGAATGTCACCTGTATTCATATTGCCTCCGGCCAGGACATGCCCCAGGTTTTTCCATCTCAGATGCTCCATCAGATGGTCGTAATATAGGACAACATCCTCAAAACCATGTCCTTCCGCAGCCATCAGCAGGGCGGAAGCTCTGCCGTTTCCCCGGAGCAGATTGCCGTCGCTCTCCTCCAGTGCGAACAGGCGGTCGACCGCCGTTCTGAGCTGGCCGCTCATGTTCCAGTAATACAGCGGGCTGGCCAGCACGACCACATCGCAGTCTTTTACTGCCGGATAGATCTTCGACATGTCGTCCTTCTGGACACAGGGGCATTCCCGGCTGCTGTGTCCGCCAAAGCAGCCCTTGCAGCCGTGGATGTCCATGCTGTCCAGGAAGAACTCGGTGACGGTATGTCCGGCGCTCTCCGCCCCCTCTGTAAACGCTTTGACCAAAGCGGATGTATTGCCGGTTTTTCGGGGACTGCCATTTAATATAACGATGCTCTTAGCCATAAGTCAGAACCTCCCGTGATTAAAACTTCTCTGCCAAAGCGGCTGCCTGAGCACAACCGTCCGTCTTTGCAATATCGCCGGCATTGAGTACACCAGGCACCAGCACCTCGCCTACCATCTTCCACTTCATCAGCGCGGCGGAACGCTCCAGAGGAATGCGTACTCCGTCCATCACGTCTATCTCCGCCTCTTCACAGCAGACGATCATGGCGCACTCCTTGCCAGCAATATCCTTACCGCCCACTACGAAGGAGAACAACCGGTCGATGACCCCCTTGATCTGAGCAGGGATGGAGTACCAGTAGACGGGCATGGTGAAGACCACAGCGTCGGCCTCCAGGATGGCGGGAGCGATGGTGTTGAAGTCGTCGTCGAAGGAGCAGGCCTTGCCGGTTTTGTAGCAGGTTTCACAGGCGTGACAGCCGCCAATTTTCATCATGGCGGCATCAAACCGGGTGACAGTATGGCCTTTGGCCTGGGCCGCCTGGATAAAAGCGTCCGTCATAGCAAAGCTGTTGCCATTTTTTCGGGGACTGCCAGTGATCACTACGATTTTCTTGCTCATCTGAGATGCCTCCTTAAAATCTGCCGCAGACTGCGGCGTTTCTTATGACTCCATTATATGAGAAAGTGCATCTGCAAATCAAATACGAATTACTTAATAATGTTATATCTTTTTTCGTATAAAAGAGGATCACTATTTGCGGACTAAAACGCCTATGCCCGGCCAGAATCCCATTTTGGCTGGGCATAGGCTATATTCATCCAGATCAGTTCAGATAGTCGCTTAAACTGCCGTTGAGCAGTTCATCATAGCTGGGAATGCCAACGATGGACAGCGTTTCACCGTAAAGTGTGCCGTACTCCTCGCAGAGGTAATGAATACCGGTCAAGTGACGGGCCGCGCGTTCTTCAATAGACACGCCATTTTCATCATAAGGGACCCAAACATATCCGTTTTCTGCCGCCTTTAGGTAGTAAGGGTCTTTTCCAGTCAGAACCAGTTCCTCATTGGTAGCACCGCGCAGACGTCCGTGGGAAGGATTTGCGGTTTCCATCAGGACAGGCAGAGTATCGGTAAAGTCACCCAACTCCCGGTGAGTCAGACCATGCAGTGTAGGGGGAGAGGGTTCCAGGCTGATCTGCACACCGTCCAGCATCATGTCCAGCAGGGCGTTGGAGGCCAACTCCATAGCACTCTCATGTGCTACCATGGCGTTGATCGTGGGATACTCTGGGGAGGACTCGTGGAGGTCCACCGTAATCTCGATCCCCTTGTCCTTAATCAGTTCGGTAATCGCATAGCAGGCCCGCTCCGTCATATTTCCATCCACCACGCCGGGATAGCCCCGGTTCAAATTCCGTGTCTCACTTCCGGAAAGGCTTTGGCCAGATGGCTGATGGGTGTAGACATCAGGGTCAGGCCACTGATCCAGGGGATTGGTGGCTCGGGAACCAAACACAAATTCCCGGTTTCCACTGGCTGTCTGGATATGGTAAAAGTGAGGGGAGGCCTCCTGGGCATCATTGTGCGTGAAGGCGCTGTTGTTGGCACGAGGAATCACATAGAGGGTTCCGGCGTCCACAGTACAATGCTCCACCAAGGTAATGGCGGCCATGTGACCGGAGGGCTCGTTCGGGTGAGTTCCGCCAAGCACCAGCATACTCGGCCCATCTGTTTTTCCTTCCATAACATAGACCGTAGTGTCTCCATAGGTGCCTTCCAGAGCAGGGAGATATTCGCTGAGCATAAAACTGCCAGTCACACCTTCGCCAGGAATAATAAGCTCCTGATAATTGCGGAACTGGTAAAAATCCATGCCAGCCACTACAGTGATCGCAAGGGTAACAACCAGACACAAAACAGTAGTCAGCGTCTTTTGCGCTCTGATTTTTTCAAGCATAATGGCTCTCCTTTCATTTGATCATCAGCACACGCAGCACCAGAGGAGCCATCACCATACATGCGTTGATTTTCAGTGACGGTGTCTCCTCTTTCAGAAAGTCGCGGCCCACAAAAATCAATAGGAGCAGGGCAATCAGCCGATACAGTATCGTCATCATAGTTGTTGTCCTCCTATCCAATCAGACCAGCGATTCGGCTGGAGAATATCACAAAGATCAGGCCCCACACCATAACAGCGGCCATAGGAATGGCGCAGCGCTTGAGTACAGAGGTATAACTATCCACTCCAGGCGTAACCTTGGCCGCAAAAATGCCGGCCAAAGCGGTGGGAGGCATCATATCGCCAAGCGAGGCGATCAGGGACAGTCCTGCGATGGTCACAATGGTGTTGCCATTCAGGAACGCGAGCGTGAAGGGAACCCCCAACACACTTGCCGCGCCAAAGGAAGAAACTGCGCCAAAGAGGGGAATCGAAATGGCTGCGGCCAGATACAGCAGTTGCTCAGGCAGCCCCAGACAAACAGAGACGATAAAGCCGCGCACACCGGTTAATGTCATAATCTGGATAAACATACCAACACCCATCAGGATTCCCATAACGGGCAGCGAGGTATGGACAGCTTCCTGTACAGCGTCCAGAACCTTGACCTTTTTCCCGGTAAACAGGCCCAGAGCGGCACTGATCAGGAACATAACAGGCATACCCACATCGGGGATGACTTTCGCAATTTTGGTCAGGCACATCAGCACTACCAACAGCAGAATAGGGAGATAGATGCGGAAACCATACTGGCTGGACAGTTCCTGATTCAAGGAGGGAGCTACCTTTTCATAGTCCATCTGGCGTACTGACTTCAGTCCCAGAAACAGGACAGAGAAAATGGCAACCGGGAAGGCCAGCAGCACCAGCGGAACACCAAAGCCCACAAAGGGGGTGTCGATCCCGCCGCCGATAATCATGGCGGGCAAGTTGACAGGCGGGGCCACCATCCCCATCAAGCCGCCCATAGCGATGATTGCTGCTGTGCTGACGGGATCTATTCCCATGGTGAGCAGGACAGGGGCCATGATTGAGCCGCCTGAGAGAACTGCTGCGGTGGAGGAGCCAGTAATCATACCCGGGAACATAATGACGAACATAATGAAGATCAGCAACAGGGCCGGATGTTTATGAAACTTTCGGATAATCAGGGAACATAGAGCATCCAGAGCGCCAGAAGCCTCGATCACTTTCATAAAGACCATCGCACTGCAAATGATGAGGATAGTGTCTATGTAGGAGAATGTACCTTCCACAAAGTGGCGAATGGGAAAGCCCTCACCAGCTACCAGAGCGCCGCCAATAGAGGACAGCATCAACGATACACTGACAGGCAGCTTGAGCAGGAAACATCCCAGCATGAATATCGCTACCATAACCAGGAAGGTAATCAGCTGAAGGTTCATGGAACAACCTCGCTTTCATGTTATTTTTGTCGAGGGAACTATTTTGGTGTAGAACAATCGTTCTGTTGAATTCGGCATAGAAGAACCCCGCAGCCACCGGAATTACCGTCTGGCAGTTCAAATGACTGCGGGGCCCTTTGTGCCGAAAGAGCGGCCAAAAATCAGCTGAACAGGGTGGTCAGGCAGCCAATGCAGTCGGCCTGGCTATCCACATAGGCGGTGGGGACACTGTTAGCGGCAAGCAGGCCGCGGATCATCCCATCGGAATCGCCGCCAGAGACTACAACGGCAGCATCAGCAGCGTTAAAGGGGTCGGCAAGAAACTTGTCCGACAGGTCGCCACGTCGGGGAGCGCCGCCCACATGCATCGCGATAATCTTAATATCAGCGTCCTGGGCAGCCTTGATCAGGTCCTGGACCCGGGCAATTTCCTGGTCGGCGTCAATACCGGCCGCACCCAACCCCTTGGAGGAACCGCCAACAGAGATGAGCAGGGTCTTTACCCCATCCAGATTTTCGGCAGTAGCCTGATTCTCCAGTTCAACCGTGATGTTTGCCTTCGTGCAGAGAGTCTTGATGATGTCGGAGTCAGCGCTCTGGCCGGCGGAGGTAAGCAGGATGGGGGTTTCAAAGCCACCAGTCAATTCAGGCAGTTCTGCGTTGTTGACACTGCTGTTGGACTGATTTGCGGAGGTATTGCTGCTATTGTTATTGGCGTTGCCGCCGTTCCCGCCGCTGCAGGAGACAAGAAGCGAAAGCGTCATCGCAGCACACAACAGAGATACAAACAGTTTTTTCATAGGATTCGTTCTCCTTTCAAATGTAATGATTTAGAAACCAACTGCGGCCCCATCCGGATTGGCTTCGTTTACAATACCCTCCAGCTTGCCATTGGCATAACGGATGCCGCTGGGAGACGGAAAGGTGCCCTCCAGAATGTTCTCATGGCCCAGAGACTTCAGTTCATCTACAATTTCTTTGCTCAATTTATCGTAAGTAAATTCAAAGCCGTTGCAGATCACGCGGGGAGCCAGGAACGCTTCCTCCAGTGTCATGTCATAATCGGTCATATTCAAAATCAATTGGGCGATGCAAGGATAGATGGCGGAGCCGCCGGGAGAAGCCAGTACAGCAAAGGGTTTGCCTTCGGAGTCCAGAACCACAGTGGGAGAGATGGAGGACAGCGGGGCCTTACCAGGCTCCACAGAGTTGGCAGACTGCTTACCAGTGACAAAGTCGTCCATCTGGTCGTTCATAAAGAAGCCATAGTCCTCCACATACACCTCAGAACCCCACCAGTAGTTCAGCGTTTTGGTGACGGCAACCATGTTGCCTTCCTTGTCGGCGACCTCATAACCGGTGGTGTTGTAGTGGTCGTCTACATAGGGCCAGGGATCATCATACAAGAAGGTCTGGGCCTGAGTCATATCCACTTTTGCGGCCAGTTTGGTGGCATAATCCTTGTTCGTGATGCCGGAAATGGGAACCTCAACAAAGCGAGTGTCTGCCATGTACTGACCACGGTCAGCAAAGACCATCTTCTGCACTTCAGCCAGTTGGTGCGCCCACTCCACAGAGCCATGCTCATACTTGTCCAGATTCTCCATGATGTTCAACGTCTCGATAATAAAGGTGCCGCCAGAGGAGGGAGAGGGAGAAGAAATAACCGTGTAGCCGTTATGTACGGTAGAGACCGTCTCCTCCTCCCAGCACTTGTAGTTGTCCAGGTCCTCCTGAACCAGAACGCCGCCGGCCCGCTGGACTGCGTCGATCATAGCCTCGGCGATAGGGCCAGAATAGAACCCCTCGGGACCATTGTCCCGGATACGCTCCAAAGCGTGGGCCAGATAGGGGTTCTGGATGATGTCGCCAACTTGGGGAAGCAGGCCGTTTTCATCCAGATAAATCTCCGACAGCTGGGCGCTGGCCCGCATGGTGTTATAAGCGCGGTTTACGTTCTCCACAAAGGCCGGGCTGACGGTATATCCTTGGTAAGCCAGATCAATAGCAGGCTGGATTACCTCTTCCAGGCTCATAGTGCCATAGGTTTCCAGAGCGTAACACAGGCCGTCTACCTCGCCGGGAACACCCACGGACAGGCCACCTTTCATCTTATGGTTGCCCACTACGTTACCTTCCGCATCCTCGACCCAGAGGTCAGCGACCATATTCTGAGGAGAGACCTCACGGAAGCTGATAAAAACAGTTTCCTGAGTCTCAGCGTCATAGATCGTCATAGCGCCGCCACCGCCAATGCCGCTCATCATGGGCTCGCAGACGCCCAGGGCAAAGCCGGTAGCCACGGCGGCGTCAATGGCGTTGCCGCCATTTTCCAGGATGTCAGCCCCCACCTTGTAGGCAACATAGTTCAGGGAGGACACCATACCGTTGTCAGCGGTAGTCAGCATAGAACGGGTGATTTGCTGTCCGTTTTCATCCCAGGACTGAAATTCTGCGGGAATTTCAATGTACGGCTTGGCCTCATCCGGATCTGTCGGGGTATTGGAACCGGACGATACCGAAGATGAACCGGGATTCACGGAGCTGTTAGCACCGCCGCTGGGACCGCAGGCGGTCAGAGATACCGCCAGCGCCATGGCCGATGCCAGGGCAAGGAGTCGTTTCAAATTTTTCATATTTTTCCTCCTGTTCTTTTACAAACGCTCTTGGTATTTGGGAAGTCACTTCCCCTTCGGTGGTGCTATCATACAGTGCTGAAGGAAAGAAGGTCAATTTACTCTCATTTTTCCCAGTCCATTGGTAAGAAATCGACATATTCTTTTCTCGTTTTTTAGCGGATTTACACAAAAAATTATTTCTCTTGAACCAGTGCAGTACCGTCATTAAATACTGTCACATCACCATTGCGCTCCGTACTTCCGATGATTCGCCCATCTCTGTTCCAGGCCAGACCTACAGGACGGGCAATACTTTGCCGGGGCGACAAACTGGAATATCCCATTTTATCCAAGCCTAAGCGCAGAGTTTCCGGCAGATCGGCGTCATAGTAGAAAAAATCAGATCTAGCACAGATTCTGGGGGTATTCAGTGCGTCCACTAACGCCATCCCATAGTCGATATAATTTTGGATGACCTGTACCAGCGAGGGCCAGATCATCAGACCACCGGGGGCGGAAAGTGCTAACGCAGGCTGCCCAGCTGCGTCCAACATAATTGTGGGGGTCATGGAAGACAAAGGAATTTTTCCTGGCTCAATTGAGTTCACACTGCCAGCGTCACGGTTGAAATCGTTCAGCTGGTTATTTAGAAAAAATCCGCCGCCCTCCACATAGATGTGGGACCCCCAATGTCCGTTCAGCGTCTGTGTGACAGATACGACATTCCCCATGCTGTCCGCTACCACAAAGCCAGTTGTATTTTCTGACTCCCACTGTGGGAGCAGACTGGCCGCATAATCCTTATCGGTCATTTCTTTCCAGGCAGGCGGGACAAACCGGCTGTCACCCAACCAGTGGGAACGATCTTCAAATACCTGTTGCTGTACCTTAGCCATTTGGTCCATCTGTTCCAAACTGCCCATTGTCTGCACAGGCAGTAATTCCAACAAGTTTAATGCTTCGATCAGGCAGCTTCCTCCATAGGGGGAGGAAATGATCTCATAGCCGCGATAGGACCCAACAGCAGGGTCCTCCGAAAACGGCTGATAACGCAACAAATCATTTGCCGTAAGATACCCGCCGGCCGATTTGGCTGACGCCTCAATGGTTTTGGCCATGTCCTGATAAAAGGCGGAGGGCCCATGCTTTGCAATGGCTTCCAACGTCTGGGCCAGCGGCTCGTTTTGTATCAAGTCTCCCACCTGGGGCGGAAGTCCGTCTTTCAAATAAATTTCCGATAATTCCGGGTGGCCTGCCATTTTTCCATAAATCAACTCAATAGCGCCTAACATATTTGGCGTTACCTGATAGCCCTGCCGGGCGAGCTGAACGGAGGGTTGAAGCAGCTGCTCCCAGGGCATGGTACCGTACTGCTCCCACAGAGCATATATCCCTGCTGTCTGGCCAGGAACACCAACCTGTAATGACAAGTCCTCCAGGCCATCGCTGTCCAAAAGAGAGGTTTGTGCCGCTGGGGTTGTTTCACGGAAATTCAGAAAGCTGCTTTGCCCGGTTTCGGCGCAGTAATATGTAGCCATACCGCCGCCGCCCAAGCCGGAATCATAGGGCTCACAGACACCCAATGCAAAGGATACCGCCACTGCTGCGTCTATGGCATTCCCGCCCTGATTCAGGATATCAAGTCCGATACTGGCCCCTTCATATTTCAAGGCAGCCACCGCACCGCCCTCACCCTCAGCGGTGCGCAGATGGTCCTGGCTGCCTCCCCCTTTCTTCCATGCTCGATACTGGGTCGGGATTTCAATGTACGGCTCCGCCTGTGAAGGAGTCATGGCAGGGGGTGCAGCAGTACATCCACACAATAAAATGCACAGGCCGCCTAGAAAAATTTGTCTTAGCCTCATAAGTCCACCTCACAAAAAATGTTGTTCGATCATCCAAATTATATATTGAAAAGAAGTCGGAAGGATATTTAGTCTCATTTTTCTCAGCGATTTCAAGCTGTTTTTCTATATGCGCATAAAAAATGATGTGTTATACTGAACGAAATAAGATTGTACCGGAGGTGTTTTTGTGTTTTGGCCACTATTTACCATTACGGTTCTTATAATGGCAGCGTGGATTGTGGAAAAGCAGATCCATGACCGGCAGCAAAAGGATTTTCTGGCTGTGATTCATGTCAACGGGATTCGGGGAAAAACCTCCACTTGCCGTCTGCTGGATGCCGCCCTACGTTCCAAATACCGTGTTTTTACCAAAACGACCGGAACAGACCCCGTTTGGATCGGAACCGACGGTACAGAACATCCCATCCGCAGATGGGGGCCTGCCAATATCCATGAACAGTTGAAAATGCTGAGAAAGGCACACCGGCAAAAGGCGCAAGTCGTAATTTTGGAATGTATGGCGGTTCAGCCAGAGCTTCAACAGATCTGTCAGGATCGAATCATTCAGAGCAAAATTACAGTAATCACCAATATCCGCCGGGACCATATGTTTGAACTTGGAGAATCGGCCGAGGAGATAGCGAAATCTTTTTCCGCTACGGTTCCACAAAATGGGAGCGTTTATACGGCGGATGAGCAAACTGCACAGCTTATGCAGCCCTACTGTGAACAAAATGGGAGCAGGCTGCTTCTCTGTGGGACAAATGGGACAGCACGAGAAAATAAACAAATCGCACTGCGGGTAGCGGAAGAACTTGGTGTTACCCACGAGCAAGCGGTGCAGGGCATATGCACACACTACAAGCAGGACTTTGGTGCGGAATGGAACTATTCGCTCCCTGGTGGAGGGCAGTTTCTGAACTTGTTCAGTGTCAATGATCCGGACTCCACACATCTGATTCTGGAAGAGCTGAACTCAGATCGTCCCCTGGCCTTCTTATTTAACCATCGGTATGACCGTCCAGACCGCCTCTTGCTGTTCTGCCGGTACTTTTTCCCCCGATATCCCCAAGCAATCATCTACTGTACCGGACAAGGGGGGCATCTGCTCCAACGCCATCTGAACGAGCGGACCACGCCTGTCATTTCCTTGCACTCCTGGAGGGAATGTGTGGAAAATATACCAGCCAACGGTCTGCTGGTTGGCATAGGCAGTATCAAAGGCGAGGGGTATCGAATGATACAGGCGCTGGAGAAAGAGAGGGCTGTTTGATGAACGAAATTGTTTTTGGCGGAATTGCTGCCGCAGTCCTGTTTACGGAATTGACTGATATCTCACCTGGAGGATTGATTGTGCCGGCCTACCTTGCCCTGTACATCTACGCGCCGGAACGGATTGCCGCCACCGTCCTCTTGGCGCTTCTCTGTATGGGCGTGGTACGTCTGTGTTCCCGATGGATGATCCTGTATGGCCGCCGGCGGTATTTTTTATTCCTGGCTGTAGGGATGCTTGTCAAAATGGCGCTGGGGATGTCAGGCACTGGGGCAATCGGGACGATTGGCTATTTAGTGCCGGGCCTTTTGGGCAGGGACATGGAACGGCAGGGTATTGTGAAAACCCTGTCTGCGGCCACCATTGTGACCCTCTTGATTGTACTGGCTGGAATAGGACTGGGGGTGTCGTGGCTGTGAGAGAACGAAAACTGACCATGCGCCTGATGCTTACAGCGCTGTTGATGGCTTTTGGGCTGGCCGCTGTATCAGCGACCCGAAGGTGGCAGCCCAGGCCTGAATATGATCGTATGCTGGATGCCGCCAATCGGGCGCAGGCAGCCTTTACTGCGGTCAAGGATGAAAAACTGAGACGGGGGCTGTCCATTCAAAAGTCAGACGATCTGAATGAGACAGGATTGATTGGAGATTATTTTACCTCGATCACCACTACGCTGGGCAATCTGGAAGCAAAGCGGACTTCCGTCAACCCTAATGCGGCCGCCTTGGTGGTCCGTCTGCTGTATGACGCCGGGGTCAGGCCGGGAGATCGGATTGCAGTAAACTGTTCCGCCTCGTTTCCAGCGCTGAACCTGGCGGTTTTGTGCGCCATGGACGCCATGGAGTTAGAGGGGATGATATTCAGCAGCGTAGGGGCATCCACCTATGGAGCGAACCTGGAAGAGTTTACCTATCCAGATATGGAGTATTTTCTCTACACAGGGGGATATATCCATCGCAAAAGCGAATTTGTTTCCTTTGGGGGAGCTAATGATCAGGGGCTGGAATTTTCGGAGGATGTAAAGAACAGCATCCGCATCCGTCTGGCTGGACTGGGCTATCAAATCTGGGAGACAGCTGATCTGGACGAAAATATTCAAGCCCGTCTGGACTGCTATGGGAACATTGCCTGCTTTGTCAATGTGGGCGGCAATCTGGTTTCCACAGGTGGCAGCACAGCCTATGACAGCGGCAGCGGGCTGCTGGAGGACAGCTTTGATCACCGCGGCCTGATTGGACAGTATTGGACGCGGGAAATTCCCGTCCTTCATCTGTTGAATTTAAAGAAGCTGTTTCCGCAATACGGACTTCCGGTAGACCCCATCCCAATGCCACAGCCTGGAGAGGGCAGCGTTTATTACGAGCAGGCCGTCTTCCTGCCGTTGGTATGGATGACGCTTGCAGCCGGAATGCTGGCGCTGGTTTGGGCGGTCAAAGGAAGCGTGAAGCGCCAGCCGCTTTGAGTGAGAATAAAAGGCGCTCAGACCCCAAAACAGTCTGAGCGCTTTGCTATGTTCGCCATTTGTGCTGAACACTGGGCCTCCCCTTGCCGCCGTAAACAGCCCGTGTTTCTACCAGATTTTTGTCGATCAGATATTGCAGATACCGATAAGCTGTCTTCTTTTTCAACTGCGTTCCATCTACAATCTGGTCAATCGACACAAAATCAGATTGTGCTTTCAGATAGTCCTCGATCACCTTCAGTGTATTGGGGGCGATATTTTTCTCATAGTCGGTGTAGAACTTGGTTTTTTGATGAAACTGAAGATGTGCATTGATCCTGGAAATCAGATCCAGTGCCCGAATGGGCTTGAGGGCATAATCATTGGCTCCGGCGGCAATAAAACTCTCCATAACGGACGCTTTTTCATCTCCGGTCAATACTAGGATAGGCGTTTTTGGCAATTTCTTTCGTATCCTGGCAACAGCGGAGAGTCCATCTACACAGGGCATATGGTAATCAACCAGAATCAAAGAAGGGGTATCATCCACCAAAACTGCTTCTGCTTCTGGATAGGAGCGGGCAAGTAAGGGCTTCCAATTTTGGTATTGGCATATCTGACCAAGCGTGTACAATGTGTCCTGATCGTCGTCGATTGCAAGGATAGAAATATTGTGGGGCATTACAACGAAACCTCCTTTAGGCAAATCACCGCACGAGTTCCCTTGCCTGGGGTGCTTTCCAGACAGATTGTCCCGCTTTGCCGCTCCACCTCCTGCCGGACATAACCCAGTCCCATTCCTGTGGAGCCAGTACCGGACCAACCGATTTCAAAAGCGCGGCTCAACTGCTCCTGCTTCATGCCAGTTCCATTATCCTCGACACAGATTTGTACATATCCATCTTCAGATTCTGCGCTGAGGCAAATGGCTCCCGTCTCAGGATTTACAGCCTTCTGGGCATTCCCCAATAGATTGACTACAGCCCGGATCATCCGTATCTGGTTAATGGCTATTACAGCATTGGGACAGGAAAGACGAACCTGAAGCAAATTATCCGGCAAAAAACTGCTGGTGTTCATCAGAATCGAGTGAAAAAAGTCCTCCAAAGAAACATTACTCCGGTTGTCCTCATTCAAAATGTCGGAAACCATTGTGGACATGTGATCCGACGCATGGGAAATGCGGGAAAGATATTCCGCAATTTGCGGGTTGGTTTCCATCATTTGCGAGAGGTCCGTCAGACCTTGAATTGTATTGAGCGGAGTTTTCAAATCGTGGACCAGATTTTGTACTTCGCCCAAGCTGCGCAGGCGGAGCATTTCCAATCTGGTGCGGTACAAATCCTCAGTCATGTGCTGGTTCCGCTCCGTCTCCACTCGGATACGATGCTCTTTGATCAACAACTGGAGATGTATCGCACTGCACAGGACCAGCGCAAGAAAAATGGACAGAGCAAAGAAGGTGAGTTCCGATTCACACTCCATGGCCAGTGCGCCGCGCTTGATGTCATAAGATATTTCTCCCTGTCCAAAGCCAAAATCAGTAAGCGCCGGCACAACATCCAGAAACTGTATTCCCATATACGGTGTTGTGAGCGTAATTATTTTTTGCGGCAGACTGACGGAAAACAAATCAAGATAAGATAGGGACAGGACATAAAATACCAGTAATATTGCGGGAGATCCAAAGCTGTATTTAATACCATACAGCGGTTCAATCAAGAAATAGATGGAAGGAATAATACATAATGGAATCAGGTTGGACAGAAAAGGAATCTTTCGTTCGTTTTGACGGATATCAAGAGCTTCCGTTAAAATAAAGCTCCCCAAATAATTGGGGACTGATCGAAGGCAATTAAGAAAAACTACTTTGACCACACAGAGGAACAAGAGACTGATTTTGTCCTCCCCCAACGCCTGGCGGAAAGTGCTGTAAATTCTGAGTGTGTGTTCTGTCAGAAACAGCGGGCACAAGAGCGCATACAGAAGCAGAAGCAAACCCAAAATCAGAGTCTTTTTGCGACACGTTATTTGGATCATAAAAGCGCAATAAAATAGTTGAATAGCTTCTTAGGGTCCACTGTGCCGGGGCTGGGCGAAGCTATCATATGTTCCGGGTGCCACTGAAGGCCGAGCATCGGTTTGCTCCGATGTACAATTGCCTCTACCATACACCAATCGGTTCCATCTACTTGTTCATTGTTTTGAATACGAGATAAAAGGTTCTTCTTTCTCTGCTCGGAGATACCGGGCGCAAACCAGAGCTGGGCGATCTGGAAGTTTTTTGCCACTTTTTTAATCGCCTGGTGATGCTTTGTATTGATGAGTCCCTCAGCTCCGTAGAGTTGGTACAGCGGCGTACCGGGGACGCAGACGGAATCGTGCAGCGTCTCCACATCCGGAACAAAGCGGTGTACTTCTAACTCCGCCACATCCTGAAGCAATGTGCCGCCAAAATATACATTAAGGAGTTGATGCCCCCGGCATATTCCAAGAACGGGTTTCTCCAAAGCCACTGCGGTATCCAGCATTTTCAGCTGTGCATTATCAAGTTCAGAATCAATCATATTGCAGGCAGTATTCCGTTCACCATAATTGGCCGGGTCAATATCAGGCAATCCGCCAGGAAGGATGACCCCATCGCAGGCCGCAAGATCAGATGGGTCCATACTGAAAAATACCTGTCCTCCACTGGCCTCCACGGCAGCTTTTGTAAGCTGCGGTATGCGGAATGGGTCATCAGCAGGTCCTGCTATCAAAATGTTCTTCATACTACGCCCCTTCCTGTTGTGGTACATCTAAAATATTAAAGCAGTCCAGCCAAAACATCAAAGACGAATTACTTAATAATGTTATATCTATTTTCGTATAACGCTTGTATAAGTTTCACAAAGCCGGTGTGTCAAGCAAATCTATCTGCTTGACACACCGGCTTTCTGTCAAAAAATATGATCCTTCATAAAATCAATCAGATGCTGCTTGACCGGATTTTTGTTCTGCTGCGTGTATGAGAGATAAATACTGCGTACGGCAAGAGAATCGTCCAGCTGATAAAAAACGACTTTGTCTGTCGGCGTTACATGCGCTGGAATGGTGGAGCGAAGGAATGTGATTCCCTGTCCTTCCAGAACCAGATAGTAGGCGGTCATCATCTGAGCCAGATATAGAGACACATGAGGGGTAAAGCCGGCATTTTTGCACAGCTGAAGGCTTCGCTGGTGAATGTCGTTTCCCTCTTTCAGGAGAAGAAAGTTCTCCTGAGCAAACCCCTCCAGGGGAACCGGGGGACGGCGGTTGCCCGTCTGAGTACGTTCCAGGAACGCCCCAAAGGAATAACGATATTGCTCCAGTCTTTCATTGACCGGATTTCCCGCAGGAACCGCCAGCACGATTTCCTCTGAGGCCCAGGGGATGGAGTGAATCCGGCTGTTGGCGGGACGCTCCGCCTCCAGGAGAAAATCCAAACGTCCATTCAAGAGTTTTTCCAAAAGCGTTTTATTGCCGCCCTCTGTAAAGGTCAAGGTCACCTGCGGATAAAGCAGTTGGAACTCCTTCATAAGATCTGGGAGTACATAGGTACAGAAGAACATAGAACTGCCAATATGCAGTTCTGTGCGTCCTACATCCCGCATTTGTTTGAAATGTTCATACATCTCCTCTTCAATCGCTGTGATATCTTCAACCTTCTCAATGTAGTACTGTCCTGCTTCCGTCAGTGAAATGGGATTGGTGCTCCGGTCGAACAGCGGCAGGCCCAGCTCCTGTTCCGCTTTTTTGATTGTGGCGCTCAGCCAGGGCTGGGAGACATACAGCCTTTGGGCCGCCCTGGAAAAGCTTTTTTCCTGATAGACCGCATAGATATATTCCTTGTATTTCGTCATTTTGCTGTCCCCCTATACGAATTTAGATATAACGTCTTAAAGTTTTTCGTATTTTACATTTCTACAGTTTCGTGGCTAAATAATAGCAGAAGGAAAACCAAAACGCAAGACATTTTGAAAGGAGTGCAACTAAAGTGGGGATTTATGTCATTACCGGAGGCACCACCGGCATTGGCGCTGAAGTCCGCCGCCTACTTCTGGGAGAAGGCCATGAGGTTTTCAACATTGATTACAAAGGCGGCGATTTTGAAGCTGATCTGTCCACAGACGAGGGCGTAAACGCCGCAATCCAAACGGTGGCGGAGAAGTATCCGGAGGGGATCGACGGCCTCATCAGCAACGCCGGTGTGGGACCTTCCGCACCAGCAGAAAAAATTTTTGCACTGAATTTCTATGCCGGTACTTACATTGCGGAGGGCCTGCGCCCCCTGCTGGCCAAGAAAAAGGGCTGCTGTGTAATGACCTGCTCCAATACCATTACCAACTCCATTGTCCGTATGGACTGGGTGGAGTTGCTGACCAACCTCCGCAACCGGGAGCAGGGAATGGACCTGGCCCGTATGATTCCCCGGGAAAAGGGACCCGCCGCGTACAGCTCCTCCAAGTGTGCCCTGGCGCGTTGGATTCGCCGGGTGTCGCCCAACTGGGCGGTGGATGGTCTGCGGATCAACGGGGTCGCCCCCGGCAACACCACCACCCCCATGACAAAAGGGATGACCGAACAGCAACGGAACGCTGCCCTGCTCATCCCAATTCCCACCCGGTACGGAACAAGGGAGTTCCTGGATGCGGTGGAGATTGCCAACTCCATTGTATTCCTGGCCTCCCGCAAGGCCAGCGGGATCAATGGCGAGATTCTGTTCGTGGACGGAGGCATCGACGCGCTGATGCACTCCGAGCGGTTTTAAGGAGGTGCCGACATGACGTTGTTGGAACAGTATATTGATTGTATGCGCAAAGGCGACGAATGTGCTCTGGCTGACCTGTTCGCCAAGGACGGTATCCTGCATGATTCCTCCTGGACACAGGTGGGAGAGGATACCCTGCACCTGTCCGGGAAGATGGCGGTGGAGATGATGTTTCACCACAAATTTGGGTACAATAGCGGCCCGTTCCCCATCAGCGGGGTGAAGTTTATGGAGGAGAATGTGGCCTGGTATTTTATCGTGTACCACGACCGAGTGGTGCCGGTAGTGGCCTATCTCTCCTCGGTGACAGAGGACGGGAAAATTGACCGATTGAACATTCTTCCGATGTAAGCAATTCAAACAACAGATTGGGGAGGTATTATCATGGATCTCGGATTGAAGGGTAAGGTAGTTTTGTGCATGGCGTCCGCCGCCGGTCTGGGCAAGGGGATCGCCACGGAGCTGGCCCGGGAAGGCGCCAGAGTGATGCTCAGCGGTCACAATGCGGAGCGGCTGGCCATAGCTCAGGCGGACATTGAGAAGGAGACAGGCAACCGTCCCGAAGCCTTTGTGTGCGATGTGAACAGGGCGGAGGACATCCAGGCCTTGGTGGATCACACCGTCCAGACGCTGGGCGACATTTACGCCCTGGTCAACATGGGCCCCGGCCCCAAGCCCGGTCCCTTTGACAGCTTTGACGACGCGGCCTGGACAGGGGCCTTCGAGATGTGCCTGCTGTCCTACATCCGCGCCATACGGGCCGTCCTGCCCTCCATGCGCCGCCTGGGCGGGGGCCGGATCATTAACTCCACCAGCTCCTCAGTTCGGGACTGCCTGGACAACCTGATCCTGTCCAACACCATGCGTATGGGCGTGGTGGGCATGAGCAAGACTCTGGCCAAAGAAGTGGGCAAGGACAACATCCTGGTCAATGTCATCGCCCCTGGCCGGATCGGCACCGACCGCATTACCAGCCTGAATGCGATGCGGGCGGAGAAGGCAGGAATTTCCGTAGAGGAATATGAAAAAGAGGACTTGAAGTCCTTCCCTATGGGCCGGTATGGAACCGTGGACGAATATGGCCGCATGGCCGCCTTCCTGTGCTCCGAGGCTAACACCTATATTTCCGGCCAGACCATCCTGGTGGACGGCGCTATGACCGGGGCCTATTAAGATTGTATTTCTTCTCTCTTTCTTCCAAGTGGGAGCCCGGCGGAATGATTCTGTCGGGCTCCCGCGCTTTATTGACAGAATTGACAAACGATATATGAAAATAGATATAACCTTATTAAGTAATACGGATTGGACAAACTCAGATATCTCCTGCTACAATACAGGGTAACAAGGTTGATACAACAGCTTTGTTTTGCAGACCTCCCCTACGACAAGCCTGACCGGACATTTGCCCAGATGACTGGTCAGGCTCCTTATTACCCAATTTGTGATTTTCATAATAAAGGAGGAATTTGAATGAGCCGGTTGTCCATTGAAGTGCCAGGGCGGGCACAGACCGTCCTGGGCGGCTTGCAGCGGGACATGGAGCGGCGGATCAACGCCAGCCAGCCGGGACTGTGCCCGGTGGATATGTCGCTGAACTTCCTGCGGCTGTGCCACGCTCAGACCTGCGGCAAATGCGCCCCCTGCCGGATTGGACTGGGCCAGCTGACGGGACTGATCGAGCAGGTCCTGGACCGCACTGCCACCCTGGAGACGATTGATCTCATTGAGGACACCGCCCAGGTGATTGCGGACTCCGCCGACTGTGCCATTGGCTATGAGGCGGCCCACATGGTACTGAAAGGCGTCCGAGGCTTCCGGGAGGACTATGAGGAGCACATCCTCCACGGCCGCTGCATCTGTGGTCTGAGCCATCCGGTGCCCTGCGTCTCCACTTGCCCCGCCCATGTAGATATCCCCGGCTATGTGGCCCTGATCCACGACGGCCAGTACGAGGACGCGGTGCGCCTGATCCGCAAGGACAACCCCTTTGTCTCCGCCTGCGCCTACGTCTGCGAGCACCCCTGCGAGGGCCAGTGCCGCCGGCGGATGGTAGACGACGCCGTCAACATCTGCGGCCTGAAGCGGTACGCTGTGGATCACTCCCAGCCCATGAAGGCTCCTGCCCCCTCTGAATCTACCGGCAAGACGGTGGCCATCATCGGCGGCGGCCCCGGCGGCCTGACCGCGGCCTACTACCTGTCCCTTATGGGACACGACGTCACCGTCTATGAGCAGCGGCCTAAGCTGGGCGGAATGCTGCGCTACGGCATCCCCGACTACCGTCTGCCCCAGGACGTGCTGGACCGGGACATCGCCCACATCCTCAGTGCGGGGATCAAGGTACATACCGGGGTGTCCATCGGCAAGGACATGACCATGGAAAATATCCAGAGCAGCTTTGACGCGGTGTACATCGCCATTGGGGCCCACAACGACAAGAAGCTGGGGGTGGAGGGGGAGGACGCCCAAAACGTCATCAGCGCCGTGGCCATGCTCCGGGCGGTGGGCGACGGGGATGCCCCCGACTTCACCGGCAAGAAGGTGTGCGTGGTGGGCGGCGGCAACGTGTCCATGGATGCCACCCGTACCGCTCTGCGGCTGGGGGCGGAAAGCGTCACCTGCGTCTACCGCCGCCGGGTGGAGGACATGACGGCTTTGGCCGAGGAAATTGAGGAGGCTATGGCAGAGGGCTGTCAGATCCTGCCCCTCCAGGCCCCCGCCCGCATTGAGGCGGACACAGAGGGCAAGGTGGCCGCTCTATGGACCCGTCCTCAACTCATCGGCGCTTACGGCCGGGATGGCCGTCCCAAGCCGGTGAACGCCGATGCCAAAGAGTTCCGCATCCCCTGCGACTATGTAATCGTGGCCATCGGCCAGGCCATTGAGGCCCAGGCTTTTGAGAAGGTGGGGGTCACCACCAGCCGGGGAGCCATCCAGGCCGACCACACCAGCTCGGTTCCCGGGGTGGACAATGTGTTTGCCGGGGGTGACGCGGTGTCCGGTCCCGCCACTGTCATCCGGGCGGTGGCCGCAGGGAAGGTAGCCGCCGCCAACATCGACAACTACCTGGGCTTTGACCACAAAATCAGCTGCGATGTGGAAATTCCCCCCGCCCACTTCACCAACACTCCGCCCTGCGGCCGGGTGAATCTGAAGAGCCACGCCCATCCAGGCTGTCAGGGGGACTTCTCACTGGTGATGGAGGGCATGAGCCAGGAGGAGGCCCATCAGGAGTCCAGCCGTTGCCTGCGGTGCGACCACTTCGGCTACGGCAGCTTTAAGGGAGGGAGGAATACGGAATGGTAAGCCTGACCATCGACAACAAAACAGTAGAAGTCCCCGAGGGGACCACCATCCTGAGTGCGGCCCAGTCCGCCGGCATCGCCATCCCCCACCTGTGCTATTTGAAGGACATCAACGAGATCGCCGCCTGCCGGGTGTGCTGTGTGGAGGTGGAGGGCGAGCGGGCTATGGTCACCGCCTGCAACAGCCCGGTCCGGGAGGGGATGGTGGTCCACACCAACTCCCCCCGGGCCCGCCAGACCCGGCAGATCAACGTGGAGCTGATCCTGTCCCAGCACGACGGTAAATGCGCCACTTGTGTGCGCAGCGGAAACTGCCAGCTCCAGACCATCGCTAATGACCTGGGTATCCTCACCGTCCCCTACGAGACCCAACTGCCCAAGGGTCTGCGGGGGGCCTGGACCACCACCTTCCCCCTGTACCACGACTACAACAAGTGCATTAAATGTATGCGCTGCGTCCAGGTGTGCGACAAGGTCCAGTCCCTGAGCATCTGGGACGTGGCGGGCACCGGCGGACGGACCACGGTGGACGTGTCCAACAACCGGGTCATCAAGGACTCGGACTGCGCCCTGTGCGGCCAGTGCATCACCCACTGTCCCGTGGGCGGCCTGCGGGAGCGGGACGACACCCAAAAGGCCTTCGCCGCCCTGGCTGACCCGGAGAAGATCACTGTAGTCCAGGTGGCCCCGGCGGTGCGTACCGCCTGGGGAGAATACTTCGGTCTTTCCCGGGATGAGGCCACCATGGAGCGTATGGCCGCCTGCCTTCGGCGCTTGGGCTTCGACTATATCTTTGACACCAACCTTTCTGCCGACCTGACCATTATGGAGGAGGGCAACGAGTTCCTCCACCGCCTAAAATCCGGCGGACTGACTCGCTGGCCCATGTTCACCAGCTGCTGTCCCGGCTGGGTGCGCTTCCTGAAGGGGCAGTATCCCGAGCTCACCGGTCAGCTGTCCACCGCAAAATCCCCTCAGCAGATGTTCGGCAGTGTGACCAAGAGCTGGTTCGCCCAGAAGCTGGAGGTGGAGCCGGAGAAAATCTTCTGCGTGTCCATTATGCCCTGCGTGGCCAAGAAAGCGGAGTGCGAACTGCCCACCATGTCCACCGAACACGGCCCCGATGTGGACCTGGTGCTCACCACCCGGGAGCTGGTGCGGATGCTGCGGGCGGACAAGCTGGACCCGGCCAACATCCCGGAGGAGCCGCTGGACAGTCCCCTGGGCACCCACACCGGCGCTGGAGTAATCTTTGGCGCCACCGGCGGGGTCATGGAGGCCGCCCTGCGTACCGCCTCCTACGTCCTGACCGGAGAAACCCCAGACCCGGACGCCTTCGCGGCGGTCCGAACCGGACCCGGTCTGCGGGAGGTCACCTATGAGATAGCCGGCATCCCGGTGCGGTGCGCCGTGGTCAGCGGACTGGGCAACGCCCGGCATCTCATCGAACAGCTAAAGGCGGGCAAGGCCCACTACGACTTTGTGGAGGTCATGGCCTGTCCCGGCGGCTGCGTGGGTGGCGGCGGACAGCCCATCTCGGTGGAGGACGAGGAGCGCTACGGCATCCGGGGCCAGCGGCTGTACGACCTGGATCAGGCCAACCCCCTGCGCTTCTCCCATGAAAACCCGGATGTTCAGAAGCTGTATGAAGAATTTCTAGATTCGCCCCTCAGTGAGAGAGCGGAGGAGTTGCTTCATACCGACCATACAGCTTGGAATATGTCCAACAAAATTTAATGAAGAGGCGTCCAGCCAATTGGGCTGGGCGCTCTTTTGTTGTGCAATTTTTACAAAGGTTATACGAAAATAGATATAACGTGTTCAAGTTTTTCGTATTTTACATTTCCACAGGTTTATGGCTAAATAGTATCAGAAGACAGAGCAAAACACCATCTATTTTACACAAGTTCACCAAATTGAAGGAGGCAAAACTATGGCGGCAAAAATCGCGGCGCGGATGAACCGGATGGCGCCCTCCGGCATCCGCAAGGTCAACGAAAAGGCGCTGGCAATGGAGCGGGCGGGGG
>OFGB01000551.1_pt1 | contig 26919 bp, 26 predicted proteins | sample 1521491 | NCBI WGS metagenome assembly OFGB01 (sample SAMEA3504095, study PRJEB24116) | mouse gut metagenome | biome: mouse gut; feature: mouse-associated habitat; material: faeces | place: Denmark | collected 2011
TTTGCCATTCCTCCCTAACTTACTCCGCCCTAACTTACTCCGCCCTAGAATACGCCACTATTCTACCATCCGGAGGGGGGCGGCGTATAGTTGGAATGCTTCCAACTATTGGGCGCGGGAGGCAGGCTCATATTCCATTCAGCTCCCCGTCCAGCCAGGTGTCTGCGGGAGACAGCCGCCGGGTAAAGGCCCGGGAGATATCCCTGTCATCCTTGCTCTGATGGAATTTGAAAACCGTCTCTCCATTGGGGAGCTGGCAGAAAATCTCGATCTTCCCCCGGGGGTGGCTCATGGCGTAGCGCACCGACTTGCCAAAGCCGTTTTGCAGGGCCTTGGCGCTGTCCACGATGCGGACCCCCTCCTGCAAGGGCACCTGGAACCGACCCTTCACCCCGGTAACCGGCCTGCACTGGAAGATGTAGTAGGGCGCCGCGCCGATGCGGGTCAGGCCGGAGAGCAGACTGCCCAGCGCCGCGCTGTCGTCGTTCACCCCCCGCAGCAGCACCGTCTGGTTGCGCACCTGGACGCCCCGCTCGATCACTGTCCGCACCGCCCGGATGGACTGCTCCGTGAGTTCCCTGGGGTGGTTGAACTGGGTGACCAGATAGATGGCCTTCCTCTGGGCGTACTTTGCCAGCATATCCAGAAATTCCTGATCTCCGTAAATCCGCTCCGGAAGGGTGACGGGCACCCGGGAACCGAACCGGATGAAGTCCAGATGCTCGATGGCCGTCAGTTCCCGGAGATAGCGGTCAATGATGTGGTTGGGGTTCATCAGGGAGTCCCCGCCGGATATCAGGATGTTGCTGATCTCCTTGTGCTCCCTGACATAGGCCACCGCCTCATCTGCCCGGTGGTTCAGCTCCGCGTCGGACAGGCCCACCATTCGCTTGCGGAAACAGTGGCGGCAGTACATGGCGCACTGGTTGGTGGACAGCAGCAGGACCGTCTGCGCGTATTTGTGCTGCAATCCCTCCAGCTTGGTATTGGACGCCTCGCCGCTGGTATCGAAGGACCCGCCCGGGTCAAACTCCGTGAGGGACGGGATGCACATGCGCCCGATGGGGTCCTCCGGGTCCGACGGGTCCACCAGGGACAGATAGTAGGGTGTAATCATCATCGGATACCGCTTGATGATCTCCGCACACCGCGCTGTCTCATCCGGCGTCCAGCCCAGGACGGGCGCAAGCTGTTCTGCTGTTCTGATCCCTTTTCTCAATTCCTCCTGCCAGCTCATCAGCTGCCACCACCTTTCTGTAAAATAGGATTGGAAATAACAAAAAGCGCACAAGCCTGCGGCATTTGCCGGGCTCATACGCTTACTTGAACGATTTTGATTTCTGGTAAGAACGGTCAGGGCAGATCAATTTTCTTCTTATCATGCCGAACTAACGAACAAAAACGATCCATAACAGCTGCCTCCGATGCTGCAACTTTTGCTATGTAGCGAGCGCATAGAATACTTTCCTTCTATAGTATACACCAGAAAGGCGGGCGTGGCAAGAAATTTCTGCTCTGGTGCTGATAAATAACGAGCAACACCTTGCCATATACACGGTGCTGCTCGTTATTTACCAAGGGCCTGTCCCTCAACAAAAACGCGTAAAAAAAGATTTAGCGCATTACGCTGCTCGTTTGACAAACCGGGGAATTTGATTGTATAGACATTATCCAAACCTGCCAGATAATCCATTGAGGTCCGCAATATGACCGCGATTTGCCTTGTTCTCTCCAGAGACGGAAACTGTGTGTTATTCTCATAACGATATACGGTTTGTTTGCTTACCCCAAGTTTTTGAGCCAGCCTGTTTTGGGAAAGCCCTCGTTCCTCCCGAAGCTGGCGAAGTCTGACGCCGAAATCGTAGACCTGCTCATCGGCCATATTACCACCTCACTTTACTATTGTAACGCAACGAAGCATACTTAAAGCGACATATTTATACCCAATTTTTGCCGAATTACATTGACATGTTGGGGTAGCAAATGATAAACTATAGTAAAGATAGAAAAAGCGCACCCCAAGACCGGAGTGCGTTTACATTGGTTTTTCATTTAATCGCTCAATTATCAACAAAATTGCCTCTAAATTTTCATCAGACATTCCCTTAATCCCATCCATAATTCTTTTGGAAAGATACGGATTCCCGAACTCAGCAGACTCATCAAAAAAGTCACGCGGCGTAACTCCAAGCGCTTCTATGAGATATAATAATTCCTTGACAGATGGCTGGGAATATCCGCTTACAATGTTATGGACATAGTTTTTACTATGACCAACATCATAGCTTAGTTGATATTCTGATATATTTCGCTTTAGCCTTAACTCAGTAATTCTTTCTCGTACAAACTTGAGATCCATCAGTCACGACCTTTCTTTTGAGTTTATTATACACACTGCTTGAAATGGATAGGTGCATGGCTGGTGGGTAATTTTTAGAAAATATCACTCTATTAAAGTGATACAGAGAGAAATATTTACGCTAAACGAGTTCTGTCGCGTTATCAGGTATGGATGCCAACATATGGCAAAGGTGGATCGTATGGACAAAATGGACTGCTACGCACTCGTTATGCTCTACCCCTGTCAATTTGGTAAATCCGGTCTCAAGGGAGCCAGTTACTTGTCCAGGATATTACAGCGATATGCGGAGGACGGATTTCCTGCGGAGGCTGTGGACTATCGCCGTCTTATCTCAGCGGTTGCAGAGGATCAAGGCATTCGGCCGGACAGTATGAAAAAGAGCATCCGCCGGTTTGTGGCGGACGGCTGGAGGCAGGGCTACAGAGACGCCTGGGCAGTGCATACCGGCTGGAGCCAGCATACTCCGCCGGATGCTGCCGCCGCCGTTAAGCTGATCTGCGAATCCTATCCTGCGTTTATTGAAAAAATGCAGTCCCGTATTCAAAAGACGAAAAATATGGACAAGTTAGTTCATAAATCCTCTGTTGAGGAAATCATGGCAGCAGACCGCTTTGTGGCACTGGACGCTGCTAAAATGGACGCCTATATATATTATCTGACCTACCGCGTACAGCATGATCTCTATGAGCTTTGTAAAGAAAATGACGGGTTCTCAGATATATCATGGGATGAATTTGTTCTGATGATGCGGCGGTATAAGTCTGTGCGGGAGATATCTGTGGGTGTGATGTGCAAAACGGTGTCCAATTTTTCGGTAAGAGCCTCTTTCGACTTTCAGGCCAAAAGCGCGGAATTTTTCCACGACAGTGATGAAACCGGCCAGGAAGGGGACTGGCTTCATTTTGCGCAGCTGGTCCCTCCTGATATCGGCTTTGCCCTTGTAAGCATCCTGTTCTTCCGGGCAGAGTTCCTTCAGTACAGGCGGCAGCTGCGCTCCGGGAGGGACTTCTCCTGGGAGACTTATCTTGAGGAATTAAGGCAGGACCCCGTCATGTGGAATGAGGTTATTACGGCCTTCCGTGACGCGGTGGCACGGCTGGATTTCAAATCGGTCTGGCAGCTTGAAGGCTTGAACAAGCTGTCCGAACTGTTGGAACAATATGAAACGGAATAGTTATTTTAAGGAGAGGGGCTGCTATGGCAAATATGATAAAAAAAAGCTGCGCCTTTACAGGCCATCGCCCTTATAAGCTCCCCTGGAAATACAACGAGGCCGATCCCCGCTGCGTATCACTGAAAATGGCGCTGCTGGAGCAAATCAGAGCGTTGGCAGCGGCTGGGGTTACAGACATGTACAGCGGCATGGCGGAGGGCGTTGATATCTGGTGTTCCCGGGTTGTCTTATTCCTCCGCAAGGAAAATCCCGCCTTGAGGCTCCACTGCGTCCTCCCCCATGAGGGGCAGGCGGACAAATGGGCGCCTGCCTCCCAGGAGCTGTACCGTTCCATTTTGGCCCAGGCGGATTCTGTAGAGTATGTGAGCCGGGAGTACCGCAAAAATTGTATGCTGGAGCGGAACCGCCGCTTGGTGGATCAGGCCGGACGGCTCCTGGCAGTCTATAACGGAGAGTGGCGGGGCGGTACGGCGGCAACCCTGCGCTATGCCCGGAAAATGGGCCGCGCCTTGATCGTAATTGATCCTCTTACACGAAGCGTCACACAGGAAGAAGGCCCACCCATGTAGGGCGGGCCTTCTTCAGAAAAAAGAGGGACAGCGGTGGCATGGAGCCGCCGCTGTCCCTTCCAGCATAAAAGTCAGTCTAAAACGCCGCCCTGCTGCCAGCAGGCCGCAATGTAGTCTCTGGGCTCATAGTAGAAAGAGGTGTTGTAATCGGAGAGCATCCCGTCAATCCATGACGTATAGACCTCCAGCAGTGTCTCCACAACGTTTTCCTCCCCAGACACGTCCTCAATGAGCCGGGCGTACACCTTCCCCATCGTCCACACATCCGGAACGGTATAGCGAGCCGACGCCACATTGTCAAAGCTGCCGCCCGGCAGATCAAATTCGGCAATCGTATCATACGCGGCCTTCTCGATAGGATCACAGTGCAGAACGTCCGCATAATCATATACCGCCCGGACGCCCTTCTCTCCCAGAGCGGCGGTAACAGCGCCGCGCCTTGCGTGGAGCGTCCTGCCAATCTGCTCAATGAGGGAGCAGGTGAAAAACAGGGCGGAATTGTTTCGCTTACACATCTGTCACATAGCTCCTCTCAAACGTCAGCGCGGCCAGGGCTGCGGCTGTGTGAAAGCTGATCTGGTGTGTCGGGCGCTTGAACCGTGCCAGCTCCCAGAAGGCCGCCCGGCTGATCTCTCCGTCTAAAAAGCTCTGTACATAGTTGAATATGGTATCGTCCGCCATGGGCCCCTCCACCACATCATAGCTGTGAGGAATCCCGCTGCGGCAGGCCGCGACAAAGTCCAGCCATTCCTCGGTCATTTCAGAGAACTGTTTTATAGAGAGCGCCGCCTGATCGTCAAAGGAATATACATTGACAATCCCCGCCGCACCAAATTTTGTGGCCCACCGGACAGCCTGCCGCTCTATATCCGTGCAGTAGAATCCCCAGAAAAAATCCTTCTGGTATCGCTGGACGCGGATTTCCGGGTACTCCACGATCACACGGCTGCCATGAAATAAAGTCCTCACAGGCACCTCCGCACGCGTGTTTTGTATAGATTATATCCCTTTTTTTCTCATGATGCAACCCTTTATACGCGCTGGCCGATCAGTTCCCGGACAATATCATCCCCCAGGAGCTGGCTGGTGCGGTAGACTTTCTGGCAGAACCGCTCCAGGCTGAACGCCATGTCGGGACGTAACGCATCCAGCAGCACGCCGGTCACGGTAAAACGATAGGCGCTCTGCCGTTGACACAAAAAGTCGATGTAATCCTCCGGCAGGCTGCACACGCCGTCTGTGACAAACACGATATCCGCGTTCTCAAAGCCGTTTTCCATCAGCTCCAGGGCCGCGTTCATGGGCGTCTGGAAATCTGTACCGCCGCCAAGGAAGGTCTCTGCGGCGTGCATCTTATCCTCTGTGGTGTACTCGCCGGGCCGGAATACCTGCACCTCCAGGCGATTCCGGCGGGAAAAATGGATCAGGGCAAAATTCCGCCTGCTGTCTGCCGCGATCTCCAGAAGCGTCAGGGCCACAGCCTTGCCCCAGGCGGCGGGATCGCCTGCCGTAGAATCGGACTCATCCAGACAGCAGATGATATCCCCCATGCCCCTGTAGACAGGCTCACGCCGCCGGTACTGCTTGATCTGCCGTTTCTGGTATTTTCGCAGGAACAGCGGTGTGGTCAGCGGAGAGGCCAGCATTGCCAGCTCCGATGTGACCGCCCGCGAGAGGTCATTCCCCAATTCCAGGGAGTATTTTTCTCCCCGGCCGAATGTATAGCCGTTGCGCTTGCCCTGGACGAACATCTCCCGGAACCGCCCCAGATATTTGGACACATCCCGCAGCACGCGGCTCTTACGGACTGCATCCAGCAGGGCGGTGTTGGCCGCCGTTTTCTTCAAATCGCCTGGGTCATTGCCCCAAGCGGCAATGATGCTATAAATCTCCCCGGCCCTATCGGATGCGGCATGGACGGCCCTCGTGACAAGTGCGGAAATTGCTTCCTTGTTCTTGGCTGTATTGGCGTCAATCATTTTATTCACAGCCGTCACCTGCTGCCGTTTGCTCTCCGCGCGGTTGGCGGAGGCAACTGCCTGCCGCTCCAGCTTCTGGTCACTCCCGCCGTGTGTTTTCAGCCATTCCAGCTGCTCCGCCAGCTGCTTTTGCGCCTGAGCCTGCGCATTTTCCAGCTTCTCTAAGGTGTTAAGCGCGTTTTTCTCCCCGCCGATATTGGCGAGAAGCTCATCCAATTCTCCGGCAGTCTGGGAGATAAATTCGGATGCGGCCTCATACGCCGGCAGTTCCCGGCCCTCGCATACCGCTTTCAGCGTGGGGAAATCCTCGCTCTGGGTAATGTGGTCCAGAAGAAGCGTGTTGAACTTCCGTGCCTGGGCAGAAAGAGCGCTGTCGTCATTCCGCCGGGGGATCAGGGAGTAGAACGACTGGTAGATATCCCGAGAGAGGGCGGGGAAGGAACGCAGCTTCTGCTCCGCCGTCTGCTCAATCTGCGTCAAGGCGTCGTCCCCGCTTCGGAGATCCGCATAGATGCTGTCCTCCAATCTGGTGGAGCGGAGGATGCGGTCCGTGAGCTGTGCCGCAGCGTCCGGCTGTCCGGCAGCCCAAGGGGATTGGAGAACATCAGAAATGGAGCGGTAGGTCTGCCTCACTTCCCATCACCTCCATTCCGGTGGCTGTCCGTCCGCAGCGCCTCTAAATAGGTAAAATATTGTTTCATAACGCAATGTTCCTCCATAAAGGAGGCGGCGCATCGCTGCACCGCCTCTCCGCCTCTATTCCGCGCTGCTCTTGGCATACGCGTTTAAGTAGATATTGTAATCTCTCATCCTGGTAATGAGCCTGACCCAGAAATTGCAGTGAGTACCCTCCAGATAGAAATGATACTCCTGCTGGAACTCCCGATCCGCACAAGCCTCCGGGTGGGACTCGCAGAACTGCCTGAGCGTGTCCAAGTCAGACAGCGCGTCCTTTGCGGTCAAAGCCACATATATTTCGTCGATTTCCTTTTTGACCTCCTCCGTAGCAAGCGCCGGATGGCAGGACCAGGCCGTGTTCCACCAGCGCCTGCCATTGTAGTCAGCACGGATATGACCGATCTTGAGTCGGGGTACCCTTGAGACGGTGCCCTCCAGTTCCTCCATATCCTGAAACACCTCAAGAAAAGGGCATCCTGTCCGCAGCAATGTAAGAATATTTCCGTTCATATCGCTTACGCTCCTATTCATTTTTTACGAACTATACGGCCATAAGGTTGGCATGGCTGTCAGGATTCTGTCAAGGGCGGCAGGAAGGGGAATTTTCCTTCCCGCCGCCGGTTCCAATCAGTACGGAATCCCCTCGCCGGAGGGCGCGGAAAACGGATCAAATCCAGGCGGAAGGCCGGCTCCCGGGAAGCCGCCGAACCCTTCGTCAGCGACAGGGACCGGCTCCGGCGGTTCATCCTTGGGCTTGGAATCGCCAAAATACGCGTTGTCCACCAGAATCTCCGCGCTGCGGCGCTTGTTCTTCTCCTTATCTACCCAGTCCCGTATCTGAAGCCGTCCGGTGACAGCCATCATACGTCCCTTGGTGAAATACTTGCTGACAAACTCCGCCGTGGAGCGCCATGCCACACAGTCAATGAAGTCAGTCTCCTTCTCCCCGCTGTCCTTGGTCTTGAAATCCCGGTCACAGGCGAGCGTGAAGCTGCACACAGGAGTACCGCTCTGGGTGGAGCGCAGCTCCGGATCGCGGACCATACGGCCCATAAGGGTGATGTGGTTGAGCATAATGTTCCTCCAATTCTTTTACAGATGGACCAGCTGTTCCAGTTGGTCCAGCGGCGCCGGGACGAAACCAACGGAAGTATGCGCCTTATTGGTTATCTTCTCCAGGTCCGCCAAAAGCGCGTCTGTCAGGGCCTTCTCCTTGTCGGTCTGCGCCGCTGCCGCCAGCTCCTGCTGCATCCCATACAGCCGCACAGCTTCGCCGCGCAGCTTGACCAGAGCCTTTTTGCGCTGGTTGGCTGCGGCCGCCTCGAAATCGCTGTACATATCCATCGCCATGCTGCGGATATTGTCCGTTTTGTCCTGCATGGGATTGACGCACATGCGGCTGAGGACCGCCTCTACCATGGTCCGTTCGCCCGGCTTCTGCCACAGATAGTTCTTCAGCGCCAGCAGGTCCTCCGGCTCCACAGCCGGATGGCCGGAGATCCACGCCTTGGCCTGGACGATAGGGTAGTAATTGAGATACTTCCGATCTGATACAGGGATGCCGTCTTTACGGAGCTGGCAGAGGATATCGTCCGCCAGTTCGTTGACAGCATCCGGGATGGGGATTCCGCCAACTGCCTGCTGCATGTCCAAAAGCTCACCCAGCGTAATGACCGCAGTGATTTGACCAAAGCGGCCCGCCTGTTTGTCCCGCAGTATGGCCAGGCGCTTGTCCCTGTCCGCAATATTCGCTGTGACCACCTTCAGCTCCAGCCGGTCATACAGCGCCTCCAGTATCTTTTCCTGTGGGTCTGCGAAATTAGGGATTTCGTTGGACGCCGCGAAAAAGGAGATGGTGGGGATGGGATATGTGCGGCCCTCGTTGGTATATTTGCGCTCATTAAGCGCGGTGAGCAGGGAGTTGAGCACACCGTCATTACACTTGAAAATTTCATCAAGGAACACAACATCCGACTCCGGTATTTTCCCGGAGGTGTTGACCTGCGGCTCGCCGCTGTGGAGCTCCGCCAAAGCCTTGCGGTGGCGCTCCATCTGGTCAGGCAGGTCACCGGCGCCCTGCCCAATGGCAAGTTGGGCTTTCAACTGACCGTACATCTCCTGATACTGGGGATTCCTCTCCAGTACATCCTTGGGCACACTGCCGGGGATCAGGCTGGCGAGATCAACGCGGCCAAACAGCTGCTCCTCATCGGTCTGCTTGGAGAGCAGCCGCTCAAATTGCCTCGCGCCGGTAATGCGGCTGCGGAAAGCGTTGATCGCGTAGCTCTTGGCCTGTCCAGGCTCACCCAGGATGAACAGGTTCTTCCGGGTGAGCAGGGCAATGGCGATACACTCCACCAATTCCTCACGCTCCGCAACCCGGGCGTTCACATCAGCAATAACCGCCAGCATACGGTCCAGCAGGACTGTGGACTGTTTTTTCATGGTCCTGCCCCCCTTACGCCGCCAGGAGGCCGCCGAATGTCAGCTCGCCGCAGGCGTCCAGGGAGATGACCGCGCCGCGCAGATCATACGGAGCATGGGTGAGGCCATAGCGCCGCTGGCTGCCCTTACAGCTGAGCATTTCATACTGTAGCTGGGCGTTGATGTGCTGGCACAGTTTCCCCTTTTCGGGATCAAAGTTCGCCACCGCCTGAATAAGCCGGATGGCCAGATGCTGATAGACGTCGTCATAGTCCAAATGGGCGGCGCGCATGAGCTGTGGTGAGGCAGACGGTCTCCAAATGGGAACAAGGTTTGTCGGTTCCAGATGCCGGTATGCTGATTTCCATATCAGAGGTATTTGAAACGCCTGTAAGCACATTGCTTGGGGAAACCCTTGTCGAGACAAAAACGGATGATTTAAGAGGAATTTCCGAAAAACTTGAGGTCATAAACCTGCAGCTTGCACGCAGAAAAGCAGGGAGAGAAAAAACGATCCATTGGCTTTTCATCTTATTGTATACGGTTACAGCGGTTATTTTTGCAGTCCTGACTGTGTTAAACAGTCCTTACTTGCGTTGGGATTACAGCCACCCCGAAACCACAGTGATCGGAGTCGCGTTTCACGCATTTGAGTGGTTGTTCGTTCGGGTCGCGCCGCTTGTTTTGATCGGATCGATTGTTGGGGTTTGTCTAACACGGAAGAAGGTGTGAAACTGCCAGCTTTTTCAGTGTCATAGTGGAGTTGCAGTATAAAAGAGGACAAGGCAGGCCGCTGCGGTCTGTCTTGTCCTTAATTTCTGTATGGAGGCTTATCCTTAGAGAGAGCCCTTTTCCGAGCCAGTCAGTCGCTTTCAACGATAAACAGCGCGCCTTGCAGTTCCTTGAATGTGGAGGTTTTGCCCGGCGTAAATTGGATTGTATCCGTATTTTTGTAGAGATCCCGCCCGGTAATCTGAAAAACGGACAACAGGTACAGCCTTTGACAGATCTCCGCAAACTCCGCAGAAGGACTCAAAAACCACAGCTCCAAAAGCCCGAATTGCCGCAGTCCCCAGGTGCCCGTCATAAAAATATCCCCCGCTGAAATTGCGGTCGGGCCGTCTGCGCCCGGTATCACAGCGGCATTGCCTTTCCGCCCCTGGCGGATGGAAACCCAGAGCGGCGCGGGGAAGTAGGCGGGGTCGTTCCGGTTTTCCTCTAAAATTGCGGCGTGTTTCAAGTAAAAGCTCCGGCTGATCAGCAGTTCGGCCGAGTTGGCGTAAACGCCCAAAGCCCCTTCCTGTTCCATCAAAAAACCGGCGAGACGGGAAAACACGCGGCAAACCTGCCGTTTTGCGTCCAAGGTCTGTCCGCCGCCCTTTTGGGCCAGAACGAGGAAGGCTTGATTTCTCTGCATTTCAGCCAGTTCCGTCTCGGAACAACATCCAGAGGACACGAACAAATCGCCGGACTTCGCCGGGTAAGGCATGGGCAGGACGCTGCACCAGAATTCCAGTCCCTCCACATCCAGCAGCAGAGCCGGGACCTTGGGATGGCTGTTGTCCAGCGAACGCACGGCGTCCGCGCCGAACCGCTTCCGTATGGACTCCGCCAGCGCGTCCGCAGGCGGCGGAGCGGCAAAAAGCAGAATCGCCATGGTGTCCGCCTCCGGCGGAGAGGGGTAAGATGGGGCAGGTTCTTCTTTTTTCTTCTTGAACCGGTCGAAAAAGCGCATGTTGTTTCCTCCTTTTTTAATTTGAACGGTCATGCTCTCCGCTCGTAAATCAATTCAACAATTCCGTTGGATTCCTGGACTGAAGCAAGTTTCAGCTTCCGCTCGCGTTCCAGCATTTCAAAGAGCCGGATGCCAGTTCCCAAAAGGGTCGGAATGATTGAGATGTGAAACCGGTCAATCCAATCCCCTGCCAGAAGGGGCTGTACGGTTTTTGCCCCGCCGCAGATCCAAATATCTTTACCCGGCTCCTGCCGGAGCTGTTTGATCAGCTGGTCCGGTTCTGTGTTCACGAAAAAAATACCGTCCAGCGAGGAGAGGGGACGGTGTGTAATCACATAGCTTTTCAAATTGCTATACACCCAGTTTGACGGGGAAAGCTGGGTGACAATTTGATGATATGTGTTCCAGCCCATCACGACGGTATCAACATCCCTTACGAACGATCCGTAAAAGTCCGCGGTCTCCGCGGTATGGTCTTGTCCTTCCAGCCAGCCGACGCCGCCCGCCTGGTCGGCTATATAGCCGTCGAGACTCATTGCTATAAACAAAACAGTCCTGCGCATCTGGTTCCTCCTAAATCTACGGTTATTCTGCCGCACATTATAGCATTTTACGTTGATTGTTTCAAGCATGAGCTGAGCGTTCCTGCGGATTGTTTTGTCGATACGGTGCAGATTTTCCTCTACGATGCGGTTTCTCTCTGCAATGGAATACTGATTTTTCATTGTCTTGCCCTTTCTGTTTTGGGGGTCCAGAAGCGGCAATAGCCCCGGCCCCAGTCCTCCATGAGCATGTCATGGGTATACGTTGACGCGTTATACGCCCAACTGCTGCATTTCTGCCTGGGATCATCCCGGTCCCGGCAGGCATACAGGCAGGTGTCACAGTGCTTGTCCTCTTTCCTCAATCCATTCCCTCCCGTTTATTCGACTGCGCCCTCGCCGCGTCAAAATGGTGCATGATTTTAACACCCTCGGGTGTGAGATAGAAAAAAACAGGCATAAGCCCATCATCAATCTCTACAATACTGTAGAGAGGAATGTTTCTGCCCATTAAACTGGCAGGAGGCTCCGACTGACACCGCTCCCAAAACACCTGTGGGGTCAACCCGATGGTGGTCTCAGCTGCTATGGCATAGCGATGCGCGGAGGGGTAGAGGGGATTGTTCGGGTCCTCGCTAAGATATAGGTGCATCAAGCGGTCATTGGCGCTCTTGAAGATATATATCCGCACTTCACACGGATTTTTTCGCTTGGGACACCAGGAGGGAACACCGCGCTTAGGGTCACTCTTCTTAAATCTGTGGGCTTTTTTCCCGCCTGTGCAGAAACGTTCTCCCAGGTGCATCGTGATGCCCTGCTGCGGTTTGGGAATGGGATCATGATAATAGTAATTGTAGGGACAGCCGACGCAGGAGGGCTGTCTCAGTGCATTTGTTCGGTATGCCATAGCTATGCGGCCTCCTTATCCCCCGTATGATGACACAGCGAAATCAGCCGCTGGCATTGCTCCATCTCAAAGCCGCCGATGTGCGCAAGCTCCGCTGGCAGCTTCATTTGTTTCGCCAGCCAGCGGTAGGCGGCGGTTCTGGACATGCCCCGGCTTCGCCAGAAAGCGTCAAAGATCTGGTGTGTCTCCATCCGCTTGAGCCGCAGCACCTCGTTGGCTACATTGCCCAGGGGACGCTTGGAATCCCTATGGCAGCCCACGCGGGCATTGCAGTTCTGGCACTGATAGATCCACTGCCTCTGCTGCTTCAGGCGCTCCGTTGCTGCCTGATAGACTTTCTCAGCAGGAACCAGCCGAATCACGCCGCCGCAATAGCGGCAGATTTCAGATACTCGCAAGTAAACTCCTCCTTCCTGTTATGCCGCAGGTTTTAAGGGCTTTTTCGCCGTAGCCTCCGCTTTGGCAGCGGGAGCTCTGACAGCGGTTTGCAGATACAGCGCGTCCTCCGTCTCCAGCGCCAGCATTCCGCCGCTGGCTATGCCCAGCCGTACATTTCCGGACAGGGCACGGAGGCAGCACGCCAGCTGTGTGGAGAGAAACCAGCTCTCCCCGCAGGCCGTCCCCTTGAGTGGGATGACTTCGACTGATACAGCGGCGCGGCCAAATACCCCCTGACAGCGGAAGGTAAGACGCTGGCCGTCAAAGAGCAGGCCGACCCTTCCATCAGGATCGCAGGAGACCACGGACTCCAGCCCTCGGCGCAGACCGGGTATATCGGTCATCACCTGGAACTGCGGTTGGATGGAGGCGGTCAGACGCTGTGTGTCGATATATGTGCCATCCATAAGACGGGCGCAGTAGATGAAGTTCTCCCGCAGGAACGCCACAGTCTTTCCTGTCGTTCCGACGCGGAATATATCGCCATCCCTACACATCCTGGCCAGCTTTTCCAGAGACAGCGCCGGCAGCAGCAGGCTCACGTCTCCAGTGCTCTTGCTGTCGCCGCTGGCAGTGATGATACAGGTGCCGTCGCTGCCGGCAGCACGGAGGCCGTCCCTGGTGAACATCAGGTTCACACATTTCAGCAGCGGCCGCTGCTCCTTACTGTCCCTGCTGGCGGCAAACACTGTGCGCCGGGCCATGGAGGGGATGCCGCTGACTGGGACCGTATCCTCCGGAAAGGGAATGGCCGGCTTGGGGAAACTGCCCTTCTCAAAAATGGAAACCGTGTACTCCGTCTCTCCGCTCCTCAAGCAGAGCTGCGGACTACGCCCGCTGCGGCTCAGCTCCACCTTATCTTCTGGAAGCTTTTCTACCATAGCTGCCAACAGCCTGGCAGGAACCGCCAGCGCGTCCTCATCGCAGGAGACGCAGGGCAGCTTCTGCTCCAGAGACAGCTCCATATTGGTTGCAGTGACCGTCAGCGTCCCAGAGGCGGCGTCCGTCTCCAGAAGTGTGGCGGTCATCTCCTTGATGGGGGAGCTGCTGGGCGCAATAGACGCAGCGCATTGTACCGCGTACAGCAGCTCGGCACGGTTGATCGTTACCCGCATAAAATTCTCCTCCTTACGCGGCAGCATCAAACAGTGAGAGCTGATTGTCCAGCTCCTGTTGCTTTGGCCGTGTTCGTTTGGTTTCTTGTATGGATTTTCCCAGAAGGCCATCGTAAAGGGCCTTTTTCCGCTCGGTATCCGCCTCCCGAATATCCGCCTGCCGTGGGTTCTCCATGGGCGCCGCTACAGCGGCGGATGCTGGTGTGGGCAAGTTATGCTGTCGGTTGGGATTGATAACCGCCATTTTCTTAAAGGCAGTGGCAATATCCTCCACACGGTCCTTGATGCCAAGCGTCAGTTCCTTGGCCATCTGGGAGGTCAGGTCCTTCACATCGCTCATAGCCGCCAGACCTTCCTCGGAGAAGGAGCCCTCAATCAGCCCGGCCACCGCCAGCTTGGAGGCCATCAGCTTGATGGCCTTGGCCTGCATGGTGTCCTTGTAGTAGAGCATGTAGACCTCTACCCTGGGAGCGGTCTGGTTGATCCGCCAGGAGCGGCGGGACGCCTGCCGCAGAGTGAACAGGTTAAACCCCATGCTGTAGAATATGATGGTGGTGAAGGCATTCAGGTCCAAGCCCGTCTCCACACAGGCCGGATTCGTGATAAGCACCTGAATGCCGGTACGGACCCGCCTTTCCACCCATTCCTCCCGCTTTTCCGGAGGGATGCTGGGCTTCAGGATAGCGGCATGGATCCCCTCCTGGCTCAGCAGGTTCAGCACCTTACGCTGCGAGTCCGTCCGTGTCCAACTGGTGTAGACCATCACCCGCTCCCCGGCGCGGATCTTCGCCCTGATAATTTCCAACAGCTTTTCTTCTTTGGGCAGAATGCTGCTGAAATCGCCAACGCTTTTGGGGGATACAATAACAGAGCCGTCTATGGGATGGACAATATCCGGCTGGTCATAGGGCTGATCCGGATAGACTGTCAGCAGGTTCATGTAAGCGGATAGCAGCTTCTGTGACACATGCCTGTCCGTCTTCAGGAACTGCTGCAAGGCTTTCTCCGCTTTTTTGTATCCGTACTGCACCTCTTCCGGCATGTCCAGCGGCACGGGGATTTCCTCATAGTCAGGGAGGTCCTTCCCCATGTCCATCAGGGTAAGAAACGCCGTGTACTCCAGCAAGAACCGGGAGAACACCAGCGGGGATACGCCCGGGAGCTGTTTTGTCCTGGTTTTTCGCTTGGTGGCCCGGCGGTTGGAATTGTACTCGCTGTCGGTGGTCTCGTAGATGTTTTCTACCACGCCATACTCCGCATCGAAATCGTTTGGCCTGGCAAAGCTCTTTCCATCCTTTCCCATCAGTCCGGGAACCAGGCGGTAGAGCAGGTGGAAGATCCCGGCGCTGTAGCCGTTGATCAGCGTGGCGGTCATGCCCACAAACTGTTTCGCCGTACCGAGTATCTCCGCCATGGCGTCGCCCTGGCCGCTTTTATTATTGTAGTTGTGCAGCTCATCGCAGAGAAAGCCGCTGATCCGGCCCCGGTACTTTTTCTTGATGTAAGTGCTCAGAGGATACCGGCGCACCGCTCCTATCGTTGGGAACACACCGTCTGGATTTTCCGAAATCTCCTTGATACGCTCCAGGATCGCGGCGGATTGGGTTCTTTCCAGATGCTGCGCCGCCTGATAGCGGTAGACCCAGCCATAGCTGCCAATCTTTACCCAGAGGATTTTCCTGCTGGGATTGACCGGAGCCCACAGGCTGCTGCCGCACTCGCGGCAGGTGTGGTTCCCTTTATGCTCCTTCTGGAAAAAGAACTGATCCGCATTGACCAGATAACTTGTGCCGTCCACACTGAACTCCTTTTGGATGGGCTTCATGCAGTGCGGACAGATAAAGGCCCGCTGCCGGCGGTTCCATTTGACCGCAGGATATCGCATGTAGCCGTCTCTGGCCCGCTCTTTGTTGATAACCGCGTATACGCTCTTGTCCCCCGCCGCATACATGGCGTAGAGATGGTCCAGCTCCGTGATGCTGCGCACTACGACTCCGTAGGTGTTCGGCAGCGTCTCGCTGATCTCCCGCACCCACTTCTTTGTCACATGGGCGGGGCAGAGGACGAGGTTGAAGGTTTTTGGGGGCCTGCCGCTGCTTGCAGCCGCGTGGCCCTGGAGCGCACCCAGAGCGGTGGAGCCGATCTTTGTCTTTCCCGTGCCGCACTCCGCCACAATGAGGGCAATATTGCGGTGGTCCAACTGCCGCTTCACAGCCTCCGCCACAGCGAGCTGGGCGTCATAGAGGGAGTATCCGGCCTTCTCCTGTACATAGCTGTTGATGGACAGCACCTCATCCGACAGCGGCTCTGACGCCGGGTCAAAGAGAGGGGTGAACTGGTTCCGGATACGATCCGCTACGATAACGCCAAAGGTGGTGAGGTAGGAGGTGACGTTATCCACAGCTTCAAAGCCGTCTGACACCTTGCCGGGGATGGCTATTTTTCCTTCCCGCAGCCCCTGCTCCAGCACATCCACCACATTCCGGTCATTGGGCAGCAGCTCCAGAACCCATGCGTCCAGTTTCTCTCTGAGGGAGAATACCGCCATTTGCCGCAGGATATTGCGGGCAATCAGCTCATCCAGCACGTAGTCCCGGAATGCCGGAATAAGGGGCGCTGCGGTTTTTCGGTCCAACTCCTCAAACAGCCGGTCTCTGTCCCCTGCGGGACAGAAGATGTAGCATCTGCGGGGCTTTGGGCTTTTCGGTTCTTTTGGCCAGCTCCTGTTCCCAACGCTGGATTGGGCCTGATCTGCGCCGTCATCTTCCTCCAGCGGATCGGCGGACAGGGCTTCATCGTCGATCATGAGCGTGGCAGTGGCGTATAGGCCGTCATGGGACAGCTCCCGCCGGTATGCCTTGGGGATGCTCTCCAGATCATAGATTTCATCCTTTTGTGCAGCGGCAATGGCTGCGCCGCCATAGATCGCGTCCGACATGGCCCGCACCATCTCCGGGTATCCGCCAAAGCGGATGGCGGTGATGGTACTGCCAAGTTTTCCTTTGTCTGTAATGATGGTATCCGCATAAGTGGTCAGGCGTACACATGCTTTGGGATCAAAATAGGTCAGCTCAATCAGATTACTTTGTGACATTCATTTGCGGTCTCCTTTCTTTTGGGGACAAAAAAGACCGCAACGGCCCTGGTTCAGGCAATCGCGGTCTTTCTTAATCCTCTTATTCTATTCCAGGTCTCTGCGGTGCGGCGGGAAGGGCAGACTTCGCCCCTCCCTTTTGCCATTCCTCCCTAACTTACTCCGCCCTAACTTACTCCGCCCTAGAATACGCCACTATTCTACCATCCAGGGGGGGCGGCGTATAGTTGGAATGTCTCCAACCCTTGTCCGCCGCCAAAGTATATTGCATTGTATAATCGTGAGGCATTTGTACTGGGTGCCTTGAGCCGCCTTTGTCAATATCATCAAGAGATGTGTCGACAGATGGAAAATTTTTGTAAAAAATGTCTTGACTTTTCAGGAGACTTCATATATACTTAAACCCATCAGAAACGTTTTTGATAGCAAAAATCCTTTTACCTGACGAGGTGTACCTACTAGCCTTTTGTTTAGAAATCTCTAAACAACGTATGGAAAGGAAAAGGACTATTATGAAGTTGTCAAAGTTTCGTAGGCTGGTGAGCCTTATGTGCGTGGTCTTCATGATGTGCGTCATCGTCGCCCCGGCAGCAGCTGCGGCAAACTACGATGACCAGATCTCTCCGCATTTTACTTCCTGCCCCGACTGCGGCGGTGACATGGATCGTATCTGGATGCGTGATCACTACAGTAATAAGTATACCCTTGGGCGTTGCAATGAGGGTATCCATTATCCTGCCTGGGGTGATGGCTATGTGTGGAAGTGCAACCGTTGCTCCACCACTGTAGAGGGAACGTCTCCGCAAGGGCATTTCTGCACGGGCAAGGGCGGACATTATTGCTTTGGCGGTTGCTCCTGCTGATAAGCACTGTATTCTCAGTGTAGCATAAGTCGTAGCAAAATATGGACTTAGATGAGTGAGCAAACAGGCGCACAAAACATATGATTGTGCGGTCTGTTTGCTATTGCTATTGCTATTATATAATGTAAGAGGATACAATATGAAGGTAAAACTGTATTTATTGCTTATCATGATGTTATTAATGATAACATCATGTGGAAGCAAGCCGAAAGAACCCGTGATAGAGCCTACCACGATTAATTATGGCATGGAATTTTTTGACCCGGGGATTGTTTGTGACGGTGTTGTTGCCGGATGCGCCGGAGATACGGATGGGCAGATATTCGTTGCCGTTAGTGAGATGGATAAGGAATATTTGCCCCATCACTACCTCTATAGTGTATCCAGTGACGGCCTGCCAAGACTTATTTTGGCGGCTGATGACTTTCTGGTAAACAGTGCCGAGGGGGTTGCCCAAATAAAAAATCTACAGACCGGGGCGAACGGCTCCGTCTGGCTCAGTATCTATTGTTTGGCATCCCAATATTCCGGAGACTACCTGTGGCATGTGGACCAGGATGGCGTTGAGCTGGACAGGTTTAAGCTGAATCAGCAGGCGGATGGGATGCTTGTGGACGACAATAAGTGGACCTATATTGTCTCTGGCTCGTCGGTTTCGGTGCTGAACCAAGGGCAGCAGTTTCAATTTAAGCTGGAAGCCGAAGGCACTCTGAAACCTGTACGTCTTAGCAATGGACAGGCAGGTTTTTTGGTCACACGGGACGATATAAATGCGGAGGTGCGCATCGTTGACACAGTGGCGCAGGACTGGGGAGAGATATACATACTCCCGAAGGAGTGTGTGGCGGTCTATCCCGGAATTGGCGAATACCTGTTTTTTAGTACAGCCAACCAAGTTCTCATAGGGTGGAACGTGGAAAGAAATTCCCTGGTAGAACTGGTAAGCTGGCTCGAAACAGGTATCAACACGTCTACTCTGTTGGGGTTTTCTATCAATGCAGATGGACAGATTTTAGCGGCTGTCAATGAAACTAACTCTACGCTGTTGGCAATGATGACACCTGGCGCGGATATTCCGGAAAAGACTGTGCTGACACTTGCCAGTGTTAGCGACAAGTCCTATCTAAGAGAATGTGTTTCCAAGTTCAATCGAACAAGCAATACTTGCCGCATCGTTTATAAACCATACTACACCCAGACCGTAGATTTTTCTCCTGGCGGGTATCAACAGGGAATGACACGGCTTCTGACAGAACTTAGTGCAGGAAAACTCCCAGACATATTATATGTAGATAGTTTGCCAGTGCTTCAATTTGGGGGAATGGGTATGTTAGAGGATCTGTGGCCTTACATCGAAAATGACCCAGAGCTGGGCAGAACGGCCGTCATGGAACATGTGCTGGAGTGTGCGGAACAGAACGATGAACTCTATATGATTTTTAATACTTTTGGAATAAATACTGTCGTGGGATCAAAGGCCGTGGTAGGAGACCGCACCAGTTGGACTCTGGACGACTTACGCGTTGCATTGGCTACTATGCCGGAGGGGTGCGCCATCTTCTCCCCCTACTCTACAAAACTAGAAACATTGAAGAATATCCTCTATGCCGACTTAGGGAGCTACGTGGAATGGGAGAGCGGAGCCTGCTCATTTGACGGCGAAGAATTTAAGGATATCCTGTCTTTCTGCAACGAAATGGAGGCAGAGCAAGGTGGCTGGGCTCAGTGGTACACCCTTGTACCGGAAGGACAGGAGATGCTACTTGACAATGTACTGCGTAACTTTATAAGGATTCAAGAGCATGAGGCTATTTTTGGCGGGGAGATTAGCTATGTGGGATATCCCAGAAGTGATGGAGAATGCGGCAGTAGCTTTAATGTAGACAATCCTATTGCAATGACTACATCCTGTAAGGACAAGGAGGGGGCATGGTCCTTCCTGCGGCAGTTCCTCCTTCCGCAGGAGTTGCCCAGAGATACTTTAGGCGATATTTTTGTATCCAATGCCGCATTCCCAGTCAACCGTAAGTCGTTTGAAACCCTCCTGGATGAATCTATGAAACTGAACAGTTCAAATGGCGAAGAGGATCGGCCCCCAAAGGGGACTGTTTTTGATGGGTCTGAAGGAACGTTATTTGATCTGACCTACACTCCCACAACCCAGGCACAATATGACCAGATTATGGAACTCTATAATGCGGTCACTACTGTCTATACAGAGGATAACGCTCTGTGGGAAATTATCAGCGAACAGGTACAGCCCTATTTTGCTGGTGATAAATCCGTTGATGAAGCTGCGAGGTTAATACAAAGCCGAGCAGAACTATATGTGAACGAGAGAAAGTGATTGGTACTTCTACAGACATGCCGTGCTAAACTTGGCAAAACGCTGAGCAATGTCACCAAAAAGACAAGGGAATTGGGTCTATTTTTGTGCAATCAGACTTGACACTTTAATCGTTCTGGTATATACTTGTTATATTCAGAAACGTTTTGATAGCAAAAATCCTTTTACCTGACGAGGTGTACCTACTAGCCTTTTGTTTAGAAATCTCTAAACAACGTATGGAAAGGAAAAGGACTATTATGAAGTTGTCAAAGTTTCGTAGGCTGGTGAGCCTTATGTGCGTGGTCTTCATGATGTGCGTCATCGTCGCCCCGGCAGCAGCTGCGGCAAACTACGATGACCAGATCTCTCCGCACTTTATTTCCTGCCCCGAGTGCAGGATTGGTGACTTAGAGCGCATTGAGATAACGCATAATCTCTATGATACCAGCCGTACAGTCGGCAGTTGTTCGGATGGTACTCACTACTTTGCCGCAAGCTCTGGCTCTGGGTGGGAATGCAATCGGTGCTCGGCCCTAGTCGATATGGTATATAAAAACCCTGGCCATTTCTGCACGGGTAAGGGTGGCCATTATTGCCTCGGCCGTTGCACTTGCTAACAGTAAAATACTCCTGTTGCTGTAATATAGTATTAGACCCTAATCAAAGTCCTGATGGGAATTTCCCTGAATAATTTTTAGATTGGTGGACGAAAGGGCTGCACATCAGATGCCATTGTGCAGCCCTTTCGTTTTTACCACAAATTACAATAATCTCATGCGAGGGGTCAATATGAAAATAAAGTTATACATACTACTCAACGTCATATTATTATTGTTGACAGCTTGCGGAAGCAAACATAAAGAACCTGTAACAACAGATGCAACGATTAACTATGGGGTAGAATTTCTCGATTCAGGGCTCACTGACTGCCATTTTATCGCCGGATGCGCTGGATTTACAGATGGGCAAGTATATTTAGCAGTCACTCGACAAGATGATGAGCATTTTTCTCAGCATTACCTCTACAGCGTATCTAAGAACAGCACACCAAACCTTATACTTGCAGCTGACGATTTTTTAGCTGGAGCTGAGGGGTTCGCTTATATAGAAAATATACAGGCCGGAGCAGACGACTCTATTTGGGTTACTCTTTCCGTCTCACCTTCCAGCCTATATGGAAACTATCTCTGGCATGTAGATCGAAATGGTGTTGAATTGGACAGGATCAGACTAAATCCACAAGAACTGTCAATTAAGCAAATAGACGGAGTTCTTGTAGATGACAACAACTGGCTCTATATCATTTCTGGCCCTTCTGTGGTGGTGCTGGACCGGGAGCAGCATCACCAATTCACATTGGATACCAAAGGAAATACTGTTCCACGGCCTGTACGTCTTAGTAATGGTCAGGCAGGCTTTTTGATCTCACTGGACGATACAAGTGCGGAAGTACGCACGATTGATAGAGAGGCGCAGGATTGGGGAGAGACATACACGCTCCCTGGAGGATGCAAGGCAATTTATCCTGGAAGTGGTGAATACTTATTTTTTAGTACAGTTGACCAGACTCTCGGAGGATGGAATGTAGGAAAAGGGTCTCTGATACAACTGGTAAGGTGGCTTGATATAGGCATCAATACTTCTACTCTCCTAGGGTTCTCTGTTGATACAGACGGACAAATTATGGCTGCTGTCTCCCCAAATAACTCTGTCCAGATGGCAATATTGACACCTGATTCCGAAAGTCCAGAAAAGACCGTGCTGACGCTCGCCAGTACAAGAGACATGTACTATCTAAGAGAATATGTGTCCCAGTTCAATCAAACAAACACAACCTGTCGTATTGAATATAAACCTTATTATACACAGACCGGAGACTACTTTTCCCTTGACGAATACCAGCAAGGGGTGACGCGTCTGCTGACGGAGATCGGGGCCGGAAGGATTCCTGACTTATTATGCGTGGACGATTTACCTGTGTTGCGGTTTGGGGCCATAGGCATGTTGGAGGATTTGTGGCCTTATATTGAAAACGATCCAGAGCTGGGCAGAGAAGCCGTCATGGAGCATGTCCTGGAGTGCGCACAGCAGGATGGAAAGCTATATACAATTTTCGATTCCTTCATAATAAACACTGTTGTGGGATTAAGGGCTGTTGTGGGAGATCGTACCAACTGGACGCTGAATGACTTGCGTGCTGCATTGGCTACTATGCCAGACGGGTGTGCCATCTTCTCGCCAAATAGTACAAAGCTGGAAACCTTAAAAAATATTATTTATGCTGACTTAGAAAATTATGTAGACTGGGAGCGTGGAGCATGTTCGTTTGACAGCAGCGGCTTTAGAGAGATCCTATCTTTTTGCAACGAAATGGAGACTGAGAAAGGCGCCATGTTTGAATGGTACACTCTTGTGCCAGAAGGACGGGAGATGCTCCTTGAATACGCATTGCGTAACTTTATAAGGATTCAAGAGCATCAGGCGATCTTTGGTGGAGAGATCAGCTATGTAGGATATCCCAGAAGTGATGGAGAATGCGGCAGTAGCTTTGAGGTAATGAATCCAATAGTAATGACTACAGCTTGCAAGAACAAAGAGGGCGCGTGGTCCTTCCTGCGGCAGTTCCTTCTCCCACAAGAGTTGCCTACCGATACATATGGCAATGTTGATGTATCCAACGCTATATTCCCAGTCAATCGTGAGTCGTTTGAAACACTTCTGGAGGCATCAATGAAACCAGCCTATTCAGATGATGGTGAGGAATTACCTCCAACGGGGATAGGACTTTGGGACAATAAAGTGCCGGTATTTGAAGTGATTTTTTCGCCCATGCCTCAGACCCAATGTGACCAAATTATGGAACTCTATAATGCAGTTAGCGCAATCTATACAACAGATAATGCTTTATGGGAGATTATCAGCGAACAGGCACAGCCCTATTTTGCTGGTGATAAATCCGTTGATGAAGCTGCGAGGTTAATACAAAGCCGGGCCGAACTGTATGTGAACGAGAGAAAGTGATTGGTACCTTCTACAGACGTGCCGTGCTAAACTTGGAAAAGCACAATGCCGAGCAATATCGCTAAAAAGGCAAGGGGATTTGTTCTGCTTTTTGTGCAATTAGACTTGACACTTTAATCGTTCTGGTATATACTTGTTACATTCAGAAACGTTTTTGATAGCAAAAATCCTTTTACCTGACGAGGTGTACCTACTAGCCTTTTGTTTAGAAATCTCTAAACAACGTATGGAAAGGAAAAGGACTATTATGAAGTTGTCAAAGTTTCGTAGGCTGGTGAGCCTTATGTGCGTGGTCTTCATGATGTGCGTCATCGTCGCCCCGGCAGCGGCTGCGGCAAACTACGATGACCAGATCTCCCCGCACTTTATTTCCTGCCCCGAGTGCAGGATCGGCGATATGGAGCGTGTTACTATATCATTGCCTCCTCGCCATGATAACCATACTCAAGTTGGTGTTTGTGGCGCGGGTGTGCATTATTTTGCGACGGGTTCGCGCAGTGGATGGGTGTGTAACCGATGTTCTGCTGAGCTTGATATGGTATACCAAACCGGCCATTATTGCACTGGCTACGGCGGTCATTATTGCCTTGACCGTTGCACTTGCTAACAGTAAAATACTCCTGCTGCTGCAATATAGTATTAGCCCCTAAAACAAAGGAGCCCCGTACCAAAGGCACGGGGTTCCTTTTGCATTACCACTTGCTCAAAATTTTCCCATACATCTGCCGCTTCTCTATGTCATACCGCTGCACCACCAGGATAACGGTATCGCCCACCTGGAAATCTGCGTCCTCATGCTGGTAGGAATACCCGCACATGCACACGGTTCCATCCGGCAGGTTGCAGAATACGCCGCCGCCATACTTCCCGGCAATGACCGCCTGCCGACGGCAGCCCACGGGGTGGCGCAGCTCCGCGCCCTCGAAAGGATTGGATTCCGTCTCCTTTACCGAAATGCGCAGAGCCGCATTGCCCGCGTCGTAGCTTTTGACGATGCAATCCAGCTCCATGCCAGGATGGTAGGCGTCCCGCAGATCGGGAATAGCGGTGTAGCGCAGCTCCCTCTGCGTCAGGTTGATATCATGTCCATAACACTCCACCAGGCACCTGCGGGGTCCAACGGACAGGACCCGGCATTTCGTCTGTGCGCCCTCCCTGTGCAGGGCTGGACGGTGGGAGAAGAAATACCGCTGAGACCGTGCCGCCATCCGGCGGGAGGCGATGGCAAAGCCGCTCTCGCGGTCCACCTTGATGATGATGAAGTCGATGGCCGCGCCCACCATGTTCTGGAGCACGAAGTCCGGCCGCTCCTGTCCGCTCTCCCACATCTCCGAGGCGGGGATAACGATGCGCACCCGGTAGGGCACCACCACGGCGCAGTACATGACCTCCTGCTCCATGTCCCCGGTCTGCCTGTTCCGAACGCGGATAGCCAGCGGGTCAACGCCGATGATCCTGCCGGACAGGGCGCTGCGGCTGCGGTAGGAGGCGTAGATGGAGTTCCACTCCTGGCGTTCCTCCGGTGTGAGGCCGCGATCCACCTCGTTAAAGTCCAGCTCATAGAAGATTTGCCGGTCACTCTTCTCCGGCTTCTCCGGTTTGGGCGGGGGAGGGGGAGGTGTCTCCGGTTCCGGCAGCGGCTCCGGTTCTGCCGCCAGTTCCCCGCCAGAGGGCTCATCCAAGGGCGGCGGCGTGCCGACGGAGGGCAGCTCCACATGGACGGGATCAACCTCGGCGGCGGAGGGCAGCTCCACATGGGCGAGATCAACCTCGGCGGCAGGGAGCGGCTGCTCCCCGTCCTGCAAGTCCGCTGCCTCGGGCTCTGCCGCATAGTCATCGGGAGAAACATGCGAAATCGTCTCTTCAGCGGGCACGGCTGCGGCATCCTCATTTTCTGCGAACAGCTCTGTCTCCAGAGTGTTGGCCTGCTCCATACTATCAACAGTTTCGGCAGGGGGTGTCTTTTTCCTTGGCATACTGAAATCCTCCTTAAATTTTTTGTATGTTCATGGCCGTTAGGAGCCATAAAACCTGTGTGAGCCATCCGGCTGCCGGGCGGCAAAGAAGTGCTTACGGGGCAGAGTCAGCCCTTCCGGTGGGCTGCCGCTGTCTGAAATCCAGACGACACGGCCAGGGCAGTCTCCCGTCGGGCCGTTTGTGTGCAGAGGATCGGAAAGCGTGGCCACAGAAAAGGGACGGAGCTTATCGCCTTCCAGAGAAAAATGAAGGAGCTCCGGCATTTGGCACCTGGCAGTGAATGTCTGCGGCTTTCCCTCCGTCAGCTCCAGCATGACGTCAATGGCCTCCAAGCGGCGGGGGTCCGGCTCCGCAGAGGGGAGCCGGATCAGCTCCCCGTCCATTCGGATGCTCTCCTGGCTGCACCGCAGCTGGCGCAGCATAGTCCCCATGCGGGCCTCCGATATCTCCAAGTCCGGGCGGCGGAACTTCTCCCGCACCAGCACATGGAGCTGCCGCTGCCGGGCACAGCCCAGAGCCTGCAGCGCCTCCAGGATGTATTTCTGCTGAACAGACAGCAGCATGTTGATCACCTCCCCGGCGGAGAGCCCAGGCTGTTGAGGTAGGGGTCCACCATCAGATCGCTCTCGCTCTCCGCGATGCAGTTGAAAATCGTCGCCATGGTGTAGGCGGTGGAGTTTTTGATTGTCCGGTCCGTGTTGGCGCGGAGCTTGCTCTCCGCTACGCGGAGGATCATCCCGTCCAACAGATGCAGCCGGGAGCGCACCCGGCTTTGGGGCAGCACCGCCCCGCCAATCCGGAAACTGTCCGAGTAAAAAAGCCGCTCTATGGCATTCTCAAACACCCTGGCTGTCTCCGGCTGGAAATAGGAGAGCTCACAGGCATCCAGAATGCCCATGAGCTCCGCTTCACTGTCCGCTTGCCTCGCGCCGTGACCTGGCTGACTGACTTCCATATAACTCTGTTCTGTTTTTCTTGTATTATTATAACTTGGCCGCTGAAATGGCGGTTCTGTAAGCGTCGCTTTGGCGGTTCTTGAGCCGTCGTTTTGGCGGTTCTGGGCTGGTGGAACAGGCGGTTCTTGCGGCTCCGCCGTATGTCCGGCGGCTGTAAGACCCGTCATTCCGGCGGTTCTTGAACTGTCGTGATATGGTTCCTCCGCAGTAAAGGGGGCGCAGGTATAGTCGGGATCGTCTACGGGCTGTACGCTGGCCAGATAAATCTGGTTGGCGTCCCCCCGGCCGCATCGCTTCTCCCAGATCAGATGCAGCTCGGCCAGCTTCTGAAATGCCGCTGTAACCCGCTTCTCGCCAATGCGCAGCTCCCGGGCCAGCTCCCTGCGGGGGAAGATAACGAATACCTCGCCCAAATCATTGACCCAGCCATTCCTGCGGGAGAGCTGGAAACGGTTGAGCAGGAAGGTGTACGTTACCTTGGCGTCCAGGCTCATGTCTGCGTAGCGGGGATCGGAGAACAACCAGCGGGGCATCTGCATGTGGTAAATGCGCTGCACGTCCGTCTGTTTCATCAGAATAAAGGCCGGGCGTTCTTTCATTGCTGCTGCCTTCATAGGGCACCTCCATCTTGACACTGTAAAGAAATTCGGGTATAATTGTGATATATAAAGAGAGGGGTGACTGTCATGCCGGAAATCCGCTCCAGCGCTGAATTGAGAAACCGCTACAACGAAATATCCACGTTCTGCCATGACT
>OFGB01000561.1_pt1 | contig 26697 bp, 26 predicted proteins | sample 1521491 | NCBI WGS metagenome assembly OFGB01 (sample SAMEA3504095, study PRJEB24116) | mouse gut metagenome | biome: mouse gut; feature: mouse-associated habitat; material: faeces | place: Denmark | collected 2011
CATAAGGATCCCCCGGAAAATCCCGCAGATCCAACACATACTTGATATGAAGCTCATCGCCGATCCTCTGGTTGATACGCGCCCCGTTGGTATTGATCACTTCCACCACGCCGGAGCCTATTGTCCCATACCCTAAAATTGCTATCTTTATCATGATTTCCTCCATTGTATCCTGCCTTTACCGAATCGATAATGGCTCTGATCGTTTCGTAAAATCCGTTTGTACTATCGCGTTAAGCCAGCTTTAAACCGTACGCTTTCATTGCTTCCGCCAGCTTCGCCGCGCGCGCTTCATCCATTTCCGAGAGGGGAGCGCGCGCGGGCCCGGCTTCCATTCCCATCAGGTTCAATGCTTTTTTGACCGGAATCGGGTTGACTTCGCTAAACAGCGCTTCTACAAGCGGCTGCGCTTCCAGCTGCATTTTAGCGGCGCCTGCGATATCCCCGTCAAAGAATTTCATACACATATCATGCACCTGCCGCGGAGCCACGTTCGACCATACGGAAATCACGCCCACCGCCCCGATTGACAAAAGCGGTACAACAATCCCGTCCTCGCCGGAATACATATCCAGCCTGCCGTCGGTCAGATACATGGTCTTTGCAGCCTGCGACACATTGCCGGTAGCTTCTTTCAGCCCGGTAATATTTTCTACGTTCTTACATAAGTATGCCGCCGTTTCGGGCAAAATATTACATCCGGTCCGTCCGGGCACATTGTACATAATAATCGGGAGTTTTACTTCCTTTGCAATCTGTGTGTAATGCCCAATCAGGCCGGCCTGCGTGGCCTTATTGTAATATGGCGTCACAATCAAAAGGCCGTCGGCCCCGGCTTCCTCCGCCTCTTTGGAAAGCTGGATTGCCGTCTTAGTGCAGTTTGAGCCTGTGCCTGCCACAACCGGAACCCGGCGCTTTGCAAAACGCACGGCAGCTTCAATCACATCCCTGTGTTCCTCCATCGACAATGTGGAACTTTCCCCGGTCGTCCCTGCAATAATGATACTGTCGGTTCCTTCTTTGATTTGAAAATCAATCAGTTCTTCCAATTTGTCATAATTTACATCTAAGTTATCCTTCATCGGCGTTACAATTGCTACGCCGGCCCCTTTGAAAATTGCCATATTTTTTCCTCCTAAATTCATGAAATATTATAGAATCCCAATTTCCCTGTCACAGTATGCCAAAAAACAAGTATCATCCGCAAAAAAACCGGCTCTGTTTATGAGCCGGTATGAAAGTTCTTCCATATGATAGCACTCCATCTTATCCTAAGATGACAGTCATATATTTCTTGAACATATGCCCAAGAGAACATCCGCAGGAAACATCCTCTTTCGGCGTTCTCCCCTTTCGCTTGCCCTCCCCTGCACCTGCTGCATCCGGTAAGCTACTGATGGATTACGCGACCTCTATCCGGTATTATTTGGTTTTCCATTATATGCAATATAACACTCTGTCATTTTCTTGTCAATAGCTGCGCAGATTAATTTTCCGGTATCAGGTGATAAATTTCGTCAATGTCCGCCCGCAGCTTATCCGGCAGCACCCATCCGGTCAGAATCAAATCCATTTCGTCTGATCTTGCACGGATTAGTTCCGTCAGTTCCTCCACTTCAAGCAGGCCGTGATCGATAATTCCAAGCACTTCATCCAAAATCAGCAAATCGCATTCCCCGGTCGCCAATACCTTTCTGGCAAAATTGATGCCGTTTTTGATATTCTTGCCTTCTTCATGCTGCTCTTGCCTGGTAAGTTCGCTGAAATATTCCTGGGACTTTTCGAAACGGAAAAATTTAATCTCCGGCTCCAGCCTTTTTAAAAACTCCATTTCATCGTCTGTTTTCCCCTTCAAAAACTGAATGATAAAAACGGTCTTCCCTTCAGAAGCAGCACGTATCGCCCTGCCCAGCGCCGCAGGTGACTTTCCCCTGCCTTCGCCATAATATACCTGTACGCTTCCAGCCGCCATAGTAACCTCCTCTGTCTTTTGTTATAACAGTTTTACCTGCTTCTATCTGTTCCTGCCGGACGGTTCCCTGTTTCCATATTTCATTAGGATAACACATTATTCCCTAAAAAGCAACTTTTATTCCAAACGCTCGACTTTGCTGACGGATACTTCATATGCAACCCGTTTTTCCGTAATGTTTTCGCCTATCTTTTTTACATATTCCCGGCTCTGGATTCTTCCCCAAATCTCCACATGGCTTCCCACTTCAAAACCGGAAGCAAATCTCGCGTTCCTTCCCCAGCAGATGCAGGGTATGTAATCCGATTTCCCATAAGATCGGTTCACCGCTATCAGAAGATCCGCTATCTCCCTGCCAAGCGGCGTTTTGCGGTAAATCGGTTCTTTGCACACAAAGCCGTCCAGGTATATCTGATTGGACTTGTATTCCTCCGATTCCGATTCCACAAATTCCAGTTCCCTTGCAAACACGGAAAGCACCAGCCGGTTTTTCTTTTCCTCGTGCCGGTTATAAGAACGGAACTGCCCGGTTACATAGATCATCTGTCCTTCATAATTATGCGTCGTATCTACGATCCGTTCGGATACCATAATAGGAATGATATCCACAAAATCACTCAGTCGGTTCACGGAAACGTCCACCATATAAAAACCTTCCCCATAAACCTCGTGGCTGTAACGGAAATCGGACACAATTGTCCCTACAATAGATACCTGGTTGTTTTCAAAAATTTTATCTGCCATGAATTTTTCTCCCTTCCTCTTTTCCGGGTTCTTTTGCCCCGGCGAACTGTACATCGACGGCATTTCGATTCGTTACAATACTATATGCGGAAAGATTGTTTTTAGTACCTGACGCGCTCTCTTTGCGCCGTTTTTTACCCGCATATCAAAGCTTACTGATTATATTTAACATGTTATTGTTACAAAAATGCGCTGTTTCTGTCGATAATGAACGGGATTATTATGACAAACAGATAGCAGACAGCCCAAACGGCTGCCTGCCCAATTCAAAAAAACCTTTGTATTCCCTTTTCGCGCGGTCCGTTACGGTAAACTCTCAGACCACACGCTCTAGCGTTCCCATATCTTATCATAAAAACCGGAAGCCGGATACGCGTTTCCAGGCTCAGAAAGGCAAATCACCGGATCGGAATATAAATCACAGGAAACAAACAAAACGGCGTCCCTCGTCCACGCATGCAGCTTCTCCCGAAATGCCGTAACCGCATCCTCCTCCAGCGCTTCCGCGCGCCCGGACGATTCTTCCGAATCCCCAATCCAAAATTCTGCCGCTCCCTCGTCTGCACAAACGGCTGTTTTCTGCCCTGAATCCAGATAAAACACGGAAAAACGGTACTCCGCAGACCCCTGGCCTTCCCAGATATGGCTTATCAGCAGATACTCCTGCCCGTCTTTTCGTACAAGCCCAATCTGGCCGTTCCCCGCATGGGCATGCGTCACTTCACCGCTGACATAAAGCGCATCCTCGCAAAAGCTGCCGTCCGGCCTTCCTTCATATACTTTGATATAGGCAAGCCCCATTCCTCCAAGATATTGTTCCGCGGACCCCACCGCATCCGCCGTATCGATCAGCAAATCAATTCTGTCCTCTATCCCGTCGTGCGTCACATCGGCCGTTTCCGAATAAATTACCTGCTCCTCTCCTTCTTGTTCCCCCATCCAGCTTCTTACGCCCCCAAAAGCGCCCAAAAACTCATATTCTGAAAAGAGCATGCCGTCTGCGCTGTGCCCGCCGCTCTCCTGCGCTTTTTCTGTATCCGTATCCTCTTTTGCCATATCCTTATGCAAAGAATCTTCCTTTAGTGCAGCTTCCGTTCCCTCCTCCGTTTCCGTCACGGAATATGCCCCCTCATTTCCTCCGGCTGCTTTTTTGACGCCCGGATTGGTGCCAAACCCAACCAAACAGACAGCCACCAAAACAGCCGCCAGACCCGCCGCATATGCCGCAGGCTTTTTATAACACATAATATGCTTCACCCTGCTTTTGGTATTTCCCTCCCCAAATGCCGTCGGCGTCCCGCGAAATCCACCCTTCCCGGCGGAAAGGGCTAACAGGGACATGCAATATTTTGCCCGGATATCTTCCTTTATCTGCCTCATCACGGTTTCGTCGCAGGACAGTTCCATATCCTGTTCCGACGCAAGGAATGCAATCCATACCAGCGGATTAAACCAGTGAACCGTAAGCGCTGCAAACGCAAGCAGCTTTATAAACGGATCCCCCCGTTTGATATGCGTTTTTTCGTGCAGAACAATATACTCCTGCTCCGTTTCGGACAAATAACCGGGCAAATAGATTTTAGGAGCCAGCACCCCCATAGCAAACGGCGTATCGATATAATCGGAAATATAAATATTTTCTGTGATACAGACAGCTCCCTGAAGCCTCCTTTTCAGCCGGACGGCAGAAATAAACCCATAGCTTGCCATGCACGCCATGCCAAGCAGCCAGATAAAAGCCGCCGCATAAAACGCCGTTTCTTTCCGTCCGTCTGCCTGCGCGCCTTTTTCCGGCAAAGAGGCCGCCCCGCCGCTCGGCGCGCCCTTTGTATCCTGGACAGAAGGTACGCCGGGCGCAACAGGCGTTTTCCCCAAAGCCTGCGTCTTTGCTTCAACCGGGTTTTGCACCGCAGAAGATTCCCATATCCGCAAAACAGAAAACGGGGACGCTGCGGCAGCCGGGCACAGCAGCCGAAACAGCACAACGCTCCAGAGCAGGTAACAATACAGTCTTGGCGCTCTTCTTAAAAACAGGCGGATTCCCAAAACCATACAGATAATGACGCCGGCCGTCATGCTCATATGCACTACCCGTGAAAAAATGCCGTATAAAATACCGTTCCCCATTTACGTTTCCTCCCCTCTGTTTTGATGTTCCTCAATGATTTTTTGAATCTCTTCAATTTCTTTTTGCGACATCTTTTTTTTGGATGTAAAAGCCGCCAGGAAGCGGGGCAGCGAACCGTGAAACGTTTCTTCGACAAACCGCTCGCTCTGTCCCGCCAAAAAATCCTCTCTGCCGACCAAAGACGTTACCTGGCCGTCCCTGTTCTGGAACAGGCCTTTTTCGCAAATGCGGCGCAAAACCGTATGCGTTGTGGATTTCTTCCAGTTTAACCTGGCTGCGCACAGCTTTACCAGTTCGCCGGACGGAATTGGCTCGTTTTCCCATATTAACTCGGCAAACCGCATTTCTACCTCTCCTAATCTATATTCTGCCATAATTTCCTCCTTTCTGTATCTGCAAACGCGTTGGCAGGATTCATTGGTTTACACATTGTAAACCACAGATTCAGTTTACATCATGTAAACCAAATTGTCAACAAAAAAAGCGAAATGTTTTTGTTTCGCCCCAAAACATTTCGCTTTCATTTGCCGTTTCCGCTTACGGCGCCCGCCTTTCTTGTGCCAATACCGTAACCGTCTGAAACGGGATCCGGATTCCGTTTTCCCGGAACGCTTCCACTAACTGTTCCCGGATATCGCTGCACGCCAGAAAGCTGTCGTCAAGCGTTTCCGTCCACACGGTTGTTTTTAATATAATCCCGTTTTGCGTATAGCCCTTAATAAAAACTTTATTGTCCGTTGTATTCAATGTCAGTTCATGCGCAATGCAGATTTTTTGCATACACTGCATCGCTTTTTTTATATCGGAATCGTATGCTATTTCAATTTCCATAAAATTCCCGATATTTTCCGTAAAATTCGTATTTGTAATCACCGCGGCGTCCATTACGGAATTGGGCACAATACAGCTTTCCCCGTTAAACTGCCGGATTACCGTATGGCGTATCGTGATATCCTTTACAATCCCTTCCGCTATTACGCTGCTGCCCTGTACCACCCGGATTTTTTCATCCACGTTATAAGGCTTTGACATGGAAAGGGAAATCCCGCTGATCACATTAGAAAGCGCCTGCTGCGCGGCAAACGTTGCAATTGCGACCAAAAGAGAACTGCTCTGCAAAAGCGTCTTGCTGATATCCTTTGTAACTTCAAACTGCTGCGCAAGCGTGTAAAGCACAACAATCATAACAATCACATTTGCTATACTTTTCATAAAACGCAGATGCACGGAATTGCGTTTTTTTGACATCAGCTTAAATACCAGGTTCACAACCCGGTTTATCAGCAGTTCTGCAAAAATAAACAATCCTATTTTCAAAAAAATATTCATCCCGCACCCCCATGCACAGCCGCGAAAAACAGGCCTTCCAAAGCATTATTTTAAGTTCAGTTTTGCAAACGCCTCTGCAAACGCGTTATTGATCGGCTCTTTGGCCTCTTTTTTCTGCTTGTCCAGATACCGCTGCACGTCTTTTTTGCCTACGCCCGCCCCTTCTTTTTCACGGCGCGCTTTAAACGCAGACAGTTTTTCTTTATAGCCGCATGCACAGATAAAAGTTTCCTCTTCGCCTTTTACGTACATTTCCATCTTCTTATGGCATTTGGGACAGCGCGCGTTTGTCACCTTCGAAACCGTTTCCCTGTGGCCGCATTCCCTGTCCTGGCATACAAGCATTTTGCTGTTTTTGCCGTTGACGGAAAGCATCCTCTTGCCGCAGACGGGGCACTTTTTATTGGTCAGGTTGTCATGGCGGAACGTCCCTTGCCCCGTCTTAATATCCCCGGTAATTTCCACGGTGTATTCCCGAATGCTTTTTAAGAAATCTTCTTTTTTGATCCGCCCTTTTGCAATGCCGGAAAGCTTCATTTCCCATGCCGCCGTCAGTTCCGGTTTCTTTAGATCCGCCGGAACCAGTTCCAAAAGCTGTTTGGCTTTGGATGTAATAAAAATGTCCTTGCCCCTTTTTTCCATTAAAAAGGTGTTAAAAAGCTTGTCAATAATATCCGCGCGCGTAGCAACCGTACCAAGGCCTCCCGTCTCGCCGAGCGTTTTTGCCGCCGCCGCATCCTTTGTTTCCATGTATTTGACCGGGTTTTCCATTGCAGAAAGAAGCGTCGCTTCGTTAAACGGCGCAGGCGGCTTCGTCTTGCCGCTTGTCAGCTTCGCCTTCCCGGCGAAAAATGCCGCTCCCTTTTTGAGTTCCGGCAGGGCCTGTTCTTTTACGCCGCTCTCTTCCTCTTCTTCCTCGTCCAGATCCTGCGTCGTTTCATACGCTTCCTTCCAGCCCTGGCTTTTGACGATTTTCCCCTTTGCCACAAAAATTTCCCCTGCAGCTTCGCCCTGCATCGTCGTCTGCTCATACTCAAACGGCGGATATAAAACCGCCATAAAGCGCCTGACAACCAAATCGTAAATCCTGCGTTCCTCTACGGTCATATGCTCGAACTGCACAAACTGCTCCGTCGGAATAATGGCGTGGTGATCGCTGACCTTTTTGTTGTCCACAAAGGATGCGTTCGTTTTGATTTGCTTCATGGAAAGGCTGCCCGCCATTTTTTTATAAGGACCTACGGCGCAGGCTTTTAATCGTTCTCTGATGGTTTCCGCTACATCCGTGCCGATATAGCGAGAATCGGTTCTGGGATAAGTGAGCACCTTGTGGTTTTCATACAGGCGCTGCATGATATTTAACGTTTCTTTTGCCGAATAGCCAAAGCGCTTGTTGGCGTCCCTCTGCAGTTCCGTCAGATCGTATAGACCCGGCGCAAACGATTTCTTGGAGGACTTTTCGATTGTTGTAACGGTTATTTTCTTACCGTTTAACGCCTGGCTCAGTTCCTGCATACGCTCCTTTTTTAATGTGCGGCTGCTTTTCGTTTTTTTATCCTGCCAGGTCCAGACTACGCCGCCGGCCTGCATGGTCAGGCCAAAATATTCCTGCGGCTTAAACTTCCGGATCTCCTCTTCCCGCCTGGCAATCATGGCAAGCGTAGGCGTCTGTACGCGGCCGCAGGAAAGCTGCGCGTTGTATTTGCAGGTCAGCGCGCGGGTAGCGTTGATGCCAACGAGCCAGTCCGCTTCGGCGCGCGCTTCGGCCGCGGCATAGAGATTGTTATATTCGCGCCCGTCCTTTAGGTTGGCGAAGCCTTCACGGATCGCCTTATCGGTAACCGAAGAAATCCAAAGGCGCTTTAACGGCTTCCTGCATCCGGCTTTTTCCAAAATCCAGCGCGCCACAAGTTCGCCTTCCCGGCCTGCGTCGGTGGCTATGACTATCTGGCCGATATCCTTACGGTAAAGCTGTGTTTTGACGTCTTTATATTGTTTTGCGGTCTGCTTGATGACGACGAGCTGCATGCTCCCCGGCAGCATCGGCAGCGTTTCCAGATTCCACTGCGCATATTTTTTATCGTATTCTTCCGGATCCGCGAGCGTCACCAGATGGCCGAGCGCCCAGGTGACAACATAGTCTTTTCCCTCCATGGCGCCGGGAAGCTTTTTGGTACAGTGCAGTACGCGGGCAATGTCCCTGGCCACGGATGGTTTCTCTGCAATTACGAGTGATTTCATATTGTTCTCCTTTTTGTCAGGTTCTGTCTTTTATTATAGTCTATCCGTCTGGTATCTTCAATGGTCAAAATCCGGCTTTACAAAAAATCGTTTAGCGACCCAAACGTATATCCCATCTCTTCCCACTTTGTCAGCAGTTCATCCATAATCTGCCCATTTGTCGAAGATGTGCTGTGCAAAAGCACAATCGCCCCCGGATGTATCCGCGGCAAAAGTTTTGCATACGCTTCGTCGGGCGTCGGCTGGTCGTCCTGATACCAGTCGACATATGCAAGGCTCCAGAAAAACGTATGGTATCCCATCTCTTTTGCCATTTTTAAATTTTCCATATTAAATTTCCCCTGCGGAGGACGGTACAGCTTTACCATTTCTTCCCCGGTAATCTCCTGATACAGCTTCTCCACATCTTCCATTTCCTTCCCAAAAGACGTTTTATCGCTGATTTTGGACATATCCGGGTGATGGTAAGTATGGTTTCCGACCAAATGGCCTTCCTCTGCCATGCGCTTTACGATCTCCGGCGCGGTTTCCAAAAAATTCCCAACGACAAAAAAAGCGCCTGTCGCATTGTGTTTTTTCAGGGCGTCCATAATTTTTTCCGTATTGCCGTTTTCATAACCGCAGTCAAACGTTAAATAAATCACATTTTTCTCAGCGTCCCCCACATAATAAGCGTCTTCCTTTTCCAGTTCTGCGGCGCTGACATTCCCGGTGGGCGTCGTCCCTTCTTCCCCAAAGCCTAACCCCCAGTTATCCGTCGCATTTTTCAGCGCTTTCGCTCCGCCAAACACCTCTACGATCTTAGCGGCGCCCGCCCCCGCTCCATACATAACCAGAAACAGCAGCAGTATCAACAGTGTTTTCTTATATTTCATAAGCACCTGCCAAAAATTCTCTTATTTCATTCTATGAAGCGTTTTTTGTTTCATTCTGATTTTGCATGAAATACAGGCAATGAAATTTTATTAAAAGCAGTTGAGAAAATCTTCCATTAGCGTTAAAATTTAAAGTAACTTACGAAAGAACGAGGAAACAAAAATCATGCTTTTAAATATTCCCGAAACAGGCGTAATAAAAAAACAAAGTTTTGAAATCAAACAAGATGTTTCCATCCTATACGGCTTCAACAACTGTGGAAAAACCACAATCCTAAAAGCGCTGGACCAAGTTTTTCAAAACCGGCTGATGGAACAGTTTATCCAGGGACAAATCGGCGCATTGGCCATATATATTCCAACCAACCGGATTATTATTAGCGAAAATAACACGGATAAACTGCGGTTAAGGGACTGCGAAGAGTTCATCCATTACCAGAAAGACAGTTATAAAGATTACAGCCTCCATCTAAAACGGCTGCGCGATCATCTTCTGGCAAATGAAGCAATACGCCGTTTTATCCGCCATGCCATCCGCAGGATTTTTGGAATTGATATCAAAGAAATCTTTGACCGGCACAGCGATGGAATTGAAAATATCATCCATATTTATCTAAACATAATATGGGCGATGACCTGGGATACAGACGTTTCCTCTTTGACGGACACCTCCTTCCACAAGCTGCTGTCCCAAAAGCAGATCTATGTAATGATAGATGAAATCGAAATGTTTCTGCACGTAAATATCCAATCCAAATTGATAAACAGCATGAAAACAGATTTTTGCAGTTGCAGATTTATCCTGACCACGCACTCCCCTCTTTTGTTGACAAGATATCAGGACTGCATGATATACAACATAAAAAACGGCCGTTTAGAACAAATTGAAGAAACTATGTACTATGAAGATTTGGATATAATATACGAACAGCTATTCGCAGTAGAAGAACTGCCGGCGGATATCAGAGAAGATATTAATTATCTTGGAACAGTAATTATGAATGTTCAAAATACAGACATCGAACGAATCAACACTATTGTGGGCAAACTAAAAAAAGGATATCCCAATTTATTCAGAAGATACAACAAAATTATTACAAAAGCATTGCATATTGGAGAAAAAAATGATGAAATTAAACCGGACATACGCTCCCAAAGCGTTATCCAAAACGAATAAAGAATTTAAAACTGCAATCGCAGGTATGAATACAAAAGAAGCATATGATTTTTATAAATCCCATAAGAGAAAATATTGTTACAATACAGCCGAAACCAAACTGCATTTTCGAAAAATGAACCAGGAGAGATGCTCCTTTTGCACAAAACTGATACAAGATTTTGACGACGCAATGACAGTTGAACACATTCAGCTAAAAAAAGATTATCCAAAGAAGATATTTCAATGGAGCAACCTACTATGCGCTTGTGCAACATGCAATACCAAAAGAAGCGCACGCGCGCACGATCCTACAAAATATCTGGATCCTTCCAAAATAGAAAACATTGAAAACTACTTCTGTTTCTGGTTGGATGGAATGATTACTGTAAACAAAACCTTAACAAAACAAGAACAGGCAAAAGCAGAATATATGATTCGGCTATACCAATTAAACCGAATAGGGCTTGTCTGCAAAAGGCGCGAATTTATGCGAGATCTGATATCAGACGACGTCTTTTATAACAAATTAAAAAAACTGGACAAGTCAAGCCAAAACATAATATTTTTATCTGTATTTACATATTATAGGAGGTGTAAAGAAGAAAATGGAGAGTAAGGTGTTCACATTGGATCAGACCACAATCAAAAAACTTCTGACCATTTTTAAGCTTATCATCCCGGATTTCCAAAGAAATTTTGTCTGGAAAAAATCCAAAAAAGAACAGCTGTTATCTTCCCTGTTCCGTGGGTTTCCCATCGGCGCAATCACGCTTTATGAAGATAAAAACGCCTACTATATTATTGACGGCCTGCAGCGGATCAACACGCTGAACCAATACCTTTCACGCCCGGGCTCTATTATATCATTTGATCCATTTTACAAAAAGGTAGAAGCAGATATTCATTTGTTCTTAGAAACCAAACAATTAACAGATATAGAACCATTCTTAAAAAAACAGATTAAAACATGGTACGGCAGACTAAGCCACCTATACGAATTTGAAAAAGTAAGCGTCCTATACACCGTATTAAAAAATAGCGACGCAAAAACTGCAAAAGCATTTGAAAATCTGGAACTGGTTGAAGAACTTTTAGAAATCCTGAAAGCCAAGATTGAAATCGCTTATGACGATATCGCCCTGATTATTTACCGGGGCAGCAAGGATGATCTGCCCGAACTATTTAAAAACATAAATACCGGAAGCGTAGCCCTGTCGCAATATGAGATCCTGCAATCCGTCTGGAACAGCTATCTTTTAGACAAAAGTCTTGTTTCAAAAACCTGCGACGCATTTTACCGAGAACTGGAATTAATCCGAAACGATTATGAAATAGACGCTGTAAAAGAATCCGGTATATTCGATATCTTTAAAAATATTGCAGGGTTAAACCACGTTATCTGCTGCCAAGAAGAATGTGACATTATTTTCCGGTTCGCAGGATTTAAAAAACTGTCAAAGCCTATAAGCTTCAAAAAAGGAATCACAAAATATTACGAAAACGACAGTATAGCCTTTGAAATATATTCCATGCTTTTATGCAACGTACCAAACCAGATTGTAAAAGCAATCGATTCCGTTTACCGGCATAATAATAATGAAAGTATCAGCCACTTTATCGAACAGCTCAACAATATCATTATAGAAGCCGTCGAAATTGCCATAAGGGAACTGAAAAAAAAGAATACGGATTTATTAGAAAGCAAATACCACTCCTTTTATATCCTTGCCGGCATTATCTATTCCAGGTACGATATTAACGTCCAGAACCTGACGGTAAAACAGACTGGGCTTAACGCAGAAATATATCACACATGTATGGACATTGAACACCATAAAAAAAACAAATGGTTTGTAGACGAAAACCGTCAGGTGGGATTCCTCAATATCAAAATTGAAAACCTGCTGGAACTAAAGCTGGCTCCTTCTCTCCAATCGGACCAGAAAAAACGCGCGCCTCTAGAAATAAAAATTGAAGACAACATCATAAGCGCCCATACCGTAAAAGAATTTTATCAAAAAATCTTTGAACATTTAGATGACAAATTTGACCTGCACGGCAACATACCTTACGCAACCGGCAGGAAACGTTATCTGATCAACTGGACAAAGTATCACATTAACGGCGACCGCTTTATTTCACCGGTTAAAGTCAGAGATTACTATATTGAAACGCATAAAAGCAGAAGCGGGGCATTGCGTGATATATACAATTATATAAAAAGTATCGGCGTTGACGTCAGCTATACCGACTAAGCCAAATTATTTTAAAATACAATCCCCAGCATCGTAAGCCCGCAGGCCGGGGCGGTCGGCCCCGCCGCCGCCCGCTCCCTCAGCTCCAAAATATCCTTTACCTGCTCCGGCGCGATCATTCCGCTTCCGACCTGAATCAGCGTTCCGGCAATAATCCGCACCATATTATACAAAAACCCGTTCCCGCAGATCCGGATCGAAATCACATCTCCCGCCTTGTCCACATCCAGCGTATAAACCGTGCGCACCGTCGTTTCCGCACAGGTATGCACCGAACAAAAGCTCCGAAAATCATGTTCTCCCACCAGATACAAAGCAGCCTGCCTCATCCGCTCCACATCCAAATCATAATAATAAAAATACGTATCATACCGCCTAAGCGGATCGCGGAACCTGCGGTTCAAAATCCGGTACTCATAAGTCTTCCTGCTCTCACAGCGTCTCGGATGAAAATCCGCCGCCACCTCCTTCGACTCCTGCACCACAATATCCAAAGGAAGCCTCTGGTTTAACGCATACGAAATCTTCTCCGCAGGAATCCGCGTATCCGTATCAAACACCGCCACATTCCCCATAGAATGCACCCCCGCATCCGTCCTGCTCGCCCCGGTCACCGCAATCGGCTCCCCCAGCAAATCAGAAAGAGCCTGGTTTAAAACAGACTCAATCGTAATCCCGTTCGGCTGCACCTGCCAGCCATGATAATTGGTACCCTCGTAAGCCACAGTCAGACATACCCGCATAAAATTCCTCCTCATAATATCGCAGCACACACCTGTCCGTTCTGAAAGATTCCCGATAACGTAGCCAGGAGGAGGCTGCGGCAGAGGGGAATGGATTCCGGGCATTGTGATTGGATTTAGAACTTCTTAATCCATAAACACCGCCCGAAAGACATTCCCCTCTGCCACAGACTCCTCCTGGCGGCGCATCGCCAAAAATCTTTCACCTCATCCCCCAAACACCCTCCACAAAACAATTCCTCCAAAGTACACCGCCAAAACCAAATACCCCTTAAAATCTTCCTTCCGATACCGAAGCGGCTTCATCTTCGTCCTCCCCGCTCCGCCCATATAACACCGCGCCTCCATCGCCATCGCCAGATCATCCGCGCGCCGGAACGCGCTCACAAACAACGGCACTAAAAGCGGAACCATCGCTTTCGTGCGCTTCACCAGATTCCCGTTCTCAAAATCCGCCCCGCGCGCCGTCTGCGCCTTCATAATAATATCCGTTTCTTCAATCAGAATCGGAATAAACCGAAGCGCAATCGACATAATCATCGCAATCGAATGCACCGGCACCTTCACCTTAGACAGCGGCATCAGCGCTTTTTCCAGCCCGTCCGTAAGCTGGTTGGGCGTAGTCGTCAGCGTCATTACCGACGTCCCCACAATCAGATAAATCAGCCGCACCAGCATAAACCCAGCATTCTTGACGCCCTCTAACGTTATCTTCAAAATCCCATACGAAAACAGCACGCGATCCCCCGGCGTTAAAAACAGATTAAACAGCGCCGTAACCACCATCAAAACCAGAATCGCCTTCAGCCCTTTCACCATATAAGAAAACGGCACCTTCGAGCTGCGTATCACACAGACCAAAAATACGGTTACCACCGCAAACCCCACCACGTCCCGAAACAGAAACAGCGATAAAATATAAACAAACGTGCCAAACAGCTTCACACGCGGATCAAGCCTGTGGATGGGGGAATCCGCCGGATAATACTGTCCCAGTGTAATCTCTCTAAACATAAGCCCTTCCTTCTATCTGAATGCCTTAAGGATGCTTTCCATTGCCTCCTCTACCGTCGTTGCCGCGCTGTTTACCGGAAGTCCCTGCTCTTTTAGCTCATGCATCAGATACGTAACCTGCGGCGCCGCAAGCCCGACCGCTTCCAGCTCCTTATAGTGCAAAAACACCTCGCCCGGCGTCCCGTCGTACATGATTTCCCCGTCGTTCATCACAATCATGCGCTCCACGTACTTTGCCACGTCCTCCATGCTGTGCGACACCAAAACCACCGTCATGTTCCGTTCTTTATGCATCGCTGCAATCAGATCCAGTATTTCGTCCCGCCCCTTCGGGTCAAGCCCCGCCGTCGGTTCGTCCAGAATCAGCATCTTCGGCTTCATCGCCAGAACGCCCGCAATCGCCACGCGGCGTTTCTGCCCGCCGGAAAGGTCAAACGGCGACTGGTAATAAAGCTTCTCCGACATCCCGACGCTGCGCAGCGCCTCAAACGCCCGCAGGCCCGCTTCGTTTTTGGAAAGCCCCTGGTTGATCGGGCCAAAGCACACGTCGTCAAAAATCGTCGTTTCAAACAGCTGGTGCTCCGGATACTGAAACACCAGGCCCACCTGGGTGCGAAGCTCCCTTTTGTCGTAATCTTCCTCGTAAATATCCCGGCCGTTAAAATAAATCCCTCCCGACGTCGCCTTAATAAGCCCGTTAAAATGCTGGATTAGCGTCGATTTGCCCGAGCCGGTATGCCCGATAATGCCGATAAACTCCCCGTCCTCCAGTTTTAAGTTGATATTTTTTAACGCCCAGCGCTCATACGCCGTCCCTTCGCTGTACACATAGCTTACTTTATCTAAAATCAATGACATTATTTCTTGCTCCCATATAGCTGTACCAGTTCGCCCGTCAGTTCTTCCCTTGTCAGTATCCCCCTGGAAACGGACAGCCCCGCTTCCCGCAGCTTATGCGCCAAAAGCGTAATCTGCGGCACGTCCAGACGGTATTTTTTCAACTTGTCCACCTTGGAAAAAATCTCCTTCGGCGTCCCCTGCATCACGATTTTGCCCTGATCCATCACATATACAAAATCGGCGTCCACGACCTCTTCCATATAATGCGTAATCAAAAGAACCGTCACGCCCTTTTTTTTGTTCAGGGCATGGACGGCGTTTAACACTTCCTTCCTGCCGTTCGGGTCAAGCATGGCGGTCGGCTCGTCCAGCACAATGCACTTTGGCTCCATCGCCATTACGCCCGCAATCGCCACGCGCTGCTTCTGCCCGCCGGAAAGCCGGTTCGGGGAATGGCTGCGGTAATGCAGCATGCCGACCGATTTTAGGCTTTCCTCGACACGCGTCCAGATTTCATCCGTCGGCACGCCGATATTTTCCGGGCCGAACCCCACATCCTCTTCGACAACGCTTGCAATAATCTGGTTGTCCGGATTCTGGAACACCATGCCCGCCGAACGCCGGATATCGTAGGTATGCTTCCCGTCGGACGTATCCATCCCGTCCACAAACAGGGTTCCTTCCCCCGGCACAAGCAACGCGTTGATATGCTTTGCAAGCGTCGACTTGCCCGATCCGTTATGCCCCAGAACAGCGATAAACGAACCGGGCTGCACGTCCAGATCAATATGGTCTAAGGCGGTCTGGATGGATTCCACATTTCCTTCCTCGTCCCGCCTGATGTATTCGTGTACTAACCTGTCTGCTTTGATGATCTCCATATTATGTCTCCTGTTCCTCCCAGTGCAGACGGTGCAGCACGCCTTCTGTCTGCATATCCGCAAACCCGTTCTGGCGCAGCGCCTCGTAAAGCAAAATGGCCGCCGAATTGGACAGGTTCAAAGAGCGCGTCCTGCCCACCATCGGAATCCGCACGCAGCGATCCGGGCGCTCCACTAAAATCTCCTCCGGAATCCCCGCGCTCTCCTTGCCGAACACCAGATAACAGTCCGGCCCGTAAGCCGCCTGCGTATAAACCTGCCTGGCCTTTGTCGTTGCAAAATAAAGCTGCGCCCCGGGATTTTTTTCCAGAAAATCCGCCCAGTTTATATAACGCGACACATCCAGCTTGTGCCAGTAATCCATTCCGGCGCGCCGCAGTTCCTTTTCCCCCAGCCGAAATCCCAGCGGCTCAATCAGATGCAGCCTTGTGCCCGTCGCCGCGCACGTCCGTCCGATATTGCCGGTATTTGCCGGAATCTCCGGCTCATATAATACAATATTCATTCTGTTCACCGCATGTCCTTTTCAAGCAAAATACATTCAGACACATTCCAGGCGGCGGACAAAGCGTTCGATATGCTCCGCCGCTTTTTTCAGATCCGAAAGGGACGACGCGTACGACACGCGGACAAACCCTTCGCCGCCCGCGCCAAAAGCCGTCCCCGGCACAACCGCCACCTTTTCACACTCCAGCAGCCGTTCGGCAAACTCCTCCGACGTCATGCCGAACTTTTTGATACAGGGAAACATATAAAACGCCCCGTACGGCTCAAAGCAGGGAATCCCCATTTCCCGAAACCGGTGCAGAAGGTAGCGCCTTCTCGCATCATACTCGTTCCGCATCTTTTCCACGTCCGCGTCCCCGTTTCTAAGCGCCTCCACCGCCGCATACTGGCTCGTCGTCGGCGCGCACATAATCGCATACTGATGGATTTTCAGCATCTGCTCCAGAATCAGCTGCGGCCCGCACGCATACCCCAGCCGCCAGCCCGTCATTGCATACGCTTTAGAAAACCCGTTGATTAAAATCGTCCGCTCCCGCATCCCGGGCAGAGAGGCAATCGTCACATGCGCTTCCTCCCCATATGTAAGTTCCGCATAGATTTCATCGCTTAAGAGGTACAAATCATGCTCCAGCACAACTTTTGCGATCTCCTCCAAATCCTCCCGCCGCATAATCGATCCGGTCGGGTTGTTCGGAAACGGCAGCACCAAAAGTTTGGACTTTGGCGTAATTGCCGCCCGAAGTTCTTCTGCCGTAAGCCTAAATTCATGTTCGGCCTTCAGCTCAATCACTGCCGGAACGCCGCCCGCAAGCGCCGCGCACGGCAGATACGACACAAAGCTCGGCTGCGGAATCAATACCTCGTCGCCCGGATCAAGCATCGCGCGCATGGCAAGATCAATCGCTTCGCTGCCGCCTACCGTGACGATAATTTCATGATCCGGATCGTAGGACACGCTGCATTTGCGTTCCAGGTAACGTGAAATTTCCGTTTTCAGTTCCTTAAGCCCTGCGTTCGAGGTATAAAACGTCCTGCCTTTTTCCAGGGAATAAATGCCCTCGTCCCGGATATGCCACGGCGTATCGAAATCCGGCTCGCCTACGCCAAGCGAAATCGCGTCGTCCATTTCGTTGACGATATCAAAAAATTTCCGGATGCCGGAAGGCTGTATCCCTACGATGGTTTTTGACAATGGATTTCTCATGGCGCAATCTTCATCCTTTCATCTTTTGCCGGCTCAGCCATAATCGTGCCGTGGTCTTTGTATTTTTTCAGTATAAAATTCGTCTTCGTCGAAAGCACGGAATCCAGCGGCGAAAGCTTCTCCGATACAAACTGCGATACCTCGCGCAGGGTTTTGCCTTCCAGGGTAACCATAAAATCAAATCCGCCGGATATCAGATAAACCGACTCCACCTCCGGATAGTTGTAAATCCGCTCCGCCACCTTGTCAAACCCCATGCCGCGCTGCGGGGTGACGCGCACCTCGATCATAGCGGTCACCTTTTCAATCCCGGTTTTATCCCAGTTGATTAATGTATGGTAACCGCAGATAACATGCTCCTGCTCCATTGCTTCCAGTTCGTTCATAACTGCCGCTTCGTTTACGCCAAGCATAATCGCAAGCTCCTTTATGGCGATACGGCTGTTTTTTTCGATAAATGCCAGTATTTTTTCACGCATTTTCATTTCCCCTCTTATTTAAATGTTCTGTTCTATCCTATGTTGCAAAATCCGGATTATGGCAAAGTTTCTGCCGCTTCGCTTTTTATCCTTTTAAAACCTTATAAAGCTCATCCGTTTTCGGCGGCTCCAAAAACCTCCGCTCTTCCCCGTTTAACAAAACCCGGTCGTTGGATCCCGTCGCCTTGCCGATTACGGCCGCTTCAATCCCTGCCTTTTGCAGTTCTGCCACAAGCCCGTTCCCGTCAAAAGACGCCATAAGCATTGCCCCGCTTCCAATTAGCCCATAAGGATTGATTCCAAAAAATTCACACAGTTCCACCGTCTCCTGTTTAACCGGAATCTTTTTGAGTTCTATCTCCAGCCCGACGCCGGAACTCTCCGCCATTTCCCAGAGCGCGCCGAAAATCCCGCCTTCTGTTACATCGTGCATCGCGCCGACGCCGCAGCGCACTGCGACCGCCGATTCCGGCAGAACCGAAAGCATTGCGTCAAATTTCTTTGCCTTCCTTATAAAATGCGCGGAAAACCGTTTTAATAGTTCCGTTTCTTTCTCCTTTGCCAGAATCGACGTCCCTTCCAGGCCGATCCATTTCGTTATGACAATATCCATCCCCGGCTTCGCCCCGGCGGTAGTTACAAGCGCGCCTTTTTTGGCTTTGCCGACCCCGGTCACGGTAATGACAGGCTGGTTTACAACTGCGGTAACCTCCGTATGCCCGCCCATCACCTGTACGTTTGCCTTACTGCAGGCAGCTTCCGCCTGCCTTATCAAAATTTTTATGTCTTCTTCCGTAATATCCGGCGGCAAAAGCGCCGATAACATTACGCCAACCGGCTCTGCGCCCGCGCTTGCCAGGTCGTTTAACGTAATCTGGATTGCCAGTTCTCCCACGTCTACCGACGTCCCTGTAATCGGATCGGTGGAAAGTACAAACACTTCATCTTCCTCCAATGCGACCGCTGCGCAGTCTTCCCCGACTGCAGCCCCTAAGACAACTTCTTTCCGTTTGGTATGGATTTGTTTTAAAACAGCTCGCTTCAATACGCTCTCTGGTACTTTTCCAATTTTCATGCAGCCCTCACCTGTAATCCACAACAAGGCTGTCTTCGGTTCGATAGCCAAAAGACAGCCTTATCTGTTTTTTCTATTCTTTTACTCTTCTTTTTCCTTTTTCTCTTCCTTCTTTTCTTCTTTCTTTTCTTCCTTTTTCTCCATTTTCTCCTGCTCTTTAGCGGCCTGTTCTGCTGCGGCCTGCTCTGCTGCGGCCTGTTCCGCCGCTGCCTGCTCTGCCGCCGCCTGTTCCGCCGCCGCATTATTCTGGAGCGCGGCTACCGTATTCCGCACGGTTGCCTCATCCCCGGTCGCAATCGCCGCCGCCATCTGCGCCGCAGCCTCCGGGTTATCTGTAGCTGTCCCTACGGCAACTACACGGTTGGACGGGTTGTAACGGCTGCTGTTAAATTCGGTCCTGCTTTCCTCTACCCCGTTGACTTTCACAATCTTCCAGAGTTTCGCCGTATATCCGGTATGGGAACTGGAAACCGTTGAAAAATATCCGATTCCCTTCGAGCCGTCCGCACGCAGCGTCGTACCCGGTTCGGTCTTGCTTAACGTTTCGCTTTCGTAGATAACCTCCCGGTTTGAAGGGCGCGTTTCCTCTCCGTAAATGGTAAAATAAAGCTGGCCGCCGTTTGTATAGCCTTCAATATAAATCGGCGCGTCCGTATCGTTGGTAAACTTCAAATCCTTTGATGTCCCGGCAATCGCCGCGTCCATAGAGGGCTTCACATAGTTGACAATCATGGAATGGTTGTAACGCTCGTCTATTTGCAGTTCAGACAGAATCACCGCATTGTAAAGCGTCGTAGATACCTGGCAGATTCCGCCGCCGTATGTCTGTACGGTCGTTCCGTTTTCATAGGATCCGGCCAGTTCGTAGCCGTGCTCCGCATCAAACGGGCTGACAGCCTCATATACAGAAAACTGCTCGCCTGGGTAAACTACGGAACCGTTGATAAGTTCCGCGCCGTTCCTTACGTTTTTTGCCCTGCCTGCTGCTGAAGAACTGTAGTCGGTGTGGAATGAACCAAGCACATCCTTTACTTTGGAAAGTTCTTCCTTTGTGCCCTGCGGCTCGGTCACTTTTGTCACAAGATCAATGGTGGCATTTTCCCCGTCCCACTCCTGCTGTAAGTACTCCTGGATTGCCGTAACGGATTCCATGGTATTGACTTCAATTCCGTTTGCGCCGTCTATAATGGTAAACGCGCCGTTTTCACGCTTTAATCCGCAGTTTACAGCTTCCTGGTTTAAATTTTCTTCGTTAACGCCAAGAAGCGTCTCGATCTTCTCCTCATCGGCATCAAATGTAATATCAAATTTCTTAGGCTCTTTTTCCAGATCTTTTTTGTCTTTATAACGGGCAATCAGGTTGCCTGTCCGGCCGATATTTAACGCTTCTTCAATCAGCACGTCCGTATCCGCAATAGACAGTCCCAAATCCTCCGCCGAAACCTGGATCTGCTTATCCCCGGTCGTCAGGGTGAATACCTTATTCTGAACGGTCTTTACATAACTGCCAAGCGCTTTTTCTGCTTCTTCCGCCGTCATGCCGCTGACATCCGTATCTCCGATATATACCGTGTCCGGAATTACGCGTTCCTCCTGCGCGTCTACGGTCATCTTAGAATAACCGGCCAGGCCGGCCGCAAAAACCAACACAAACAACGGCACCAGTTTGACATATCTTTTCATCGTATCATCCTTTCTGTCCCTGCCTTTACATTTGGTATACAGGTACACCCAGTATTTTAAATCATTTGGCATTCCTTTTTCAAGATAAATATCTACAAATTAATTTGACATTTGAACGCAAATTCTGTATATTTGTTACAGAAAGGCGTGTTACATTATAAAAGAAATAACAGCTGTCAAAACCATAGATATCACTAGTAAGCCTGCGATTATCCCGGCTATGATACGCTTGGTTTTCGGCGTAAAAAAGTGAAACACAATATCACCTCATTTCCATAAATTTACATCTGTATCTGAAAGGAGATCCGAATATGCACTTCCAAATCCCTTTTTTATTTATTTTATCCGTCCTTTTCTTAATGTTTTTGAGCCACAGGCGCAACCAGCAGACAAGAAACCAGCAAGAGGTCAACCGTTCTTTCTTAGAGCGCGAACGCATGGCGGACAATACGCGCAAGCAGGACATTTCCGGCCTTGATTTTTTGGACTATAATTCCAAACGGCTTCCTCTGGGAAAATATGAAGACGAGGCTTTAAAAGACCTCGAAACCTATCTGGCCAAAATGGACGGCAAGCGCATCATCAATTTAACCAAATATTCCAATACGGATTTAAAGCTGATGTACGGCCCCGCCAACTTAAAACGCCTGACAAAGTATGACGACAGATATTTCCGCCTTTCCAAAACGCTTGCCCTGTACGCCCAGCGGCACGAGCAGCTTGGGCATATCGAAGAAGCCGCGGCAGTGTACGAATACGCCATGGAACTTAAGGTTCCGTTAAGCCAGATTTACATTTCCCTGGCCAAGCTGTACCAAGCGCAGGGTACGCCGGAAAAAATTGATGCCATTAGACAGGCCGTATCTTCCATGGATGAAGAAGCGGGCCTTGCATCTGTCCTGCAAAAGTTAGATGTTTTTGAAAAATAAACCCGTCAAATCTTTCCATACTGTCGGATAATCCGATCGGCAAGCCGCGACGCTTCGCTGCGGCAAAGCTGATCGACCGGTATCTTTGGCACAATCCCATGACATTGCATAAGTTTCGTCAAATATTCCTTCTGGCGGGGCGTAATGGGCGTCTGCCGCTTTACGCTGCACTGCATCTTTTTGGGAACAAACAGATTCGGTTCTTTTTGTAAAAACTGATCTTTTAGCATTTCATATAAAACCTGCGTTGCCTTTGCATCGTCAAGCGCCCGGTGTTTTGCCTTCCGCTTAATCCCAAAATATTCACACAAAAAATCCAGGGATTTCTTTTCCAAGCCCGGCAGGCATACTCTGGCAATTTTTAAAGTATCCACAGCGTAGCATGTCCTTTGTATACGGTGATTGGCCTCCCACTGCCGGATAAACCGGTAGTCAAACATTACATTATGCCCCACCCAGGTAAAATCTTCCGCAAATTCCAGAAATTGCCTTACCGCCGTATCCTGCTCTTCCCCCTGCGCGGCCATTTCATCCGAAATGCCGGTCAGCGCCGCAATCTTATCGTCCAACGGGCGATTGGGGCAAACCAGCTTTGAAAACTCGTCCTGCACCCGTTTTCCCGCCGCTTTTACGGCGCCGATCTCCAAAATACAATCCGTTTTGGGATTTAAACCCGTCATTTCCAAATCCACTACAACATAATTTTCAGTCATTTCTAATACAACGTAACCTTCCGGATGGAAGCCACTTTCTTTGCCAGGTTCTTACCCGCTGTTTTTGCACCGGATTTATTCGGATGCAGCCCGTCGGTATAAGAAAGCCTCCAGGAAGACGTTTCAATCACCGAACACCACTTCGGATAAGCTGCCGCCGCACTTCGGATTTCATCCGCATGAAGCTGTGTAAAAGGTATCATAGCCAAAATTTTCGCATTGGGATGCTTCTGGTGGAGCAGATTTAAAACGCGCTTGTACTCGCTTACATAAATTTCTCCATATGTATAGACATCATTCGTCCCGTGTTCCACTACAATCACATCGGCGTCAAATTTTTCTGCTTTATGGTAAGCCGAATTGCTCTCAATTGCATTGATGCAGTTATTAAACGAACCTGGCTGTACAATTCCCGAGCCGCCAAATCCTGCAAAATAAGGCACCAGATCCAGCTGCTTTGCACATTGCCATGCATAACTGTTGGTGGTGCTTGCTCCCGCAGGCGTCAGCTTCTTATTCAACACGCGGATTCCCTGCGTTATGCTGTCCCCAAAAAATGCAATCGTCGCATTTTCCGGTTTTATCGCCGCTACAGCGCCGTCCGCAGATACCGGCGTAATGGCGCCGATGCCAATGCCGGCCTCCGCTGCCCAGCGGTTTTCCTGCTCTGACATAGAATCAATCACCAGACGTACATAATGTGTTTTTGCATTTCCCAGGTTTAATTTATTTTTGGTGACAAGCTGCCTCTTCATAGAACCGCCGTCTACCGAATAGGAAAAATAAGGAATTGCCGCTGCAACCTGGGCTACAAAACTGACATTGACATATTTGCTGCCGGTTACTTTAAAATAAATGGCGCTTCCGTCCGTGCTGGTATATTCATACTCTTTTCCGTTTATGCTTTTTTTGTACCAACGCCCGCTTTGCCCGAAACTGCCCTTGATATCCTTATATCGCATTCCGTCCGACGTCGTGTAATTCCCATATACAACAGATACGGTGCAGGTATATTTTTTCTTCTTATAGGCCGCTTTGATTTTAGCGGTGCCTTTGGATCTGGCCGTAATTTTTCCTTTGCTGCTTACCGTAGCAACTTTTTTATTGCTGCTGGTCCATTTAATCTTATTGGCGGCTGCGCCTTGAAGCGTAAGCGTCTTTGTCGTCGCAGGAGCCATCGTAACCGCCGTCTCGCTCAAAGACACGCCGGCCGCCTTTACCAAAACGCCGCCCCCGCCGCACAAAACCCCCGCAAACAGCATAATGCCCGCTATGCACAATGCCGCCGTCCGTTTCCATTTAAACCCCTTCATCTGTATACCTCCATCTGCTCTATATGTCTCCATTATACGTGCCAGAATATTGCTTGTCAATTCATATTGTCCTGATATGCATCCGAAACTTCTTCCCCATGGGAATCTATGTAACGTAAAACATCTTCCCGGAAGGTCTCCCATGCCGCGGGGTATTCTACATAATATTTGGGACACGCCTTGCCTGTCACATCATAATGGCGGATGATATCGCTTATTCCAAGCTCATACCGCCCCATAAGCCATGCCGTCAGATGCACCAGCGTCCCATAGGTATCTTCTGTAAACTTACCGGATTCATCCGGTATACAGCATTCAATGGAAACGGTGTCTTCGTTTCTTTCGTTGGACGCATACGAGATTTCATTGCAGGGAATACACTGGATTAACTCCCCCTCTATTCCAATGACAAAATGGCTGCTGGCATATGTCTCTCCCGAAAGGGAAAGCCCTTCAAAATAGTCCCTGTTCTGCATAGCCGTCGTACCCGGATTGGCCGTATAGTGGATTACAACCCCTTTTACTTTGTCAAGAGCCGTACCTGGCCTGGAATATTCATTTACACTCAAAAGCGCCGCGTCATATTCCGGCGGCTCGGCCACAATCTTCTGCGGTACCGGGACTTCCTTTTGCACAGGCTTTGCATGACGGCGCATAAAAAAACGCCAGGCCAGCCCGCCCGGAACCGCCAGTATGGCAATACAGCACAGGATAAGTATAAGTTTCAAAAAAAGTTCCCGTCTGCTTTTCTTTCTTTGATAGGCGCGGATAGCTGCACGCTTCTGCTCATATTCGGACTGTACTCTTTGATCTTCTCCGTTCATGTACCGTTCTTCTTTCGCATTCTTTTCCTCTATCATACCGCAGAAATACGGAAATTGCACTAAGATATTGGAAAATATAGTTTAAAGATTTCTTAAGGTAAAACGGCCAGCCAGAAGGCATTACGTGCGCTCTTCGCCTCGTATCAAGATTTCGCGGCTCTCAGAGCTTGTTTGAAAAATGCCCTCTGGCTGACATAGCTTTGCCGATATTTTTTTGTAAAAAATCCTTAAACCGCAAACGGCATAGCCGGATCCTTCAAAATATCTTTGAGCGTCCTTGCCGACTCTTCGAGTTTCATCCGCTCCTCCTCACTCAACGGAATCGGCACGTGCGTTTCCACCCCGTTTTTCCCAACAATTGCAGGCATGCTCAGCACAACGTCCTCTATGCCGTATTCGCCGTACATCATGGAAGAAACGGGTAAAATGGATTTTTCATCCCGGATAATCACCTCGCAGATCCGTTTTACCGCCATCGCTATTCCATAATATGTCGCATGTTTTTTGCGGATAATTTCATAAGCGCTGTTCTTTACATTTTCTGCAATCTGCCTGGAATTTTCATCATGCTCAAAATGGCCGCGCATTTCACAAAACTCACTTAACGCAATCCCGGATACGTTGGCGCTGCTGAACGCGGCAATTTCACTGTCCCCATGCTCCCCGATAATAAACGCATGCACGCTCTTGCTGTCGACCGAAAGGTGCTCCCCCAACGCGCATTTTAACCTTGCCGTATCCAAAACCGTACCGGAACCAATCACGCGGTTCTCCGTAAATCCGGAAAGCTTAAGCGCCGTATATGTCAGGATATCCACCGGATTGGAAACGACTAACAAAATCCCCTGGCAGTCCCTTTTGGCTATTTCCGGAATAATGCTTCCAAAAATAGAAACGTTTTTGTGCACCAGATCCAGACGCGTTTCGCCCGGCTTTTGGTTTGCGCCTGCCGTAATGATAATAATTGCCGCATCTTGTATATCGTCGTAGCCGCCCGCATAAATTTTCATCTGCCTGGCAAACGGAACGCCGTGGCTGATGTCCAAAGCTTCGCCCTCCGCACGCGCTTTATCCGCGTCAATCAGAACCATTTCCGAAAACAGCCCGCTCTGCATCAGGCAAAAAGCAGACGCAGAACCTACAAACCCGCAGCCAATCATGGCTACCTTCCTTACATTTATCAGTGTTTTTTGGGTTCTTTCCATTTCAAATCCTCCATTCTTTTAATTGCAAAGCAGCCTGACGGCAAACCCTGCGATATCTTTTGCCACATCAATCGACACAATCCTTCCCTGGCTATCCCGCGTACAGCTTTCTTCATCAAACCGTATCCCATCCTTTTCAAGATGATACCGCGCGCGCGCAATGTCATTTGTCCCGACTGCGATCTGGGCGTATTTGCCCTGCCCGGCCTTTTTGATCCGCTTCACCAAATCCCCTGCAAACGCGCCGCAGCAGCCTTCTTCCGAATAAATCCCAATATAGCGTATGGTATATCCCAGCATAACTTCCACGGCTTTGCGGGTTTTTGCGGTAATGCCGCCCCAGTCTTTTTCCTTTATCATTGCGCTGCTGGCCATAAAACTTCCGCCGCAGGCAATAATTTTGGGAAACGCCAGATAATCGTTGATATTTTCCGCGGTAATCCCTCCGGTCGGCATAAATTTCAATGTATGGTAAGGAGCCGCCATTGCCTTAATTGCCGCAAGCCCGCCGTTTGCCTCCGCCGGAAAAAACTTCACGGCAGACAGCCCCATAGACAGCGCCCGCTCCATATCGCTGGGGCTGG